>Ga0182024_10018365_pt1 | contig 13029 bp, 7 predicted proteins | sample P32metaG_FD_120480 | JGI IMG/M metagenome (GOLD analysis project Ga0182024, IMG submission 120480) | Permafrost microbial communities from Stordalen Mire, Sweden - P3-2 metaG (Illumina Assembly) | ecosystem: Environmental > Terrestrial > Soil > Wetlands > Permafrost | place: Sweden: Stordalen...
AGGCGCGAGGGACAGCTTGTGACGCGTGGTCTCTTTTTTTCGTTTTTTATTCGCATGACGATCGCCCTGGCGTTTGTCGCCCTGGTGCGGGTGTGGTTCACACCGCGCGGATGGATACTCGGCAGCGTGTTCGTCGTCGCGTGGGCCGCCGTCAACGCCTTTGTGATGGCGCGCTCAGTTCGCAAGAGCATCGTTCTTCTGGAGACTTCGACCAACGCCATTCCGGAGTGCAAGATTGATGCCGTCAAGCAGGGCTACAGCGACTTTGACAAGCTGGCGAGTGCGATTTCCCTCGCCTCCGGCCACGTCGAACGCGTTTTGACCGACACGGCCGAAAGCCGACGCGAGCTCGAGGCCATGATCGACAGCATGCAGGACGCCGTCGTCGCGGTCGACCCCGCGGGGCGCATCCAGTGGACCAACCAGCGCATGCAGCGGCTGATGCCTGGCGCCTCCGTCAGTGGTGCGATTCGCATCGGCCACTCGCTGGTCCAGACGATCCGCGACCCCGACGTGCTCGAATGTGTCAGGACCGCGCTGGAGCAGCGCATCTTCGACGAACGTCGCTCCACCTCACTTCTGCCCGGCCGCATCTTCGAGGTCAGCGCCTCGCCCATGCCCGACGGCGGCGCGGTCGCTGTTCTGCACGACATTACCCGTATCGAGCAGGTCGAGCGCACCCAGCGCGACTTCGTGGCAAACGTCTCCCACGAGCTGCGTACGCCGCTCACCTCCATCACCGGCTACGTCGAAACGCTGCTGGACCACGAATCCTCTCTGAGCACGCAGGCCCGCGAGTTCCTGACCACGATTCTGAAGAACGCCACTCGCATGAACCGGCTGACCGAAGACCTCCTTATGATGGCGCGAGTCGAGTCCTCCGAGCAGGAGCTGCACCCTGGCCCTGTCCCGGCGGACATTCTGGTCCGCGACGCCGTGCTGGCCATGAGCGGTCTCGTGCAGGATGCCGAAGCCGTCCTGGAGATCGGCGAGACGACCATGGCCGAGGTCTACGCTGACACCGACGCCATCCTCCAGGTGCTCAGCAACCTCATCGAAAACGGCATCAAATACGGTCAGGCCCGCACCGAGCTGCACTGCCGAGTCGTCGTCAGCGCGTACGTGATCTCCGACCCGATGCCGGCGGTCGAGTTCCGGGTCCGGGACTTCGGCCAGGGCATCTCCTCCGAGCACCTCAGCCGCATCTTCGAGCGCTTTTACCGCATCGACAAGGCCCGCTCCCGAGACTCCGGCGGCACCGGTCTGGGCCTCGCGATCGCTCGCCACATGGTCCAGACCCAGGGGGGAACCATCCGCGCCGAAAGCGAACTAAACTCCGGCAGCACCTTCATTTTCACACTCCCGCTGGCCGAACAGCCGGTTAAGTGATCTGTTTTTTCCGTTTTCACCCCCGTGTAACCTCTCCGTAACAATTCCCCCGCACACTCTAAGTGACACGTATGGTGAAATAGCTTCCACTGTATCCTCTTCAATGCACTCAACTGCCTGGCCCCGATACAGTCAACCCGGAGTCAGTTCCACAGGAACAGGATTGTGATTTCCACCCGCATGACGAGCGAAAACGAACCCGGACCTGTGTTGCCTGTGCCGAACACGCTTCCGGCAAGACCGACGAAGTTTGCCGCCGATCCAGCTCCTGTCTTCGGCGCCCCCGCGCCGTCGTCCATTCGCGAGTACCTCAGCAAGCGTGGCAGCGGAAGCCTCGCCGACAATACCTTCGCCGCCGTGATGCTGGTCTGCGCATGCAGCATCTTCGCGATCGTCCTGTTCATCTTCGGCATCCTTGTCATTCACTCCCACCTGAGCCTGGTGCAGTTCGGATGGAAATTTTTCACCCGGCAAGCATGGGACCCGGTCTCGGGCGACTTCGGCGCGCTGCCCTTCATCTACGGGACCTTGGCGACTTCGTTCCTCGCGCTGCTGATGGCCGTGCCGCTGGCGCTCGGCGTCGCTATCTTCATCACCGAGCTCTGCCCACAGCCTCTGCGCTCCCCCATCTCCTTCCTCACCGAGCTGCTGGCCGCGATCCCCAGCGTCGTCTACGGCCTGTGGGCGGTCTTCGTGCTGGTCCCGATCATGCGCGATGTGCTCGGCCCGTTCCTCTACAAATATCTCGGCTGGACGGGCTTCTTCGAGGGCTCGAACTTTGGCGTCGGCATGCTCACCGCCGGCATCATCCTGGCCATCATGATTCTTCCCATCATCTCGTCGCTCACCCGCGACATCATGAACGCCGTGCCCAACAGCCAGCGTGAGGCCGTTCTTGCCCTGGGCGCGACGCGTTGGGAGATGATCCGCATCGGCGTCCTGCGCAACTCCCGCATCGGCATCGTGGGGGCCATCATGCTTGGCCTCGGCCGCGCGCTGGGCGAAACGATGGCGGTCACCATGGTCATCGGCAACCATCCCGACATCGCCAAGTCGCTCTTCGCTCCAGGCTACACGCTGGCCAGCGTCATCGCGAACGAGTTCTCCGAGGCCAGCGGCGATCTCTACCTCAGCGCGCTCATCGAGATTGGCCTCGCACTCTTCCTCGTCACTATCGTCGTCAATGCTGTCGCCCGCCTGATGGTCTGGGCGGTCACGCGCAACGCGCCGGCAAGGGTGCACTAGCCATGAGCACGCAACCTCTCAGCAACCAGCCGCAGCCGATGAACTTCCAGTCCAGGTCCATGCGGATCAACACGGCGGGGCGTTCCGCGATGAACTACCTGGTCAGCGGCCTGTCCATTCTCGCAACCGTTCTGGTCATTCTGCCGTTGCTCGCGATCCTCTTCTACCTCCTCTACAAAGGCGCTAGCTCACTCAACCTCGCCTTCTTCACCCACATCCCCGCGCCTGTTGGGGAAGCGGGCGGCGGCATGGCCAACTCCATCGTCGGCTCCGGGATCATTCTTCTTCTGGCCAGCCTGATGGGCATTCCTATCGGCATCGCCGCCGGGGTTTATCTTGCGGAGTTCGGCCGCGGCAGGGCGCTCGCCACCGCTATTCGCTTCACCGCCGACGTGCTCAACGGCGTCCCTTCCATTGTGATGGGCATCGCGATCTACTCGCTGATCGTCGTGCAGCAGAAGCACTTCTCCGCGTTGGCCGGCGGCGTTGCCCTCGCCATCATGATGGTCCCCACCATCACGCGCACCACAGAAGAAATGCTGGCTACCGTTCCTCACGCGATTCGCGAGGCAGCACTTGGCCTCGGCGTCCCCAAGTGGCGGACGGTTATTTCGGTGAGCCTGCGCACTGCATCGCCGGGCATCATCACGGGTTGCATGCTGGCCTTCGCGCGCGTCGCCGGCGAGACTGCACCGCTGCTCTTCACCGCCTTCGGCAACCAGTTCTGGAGCTTCAAACTGAACGAGCCCATCGCCGCACTGCCGCTGCAGATTTACGTCTATGCCATCTCGCCCTACGACGAATGGCATCGTCTGGCATGGGCGGGTTCGCTTGTGTTGATAGTCTTGATCATGGTCTCGGTCACGCTGGTCCGCATCTTTGCCAACCGCGGCGTACTCAAAGGAGCAAGCTAGTGGGAGTCGGCATTTTAGTTGAGGACCTGAACGCCTGGTACGGGTCCACCCATACCCTGCAGGACATCAATCTGCACATCCCCGCGAACCACGCGACCGCGCTCATTGGCCCCTCCGGCTGCGGCAAGTCGACCTTCGTCCGCTGCCTGAACCGCATGCACGAGACCAACCCCATCGCCCGCGCCACCGGCGTCGTCAAGATGGGCGAGGTCGACATCTACAAAGACGCTTCGCCGGTCGAGATCCGCCGCCGCGTCGGCATGGTGTTTCAGCGCCCGAATCCTTTCCCGACCATGTCGATCTACGACAACGTCGTCAGCGGCCTCAAGCTCAACGGCTTCCGCAACCGCCGCATTCTCGACGAGACCTGCGAACGTTCGCTCAAGCAGGCTGCGCTCTGGGAAGAGGTCAAGGACGATCTCAAGAAAAAATCCGGAGCCTCGCTCTCCGGTGGCCAGCAGCAGCGCATGTGCATCGCCCGCGCTCTCGCCGTTGATCCCGAGGTTCTGCTGATGGATGAGCCCGCCTCCGCGCTCGACCCCGTCTCCACCTCGAAGATCGAAGACCTTATCTTCCAACTCAAGAGTCAGTACACTATCGTCATTGTGACGCACAACATGCAGCAGGCCGCGCGCGTGGCCGAGAACACCGGCTTCTTTCTCAACGGCAAGATGGTCGAGTTCGACTCCACGCACAAAATTTTTACGAACCCGAAGGACAAGCGCACTGAGGATTACATCACCGGGAGGTTCGGCTGATGGCGACCCGCATCAAGTTCCACCAGAGCCTCGACGACCTCAAGGAGCATCTCCTCGTCATGGCCGGTATGGCCGAGCAGGCGATTCAGCGCTCCATCGAGGCCTATCGGACCCGCGACCTGAGTATCTGCGAACTGGTCTTTCGCACCGAGCCCTCCATCAACCGCATCGAGCGCGAGATCGACCAGATGGCGCTCGACCTCCTGGCGATGGAGCAGCCCATGGCCATCGACCTGCGCTTCATCCTCTCGGTCATCCGCATCAACGCCGACCTCGAGCGCGTCGGCGACCAGGCCGTCAACATCGCCATCCGTGTCCGCGAGATGGGAGCCTTCGCCAACATCGACCTCCCCGTCGACATCCCCAAGCTCGCCTCCCTCGCTTCAGCCATGGTACGCAAGGCCCTGCAAGCCTTCATCGAAGCCGACGCCGAGCTGGCCAAATCCGTCCTTCTGCTCGACGATCAGGTTGACGAGATGAACGACGCGGCCTTCTACGCGCTCAGCACGCTCATCAAAGAGAAGCCCGAGCTCACCCCGCAGTCGCTCAACGCGCTGATCATTGCGCGCAATCTTGAGCGCGTCGGCGACCACGCAACCAACATCGCCGAAGACGTTATCTTCTGGGTCCAGGGCGCCGACGTCCGCCACCACAACCCTGTCGTCTAGCGTCGCCACACCCATTACTCCATCTCCGGGATCCACCAGACCAGCTTCGGCAGCATCGGATAATACAGCCCGACGCGCAGCCTCCCCGCCTCGACCTCGCTGCGCATCATCCGTGCGTAAGCCAGCATCTGCGGCCCATACTTCAACCGCTCCTCCGCGAGAAATTCTTCCACTCCCTTACTGCCATGCGTGGTCGTCTTGTAGTCGACGATCCACAGACAGTCGCTTCCCGCGGCCAGGGGCGCCTCGCCTGCGCGAAACACGCGATCCAGCCGGACACTGCTGCGCCTCTCTCCCCAGGCGGTCAGCGAGTACTCGCTCGCAGCGCCCTCATGCGCGCCGAGCACCCACAGTCCTTCGGCATCCTTGAGCGTATCGCGCAGCGCGGACTGCACCCGCAGCGCTAGCTTCTTCGCGGACGCCTGAGGCAATCCCTCCCCACGCAGCACCGCCGCAATGCGAGCGCCCCACCCCGCCACGTCCTGCAGTAACGCATCGCCCTGCACCCCCTCGCCGAGCCGCTTCGTCAGCATCTCCAGAAAAGCATGCACCACGTTTCCCAGGGCGCGCGCCTCAAACGAGCCTTCAGGCCGTGCGAAATGTGCTGCGGTCTGCGCGCCGTCTCCCTCTCCGTAGGGCAGCTTTATTCCTGATCGAAACCGTTCTCGCGGGTCGAACCCCAGCGGCAGCCGTTGCAGCTTCGCCGGCCTCGGAGCCTCTTTAGCAGCATCTGCCACATCTTCCTCGCTCGCCGCGATATCCCCGACAAATTCATCCTCCATCGCCGCAGCCGGCTGCATGACCAAGACCTTCGCCGCCGCATCGGGCACGGCGTGGCTTCCGGCAAAGTGTCTTTCTGCCGCAGGCCACGCCGTTGCCAGCAGGCTTCCATAATCGGGCTTCACTTCTCCATTCGCATTTTCCTCGGGACCAGCAAACAGGTGCAGCTCCTCCCGCGCCCGCGTGCAAGCGACATAGAACAGGCGCTTCCGCTCCGCCGCCTCTCGGGCATTGTGAATTCCATTCAGCCACGCGTTCAGCTCCTTCGATCCCTCACCTTTGCCTGCAATCGGTGCCAGCACGACGTGCGCCGCCTCCTCATCGCCAGAGTCGATCTCGCTCCACGTCAGCAGCCGGTTGCGATTCGCTTGTGCGCGTCGCTCCAGCCCTGGCACTATTACAACGTCCCACTCCAACCCCTTCGCGCCGTGGATCGTCATCAGATCCACCGCGCCCTCGGCCACGGCAGTCTCGGCATACAGCCGGTCGATGCGTCGCTCCAGCAAACTCAGGTCGAGCATCCCGGCCTGTTCCTCCACCTCGTCGAGCAGTCGCAGATACCGCCGCGCATTCGCCATCTCGTCCGCGGTCAGCCACGCATCGCCGCCCAGCGACCGCCATGTGCGCTCCACCCTCTGCGCCGTCGACAGCTTCCCGCGTTGATCCGCCGCTGCCCGCAGCACTGGCCACACCCGCGCCAGCCGCTCGCAGCTCTCTTCACTCAGCAGATCGGCCCTGTGATCGATCACGTCCTGTATACACCACTCCGCCCACGCCGGATCATCCGCTCCAGCGAGAATATGTAACTCCGCCAGTCCGAGTCCGCACCACGGAGCATGCAGCACAGCGAGCCACGCTACGCGGTCCGCGGGATGCAGCAGCGCTCGCGTCAACGCTGATAGATCCAGCACCTCCTGCCGGTCTTTCAGCGGCTCAATATCCACCGCGCGGAAGGGAATCCCACCGTCTCCGTCATCCTTCTTCAGCGCCGCGACCACGTCGAGCAGATGGCTGCGGCTCCGCACCAGCACAGCAATCTTCCAAGGTTCGCGCCTGCCCTCAGGCAATGGTCGCGCCCTCCACTGCTGCACAATCGCCCGCACCTGCTTGGCATCCAGCTTTGCTTGCTGCCGCTTCGTGCGCTTGGCATCATCCGTTTCCAAGCCCGACGGCAGCACGTGAGTATGCCAAACGACACCGAGCCCCTCGTTGCGCGATGGCCCCTTCACTGCCTCCGCCGCAACGTACGCCACCTCCCCAGGATTCGCCGCACTCACCTCGCGTGGAAACAGCAGCGAGAAATCCGCATTGAACTCCTCGACCAGCTCACTCTGCGAACGAAAATTAGCCGTTAGTTGCAGACGGCCCAACGGCAGATCGCCCAGCATCTCGGTCTGCATGGTTTGCACAAACCGCTCCACGCGCGCCTGTCGGAACAGATAGATCGACTGTTTCGGATCGCCCACCAGAAACACCGTCTGGCTCTGCCCATCCCAGCCCTGCGTCAGAAGTTGAATCAGCTCATACTGGCTCGTCGAGGTGTCCTGCATCTCGTCCACGAGCAGGTGCCGCAGCTCCCGCCCCAGCGCCTCCGACAGATCGCGAACGCCGCCTTCGCGCCCCAATGCCGTCTTCGCCAGCAGCCCTAGCTCCGCGAAGTCGCACTCTCCGCGTTGCGCGAAGACGATCTGCAACTCCGCCAGCGCGCGGCCCAGCACGCGAAACAGCGCCTTCGCCACCACCCACTGCTCCTGCGGATACTTCCGCGGCGGCAGGCTGTTCACTCGATTGATTGCGCGAAGCACGCCGTCTCTGTCCCGCAGTTCTTCCACCAGGCCCTTCAGCCGTGCGGCGTGAGTCTTCTCCAGCTCGAACCTCAGCCAGTCGCTACGAAAGCCTGAACGCCACTCTCCACCCGCCTTCGTCAGCAGATGAATCAGTGCCTGCCAATGCTCCAGATCTTCGGCCGTCTCGCCCGGAGTAACATCCAGCCCTGCCCAAATCGCAATTGGTGACGGCGCACCCTTGTACCCTTCTGCATGACCCATCTCGCCGGCGAGTCGCGACAACTCCTCGAGGATGTCAGCCGGAAGGCTTTGGTTCAGCTCGATCAGCCCCGCACACACCGCTTGTTCCAGCGCACGTTCCAGCCGTGGCAAAACTATGCTGTCGAGATACGCATCATCCAGATCGCGCAGGCCCAATGGAAAAACCAGCTCGCCCCATTGGTCGCGCAGCGCCAGCATCTCCGCGATCAGCCGCTCGCAATCCCCGAGATTGCCGTCGCGATGCAGTAACACCGTGCGCAGCGCCTCGTTCAGCACCGCATCTTTTCCGCCAAGCTGCATCAGCGTCTGCCGGGCCGCCTCGCGATAAAGCAGCGACGCATCCACCACCGGCGTCTGCCCACCTCCACCGCCCGACAGCACCGGCAGCGAACGCGCAATCTCCCCGCACACCGAATCGATGGTGCGCATGTTCAATCGCCGCGGATGCTCCAGCAACTGCCATCCCAGCAACTCGTCGCGCCGCAGTACAGCCTCAGCGAGCGCTCGTGTCTCCCTATCGAAATCACTGTCGCTCTTCGGCGCCTCGCCCCGCGCCGTACTCTCCAACTGCGACACCACGCGCTCGCGAATCTCCGCCGTGGCCTTCACGGTAAACGTGATCGCCAGCACCTGCTCCGGCTCCTCCACGCTCTCGTGCGCGAGCAGTTTCAGGTAGCGCTGAATCAGCAGCCCCGTCTTGCCCGAGCCCGCCGGGGCCTCCACAATCCACGACTGCTCGACATCGAGCGCCCTCTCGCGCTCCTCCCAATCCGGAGGCCGCCCATCGCTCGCAATCCTCGGTGAGTCCATCGCAGTCGGCACAACAAACAGATCAGCCACGGCTCCCCTCCGCGCTCGCATCCTGCTCCTCATCCACATCAAGCAGCGACACATCGAGTCGGCAAAGAATCCTCTGCGCGCACTGCTCACAGGTCGTCGGATATTTATTCGGCGCAACCCGCGCATCGCCCGCAGCAAAATCCTCCGCAAGACGTTCCAGCACGCGCCGCCAGTCCTCCACCTGCGCTTCGAGGCTCGCGACCTTCATCTTGACCAGCTTCGGCAGCACGCCTACGGTCGTGGCGTATCCCTTCAACTCCATGCCCTCGCCAGCCCGCACCAGTCCCACCGCAACGCCCTGTAGTTGGTCCGGGTCCGACAAGATCGCGTAAAGGGGAAGTTGCGGAAATTTCGGCCGGTCCGTCAGCCAGTCGCTCGGCGAAGTTAGTCCCGTCTTGTAGTCGATCACTACCTCGCCGCCCTCGACCATGTCTACGCGATCCATCCGCACGCTTAGCCGCAGCGGCCCTACGCGAACATCGTCAAACTCCTTCTCGCTCAGCTTTACTTCAAACGGACTGCGCCCCAACTCCAGGTCCAGCCACGCATTCAGCAGCCTTCGCAGCCTTGTGTGTTGCATGTCGAGATACGCCTCATCCCACGCGCTCTCACTCCCCTCCTCGGTCTTCGCCAACGCACGCACGATGCACGCCTCCAGCCGTTCCGCCCGCTCCACCGTCGTCATCGCGCGCAACGCACTCTGCGTCCTCACGTCATCCCAGAAGTATTCGAGCACCCGATGCACCACCGTGCCGCTCTCCCGCGCATTCATTCCCAACTCTGCCGTCTCCACCTCGGTCGACCACAACCGCTGCTCTGTAAACGCGCGAAATCCGCACGCCGCTTGCAGTTCCAAGATCCGCGCGCCGCCGCGAATCACCCGGTCGGGCAGCGCCTGCACGATCGCCACATCCTCAATCTCCTCGACCTCCACCACCCTCCGCTCTGCTGGAGGACCCACCATCTCCGCAGCGTCAACCTCCTCCAGCCCCAGCCCTGCTATTGCGGTCGAAGCTTGCTGCCGCCCTTCAGCGGACTGCCGCGCATAGCTGAAGACAACTGTCCCCGCGCTCTCTGCAATCCGCTCCGTCGTGTGCCGGGCAGCCTCACTGTCCCGCGCCACGTCCGTCCCCGGCATTCCAAGCTCCCGCTGCATCTGCCAGGGCAGCAGGGGATTAGCTCCGATCGAAACCGGCCAACTCAGATCGCCGCCGCGCAAAAACCACACTGCGTCGAAGCTCCCACCGGCAGCCTCCAGCGGCCCCATCACCTGCACCGGGGCATCGCGCGACTCCGGCGCAAAGACCGTCTGTCTTGCAATTCGCACCAGCCCCTCCAGCGCCTGCGCAAACCCCACCCGCTGCCCATCGAAGTCGAGCGTCGCCAGTTCATCGAGCGCGCTCTCCCATCTCCGCCGCGTCTGAAACTCAACGCTGTCCTCACTCTCGCTCGCGCCCCAACCAGCGGCTTGCAGCAGCTCCTGCATCCTCTCCGTCCACTCCGCATGGCTGCGCCGATCAGCAGAGTTCAGCCGAGCCGCAGCCACTCGCCGCATCGCCCGCAGCGCGTCTGGCAACCTTCCCAGCTTCGCCCTTCGCTTCGACCGATCCACCGTTTTACTCAGCCAATCGAGCGACACCTCCGGGCGCAGCATCCTCGCCCTGCGCAACTCGAATGCGTCGAACTCCGCCCGCGTTCCTCGCACCTCCCGCGCGCTGCAGAAGTACGGCGACAGCAGCAGCCCGCTTACCCGCTCCACCGGCAGCGGCTCTACTGCCCAGCGCAGAAGCTCCAGCGCCACCGCAACCAGCGGAGCATCTGCCAGCACCACGCCTAGCGAAAACTCATACGGGCCCGTCGCACTTTGCGCCTCGATGTCCTCAAGCTCCGGCGCGAGCACCTTGCGAAACACGCGGTCGATCTCCGCCTTCTGCGCGTCCAGCCCCGGCACGATCACGGCCACGCGAGCACCTGGCTGCTCCTCCAGAAACGTCCGTATCCACCGCGCCGCGACCGACAACTCCTCCGCTTCGTCCGTGGTCGCCACCAGTGTTCGGCTTTCCTGCTGCACACTCAGGCGCAGATTCTCAACCTCCGCCCCAGCCCCGCGCAGAGTCTCCACCAAACCCATCTGCGCTGGAGTCATGGCATCGAACCCCACCAATACCACGCCGCCCGCGTCTGCCTCCACTTTTCCCGCTTCCACCGCCGCCCGCAGCGTCTCCTCCAACTGGGCCTGCGTCAAAAAACCTTCGGTCTTGCAGGTCAGTTCAAACATCTGCGCCCAGCGCTGAAACGCTCGTGTATCCGCACTCGCAGCCGCACGGCGGAGCCACCCCTGCCCGTCGTAGCGGGACAGCAGACGCCACGCCTCCACCGCCATCTCCGCCAGCGAATCGACCGACCGCAGACTCGCCAGCTCCTCATCCGCCTCCAGCACCGCGCGCCACACCGCATGCTCCTGCGTCCGGTTCAGCAGCAGCAGCGAGGCATGCCCGTCCACCAGCAATTGGTGCCACAGCCCCGCCGTCCAGGTGTCCCACGCCAGCACTGCCGGTGGCCGCCAGCTCTGCAGTCCAAGTCCGCGCTGCCTTCGGTCAAACTCAAGCCGCAGCGTCCGCGCCGCTCGCTGATTTCCCGTGACCACCGTCGTGCCCCGCTCGAGCGCCGCAGCAATCTCGACCGGCAGCAGATCCTTACCATCCATCCCTCGGTTATACGCTCCCGAGAACAGGAAAACAGGCCCCCAATTCAGCCCCTGTCTGCACGTGTCGCAGGCGAAAACGCCGCCATACCCAGCAGCGCTACCGCAGCGGCAAATGGCAGCGCCAGCGCCACCTGCAACGATCCTGTCCGCGTCGACACCACCCCCATCAGCCACGGGAGCGCCGCTGCTCCCAGGCCCGATACCGCCAGCACAATTCCCGCCTGCCGCGCCGCTGGCCTCTCCGCCATCAACAGCGCAAACGTAGCCGGAAAGAACGGCGCCAGGCTAAGCCCCAGCAACACCGCAAACCCTGCGATCGTCGCCGCCGAATGCGCCATCGCGAGCCCCGCCGTAAACACCGCCGCCAGCCCCAGCCCCCAGCGTTGCACCGTCCGCTCGCCCACCCGCAGCATCACCGCCGCCGCCCCGACGCGTCCCACCGTCAGCGACATCCACAGCAGCAGCGTCGTGTACTCGCTCACCACCAGCGTTTTGTCGCCGTAGCGCAGAGCGAACGTCGTAAGCCATCCGCTCAGGCAGGTTTCGAGCCCGCCATAAAGAAATAACAGCCCCGCAAAGTAGAGGTAAACTCGTCCACCGATTCCAACCTCCGCCGCGTCCTCCACTGACACTTCAAACTCCTCTGAAACCGGAGCCGAACTCAAACCTACACGCCCACCCCGCATCTGCACCAGCAGACCAATTCCACCCAGCAGAAACGTCCCTGCAAAGCACTCCAGCAACCCGCGAAGCGCAAACCTCGGCAGCAGCCACGCCGCCAGCAGCGCCGACAACATCGCCCCCAGGCTGAACGAAAAATTCAGCATCGACAGCGCCGACCCACGCTGCGCGGTAAACCTCCGCCCCGCCAGAATATTGATCGAAGTAATCATCTGCCCGATCCCGAAGCCACCGACAAACAATCCGATGCAGCCCACGCTCATCGTAGGAGCCAGCGCAAACATTCCAAACCCCACCGTTCCCGCGCTCAACCCCACCAGCAGGCTCCGCCGCAGCCTCCCGGACACGCTCACCCCACCCAGAAACGCACCGCAGAACTTCGCCATCATCAACAGACCGCTCTGCGAGTCCTGCATCGCCCACTGGCGTGCCAGCAGAGGGAGAATCGGCCCCAGCAGCGCCGTTCCCAGGCCCGCCAGCACCAGCCCGTAGTGCATCAGCCCCAGCGAAGGCGCCGCCGTCGTGCTTCGTTCCGTCAAACCCACCCCCGCCGCAGCCTTGCGTCACAGCCATTATCATCGAAGAAGGAGTCTGCCCGTGCCCCGCAAGTCATTCTTCCGAATCTCCCTCCTCTGTATCGCACTGCTTGCCGGCTGCCATCAGGCCCCGCCTTCCCCCGCAGCCTCCGCCGCCCCGCAAAAGAACTTCACTATTCGCGGCAGGGTCGTCTCCACCGACGCCACCCACGTCACCCTCGACGGCGAAGAAGTCCCCGGCTTCATGGAGCCGATGGTCATGGACTACGCCCTCAAAGACCCCAGCGTCGTCAGCGAGCTCCACCCCGGCGACCGCATCACCGCGACGGTCCTCGCCGACCACGGTCCCGAAGGCTACACCAATGTCCGCCTCGACAACATCGTCGTCATCGCCCAGGCCCGCCCCGACTATAAGCCCCCCGTCCAGTCCCACGTCCCTACCCCCGGTGACATCGTTCCCGAC
>Ga0182024_10018366_pt1 | contig 13029 bp, 10 predicted proteins | sample P32metaG_FD_120480 | JGI IMG/M metagenome (GOLD analysis project Ga0182024, IMG submission 120480) | Permafrost microbial communities from Stordalen Mire, Sweden - P3-2 metaG (Illumina Assembly) | ecosystem: Environmental > Terrestrial > Soil > Wetlands > Permafrost | place: Sweden: Stordalen...
TCTCGGTGCGGTCGTCGCCCCCGCGCTCGCGACGGAGTGGGTCGGCGCGCTCGGACTCGGCGCCAAGCGAGCCGGGGAGCCGTGCGGGATCAGTCAGATCTCGAGCTTCACGGACGCGTTGCTCGCGACCGGATTTCCGTACGATCGCGTGACGAGCGAAGACAATAACTTCGACGCGTTCGTCGCCATCAAGAAGCGTGTGCAGGCGGTTCGCAGGTGCGGCTCGGCCGCTCTCGACCTCTGTTTGGTCGCGGATGGCACGTACGATGGCTATTGGGAACGGAAGCTCAAGTGTTGGGACTTCGCGGCAGGTGCCGCCATCGTGCGTGCCGCAGGCGGCCGGGTCTCGGAGTTCGACGGTCGGGAGGACGACTTGATGAGCGGGCACATCGTGGCGACGAATGGTCACATCCACGAGACGTTGCTCGCCGAGCTTCGTGCCGTACCCTCGGCAGCTTCCGGCACCCGCGCCTGATCCGCAGGAGTCTCACGAGGCGACCGAGGCTCAGGCTGGAATCGCGACCACCACGACGGTCGCGTTGTGCCACCCCTCGAGCCGACCTGCGCACTGAGCGATCTCGCCGTACGTCAAGAATCCCGTTACGGGAACTTTGCCGAAAACCGAACGTACCGCTTCGATCTCTTTTCCGAATTCCTCCTTGAGAATCATTCCACGACACACGCAGTCGAAAAGAAGCACGCCTGCGGCTTTGCACTTGCCGAGATTGTTGCGCGCTTCCTCCGCTGCGGCGTTGGCAGCAGCAACCATACTGACCGGATCCCCGTCGAGAATGCTCACGAAAGATCCCTCAGGCACGGGCGCTGCACAGGTGAGAGAACCATCCTCACCGACGGAGAGCGGCGCCCGCGCGCGGCTGAGCGCAGAGAAGAAGTGCACGCCGAGCTCATTGGCGATCATATAGGCGCCCGCGTTCGCCCGGTTCAGCGTGTACCCTCGCTCGAGGGCATGACGCCGGTAAATCTCGAAAGCGGGCTGACCATCGATCGTCCGAATGACGTTCCGATTCGACGCCGTAACTCGCATGGGCTTCGTCGTCGGCCGAAGGCCGTGGCCGACACCCACACCCCACGGATTTGCGTCGAAGATCTGAAGAACGGCCGCGGCGTCGCTTCCGCATTCGCGGCCCGCGCCCACCATCGTCTCCTTGAAGCGCCCGGCATCTCCTGCGGCGCCTCCGACAATTTGGCTAACCGAAGTCGACTGCTGGAACATCGCGCCGACGAGGTCTTCTCCCGTACCGGCAAGGCCGTCGGTGAGCAAGATCGTGGTCAAGTGTCGAAGACCGGCCGCGCGCGCGGAGACCTTCATCCCCGACGCGGCGCTCGTGAACTCGGCGGCGAGCTTCTTGTGATCGTTTTTTAGGCCGCGGCGGAAGCCGCTGCGCTGTTGGGTATCATCGGATGCGGCCAGCATGACGACGACTCCTTCGAGCTTGCCGGCTTCGGTGAGCTCGCCGGCAGTCGAGCTTCCGAGAATATCGGGGCAACCGGTCGCCAGCTTGACCTCCATCATCGCGACCCCAAGATCGTGCGTTGGGCTCGCGAACACGAAGCCAAAAGCTACCTTCGCCGAACCCAACGACTTGAGGGCCTCGCGCGTCGCTTCCTCCGCCGCAAGACGAGCGTCTTTTCGAGTTGACCGACCGTTCCCGATGATCTTAGGCATGCCGCCTTCCTGGGCGCGACGCGAGTGGGGCGCCTCGATGAGGTTTCAACGGACGTAAGCCTCGGAAGGATAAGTCCGCTCAAACCAAACGGCTAGGGGGGCCACGGCCTGTCGCGCTAAGCTGGCTTCGCCATGGCGACCACTTCCACCGACCTCATGGTTGGCACCCCGCCTCCGCCGTTCTCCTTGCCCGATGTAGTCAGCGGGCGGATCGTCTCGCTCGAGGAAGCGCGCGGAGGTCGCGCGCTTCTCGTCATGTTCCTGTGTCGACACTGCCCCTACGTGAAGCACGTGGAAACAGAGCTCGCGCGCCTTGGTCGCGACTATGCCGACAAGGTCGCCGTGGTCGGCATCTCGGCAAACGATGCCGAAACGTATCCGGAAGACTCGCCGACGGGCTTGAAAGAGCAAGCGAGACTCGCGGGCTTCGTTTTCCCATACCTGTACGACGAGAGCCAGAGCGTGGCTCGCGCCTATGGCGCCGTCTGCACACCGGAGTTTTTCGTCTTCGATACGACGCCGGCACTCGTCTATCATGGCCGTCTCGACGCAAGCCGTCCAGGGCGCGAGGCCGCAACGGGGTCGGACCTTCGCGCGGCACTCGATGCCGTCGTGGCCGGCCGATCGCTCGAGGGCCCGCAAGCGCCCAGCGTCGGCTGCTCGATCAAGTGGAAGCGTGCATAGTCGAACGTTCTTTTAGTGGCGTGACGGACTCACGTGGACTCGAGAGTCGTAAATCACCATGGCCCGTAGGTTCCTCGCACGCCGAACATGAACCACTCGTGCAACACGCGACCGTCGATGGACGACGACTCTCCGGCCGGCGCGGGGTCCAGTGAGCGCATGACGAACTCGGCAACCGAAACCGCGAAGTAAGGACCTACTGCAATGGCATGGGAGCGGATATCGAGACCGCACTGAATATTCGCGAGGATCGGACCGTCGTACGTCGCGCTGGAAGTCGCCGATCCGTAACCTTGTGCGACCCGCAGAGGCGCTGCATTCGGCTACGCCCCTTTTGCCGGTGCCCCGACACTGTCGTCTGCAGGGCTCGCGCAATGCGCGGCGATCTGCGCCTCCGCGATTGCTCCTATCCCGTGTTGCCGGTCCCCATGGTTGGCCCAAACCATCGTTTGCTCGCCAAATTGCCAATGACAGCGCGACGCCGGATTCCTACCTGCGCCGCCGTGTGGATCCCGTGCGTCTTGACGATATGCGCACCCGCCCGGGCGCAGGCGATTGCACGAGAGCCAAAGCCTGTTTTCGAACCCTGGCATGAAGGAGAGCCAATCCCGGCGGGCTACAAAGTGGCCAAGCGCAGCCGCGAGACCTTTGTCCTCGCCGGCAGTCTGCTCCTCGGCATCAGCAGCGCAATCAACCTTCTCGGCGTCGGCGGCAACGCGCTGCTTGCCGGCCCAAGCCGCGAGAATTGGCTCCTCGTTCCGGGTGTGGGCCCCCTCGTACTCATGGCGGAGACCACGAACGCACCCGGCAACGTGGCTCTAGCCATGGATGCGCTCGCGGCGTTCGGCGGAATCGCGATGATGACGTACGGACTCGCTTCTCCAATCGCTACGCTTGTCCGCGACGAATCAGTACCGGCCTTCGCGTTTACTCCGATGGTTGGTATCGGGAGCGCTGGAGCGTACCTCGTCGGCCAGTTCTAGCGCCTCCCTTCGAGCGCCCGCGTTGGCCCCCCTCTCACTTTAGCCCTTTAGGCCCTTGATCTCCTCGAGCAGGACCTGCTCATGCCCCTGTGGCGAGACCTTCTCGTAGACCTTACGAACGATGCCTTGAGGATCGATCACGAACGAGGTGCGGTTCCAATAAAGCGTCCCTTTGTAGTCGCTCTGCCCTCCGCCGAGCGCCGAGAGCAGCTCGTGTTTGGGATCGGCGAGCAGGTCGATGGTGAAGGCGAACTTGTCGCAGAAGCTCTTGTGGGACCCGACGTCGTCTGCGCTGAGGCCGAGCACTTCGATGCCCGCGCTCTCGAAGTCGGCTTTCTTGGCCGTGAACGATTGGCCCTGAATGGTGCAGCCGGGGGTATCGTCCTTCGGGTACACGTACACGACGAGCCATTTTCCGGCGAAGTCGCTGTCGGTCAGAGTCTTTCCGTTTTGGTTCTGCAGCGAGAATGCCGGGAAACGCGTGCCAACCTCAAGCATGGTTTTCGCCTCGTTCGTGGTTAGGTTTTGGAGGGATGTGCCGTACCATTCAATGAATGCCCGGTCTCGGACACTCTCGCCTAGTTTGCAGAAACGCTCCAGAGCCGTGCGCTCTTCGACTCTTGCGTCGTCATAATTAGGTAGCGAGCGTACGCACGGGTGCGTGCGCTCCCAGCGCGACAACTTGGCGGGAAAGCGCCGTCGTCGCGACGCAGGATGTTTCGCGCCCAGCGTGGGGCGACGGCTGACGTGTGGCTGGTGCGCGATCTCTTATTCCCCACGATGAGAACACGATGCTCCACGGCGACGCAGTGCAACTGACCCACGCGGTCGGCAACCGGAAGAAGGTTCGACGAATCGCACATCTGTCGGACGTGCATATGCTGGAGAGACGTGCCAACCCCTCGCATTTGCATAATCTTTCTCTGCACTTCCTCAGCTTCGGGCGTATGCTGGATCCCGGGGGGCGAACGCGAAAGCTAGAACGAGCGCTGGTTGCGGCTCAGCGAAGCCAGGCCGACCACTTCGTCGTCTCGGGCGACCTTACCGAGGTCGGGGCTCCCGACCAGTTCGAAGCATTTGCCGAGGTGCTTCACAACTCGGGCATTCAGCCGGACCAAATCACTTTGGTCCCGGGCAACCACGACGCCTACACGTCGGGCGGAGCATGGAAGCAGGCGCTCGAAGGGCCGCTCCGTGCCTTCGCGAGTACGTCTTCCGGCGAGCCCGGAAAGATAGTCGACAGAGGCGACGTGCTCTTCTTGCCGGTCGACGTAACCTGCCTTCAGGCGATTACTCGGTCTGCGGGCGAGTTGACCGCCGAGTGGGGCGATGCCCTCGAGCGTCGCTTCGCCGACCCTGGGCTCGCTCATCACAAGGCGCTCGTCGTCGTCCAGCATCACCAGCCGTTTGCGCACGCGCGCAGCGCCTGGCAGTGGATCGATGGGTTGCGCGGACACGCCCGCCTCATGGATCTCCTTGCGCGGTACACGCGGGTGCAACTCCTCCACGGACACATGCACAAGATCGTCGACCGCCTGGTCGGTCTCGGCAAGAGCCGGATCTTCGGGGCCCCTGCTATCGTCGACGACACCGAAGACGCACCGCGCGTGAGACTCTACGAGGTGCGCGACGGGGCTTTGGAGGACGCGGGCATGTGCGCTGCGGCCTAACCGCGCCTCCCCGAGCGAGTTCGACTCTCACGCGTATCGATCCTCGGGCATCATCGGAGCGGTGAATGTCCGCATCGTTGGCTTTTTTCTCCTCACGCTGCTGCTCGTGTTCCCCTCGGGCTGCCTAACGCTCACGTACATCACGCAAGCAGCGGCTGGACAGGAAGACCTGAACCGGCGCGCCCGCAACATCGATCAGCTCGTCGCCCAAGGGCGAGTCGATACCCGCACGGGCCGGCTCCTCTCGCAGATCCCTACAATCAAGCGGTTCGGCGAAGCCCACGGACTCCAAGCGACCCCCAACTATCGGCAATACGTGCGGGTCGCGGGGCCGTCCCTCGTCTGGGTCGTGAGCGCGTCGGATCCGCTCGCGTTTCGGTCGAGGTCGTGGACCTTTCCCTTCGTAGGAAGCTTCACCTATCTCGGCTGGTTCGATCTCGAGGCGGCCAAGCGCTTCGCCGCGAGCCTTTCACGGGAGAACCTGGACGTCGATCTCCGCGGTTCGGCCGCCTATTCGACCGCCGGCTTTTTCGAGGACCCCGTCGTGTCCACGATGCTGCCCAAGAGCGATTGGGCGCTCGGCGAGTTGGCCAATACGGTGCTCCATGAAATGACGCATGCGACGTTCTTCGTGAGACACCAATCCACTCTGAACGAGAGCGTCGCCAACTTCGTCGGACGGAATCTAGCCCAAGATTATCTTATCGATACGGTTGGCCCCAATGCCCACGAAACCCAAGCCTACGTCACCGCCGAAGAGACGGGAGATCGACGGGGACGCACGATGCAGGCGGCATACGACGCCCTCGCCGCGCACTATCGGTCCTCCGAGCCGGACACCGCAAAGCTCGAGGCGAAGCATGCAATCCTGGCTCGTCTAGACGAAGAGGTTCATTTCCGTCGGCCGATCAACAACGCCGCTCTCATCCAATTCCGGACCTACAACTCCGGGCACGAGCTCTCGTCGCTCCTACGAGCCTGCGATCGAAACTGGCCCAGATTTTTTGCGACGCTCAAGCGGCTCGAAGCCACATCGTTCCGGTCCGCTCAAGAGAGCGATGTCGACAAGATGGTGGAACCTCTGGTCGAAGGCGGTTGCGGATCCTAGAGCGACCGTCGATTGTTCGAAACGAATCGCGGTGAGGTTGCTCTAGGCCCTACTGGCATCCGAGCACAGGGTCACAGAGCCCGCCGTCCGCGCACGAAAGGGTGCCCGTACAACTCCCAGCCGCGCACACGTCGCAGACGCTCCCATTTCCCGAGTTGCACGTCGCGCCGTTCGCAGCCGAAGCGTAGGAGCAACTACCGCCTACGCAGGTTCCTGGCAGGCCTTGGCAAGCACCCGGTGATTGGCATTCCATGCACGCGACATTCAGGCCGACGCACGCATATACTCCTCCGCAGCCGTCACTCCCCGTGCACGCGGCTCCAAGTGCGCCCGCGGCCGTCGAACAACCGCCGCATGCGTTCAGCAGAGGGGCGCTACAAGTAACGGCATTCGTGCCGTTGCAAACGTAGGTACCTGAGCATCCGTCGGCAGCTTTGCACGTGGTTCCTGGAACGTCAGCGAGAACCGAACAACCTTTGCACGCGTTCAAGGCGGGAGCGTTGCAAGCGACGGCATTCGTGCCGTTGCAAGCATAGGTGCCGGAGCATCCGTCGGTACCGGTGCAAACCGCTCCCGGCGCGTCCGCAAGCACCGAGCAGCCTTTGCACGCGTTCAGCGCGGGCGCATTGCAGGCGACGGCGTTCTCGCCGTTGCAAGCGTAAGTGCCGGAGCATTTGTCGGTACCTGTACACGCGGTGCCGGGCGCGTCGGCAAGCACCGAGCAGCCTTTGCACGCGTTCAGCGCGGGCGCATTGCAGGCGACGGCGTTCTCGCCGTTGCAAGCGTAAGTGCCCGCGCAACCGTCGGCAGCCGTGCATGCGGCTCCCGGTTTGTCCGTCAGCGTCGTGCATCCCCCGCACGCGTTCTTCGCAACGCATGCATTTCCGACGCAGCACGTCGAGCAGGATGTCGCATCGCACACGCACTTGCCTTCCGTGGTGCAATCGAGCCCAGCGGCGCATTTTTCGCAGGTAGTCCCGTCGGTCCCGCACGTCGCCTTACTGGACACGTTGCAGACGCCCATGCCGTCGCAGCAGCCCGCCGGGCACGACGTTCCGTCGCAAACGCATTTCCCCGCAGTACTGCAGCGCTGCCCCTGCGCGCACTCGCCGCACGTGGCACCCCCCGTCCCGCATAAGCCCGACGATTCGCTATTATAGAGAAGACACGTCGCGCCACTGCAACAGCCTGCAGGGCACGATTTTGCGTCGCACACGCATTGACCCTGCGCACTACAGGCTTGGGTGGCGCTGCAGTCGGTACACGCAGCGCCTCCTGTACCGCACGTCGCGCTGCTCGATGTCTGGCATTTGCCGGTGGCATCGCAACAGCCGCTCGGGCACGTCTTCGCATCGCACACGCACTTGCCTTGCGTGCCGCACTCTTGGTTCGCTCCGCACGGAGCGCAGACGCCGCCGTTCGCCCCGCACGCGTTCGTCGTCGGGGTGACGCATTGGTCGGTCGCGCAGCACCCCGCGCAGCTCGTACCCCCGCAAGAGCACGCCCCAGCGTTGCACGCTTGCCCCCCGGCGCACTGACTACAGGCACTCCCGCCGGATCCGCAGACACTGGGCGACTGCGCTGTTTGAGCTATACATGTCTCGTCGGCCGCGCAGCAGCCATCGTGGCACGATTCGGCGGTACACGTGCACGTGCCGCTCGTCGCGTCGCATGCCTGGCCGGTGCCGCACGGCGCACACGCGACACCGGCGGCGCCACATGCGGTCGTCGCCTGCGCGTCGTAAAGCACGCAGGCTCCCTTGGCATCGCAGCATCCATTCGGACACGACACGGCGTCGCAGACGCATTGACCCGCGGGATTACACTCTTGGCCCGCCGTGCATTTAGTGCAAGCCATCCCCGGGCCGCCGCAGTGCGCGATGGTCGGCGTGACGCACACCCCCGCGCCCGTGCAGCACCCTGTCGCGCACGAACTACCGCACGAGCACGCTCCGTTCGAACAGTCTTGTCCGATCGCACACCGCATACACGCCGCGCCGGCGGTGCCGCATATTGCCAGGGCCGTGCCGCCCCGACAGCCGCCATTCTCGTCACAACAGCCCGAGGGGCAGCTGCTCAAGTCGCACTTCGTAGGAGCGACGTCGGCACCGGCATCGGTATCGCCCGACGAGTCGGCTTCTCGCGCCGAGTCCAACGCTCCCCCATCGAAGGCGCTCGCGTCGGACGCCGCCGCCGCGTCACCCCCATCATCGACCGCCCTGAGCTCGAAATTGCCGGCCAAACCGAGACAGCCTACCGTGCCTGCAAACGACACCAAAAGCGTGGCAATCGCCAGCCGCACGAGCAGTTTCATCGGCGAATCTCCATTAGAACTTTCCGATCACACCTGCGCTCATCGGCCCTGCATATGCGCTCAGCGTCTTTCCGTTGGGGTCCGCCAGGACCAGCGTGACCCCCGTTGCCACACCGACGCCGGCGACGATCAACGCCGCGGTCGAAACATTCGCGAGCGTTCGATAGGAATAGAGGTCGCCGCTTTCGGTGGGCGGACAGCCGCCCACGCAGGCCGCGCTCAACGACGAATGCTTCGTGAGTACGACAACACCGGCGACGCCGCCCGTGATCAGCCCGACGGCGCCAAGGCCGAAGGAAGCGAGGGCGAGCTTGATACGAAGGGGCGCGGGGGCCTCGGGCGGCGGCGCTGCGGCGACTGGAGCGGGCGCTTCGGGCAACGGATTCATCGAAAGCGTTACCGTTTGATCACCCCCTTCGACGATCGTGAACGCTCGCTCTTTAGCCTCGAAGCCAGGAGCATGCGCGTGGACGACATGCGATCCCGGATCGCAAAGGCGCCGAACTCCGAGGGCGCCGTCCGGCAGCGTCACGTCGTCCATCGTCGCCTCCGGCGACGATGCTCCATCCACGCGAATCGTCACCCAGGAGAGCCGCGGCTCGAGCGCCGCGAGCTCTCGCTTTGCATCGGCCACGGCCTTGCCGAACACAGCCGGCGCGTGAGGGTCCAGCAGCTCATGGACGATTCGCTGGTAAGTATCATGTGCCGCAACCAGTTTGCCGAGTCCAACTTGAGCGCGCGCGAGGCCGAGAAGTAGCGTGGGAGCGTGAACGAGCCCATCGGCGCGCGCGAACTTGTCCGCCGCGAGCGCGTAGTCCGCGCGCTGCTGAGCTTCGAATCCTTCGTGCGCGAGCGAGCGCGCCGTCGCGCGGTCCGCGTCGGAGGGCTGGGCGTGGGCGATGCTCGGAACGAGGCACGCGACCGCAACCACGAAAAAAATATGTCTCATACGGCGTTTCCCCCCCCAAGCGATCAAATGCCGAAATCCACGTCGACCGATCGCTTCGAAGGCGGCCGATCGCCGCGTTGCGGAGGCGAAGACACGGGCATCGGGATACGCTCTTTTGCGGTCGGTCTGGCGCTCGATTCGGGCCGCGGGGCGGGATTGGCAACGCTCTCTCGAGGTTGGCTCGGATTTCGCGATAGAGGCCCCGACAGAGGCCCCGACTCTTGTGTCCGCGCGGGCTGGTGGTCCGCGTCGTCAAGTCGGCCTTGAGGAAGGGCCGCGGACGACGGCGGTGCCGCGACCGCCGCTGTCGTGGCTTCCGTAACGTCGGAGAGCGGAGGTGGTGGTGAAGGAATGTCGACGCTCTCGGCCGCGCTCGTCAATCGTGAGGTCAATGCGATAGAGGACGGCTGGGGCGAAACTTCCGTTCGAGTGAATGCGACGGCAAGGATAACGAAGATCGCTGCCCCCCCCGCCCCGCCCCCGAGGAGAAGACGGTTGGTAGGGCGGCGAAAGACGTTGCTGTCTTCGAAGCTCAGCGACGGTCCCGCGACAGGCACGGTCGCCGCAGACTCGCGAGGCGCGGCGGCCAGAGCGTTCTCTGCGACCGTTGAAGGGGGCGGGAGAGATTCGACCGGACTGGAATTATTGATGCTTTTCCCGCCGAGCGCATGAATGTCCTCGTCCGAAAGCGGCGCCCCGGCGCAGAACGGCGCGTCGTCGAACTGCCAAATAGGTACGAATGTGGAAGCGAACCGCTCGGCTAGGTCGGCCTCGATCATGACCTGCTCGGAAGCGGCTGCTTCCGTCTTTGCCCCCCCGTGATTGCTGTCAGATGCGTCTGTCATGGCGGTGTACCGAGCCTGCCTACGGACATAAAGGGGGTAAGGTGGGAGATTTGGTGCGGCTAGTTTTTGGCCCAACTACTATTTCCTCAGAACCGTCGTCGCGCACCCGCTAATATTTCTTCAGAACCGTCGTCGCGCACCCGCTAGGGCCCAGTGGCAGCCAGGAGGGCCGTCAAGATCTCGGCCTGCTCCATGATCTGCGGATCGTGCATGTCTCGGGCGAGAATCGCCATGGATCGCGCGTGCATCTCCGCCATCTTACGCAGGCCCCCGGCACGAGCAATCCCGGGCCCCACGAAGGCCGCATCCAACCGGCGGAGGGTCGCGAGCGCCGACGCGTAGGAAATCACGTCTCCGTTGCGCGAGTTCGCGATGCGCTCGATGTCATCGTCGTAGACGCAGGGGAGCTGCGCGGACAGCTGTCGTCGATCGTCGTTCCGGGCGACCTCACCGAAGTGGGCCGTGACCGTAAACGCGAACTTCTCGCCTGGGACCCAGGCAGGAACCGTAACCCGCACGATCTCCGTTCGCATCTCCCCGGCGTGCACGTCGCCCAGGGCGAGCTCTCCCGATTCTAGCCGCCAGCGCACGTCTCCCCCGGACGCCTCGAGCACGTGGGACGGCGCCGGGGTCCCTTCGAAGGTGAGCGAGACGTCGTGAAACAAGACGGCTCCGGGCGCGGGAAGGGCGTCGCGTAGCGATTTCATGCGTGCCTCCACCGTGTCGTCGCCGACCAGAGCGGCCGAGCTCTCTCCGGCGACCGCGTTCAATGCCTCGAAATTGGCGTGCGGGCTCGTCGAAACCACGATCGCGGGAATCGCCGCTTGAGAGATCGCGCCGAGGACGGCCTCGGACTTCGGATCGAGGTCGCGCCCAGACTCGCCATCGGTAAGCACCACGAAACGCCGCGCCCCCTCTTTGCCGAGGGCCGATTGGGCCAGCTCGACCGCGCCTGCGAAGTTGACGTGCTCGGCTCGGTTCTCGAGCCGCTTCTGGACGGCGGCGGCGGCAAGCGAACGATGCGACGCGGGCATCGACGGAACGACGACCTTCGCACCGCGAGCGTCCACGATCGTAACGTGGTCATGCCCTCCGAGCTGCCCGAGCGCGGCGTCGAGAAGCGCGAGGGTATCGCTCCCGTTGCCATCGATCACGAAAGCGACGCGCTCTTCGGGTCGCGCTTGTCCGGCCGCGGCAGGCACGAGGAGGTCGACCCGGACGAACACCTCACCGCCCCACGAGGGGACGCGCGTATCGCTCGGCCGCATCGCGATCGTGATGCCCGGCGCGCCGAGAAGCGTGGGGCGGCTCGTCACGTGGAAGCGCCCCGTGGACGGCAAGATGAAGCCGACGGGGGACCGCCACGGCTCATCGGCGCTTCCGACCACGATCCGCTGCGGGATGTCTTTCCGGTCGTGGTACTCGATGCCGTTCGCCGTCATGACTTGCGCCCCGTTGGCGCCTGGTTGCTGAAGGACGACCGAGCCGTCCCGAGCCATGACGGGGCCGGCGCATCCGGACGCGCCGAGGGCAAGAGCCGCGAACGCGACGAAGAGACGAGAGTAGACTTCGCCTCGCATGTTCCTCCATCGCCTACCACGCTTAGCGCTCGCGAGCATCGTAGTGCTGCTCTCCTGCGAGGCCACCCCGCCACCTCAGGCGCCGCCCGGCCCCCCCCCTCTGCACGTCGCCTTGCTCGCTCCGGTCGTAAGTCCGGCTCCTGCCACGCCCTCCAGCCCGCCTGCGGACGACGAAGCGGCCGTGCGACGAGAGGCGGCGGCCTGGCGCGCCGGGCACCTTCTCATCGATCTGCACGAACACATCGATCCCATCCCGGAACACCTCGCACGTGCGGTCGCGATCCAGGACTCCGTCGGGATCGGGCTCGCCGTGAACCTGAGCGGTGGGACCGTCACGAAGAACGGCGCAAACCCAAGCGAGTTCGAGCAGACCAAAGCGCTCACCGACCGACTCTATCCGGGGCGCTTTCTCGAGTACGTGAACCTCGACTACGCGGATTGGGACAAACCCGACTTCTCGGCGCGCGCAGTGAAGCAAATCGAAGAAGGGTACCGGCTCGGCGCAGCGGGGCTCAAGGAGTATAAGCGCCTGGGCCTCTATCTCCGCGACCGTAGCGGCAAGCTCATTCGCGTAGACGATCCGAAGCTCGACCCCGTCTGGAAGCGGTGCGGCGAACTCGGGATGCCGGTCTCGATTCACACCGCCGATCCGCGAGCCTTCTGGCTCCCGTTCGACCCGTCGAACGAGCGGTGGGAAGAGCTGAAAGACCACCAAGGGTGGTGGTTCGGCAACCCCGCGAGGTACCCGGCACGCGAAGAGCTCCTCGCGGAGCTCGATCGAGTCATCGAGCGTCACCCCGAGACTTCGTTCGTCTCGGTTCACTTTGCCAACAATTCGGAAGACCTTGCGTGGGTCGACGCCTCGCTCGACCGCCATCCGAACATGATGGCCGATCTCGCGGCACGCATCCCGGAGATCGGTCGTCACGATCCGGACGAGGTGCGGCGCCTCTTCCTCAAGCACCAGGATCGCATCCTGTTCGCGACGGATTTCCAGGTCTACGATCGGCTGACCCTCGGGTCGGGCGGGAATGGTCCGCCCCCCACCAACGCGGATGCCAAGGACTTCTTCGACAAACACTGGCGCTGGCTCGAGACGCGCGACAAGAACTTCCCTCACATGACGCCCATCCAGGGGAACTGGACGATTAGTGGGATTGGCTTGCCGGCAAGCGTGCTTCGAAAAATTTACTTCGAAAACGCAAAGAA
>Ga0182024_10018367_pt1 | contig 13029 bp, 12 predicted proteins | sample P32metaG_FD_120480 | JGI IMG/M metagenome (GOLD analysis project Ga0182024, IMG submission 120480) | Permafrost microbial communities from Stordalen Mire, Sweden - P3-2 metaG (Illumina Assembly) | ecosystem: Environmental > Terrestrial > Soil > Wetlands > Permafrost | place: Sweden: Stordalen...
GCATGATTTTCGCACGTACACTTACGGGTCGGCCACCTATTCCGCCACGCAGATCAGCACAACAATCGCCAGTGGCACGACTCTGAGTTCAACTCCGTCTAACCCGTTGGGCGTCTATTGGATTGACGCCTCTCAGAATCACGGCACAGCGGTGCTTGACAGTAACGTGACCATCAACGGCACGCTGATTGTCAAGAACGGCAATCTGCTGGTACAAGGAAAATCCAACACGATTACCGCCCAATCGCCCCTGCCCGCATTGGTCATTGACGACTTATTGCAAATGAGCGGCATTGGCCAAAACATGACGGTCAACGGACTCGCGTATGCCGGCAGCGGCATCGCTGGTTCGGGCGTGACCCTCTCCTGCAACCTCACCATAAACGGCGCCTTGCTGACCAACAGCGGCGGCGTCGGCGGCGGCTACAGCGGCACGATCAACGTCACCTACAACTCGACCAATACGGCCGTCCCCAATTTCAGCACTTCTGGACCGCAATCGGTCCAGGCCGTCAAGATCGTCTCTTGGTCCGATTGATTCCTGGGTCCAATAACCGAGCGAGATATGACAAACAAACTTTTATCGGCAATTCTTGTTCTGCAGGTGATCACCCTCCTGAATCAGTGGCTGGGCGCTCCGATTTCGGTCGTCCAGGCCCAGATTCCCGACGCGGGTGCGCAACGCCTGGAAGTCATCAATCAACTCAAGGACAGCAATGACAAGCTGGATAAACTGATCTCAATTTTAGAGTCAGGCAAGCTTCAGGTGCAGCTTACAAAGCCCGATGAAACAGAAAAGAAGTAGCTGTCTGCGGGCTGGGCCATGCGCGGATGGGCGTTTGGCGATCTCGGTCGGCCTTGCCGGGCCGATGCGCGGAGGTTGTCTATGTTCGCCTCCAATTTTGTCGATCATTGCGGCGGCCGCTGCCGTTCCAGCGCCGCCCCTTCGGGTTTCACGCTGGTTGAAATTCTCCTGGTCGTGATCATCCTGGGCATCGCATCGGCCCTTCTCGTGCCGCAGATCGGGGAACGAGATGATCTCCAGGCCGCCTCGGCGGCGCGCGTCATCATGTCCGATCTGCTCTACGCGCAGAACCATGCCATCGCAACCCAGCAATACCAATACGTCACCTTCAACGTTGCCAACCAGCAATACACGTTGTACAGCGGCACGCCGACCGGCCCGGGCACGATTCTCACCCACCCGGTGTACCTGACCAATTACGTGATGAACTTCGGTGGGTCCGGACAAAACAGTTTCCCCAACGTCACTCTGGTTTCGGCGAATTTCGGCAATAATCAGCCGACCATCGCCTTTGATTCAATGGGCGTTCCCTACTTTTACACCGCCGCGAACAGCAACAACACCGCGATCAGCGGCGTCGGAACAGTGCAGATCAGCAGCGGCGGTTACTCGCTCACCATCGACGTTGCACAGGATACGGGGGACATCAGCGTCCAATAGGCGTATGTTTCGACTCAACAGACCTCACATTCAACCGATCGGCGTCGACCTTGGCCATGACAGCGTCAAGCTGCTGCAACTGGCGGTGACGGGGCGATCCCTGACCGTTCACGCCGCCGCGCGGCGATCGTTGGATGTCGCGCGGGCGCCCGCCAGTGAGTTGGTTTCCACCCAGGCAATTGAGGTGGTGCGCGACCTGCTGCGGGGCGGAAATTTCTACGGACGCAATGCCGTCGCCGCACTGCCACGCCAGATCGTTATGGTCAAGAACCTTCGCCTTCCCCAGATGCCCGCTTCGGAGTTGGCGGCGGTGGTGCAGTTCGAGGCCCACAACATTCTGGCTTTCGACGGCGATGAAATGCAGATCGAATTCATCCCCGCCGGCGAGGTCCGTCAGGGCAACGATGTTCGACAGGAGGTCATCGTCCTGGCGGCCCGGCGCACCGATATCGACCGCTTTGTTGAGCTGGTGCATCGCACCGGATTGACGGTTGAGTCATTGGATATCGAGCCGTGCGCGCTCTATCGCGGCATCGACCGCTTCGTGCGCCGCCGCGAGGACGAGCAGGAAGTTCACGTCATGATCGACCTGGGCATGCAGCGAAGCCAGGTCCTCATCGGCAAGGGCCGCGATATCAGCTTTTTCAAATCAGTCGACATCGGGGGTTCCGCCTTCAACCAGGCGGTGAGCCGAAAATTAGGCATTACGGTTGAGGAGGCCCGCACGCTGCGCCGACGGCTCAGCGGGTCTGATGAAGGCGTCCAGCGCGATCCCGTCCGACAGGCCGTGCTCGATGCCACGCGCAGCACCATGGAAGATCTGGCCAAGGAAGTCTCCCTGTGCATGCGCTATTACTCGGTGACGTTCCGCGGCCAGCGCCCGGCGCGGGTGAGGTTATTCGGCGGCGAGGCGGCCGACCCGCAATTGCTGGCCATCCTCAATTTCGTCCTTTCGGTCCCGGTCGAAGCCGGCCGGCCGCTGTTCAGCGTCAATTGCGACGCGATGAAGGATTTCGATTGCCACGGCCCATCGGCGGAATGGGCCATGGCCCTGGGACTGGGCCTGAAGCGCACCGAGGGCAGGTTCGCCCCCAAAGATGGCACGCCGCGCGCCACACAGACCGGAGCGGCCGCCACCGCCGAAGTAGTCGACATCAACGCCGCCGCCGCAGTTCCCGCGGCCGCGGGCGCCGCTGCGGCGCAGCCGGAGCATTTTGCCGCCATCCGTCGCGCCAGCACGGGGGAGGCCGCGCGTGCGTGAACTGGAATTCCTACCCGCCTGGTACCCAACGCTTCAGCGGCGCCGACGCCACGTGATTATTCAGGCTTGGCTCAGCATGGCCGTCGTCGTCGCGCTGCTGATGTGGGGCGTTCTCTCCCAGCGCAACGTCAACGCCGCCGAATCGGGACTGGGCAGCCTGCAGAACCAACTCACCGCGGCCAATGAAAAGGTCAAACAACTGGACGAGCTGCAGAAACTGAAGCGCCAAATGTCCCAACAGGCACAGGTGGTCAATCAGCTTGGGCCCCACGTGCCGATGGCGCGATTGCTTGACGCTCTGGACGACATGATGCCCAAGGACATGGCGATTCTTGATCTGGACCTTGGCACCGAGGAGCAAGTCAGGCCGCCTTCGGGACTCCCGGGCGCTCCCGGTGGGCAGGAGGCGGTGGTTCGCCACCTGCGAATCCGCCTCCACGGCGTGGCGCCCAGCGACGTGGAACTGGGATATTTCATGGACCGGGTGGCCGGCATTCCCAAGGCCAGCGATGTTCTTATGACGTCCAAGGATCGCGTCGAAAATGGACACCAGATGTGCGATTTTGAAGTCTCTTTCGTCATCGATCTGAACGCGGACGATTAACAGGACGCCAAGCCATGCAATCTCTCAAATCACAAATACGCTGGTGCGCCCGGCTTCAGATCGGAATGGGCGTGATCGTCGTCTTGCTCGTGTTGCTGTTCTACGTGGGCTGCTATGCGCCGCATACACGCAAATTGAACCGGCTTATGTCTCAGATCCTGCTGACCCAGCACGACCTGCAGGCCAGCCAGGCGCAGGCGCAGCGCCTCCCCAGCGTGACGGCCGACCTGAACCGGCTTCGCGCCCAACTGGCGGATTACAAGAAGCTGCCCAGCAAATCGGAACTGGGCGATTTTGTGGCGCAGATCAATCAGCTGCACAGCGAAGCCGATTTGCACAAGTGGGCCCTGAATATTTCCGGCGCCCCGCGCCGCTACGATCAGTTCACCGAGCAGCAGGTCACCCTGAAGTTCGAAGGGGATTTCCTCAACGTCTTCAATTTCCTCCGTCAGGCCGAGGATATGCAGCGGCTCACCCGCGTTTCCAGCATCGTTATCCATGGCGCCGATCTCAAGAACGGCGTCGTGCAGGTGGACCTCTCGATGAACCTTTATTACTCGGAGGGGTGAATGCCAAGCCACGCCAACGCATCATCCTGGTCCGAGAAACTTGTCCGCAGGCTCAAGGCCTCGCCCCAACAATCGGCGGTGCTGGGCGGCCTGGGCCTGGTGCTCGTTGTCATGTGGGCCAGGATGTTCATGGGCGGGCATACCCCCAGCGGCGCCCAGGCGGCCACGGCAAGCGGCTTGCCGATAATCGCGGCCCAAAACGACCTAACCCTCCCCACACATCCCACGGACCATGGCAATATCCTGCTGCAATGGGCGCGTCAGCAAATCATGCCGATGCGCCGCAACCTTTTTGCAATCCCCTTTGATTACTACCCCAGCGATCAGTCTCACGCCCCCGACGCCGCCGCAGGCACCGGCTTTTGGAACGTGCTGGCAAAGTCAATGTCGTTGGAAGCCGATCAACAAGAACAGCGGCAGGCGCTGATTCGAGGACTTGCGGATAGCGCCCGCTCGCTTGACTTGCAGTCGACCATGCTCGGCGCCACGCCCAGTGCAATGGTCAACGGCGAAATGGTGCGGGAGGGAAGCATCGTCGCGAACTTTCGCATCCTGAAGATCCAGGCGCGAAAGATGATCGTCGAGCGCGAAGGAATCAAGCTCGAGATCCTCATGAAATAGCGACGAGGTTCGGCCAACGGAGCCACGCACAAACGCGGCGGCAGCATAAGGACAAGTTATGCGCACATGGACCAAATCGGCTGGCGTTCTTTTTTTGGCCGCTTCGTCCGTTTATTTCGGTCAGGCAAACTTGGCGGCCCAGGAGGCCTCCCCAAAATCCACCGACGGCGCTTCGGACGTGAAGCTCCTGGCAGATACCTCGAGTTCGGTAGCCACCACGCTGCCCGCACCGGCCGATAACAACCCCGTCGCACCCCCGCGCGTGAAAATGAGCGATGCGGGCACGTTCAGCATTCAAATCAACAATGATACCAGCCTCGGTGAGCTGCTGCGGATGATCGGCGCACAGGCGCAGATCAGCATCATACCCGGCAAGGACGTTCACGATGCCAAGGTCCCCGCCATGGACCTGTACAACGTCACCGTGCACGATGCCCTGGATGCGATCCTGGGAACCAACGATTTCCACTGGTTGCAAAAGGGCAACTTTATCTACGTCTACTCCAAGGCCGAGTGGATTGAGTTGCAGAAAGAGACGCATCACCCCGAAACGCGGATTTTCCGTCTCAACTACATTCCCGCCGGCGACGTGGTTGGGCTCATCAAACCGGCCCAAAGCCCCGATGGGATTATCGCCCAGAGCAAGCCCCCAAAAACAGGCATCAACACCGGCGGCAGCGACGCCAGCGGCGGCACCAGCAGCGGCGGCGGCGACAGCGGCGGAGAAGACGACGCCGGCAACACCATCATCGTCGTCACTGACTATCCTGAAAACCTCGTCCAGATCGCTCAGATCATCAAGGAAGCAGATCGCAGGCCACAGCAGATTCTGGTCGAGGCCACCATCCTCGACGCCACCCTCAGCGAGAACAACGCGCTGGGAATGGACTTTTCCTTCCTCGGCGGCGTGAATTTTGACACGCTGCTTTCCAGCACGTCGCTGCCCGGCGCACTGAGCGGCTCGATCCTCAGCGCCACCTCCGGCACCAGCACAACCGGAACCGGCACCACCGGGACCACCGGCACTACAGGGTCGGTCGGCTCTCTTCTGACCAGCGGATATTACGGCGGCACCACCGGCAATTATGACACGCAGGTTTCCCCCGGCGGCCTGCAGATCGGCGTGGTTCATCGCAATCTGGCATTCTTCCTCTCAGCACTGGAATCGACCGCCGACACCACCGTGCTGGCCAATCCAAAGGTCCTGGTGCTCAACAAGCAGCCAGGCCAGGTGATCGTTGGACAACAGTTGGGTTATCAAACCACCACGGTGACGCAGACCACCTCAACGCAGGCGGTGTCGTTCCTGGATACCGGCACCATCCTCAGCTTCAGGCCGTTCATCGGCGACGACGGGTTTATCCGCATGGAAGTTCACCCCGAAGATTCCAGCGGCAGCGTGACCAACAATCTGCCCAACAAGACCACCACCGAGATCACCAGCAACGTCATGGTCAAGGACGGCAACACGATCGTAATCGGTGGTCTATTTCACGAAGCCACCACCAGCGGCCGCAACCAGATTCCCGGCCTGGGCAATCTGCCGCTGGTCGGCGCACTTTTCCGCAGCCAGACCGATACCACCCAGCGCCATGAAGTCATCATCCTGCTGACTCCCCACATCATCAAAGATGACGCGATCTACAACAAGGGAAGCGAAGACGAGCTGAAGGAAATCGAAAAGCTTCGCGTCGGCGCCCGCAAGGAGCTGATGTTCTTCGGCCGCGAGCGGCTCGCCGAATCCGCCTACGAGGACGCCGTCAATGAAATGAACAAGCCGCATCCCAACGTCGATAAGGCGATCTGGCACCTCGATTGCGCAACCGACTTGAACCCGCATTTCATCGAGGCGATCGACCTGAAGGAAAAGCTCACCGGCAAGCAGGTCACGGATGTGGACAACAGCACGATTCGTAATTTCGTGCGCCGCCAGATCATGGAGGACAATCCGCCGCCGCCGCCCATCAACGGAGCGGCTCTTCCTCCGGGCATCATTTCGCCGGCGCCGGCATTGGCTGAGGCGCCAACGACGCAGCCGGCCACCGCGCCCAGCGTTGTCGTTGCCGCCGCCGCGGCGCCGACAACGCGTCCAACGACCCAGCCCGCCCAGGCGATGGTTGAATTACCGACATTCCAGGCCAATCGCCCGGCTCTGCCCGCGCCCACGACGCGCCCGCAACCGGACGCCAAGCCCATCACCATCATCCCCATGGATCCCGATGACCAGAGCATTCCTCTGGGACAATAGCCTATTTTCGCTGACTGGAACCCATCATGCGCAGACTCTGCCTGTTATCGACACTCATCGCGGCCGCGCTGACGGGCTGCTCCTCCTCCGCTTCACACCCGACGCAGACGCCCAAAGCCGAGGTGGTCAAGCAATGGAACGATGCACGCTCCGGTGTGCTGATCAGCCTGGCTGGCGATCAATATCACAACGGCGCGTTTGACAAGAGTCGCCAGACCCTCGACGAGGCGCTCAAGCTTTCTCCCGAGAACGAGCCGGCCCACATTCTGTCGGCCAAGCTCTTCATCGAGGCCGGTCAGTTGGAGGCTGCCGAGCGCGAGCTGGCCCTGGCCCGCCAGCTTGATCCCACCGACGCCCAGGCGGATTACCTCTCCGGGGTGGTCTACCAGCGTTGGCAGCAGCCCGAACGCGCTTTGGAGTTCTATCAGCATGCCTGTGACAAATCGCCCGCCGAGTTAGCCTATGTCATGGCCAAGGCCGAGACGCTCGTCGCCATGGGCCGCCGCGCCGATGCCCTGGCCATGTTGCAGGAGCGGGTTGCATATTTCGAGCACAGCGGCGTGATCCGCGATGAGGTGGGCTTGCTCCTGATCCAGGAAAAGCGCTACGACGAAGCTGTCGAGATGCTTCGCCGCGCCACCATTCTTGCCAACGACGACCAGACCATCCGCGAGCACCTGGCGATGGCCCTCTTTTACGACAAGCAGTATCAGGATTCGGCCGACATCCTCGCCACGTTTCTTCAGGACGAACAATACGCCCAGCGCGCCGATCTCTTGGCAACCCTGGGCGAGTGCCAATTGCAAATCGGCCGCGCCGGCGACGCCGCCCAGAACTTGCAAATGGCCGCGGCATTGCTGCCAGGTTCGGCCGGCGTTTGGCTGAGCCTGGCCAAGGCGGATTTGCAGATCGGCAACTTGCGCAGCGCGGACATCGCGCTCAACCACAGCGTGGCCCATGATTCGGCCAACAGTCAGGCCTGGCTGCTGATGGGTTACCTGCGCTTGCGGCAATCCCGCAATGCCGATGCGTTAGACGCCTTCTGCCGCGCCAGCCAGAGAGATCCGAAGGACACGCTTAGCCTGTGCATGGTTGGCCTGGCATTAGACAAACTCGGACGTAAGGCCGAGGCCGTTGCCTGCTTCCAGAAGGCTCTGCACATCGATCCGAAGGACGAAATGGCCGCCCAACTCATGGCGAGGCTCGATTTGCACGAATGAACAGATAATGCGGTCTATTCTGGCTCGTAACGGCATGCCGACTATTTGTCGACATGTCTTTGGATAGGAGATCCCAGCGTGCGTCGCGGGAAGTTGTTGTCAATCCTGATGCTGGTATTTCTGATCAGCGGCCTCTGCTGCTTCGGCGAGGCTGCGCGCCAAGCCTTTGGCCGGCATGAGCAGATGGACGTAGGGATACTGGGCACCGTTCTGTTCGTCCTGGGCGCCGGCAGCGGATTGCTGGCCATCACCAACCTCCGCGGCGATTGCCGCATCCTGATCCAGGCCATCGGCCGCATGACGCGCGACGGCCGGCTCAACGCGCTGCAAACCGACAATCCGGAAATTCGCCCGCTGATCGTTGCCGTCAATGACATGGTCGAGGCCGCCGAGCAATGCGTCTCCGACGCGGTCATGCGCGTCAAGGAGCTGGAAATCCAGCTCAAGGTCGCCACCGCCGAACGCCAGCATGCCGAAGCGATCATCTACAGCATTTCCGATGCCGTGCTGGTCACCGACACATTCGACGAATTGGTGCTGGCCAACGAATCGGCCGCCCGAACGTTTCATTTCGACCTGGACCGCCTCCGCCGCGCTCCGGTCAGCCAGATTGTGGAGGACGAGAAGTTGGTCGAGCTGATCCGCGACATGCGGCAAAGCAACAGCAAAAGCGGACGCCGCATCGTCGAGCACAGGATCAAGGGTGAAAAGGAAGACCGCATCTTCAAGGTCACTCTCTCCGCCGTTGCCGACAATAACGATGCCCCGGCCGGCGTGGTCGTGGTACTGCACGATATGACCCGCGAGAAGGAAGTCGCCGAGATGAAAAACGACTTCGTCTCCAGCGTCAGCCACGAGCTGCGCACTCCGCTGGCCAGCATCAAAGCGTACGTGGAGATGCTGATTGACGGCGAAGCCGACGACGAAAAGACCACCCACGAGTTCTACGAGGTCATCCAGAACGAGGCCAACCGCCTCAGCCGCCTGATCGACAACATCCTGAACATCTCGCGCATCGAATCGGGCCTCGTGCAGATCAATAAACAGCCCCAGAGTTTGATGGTGATCCTCAAGGAAGCGATCGAGGTCATCGCGCCCCAGGCGAGAATGCGCCACATCAACGTGGTCGAGCAATTGACCCCGGTTTTTTATCAGACGTTGGCCGACAAGGACATGCTTTACCAGGCCGTGCTCAACCTGTTGAGCAACGCCGTCAAATACACGCCCGAAGATGGCACGATCACGGTGCAGACCATCGTGGATGAATCCAAGCGTAAGGTTATTGCCCGCATCAGCGATACAGGCGTAGGAATTCCGCCTAAGGACCTCCCATTTGTGTTCGATAAGTTCTACAGGGCCGAGGCCAACAACCACATGGCCAAGGGCACTGGTTTGGGCCTGTCTCTGGTGAAACACATTATTGAGACGGTCCACCGTGGACGCATCTTCGTGGAAAGCCACGTGGGCAAGGGAAGTTGCTTCGGATTCGAACTGGACCTGAGTGAATAACGCCGGAGGGATAATATATATGCCAGCCAAAAAGATTCTGGTTGCCGACGATGAGAGCCACATCCTGCACGTTGTGTCGCTCAAGCTCCGCAACGCCGGGTTCGATGTGGTCACCGCTTCCGACGGCCAGGAAGCGCTGGAGATGGCCCAGTCCGAGCGGCCCGACCTGCTGATCACTGATTATCACATGCCGCAGCTCTCGGGCCTGGAATTGTGCCAAAAGCTTAAAGAGGATCCGACAACCGCAAAGATTCCCGCGATCATGCTGACGGCCCGCGGCTATCAGCTTGATCCCAAGGACACCGAGCAAAGCGGCATCCTGCGAATGCTGAGCAAGCCGTTCAGCCCGCGCCAACTTCTCTCTACCGTAAACGAGGTTTTGCTGGAGGCCGCCGCCTGAGCGGTCCCGGCCGGACGTTTTTATGAAGGTTCAATTGAGCAATCGCATGGTCGCAACAGGGACGGAACAATCGATCATCGCACCCCTCGTGCTGGACAACCTGGCCACGCGGGTCCGGCCCGGTGGGCTGTTTCTGGTTCTGGCGCGCCCCGACGGCTCGGTGGCGTACCACGATCCCTCGGCCGGCCTCTTCTTCCATCGTTACGTCCTGCCCCTGCTGCAATACGGCGATCCCAACGACGGGGGCCTCAAGGAAAAAATCCAAAAGCTTTCGCCTAACTCCCCGGTTACGGTCTGGGACGCTTTGCCCGGTGTCATGCTCGCGGCGTTTCCCTACGTCGATCGGCGGCAACTGACGGCGGTGCTGCTGCTGGCAGGCAAATCCGCAACCTTCAAGCTGGGCGAAGAGGTCGTCCGCGTTTGCAGCCGGCTTGGTTTGGACGGCATCTGGCTTAATCAGCAGGCCGAGGAACTGCCACAGCATAATGAAGAATCCATTATGCGCCAGGCACGGCTCCTGCTCAGCATGATGCGCGACCAGGTCCGCCTTAACGGCCTTGAACACGAGCTGGATTCACTCTCCGGACAACTGGCCAATACCTACGAGGAATTAAGCCTCATCTACCAGATCAGCGGCGGAATGCGGATCAACCGGCGCGCCAATGACTTTTTCAAGCAGGCCTGCCTCGATGTTCTGGAAGTGATGGGCGTCCAGGGAATGGGCGTGGCCCTCAACGGCGAAAACGCGCATCGCCAGGAGCCGGTGCTCTACGGACATCTGAGCCTGCCCCCCGGCACCGTCCACCGCCTGGCCGCCGAGCTCATGCCCGTGCTGTGCACCCGTAAGAGCCCATTGCTGGTCAACGAGCTGGCCAAGGACAAGACATTTGGCTGGCTGGGCGAATTTGCCCACCAGCTTCTGGCCGTCCCGCTGCTGCGGCAGGACGTGGTGCTGGGCTGCTTCTTCGGGCTGGACAAGTGCAACGGCGATTTCGATTCGCAGGACAGCAAGCTGCTGAATTCAATCGCCAACGAATCGGCCATCTATCTCGAAAACGCGATGCTGTTCGAGGACGTGCACGGCCTGATGATGGGCCTGCTGCACAGCCTCACCAGCGCGGTCGACGCCAAGGACGCCTACACCTGCGGCCACAGCGAGCGGGTTGCCGTCCTGGCAAAGGAATTATCCCTGCGGGCCGGGCTCTCCGATGCACTGGCCGAGCGCGTCTACATGGCCGGCCTCTTGCACGACGTCGGCAAGATCGGCGTGCCCGAGAGCGTCCTGCAGAAGACCGGCCGCCTCACCCCCGAAGAATTCGAGCAAATGAAGAAGCACCCGCAGATCGGCGCCCGGATTCTCCGCGACATCAAGCAGATCAGCGACATCATCCCCGGAGTGATGCACCACCACGAGCGCTTCGATGGCCAGGGTTATCCCACCGGCCTGACGGGCGAAAACATCCCGGTCATGGGCCGCATCATCTGCCTGGCCGATTGCTTCGACGCGATGACCTCCAACCGCACTTACCGCAAGGCGCTGCCGTTGGAAGTGGCGCTGACCGAGATACAGCGCTGCTCGGGCACCCAATTCGATCCATTGCTGACCGAGTCGTTTCTGAAAATCGGCGCGGACAAATTCCGCGAACTGCTGCAAATTCAGTTGCCGCAGGCGCGCGAGATGCTCGAGATGCAGCAAAACCTGCGCTGCGCCTAGATGGAGCCGCCATGGGCGTCAAATGCGAGGAATATAGCCAGGTCTGCGTCATGGAAGTCCAGGGCGATTTCACCGCCGAAAGCGCCGCCGCCGCCAAGAAGGCCCTGGAAGACCACATCGAGCAGCGCCGCATCGTCGATTTCGCCATCGATCTGCAAAAATGCAGCTTCATCGACAGCGACGGCCTGGAGATGCTGATCTGGATGAAGCGCCGCTGCGAAGACTTGTTCGGCCAGTTCAAGCTGGTCAATCTCGACGAAAATTGCCGCAAGATCCTGGAGATCACCCGGCTCGACCACCGCCTCGATTGCGCCGCCGATCTCCCCACAGCCCTCAAAACGATGCGCTAGGAGTTTAACCGGGCTTGCCACTTCAGTGGCAAGCAACCAAATCCCCATGGTCGCGATGTTAGAGCGAAAACCTCTGGGCCAACTGCTGCTGGCCAAAGGCCTGATCCAGCCGGAGCAGCTCGAGTGCGCCCTGGACGAGCAAAAGCGCAGTGGACACCAGAAGCTGCTGGGCGAAGTTCTGGTCGAGATGCGCCTCTGCACCGAAGACCAGATCACCGAATCGCTGGCCCAGGCGTACGGGGTTCCCTACGCCCGGGTCAGCCCCAAGATTGCCGACCCCAAGGCCATCTCCGTTTTGCCCAAGGAATTCCTGGAAAAACACCAGGTCCTGCCCCTCTACCTGGTGGAAGGTATCCTCACCGTCGCCGTGCCCGAGCCCGCCAACGTCTTTCTGCTGGAAGAGGTCGAGCGCATCGGCGGCTACCCGGTGCAGGTCGTCGCCGCCACCGCCCGCGACATCCGCAGCACTCTTCAGGCTTACCTGCCTAACGACAAGGTGTTCGTCATCGACGACATCATCGAAGAAGTCCGCCCCGAGGAATTCACGCTGATCGAGGCTCCCGTCCAGGACATTACCAACCTGGAGGTCGCCGCCGGCGATTCACCGGTCATCAAGCTGGTCAACTACGTCATCTACAACGCCGTGAAGGACAGCGCCAGCGACGTGCACATCGAGCCGGGCGAGGGCGTCCTGCGGATTCGCTATCGCATCGACGGCCGTCTTACCGAAAAACTCCGCCCGCCTTTCCAGATGCACGCCGCCGTTGCCAGCCGAATCAAGATCATGGCCGGGCTGGATATCTCCGAGCGCCGGCTTCCGCAGGACGGCGGCATCCACGTCATGATGGAAAAGCGCCCCATCGACCTGCGCGTCAGCACCATGCCCGGCAAAAGCGGCGAGAAGGTCGTCATCCGCATCATCGATAACGACAAGGCCTCGGTTAATCTCGAAAAGCTCGGCTTCGGATACGACACGCTCAAAGCCTGGCGAAAGCTGATCAATCTGCCCAACGGCATTCTACTGGTGACCGGGCCCACCGGCAGCGGCAAGAGCACCACCCTCTACGC
>Ga0182024_10018368_pt1 | contig 13029 bp, 9 predicted proteins | sample P32metaG_FD_120480 | JGI IMG/M metagenome (GOLD analysis project Ga0182024, IMG submission 120480) | Permafrost microbial communities from Stordalen Mire, Sweden - P3-2 metaG (Illumina Assembly) | ecosystem: Environmental > Terrestrial > Soil > Wetlands > Permafrost | place: Sweden: Stordalen...
GGCACCAGATCTCACTTTTCTCGATCGCAGAAAGCCCAAACCGTTTCCCTGGCCTCATTCAACACCACCTTTAGAGAGCAGACATATATCAGATGGTGTTGCATCGACCTATTGAGACCACCCTCCTTACCAGACATTTCGCTTGCTCGAATGCGCCGCTGGGTTTCAGCCTCAAGATATTTTCGTAAGGGCTCGGGGAGTATGCCGGGAGCCGCCAGTTCATGGAGATCGGAAACTGTAAGTTCCGGCAAAAAACTGAGTGAAACAGCCAGGGTAGTAGCGGGATTGCGCACCAGTGCGAGGCGCACGTTGTAATCGCAGGACCATTTGCGATGTTGCGCGATCGCCTGCACCACCGATTCCGGCACGTCTTCGCGGGCGAGCGCCTTTAAAATTTGCGCGGCGGTCAGATGACTATTATCGAGAGCTACAGGTACGACTAAGGGATGCCCTTCCGCCAAGAGCGAGCCGGCCACGCGCGGGGGCCCGCGCCGTGCCAAAGTAATTTTTTGTCCCAGGGGAAGCTGCGGCAATCGTGTGGCGAGCTGATCTTCAGCGTTACGTTTTAATTCCACGGAAACGCCGGGCAAGAGAGCAATCTGCACCAGATCCATCAAATACAATTCTTTCAGCAGCCGCGAACTTACGAGCCGTGGCGTATGCGGATGGCACGCTAACGCTTTTTTTAGCGCATAAGTTTTGAGCCAATCTCTGCGCTTACAAATTTCCTCGATGACCGCGGTGGGCAAATTCTTGCGCGCGAGGAGCACGGTGACATCCGCCTCGGCTAGAGCCGGATTTTTCAACAGCGCTAAAAGGACCCCTTCATCGTCACTGTGAAGTAGTGCCGCGAGTTCCTCGCCGTCGGCGGCCAGCGCGTGCTGCGTTTCTTGGACGGCGCGAGTATCGTTTGTTTTCGTCAGATCTTTGGCGTCAGCCATTGGAATTTTTTCGTCAGTCCGCTTCCACAAATAGTTCCAGCGCGAGCAATGCCGCGGCGTGCGCCGGGGAAATCGGCAACAGGCCAATCTTGGCGGTAGGGGCGGCTTCGCGCAGCCGCGAGTCCAACTCATTATCGAAAAACGCGCAGTGGCCTATCATGCCGCCGGTTTTTGCCAGGCGAAACGGCACGTGCTGCAAATTCAGATCATCGGCGAGCGTGTTTACCAGCGCGCCAAGATCGTTAGCGGCTACGCACAAAATTTCCCGGGCCATCGGGTCGCGGGCGTCCGCAGCGTTTGCCACCACCGGAAATAATTGTGAATATATTTGCTCCGGTGGTGCATTGCCGATGCGATTTTCAAACTCGCGCCAGTTAGCAATGCCCAGCTGTCGTTTGAGCTGCTTGCCAAGAGCGCTCTCTTCACCGCTTCTATCGAGTTCTAATCTCGCCGCCGCGACTGCTTTTCTGGCTACGTCGCGAGCACTGCCTTGGTCGCCAACTTGCGGGCCCAAACCACCGGCGCGCCGGACTTCTCCGTTTACAGCACGTCCGATAGCCGCCGAGCCCGTCCCCGCAATCAGCACAATGGCGGGCCCCGTGCCCGTTGCAGCCAGCGCAATCTCCAGATCTGTACAGACTTTCATCACCACGCTGGGAAACGCCGCTGCCAGCAATGAGCGCATCCTGTCGGCGGCCCTCACAGTTCCGACACCTGCGATTCCAGCGCACAACGCGCTAATCGCGTCCGGCTTTACGCGCGCCCCAGACGCCGCGGCTTGCGCCGCTTTTTTTATTTCCTCGATGGCTCGTTCAAATCCCACCAGTCCCGGATTGGACGCGCCCGATCGCCCGGAAGCCAGAATGTTTCCTGCTTCGTCTATCAACACGCATTCCGTCTTGGTGGCCCCGCCATCGAAGCCCAATATGCAGCGCATTTGAAAAGCATAAGCTAGTTTGGTGCGTGTGTTGTTAACCGCATATTTCAATGCGGCGCAAAAGAATACCTAGCGCTAATCTTGACGCCCGAACCGCCCACTACTATCCTCTGCGCACTCGATGCACATTCATTCTCTCGATTTAGCCATCGTCATCGTTTACCTGCTAGCCGTAACCGCGCTGGGCATGCATTTCCGGCGCAAACAAAGCCAGGCCGCGCAAATCGGCGGCGATGACCGCAACACCATCACGCGCGAATATTTTCTGGGAGGGCGTACCGCGCCGTGGTGGGCGCTGGCGTTTTCCATAGTGGCCACGGAAACATCGACGCTCACGATCATCGGCACTCCGGCGATCGCTTACGGCGGCAACCTGACTTTTCTGCAGCTTATTTTCGGATACTTGATTGGGCGCGTTCTGATCGTTCTGGCGCTGTTGCCGGGATATTTTCGGGGAGATTTCTTTACCGCTTACGCGCTGATCGAGAAACGGTTTGGTTCACGCATGCGCGCGGTGGCGGCCAGTACGTTTCTAATTACGCGGGCGCTCGCAGAAGGCGTGCGCGTCTCTGCGATCGCGATCGTGCTTAGCGTGGTGCTGGGCACCAACGAACATCTGTCCGTGGTGATTGTTATTGCGCTGACGCTGCTCTACACGCTGGAAGGCGGGATGAAAGCGGTGATCTGGACGGATGTGGCGCAGTTGTTCATATATCTGGCCGGCAGCGCCGCGACGTTTTTCGTGTTGCTCCATCGCGTTCCCGGCGGGTGGAACGAAGTCGTTCAGGTAGCTGGGGCTCATGGTCATAAACTGCAGGTTTTTGATTTTTCGTTTAATTTGGCGACGAAATATACATTTTGGTCCGGGTTGATTGGTGGCGCGTTCCTAACCATGGCCACTCACGGCACCGACCAAACCATTGTTCAGCGCCTACTCGCGGCGCGCAATCAACGCGACAGCCGCCGCGCACTTTTGGCCAGTGGCGTAATCGTTCTGTTTCAATTTACGGTTTTCCTGCTGATCGGTGTGCTGCTCTTTGTGTTCGCGCAGCACGTACCGCTACTCTCTGCCGGTGAACGCACCGATCGCATCCTGCCACTTTTTCTTGTTCGCGAAATGCCGACTGGCCTCGCGGGATTGTTGCTCGCTTCCATCATCGCGGTGGCCATGTCCAACGCCAGCGGGTCACTGAATTCTCTGGCAGCCAGCAGTGTGCTCGATTTTTCAGCGCTGCGACTGGGTAATCGCAAACCTGCGAGCAACGCCGGCTTTCTCCGGTTGTCCCGGCGCATGACGCTATTTTGGGGACTTGTATTGATGGGCTTCGGCCTGATGACCTGGGGGCCGGTGCTCGAAGCGGGGCTGACCGTTGCGTCGCTCCCGTTCGGAAGTTTGCTCGGACTTTTTCTTTTGGGCACACTCAACCGGCGATCGAATGCAAATGGAGCGCTGGCCGGTATGTTTGCGGGACTGATCACCATTCTGTGCGTATGGCGCCTGACAAACATCGCGTTCACGTGGTACGTGTTGATCGGCTCGGTTACGACTTTTTTGGCCGGATCGCTGACAAGTCTCTTGACCCGGCCTGACGAATCGGAGAATCTTCACGCCACCGTGGATTCTGATTAATGAATTTTGTACAGATTATTCAAAAGTATGTCGAATGCCGATGAGTGAGAAACGCCTCGAACTGGTTCGCGGGCTTGGCGCGTGGGCTTCCGCTGCCATCGTCATTGGCACCATGATCGGCACCGGTATTTTTCTGAAGCCTGCGGAAATGGCTCGCGAAGGCCGCACCGTTTCCGTGGTTTTTACGGCGTGGATCGTCGGTGCGGTGCTGTCCATTTTTGGCGCGTTGTCTTTCGCGGAGCTTGGCGCGGCCATTCCGGAAGCGGGCGGCGAATACGCATATTTGCGCCGTGCGTTCGGCCCGGTGTATGGATTTCTTTTTGGCTGGATGCATTCCATTGTTGGTAGGCCAAGTTCGCTGGCGTCCATTTCCGCGGGCATGATGCGCTTCGTCGGCTTTCTCATTCCGGCAGTCGCCACGCCTATTTTCACGGTGCACATTCCCGCAGTGGGTACATGGATCGCGCCTTACGATTTCGTTTTTACCTGGGCGCAGCCGCTCGCGGTGTTCTGGCTTGCCGGCATGACTGGTGTGAATTATCTGGGTGTGCGGCTTGGCGGTGCGGTGCAGGTTTTTCTGACGGCTATAAAAATTATGTCGGTCTTTATAGTTATCGGCGTAGCGCTTTTTTCCCCGGCGGGACCTCCGCATGCTCCAGATCCGTTTTGGCCGGCTGCGGGTGACGGTGTCGGAGCTATATTCGCGGCATTTCTAGCCACGCTGGCGGCAGCACTATGGGCTTATGACGGGTGGGAAGATTTGAATCTGGTTGGGTCAGAGGTAGCCGATCCTCAGCGCAATTTTCCCAGGGCGTTGGTTGGCGGCGTTACGTTCGTCGCCATCATTTATTTATTATTCAGCGCGGCGTGCTTGAAAGTTCTGCCGTTCGAGAACGTCGCCAACTCGCAGCATATCGCTTCAGATGTCGTTGAACATGTCATCGGACGAGGCGCTGCCGCGTGGATTACCGTAGCGATGGCCATCTCCGCGCTGGGCTCCATGAATTCTTCGGTGTTAAGCGGCGCGCGCGTCCCATACGCCATGGCGCGCGATGAAATTTTTTTTAAAATTGCTGGCGGCATTCATCCGAAATTCCGCACTCCTGGCCGGGCATTAATTTTTCAAGGTGTGCTGGCGAGCATTATGGCACTCACCGGCACGTTCGAAGAGCTGACTAATCTTTTTATTTTTGCGGCATGGATTTTTTACGCTTCGGCGGTGATTGCGCTATTTCGCTTGCGCAAGACGGAGCCGGATTTGCCGAGGCCGTATCGCTGCTGGGGCTACCCTTGGGTTCCAGGGCTTTTCGTGGCAGGCGCGCTGGCCTTAACTATAAACATCTGGATCCAGCGACCAGGCCGCTCATCTATCGGGCTACTTTTGATACTGGCGGGGCTGCCCTTTTATAGGATGTGGGCGCGGCGCGAGAGATCAGGCTCCGCCGAGTTCACGCCATAGTTTTTGGGTTTGGGATTCGCGATCTCAAATGCCCTCGCGGCTTCATCTCCGACAACAATTTCAGGATGAAGGATTTTTGCCAACGCCTCAACGCCGGTCAGTAAGCGCGGGCCAGGCCGCGAAGCGTACGCGTTGGCTTCGAACGCGTAAACGCGGCCGTTACGCACTGCGGGAACGTCATCCCACTCCGGCGGAAAGGTCATGGCGCAATATTCGTTTCGGGCTTGCTTTGCATCGTAGCCGCAGGGCGCCACCACAATGATGTCGGGTGCAGCAGCGACGATGTCTTTAAGCTCGACGCGAAACGAGGGCGAGCCTACCTTCCCAAAGACATCTTCCCCGCCAGCGAGTGCAACCATCTCTGGAACCCAGTGGCCGCCAACATAGAATGGTTCCAGCCATTCAAGAAAAGCGACGCGCGGCCGCTGGGGAATTTTTTCGACCTGGCGTTTGAGCGCGTGCAAACGCTGGTCAATCTCGGCTAATAATTTTTTGGAGGCATTTTCACGCGAGGTTTCACTTGCCACCCGTGAAATGTCGTCCCACACATCGCCAAGATTTCGTGGATTGAGCGACAGGACCCTCGGTCGCTTTTCAAAATTCGCCAAGACGGCTGCCAGATCATCGGGGGAAGCTGCGCATACTAAACATAAATCCTGGGTGACGACCAGATCGGGCGACAACTCCCGGAGCGCATCGGCGTTTACGAGGTACAGGCTTTCTCCGCGCTCGACATATTCGCGAACCCGCCGGTCTATCTCCAGCGAAGGGAGGCCTGGCGCGATGCGCGAATCGACCACCACGCGCCGCTGGCTTACCTGCGGAGGGAAATCGCAGTCGTAGCTGACTCCCACAACTTCGGCATCCAGCCCCAACGCAAAAAGTATCTCGGTAGCGGAAGGCAATAACGAAACAATTCGCATCTTAAAACTTTATCACTTTGGAACGGATTTCACTTGTATAGCAAATATTTTCGCCGCATTTGCTCGAACGTCTTTAAATCCGCGTCCCATCCTTTAATAATTTCGCTAGCTGGGGCGCCATCCTGCAATTGGCAAATGGTCTGGTCGTTGCCGATTAGGAACAACATTTTCTGTACGTCAAAATGATCCGGATAAAGCTGCCGCAAGATGCTCGCGATTTCTATTCCCATGGTCATGGAGCGCACCGCGCGCTTGTCGAGTACGCGAATAGCTACTCCGCCACAGCGCTCCGCGGCATAGAGCCCGGCCACGGGAATAAAATCTCCGGCGACAAATCTTACTCCCGCGAGGTGACGCTCATTCAAGCGCGCTGCCACATCTTCCCCGTGCATCCAGGGCGCGCCAAATTCTTCAAAAGGCGCCTCCGTGCCACGCCCCACGGAAACCCCGCCGCTCTGCAGAATCTCCAGCCCTGGATAGAGGACCGAGCCCTTCAGGGTGCGCAGGTTTGGCGAAGGAGGTAGCCAACGCAGACCCGTCTCTTCGTAAAAATAATTGCGTCGCCAATTTTTCATGGGGATCACGTGCAGGTCGCACTGAATGTGATTTTCTTGGTTGAATAATTGCGCTAGTTCGCCGATGGTCAAGCCGTAGCGAACCGGAAGGCGAAAATAGGCCGTGAAGCTGGTCTTGTCCGCGTCAAGCAGCGGTCCTTCGACGATTTCTCCGCCAATCGGGTCGGGGCGGTCCAACACAAAAAACGCAATTTTGCGCTTGGCCGCTTCTTCCATGCAGTACGCCATCGTGGTGGTGTAGGTGTAGAACCGCACGCCGGCGTCTTGAACATCAAAAACTAGTGCGTCGATTCCGGCGAGCATTTCGTCCGTGGGCCGACGCGTCTCGCCGTACAAACTGTAGACCGGCAAGCCACTCACGGGATCTTTCGTGGAGGAAACATTTTCATCTTTGGTTGCTCCCAAGCCGTGTTCTGGCGTGAATAGCGCCACCACCTGAATTCCCGGCGCGTGGGTAAGCGCATCGATAGTGGTGCGACCTTGAGCATCGAGTCCGGTGTGATTGGTAATTACGCCAAGGTGTTTGCCGCGCAGTGGAGCGAAACGCTCGGCCTCCAGGACGTCGAGGCCAACCATCACCCTTGCGGCATGACGGGAATGCCGCGCGCGTTGCGCGTTTGCTCCGTGCGCAACGTTAGCTTGTGCGGCCACAGCAAAGCAGCACAGCAACGGCACCAGAAAAAATCGCATCTTTAATCGCTGTGACGCCTTACACTCAACGGAGCCCATGTTCGTCATCGCCTGCCTCATAAGTCGCAATGATATTCTGGAACGTTTCTCCCGCGTGTTGTTTGTGGCCTCGAAGTGCGTGTGCTATATACAAACTCAGAGCATGCGCGGCACCAAACGGGCCTATTCTCGATGAAGGGTTTCGATGAAGGGCGATAATGGCCCGGTGAAAAATCCTTGTGCTGGCCTGCTGCCACTACTTTTTATTGCGATTATTTTTCCTATGGCCTATACCGCGCGAAGTCAGACCAAAACCTCACCCGTGAAGAAATCCGTCGCGCTCAAGTCCGCGACGCCAGCGCACGCGCCTTCTGCCGCAAATAAACAATGGGTCGAAGCGACGCTGCGCAAAATGACCGACGACGAAAAAATCGGCCAACTGCTCTTCACCACTTATCACGGCAGCTTTACGTCCACGGATGCGGACGCGTATCGCAAGATGATGCACGACGTGGATGATCTACACGTCGGTGGATTCATCAACATTACGCAAATGTCGCCGCTGGGAATTATTAAAAGCCAGGCTTATCCCACGGCGGTGCTGACGAATCAACTTCAGGCGCGATCCAAATTGCCTTTGCTGATTGGAGCGGACTTCGAACGCGGCTCGGCGATGCGCCTCGACGAGGGTACGTCGTTTCCAACGGCAATGGCTTTGGCTGCGGCAGGCAATCCTGCTGACGCTTACACGATGGGCAAAGTCACCGCGCTGGAAGCCCGTGCCGTGGGTATTCATTGGATTTATGCGCCCGTTTCCGATGTGAATAACAATCCGGGCAATCCTATTATCAATACGCGCTCGTTTGGCGAAGATCCGTTGCGCGTCGCTGAGTACGTTGCGGCTTTCGTGCGGGGCGTGCAAGAAAACGGAGGCCTGGCCACCGCCAAGCATTTTCCAGGGCATGGTGATACCGCGGCCGACTCACACATCGATCTTCCGGTCATTCGCGCCGACAAAGATCGGTTGGAGCATTTGGAACTGATTCCCTTTCGCTCCGCAATTTCCGCCGGCGTTGGTAGCATCATGACCGGCCATCTTTCCATTCCCGCGCTGGAGCCCGATCCCAACACTCCGGCAACACTTTCCAACAATGTCTTGACTGGACTTTTGCGCGATGAACTTCATTTCGAAGGCCTGGTCATAACCGATGCCATGGATATGGGCGGCATCACTACCCGTTATGCTCCCGGCGAAGCTGCGGTGCGCGCTTTTCTCGCGGGAGCCGATGCGTTACTGATGTCGCCGGTGCCGGACGCGGCGTTCGAAGCGTTGCAGGCCGCAGTGAAATCAGGACGCATTTCGCACGAGCGGCTCGATGCTTCGGTGCGTCGTATTTTGCAAGCCAAGGCGCGGCTGGAACTCAACAAGAACAAACTTGTCGATGTGAACGCTATCAACGAAAAGTTTGGACGCGCACCCTGGCAAAAAGAAGCCCAAGACATTTCCGATCGCGGCGTTACGCTGCTGCGCGACACCGCGAATCGCTTACCGTTGAGCGCCGCAAAACCGTCGCGCGCTCTGCTGCTGGCTTTTTATGCCGATCCCGAGCCGTATCCCGGCGAAGATCTTGAGCGCGAATTGCGCACACGCTTCGATTCGGTAACCACGCTGCGCGCGGATACGCGCTTTGTAAAAGCCGACACTTTAAAATTGCCGCCCGCCGATTCCTACGACGTCGTAATCCTCGGCTTGTTTGTGCGCGTCAGTGATCGCAAAGGCGATGTGGATATTCCTGCTGAGCAAGCAGCGTTTGCGACGCAGGTTTTTAAAGTTGGCAAGCCGGTGATTGCTGTTGGCTTTGGCAGCCCTTATCTGATCGAAAATTTTCCGCAAGCGGAAACGTGGCTGGCCGCTTTTGGCATCAGCGATGTGGCGCAAATTTCCGTGGCTCGCGCGCTATTTGCAGAAATTCCCGTGCGCGGCAAGTTGCCGGTCACAATTCCCGGAATCGCTCTTAAAGCAGGCTTCGGCATTTCGCGCCCAGCTGATCCCGGTACGGTTCAGCCGATGGACGCCACCGCCGACAAAGAATTACAGCCTGCATACCGGGTCATCGAAAAATCTATCGCCGACAAGGCTTTTCCCGGCGCCACGCTGGCAGTTGGCTATCACGGCAAAGTCGCCATTCATGCTTTTGGTAAGCTGAGCTACGACGCGCAAGCACCGGCCGTCGCGGAACAAACGAAATACGACATCGCGTCTCTCACTAAAGTGGTGGCCACAACCACGCTCGTCGCCAAATTAGTGGAAGGTGATTTGCCGGTCGGCCTGGATCTGGATGCCAAGGTGGAACGGTATCTCCCGGAATGGGGCGCGACTCCAGGGCAGAAAGAATGGCGCAGCAGAGTTACAGTCCGGCATTTGCTAACGCACACTTCCGGTCTGCCACCGTTTAAGGAATATTGGCGCACTTCCAAAGGCAAGCAAGATACTTTGAGCAGAATTTTTGCGGAGCAGCTGGATTACGAGCCGGGCACGAAAGAAGTTTATTCCGACCTCGGCATCATTTTAATGGGTGAAATCATCGAGCGCCTTACTGGCCGCACGCTTGATGATCTGGCCAAGAGCTACATTTTCGATCCGTTGGGAATGTCGAACACGATGTTTCGGCCGCCGAAGAAACTCTGGCCGCAGATCGCGCCCACGGAAATCGACAACAATTTGCGGCATCGCCTGGTGCAAGGCGAAGTCCACGATGAAAATGCGTTCGCCATCGGCGGCGTTGCGGGGCATGCCGGGCTTTTCAGCACTGCGCCGGATCTTGCGGCCTTTTGCCAGATGCTGCTGAACGGCGGCAGTTATGCGCACCATCGCGTGCTGCGTCGCGCGACGGTCGCGCAGTTCACCGCGCCGCAACAGCTTTCCAGCGGCACGCGCACGCTCGGCTGGGCTGTACCCACCGAAGGCGGATCCAGCGGTCACTTTTTCTCTAGCCATAGCTTTGGGCACACCGGATTTACCGGCACTTCCATCTGGATTGACCCTGACCGCGAACTTTTTGTGGTGCTGCTCACCAATCGCGTGAATCCCACGCGCGATAATCAAAAAATGGCGCAGGTTCGCCCGGCGCTTCATGACGCGGTCATGGAGTCGCTGGGACTCGCCGAGCCCGCTCACGCTTCCCGCTAAAAATTAACAATGCGTCCAGTTCTTTCGCGACGCATTTTTTTGGTTTGATTTACGTTGGGACAATTCGCTACGCGGAAAAACTCCCTGCTCTAAATCACGTGCGGCTTGCTGGAGGTCGGCGGGCTTTCCCAGGTCGCGCCAATAGTAGTCATCGGCGCGGAAGGCGAGAATTTTTTCTCCGGTGCCGGCCAGGCGCAGATAAGTATCGATGATGGAGAAAATGCCTTCCTCCTTCATCAATGTTAACAAGCGCGGAGAAATGACGTGAATGCCGGAAAATGCCGACGCCTCGGTTTTTGGCGCGGCTCGAACAATTTCTGGCTTTGCATCGCGTCCAGCTCTTCGGCCGCACAACTGCAACTGATCATCAAATAACAGCTGGCGGCTGGAATCACGATGTTGCACTGCCAATGTGACGAGCGCTTTATTATCCCGGTGAAACTGCACCATGCGCTGGAGATCAATGGTGCTCACGACGTCGACGTTATGGAGCAGAAACGGTTCCGCGCCCGCCTGACCGGACTCCTCCAGGAAGAACCAGCTGGCGTTTTTCAGGCCGCCGCCGGTATCGAGCAGCACATCCTCGCGTGACACTTCAATGTGCATGCCGAAATTTTCGTGCTCAGCAAGGAAGGAAATCACTTTATCGGCGAAGTGGTGCACGTTGACAATTACGTCGTGAATGCCGAAAGCACGCAGGCGAGCAAGTGTAATTTCGAACAGGGTACGCCCACCTACTTCGACTAGCGCTTTTGGACGGTCATCGGTAAGCGGCCGCAAGCGTGTGCCCAGCCCGGCAGCGAGAACCATTGCCCTCATCGACAAGCTTTCAGCAAAGGACTTTCAACAGGAGGAGGGCATCGCCGGGTTTGCAGTGAAGAGAACTTCATTTGCCCATCTTCTCGAGTTGTAGATGGCGCACCGCGACCTCCACGCCGTTCCTGGCACGAAAATGTTTTGCCAATTGTTCCGCAAGATAAACCGAGCGGTGCTGGCCACCGGTGCAGCCAAAAGAAACCATGAGGTTTTTGAATCCCCGCTCGCGGTAACTGTTAACGCTGGCATCCACTAACGACATCACGCTAGCGAGAAATTGATGCACGCTTTCCTGTTGATTGAGATATTCGATCACCGGAGTGTCCTTGCCGGTAAGAGCTTTGAAGCGCTCTTCACGGCCGGGATTCGGCAAGCTGCGCCCATCGAAAACAAATCCGCCGCCGTGGCCGGTTTCATCCTTCGGTACTCCCTGATGAAAAGAGAAACTGAAAATCCGCAGCGTGAGAGGCTCCGCTTGGCCGGCCAATCCCTGCAATTTTTCCGAGGCCAACATGCTTTGGAACGCGGCCATCAATGTGGGTAGCTCGATGGGCAGCGTGACGTGATGCAACAGCCAGCGCAGATTCTTCATGGCGAACGGCACACTTTGCAGAAAGTGCTGTTTGCGTTCGTAAAATCCACGAAATCCGTAAGCACCGAGGGCCTGCAGGATGCGCACGTACACATACGCGTAGTAATGCTTCATGAATGCTTCGCGATCGACTTTTATGTAACCGCTTAGAGCATCCAGATAGTGGTCGAGAAGTTCCTGCCGCAGCTCCGGTGGCAAGTCGGCCTTGGCGTCGAACAGCAGAGAGGCGATGTCATATTGCAGCGCACCCTTGCGTCCGCCCTGGTAGTCGACAAAATAGGGCTGGCCATCACGCAAGACAATATTTCTGGACTGAAAGTCGCGATACAGAAAATACTGGCGTTCCGCGGTCATCAGGAAATCGGTCAAACGCCCGAAATCGTCTTCCAGCGCTTGCTCGTTAAAGGGGACACCGGCGAGACGCAGAAAATAATATTTGAAGTAATTTAAATCCCAGGCAACGGATTGGCGGTCAAAGCTGCCGATGGGATAACACGCTCCGTAATTCACATCGCGGCCGGCTTCGACCTGAAAGCGCGGCAAAATGGCTACAACTTTTCGATAGGCTTCAACTACCGGCGCGGCGATGGTCGCGGCCTTGCGATTTTTCGATAGAAATTCATACAGCGTGGTATTCCCGAGGTCTTCTTCCAGGTACACGCCGTGGTCCAGGTCTTCGCCATAAATTTCGGGCACCGGCAAACCATGTTTGCGAAAGTGTTTGGAAAAATCGAGGAAAGCGATGTTTTCTTCGCGCACGCCATAGACGATGCCGATGGCGGTGTTCTTTTCGTTCGAAAGGCGGATGATCTGGCGCCCGGACCCACCCAGTTGACCTTGCAGCGGATGGACATGGGTGACCGGCGAATGGAATCGCTCCTCAAACAGCCGGTTCAGAATGTTCATTAATGCGATTTCCAAGGAGCCCCGTCCTGGCGATAAAGCCGCTGCCAGCCTGTCGTTTCATGATAGCCGAATCGCGACTTGGTCTAAGCAAATAGGAAGGCATGAGTTTCGTGAAGGTATTAGCAATTTGTTGGCAAGGCCTAGCCGTTTTTTGTTGTGCGTGGCCCGGATTGCTGCGGCCCACGGCTATAATTCCATTGTGGCTTCGAGACTCAGGGAATACAGACGCAGTGAGCTGCGGAATCCCGCGTCGAAAAATCTCGACCGCTTAAGTGCGTTGCAGATCGTCCGACTGATGAATCGGGAAGACCGCAAAGTGCCTGTTGCGGTTGGGCGAGCGCTTCCCGCTATTGCTCGCGCCGTTGACCTCATCGTGCAGGCCGTTCGCGCC
>Ga0182024_10018369_pt1 | contig 13028 bp, 11 predicted proteins | sample P32metaG_FD_120480 | JGI IMG/M metagenome (GOLD analysis project Ga0182024, IMG submission 120480) | Permafrost microbial communities from Stordalen Mire, Sweden - P3-2 metaG (Illumina Assembly) | ecosystem: Environmental > Terrestrial > Soil > Wetlands > Permafrost | place: Sweden: Stordalen...
AACAATGGTCGTGCCCACCACATTGAAGCTGCTGCCCACGGTCTGCGCGTAGGTAAGCCCGCAATGGGCGAGGGAGAGAAGACAGAGGGCTCGAAGAGTGCGCGTCATCCTGGTCTTACGTAGAGATAGCACAACCGCGGCCTGATCCAGCATATCCACAGCTATTATTCCGGGCGCACAAAGCTACGACCGTCGGCTCCGGCAGAAATAGGGCGGCAACGTAGAAGAGGTATACTGGCAGCCGAATCGCCGACCCCTCTGTTGAAAGGAAAGTGCATTTGACCGCGTCTTTGAAGAAAGTGCGACCAAGGGCACTTGAACACATCTCAGTGTGTGTGTGATTAAGCTCTTACCACTGAACACCCTCAAAGTGCTTTCCACCCCGGGGCTGGGGCCACTCTTTTAGTGGGAGCATCCTTGCCATTCCTCGCGCGCATCTTCAGGGCTTTTCGCTATCGTGATTTCCGCCTGATGTGGGTGGGAGCATGCGCCTCCACTATTGGCACGTTCGTCCAGCAATTCGCACAAAGCTGGTTGGTCTACGATCTCACCAAAGACCCCTTCTATCTGGGTTTGGATCTCTTCCTGGGGCAACTGCCCATTATCATGTTTTCGCTGTTCGGCGGCGTTTTCGCTGATCGCCTGGACAGACGAAAAATGTTGCTCACCTCCCAGTACATCCAGATGGCATGTGCTTTTCTGTTGGCGTTTTTATTCTTTACCCATGTAGTCCGGGTCTGGCACATCCTGGCTCTCTCTTTCATCGTGGGGCTTGGCCAGTCCTTTGGTGGTCCAGCATATTCAGCCCTGCTACCGACCCTGGTTGGTCCCGAAGACCTCGCCAATGCAATTGCCATGAACTCGATCCAGTTCAACCTGGCGCGCATCCTGGGCCCGACCATCGGAGGCGTTACTTACACCCTGTTCGGTGCGACCTGGTGTTTCACCCTGAACGGCGTTTCCTACCTCGCGGTGATCGCCTCGCTGTTCATGATCCATGTCAAGTTTGTGCCCGCCAAATCACACGAGCCGGTCTTGACCAGCATGGCAGAGGGCATCCGGTTTATACGATGTCGCGATGGAATGACTCCGCTGGTAGTGTTGGCATTCTGCACCACATTATTTGGTTTTTCGCTCACCGGTTTCCTGCCTGTCTTCGTACAGTCCATCTTTCATAAAGGTCCCGAAACCTACACCCTGCTCCTGGTTTTTTCCGGAGCGGGATCGATTTGCGGTGCACTCATGGTCGCAGCCATGGAAAAGTTCAAGGGGCAGCAGCGCCTCACGGTGTTGATTCTGACCTTTCTGGGATTCGCCATCGCTGCCTTTGCCGTCTCCAAGTGGCTTCCACTCTCCTGCCTGCTTATCTTCTTCACCGGTGTGGCCGTCATGGCCTCTGCTTCGCTCATGTTGTCGCTGGTTCAGCTCATTACTACTGACGCAATGAGAGGACGAGTTATGAGTGTGTATAACCTGGCGTTTCGTGCCGGAATACCTCTGGGCAGTCTGGCGCTGGGAAAGCTCATCCCCATCTTCGGGGTTTCTACGGCCCTGGCCGGAGCCGGATTCATGCTCGTAGCCGTGTCCCTCTATTTTCTGGTCGCCAAGGGCGAGGTCAACACCAACGACCCGCTCAATACCCCGGCCTAAGAACCCACAAGTATAGGCGCGCTCAGCAGGGAGACGGATTCTTCTCCCACTGCCACCCGGGTCAGCGTCAGTACGGTGACGTCATCCTCTTGTCCGAACGCCAGCGCTTCCTGGGAAGCTTGGGAAGCGCTGGGCCGTGAACCGAAGAGCACCTGCAGACGCTCAAAGCCGTAAAGTTCGCCAGAGGGGTTGCGCGCTTCCAGCAGGCCATCGGTATAGAGGGAAAAATGATCGCCTTCGTGCAAGTGCAGTGGAACCTGCTGGTAGCTGGCAGCGGAGTCGAGTCCCAGCGGGAGTGCCCCGGGAAGGTCCAACTCGCGTTGGTTCAGAAAAGGCGCAGGATGGCCCGCACTCGAGAGAATGCAGCTTCCATCCGGGTTGAGCAGCACGGCGATGCAGGTAGCGAAACCGCCCTGCAGACGGCCGTGCAGGCGTTGATTGATCTCGGCCAGCAACTGGGCTGGCTGGGGCGCAAATTTGGCCAGGGTGCGGACGGCCCCGACGATGAGCGATACGGTCATTGCGGCTTGCAGTCCTTTGCCGCTGACGTCACCTAGAACAATGAGGGTTGAGCCCTGCTGTGCACCTTCCAAAGGAATGATCTGGAAGAAATCACCGCCGACTTCCTGCGCGGGGCGATAGGCACTGGTGAGGGTGAAGCCTGGAATGGCCGGTAGGGTTTCCGGGACCAGGATCTGCTGCAGTTCGCGAGCGTTCTGGAACTCCCGCTCGAGATTGGCCTGGCGTCGCTGATTAGCAATCGAATAGCGAACCACGGCATAGACAATGGAGAGAAACAGCAGGGTTCGCAGCAAAATCTGCACACCGAAACTATTCCCCAGCAACGTGAATAGCGGCACCCTCATTCTTGGTCCAACGGTCCAGTGGGTGAATCGAATGCCTTGGTCGACGATGTTGCCGAAGGAGTACCAGGTGCCGCTTAACAAAGCGAAGATCGCTACCAGCCAGCGCGCGGAATCGAGCTGTTGGCGTCGTAGGACGGCGTAGATCACGAGCAAAATCGGGACCAATTCCAGGGGAAGGATGATAGCGGTGAGGATGGCATCTGTAATCTGGATTGGGACTGCAGCTATATCGAAGCGAAAGGCGAGAGCCAGGGCACCGTCGAGAAATCCGACCAGGACGCCGGCACAAGCAGCGATGCGCACCAGACGCATAAGTTTTGGGTATGCATCGAGCTGAAGGAGATAGATCAAGAGGAACCACTGGCTGAGCTCTCTGAGGGCGATCCCGGTCTGGATGGTCCAGGTCAGCCAGTTACCGGACACGGGAAGGCGGAGGCCGCCCAGTACCAACTCCAGAACCGGCATGAACGTGTAGGCAGCCATCCAGAACAGCAGCCGTTGCTTGCGGTCTCGCAGCCAGGCAATGAAGCTGAGTATGGATGCCAATCCGTAGAGCGACGTGAGACCGAAGACGAACTGCCGGCTGCGTAGCCAATGGAAATTGAGGGCCTCTTTTTGGGTAGCGATTGCCTTCGGGCTGCCGACGAGAGGCAATCCTTCGAAGCCGCCCGCGGTCCCGTCATCGGTTGACATCGACGGAACTTTAAAAACGCGTACCGCGAGGACTCCGCTGCGGACTGGGCCAAGGCCATAGACCTGTGGTGGTATAAGGCTCTGGAAGTCCAGATGGGGAGGGAAGCTACCCAGATGACCAACGGGGACCCCGTTCCAGAAAAGCTCATAGACATCGTCGATGGCGGGGATCAGCACGGACACATCCGGCGATGCTCCCGGGGCGGGGGTGATGTTGAGCTGGCGGCGATACCAAGCGTAGCCGGTGTAGCTGGGGTGACCCTGCGTTCCCCAGGGAGCGGCGGCCGTGAGTTGCTCCCAGCCGTCGAGTCCGGTCGCGTCATCAATCCCGGGAGTGGCCCACGCGGGGTTATCGCCCAGATGGAATTGCCAGGGACCGTCAAGCGGCGCAACGCCTTTGCCGAGACCTTCGATGGTGAGCGCGACCGGAGGGGCGGCGGTAGGAGAAGATGGCAGAGCGGCGGCCCGGATCTGTGGGCTGGGGGAGAGGATGGTCGCGACGGCAACCAGCGCAAGCACTCTCAGTCGGGAGAGCAACGTCCGTCTCGTAGACATGGAATGCAGTCTACCCTGCCGGCATCGTTACTCAACAGGGCAAACTTTCAGCGGGATCTTAAGGTTTTACTCCCGGCGGGTAGGTTTCCTCAAAGATGACGCTCTCCAGGGATGCCCGCCGTTCCCAGCCAAGACGCTCAAGCTCCGGCTCGTTACCGAAGTTATCTACGTATCCCAGGCAGAGGTAAGCTACCGGCACAATATGATCAGGGATGCTGAGTACGGAACGAAGTGCGTCAGGCGACAGGATGCTGACCCAGCCGACGCCAACACCTTCCGCTCGTGCAGCGAGCCATAAGTTCTGCACCGCGCAGACGGTCGAGTAGACCGCCGTCTGGGGCATGGTCTGGCGGCCAAGGCCGTGTCCCTGGTCACTATCGGCGTCGCACAGGATGCAGAGGTTTTGCGGCGCCTCCAGAATTCCTTCAAGCTTCAAATCAGCATATTGATCGCGACGCGCGCCTTGATATTTCGCCAGCGCCTGCTGGTTTGCCTGTTGAAACACAGTATGAATGCGTTGCCGAACCTCGAGCGAGCGGATGATAACGAAGCGCGACGGCTGCATCAGTCCAACGGATGGCGCATCATGAGCCGCCCTGAGCAGACGGGTCAGCAGTGCGTCGGGCAGTGGCTCCGGCAGAAAGCCGCGGCGCACGTCGCGGCGCGCACGGATCACCCGGTAGATTGCGTTTCGTTCCAATTCGTCGAAGGCAGGCGAAATGGCTGGTGGCTGAGGAGGCTGGCTCATGCGCGGGGTCGCGACTTGGGCGATCTGCTCGTACAACGGAAGCGAGCATGGATGCCAGCATTGAGCATGGTCTGATTTTACCCTGACTAGCCTTGAGCCATTTTGCGCGTTAGCTTCGGCTGGTTCGCTCTTCACCGGTTGCGAAGGGGTTTGACCATCTCGTATTCGAAGAGCGCCGGATCATTTTGATAGGGTCCAGTTGTCCCGGTGAACGTGTAACCACATCGCTCATAGAAACGCATCGCGGTTGAGTTGTTGCTGGTAACCATCAGGCGTAGTTCGGCGGCTCCGAGATTGTACGCCCACAATTTCACTGCATCCATAAGCATGGTTCCGAGGCCGGTCCTTCGATGCGTAGGAGCCACCCACATCGATGCAACCCACGCTCTACGCGGATAATTCTTGTCGAAATAACCCGCGATGATCCCGCATGGGGCACCCTCATCTATGCCGAGATAGCAAACGGCGCCAGGGCCATTCCAGGTATCGACTCGCTTTAGCCAGTCGGCGTCGGAGAGCGCTGACTCTTTCGCATAGGTGCTTCCGAAAGCAGTTGGAGTATCTTTGAGGGCTCGCAGCCGGACTGTTTTGTATTCTTCAACGAGCTGCAGCGAGAGTGGTTCGAGCGTGGGCATGATCGAAATATTCTTCGGGCCAGGTTCGCCGGGACCCTTAGCTGTACTTTACCCAGCGGAGGATTTCGGGCAGGGTCGGCCGCTTGCCATACATCAGGATGCCGACGCGGTAGACCCGCGAAGCCACCCAGACCATCCCGTAAATTGACAACACCATTAGCACCAGCGAGAGAGCGAGTTGCCACGCCGGAACCGCCATCGCTGCCATGCGCAAACTCATCACAATCGGCGTGCACGGCGGAAACAGCGACAACAACACCACCGGCCACGCGCCCGGATTGCCCAGGATGTAGACAATCATCATCAGCCCGATCACCTGCGGCAACACGATGATCATCGTGAATTGCTGTACCTCCGACTCCTGGCTTACGGTGGCGCCGAGACCTGCGCTCAATGCGCTGTAAAAGAAAAATCCCAGTAGGAAATAGAGCACGAAGAAAATAAGCTGCAGCGGTGTCACTCCATAGGCCGCCAGACCGCCAAGCCCTAGTGTCATCCAAAGTGACGACGCGCTGAGCAGCAGAACAAAGCCGATCCACACCGCCATCTGCGTCAGCCCCACCGCGCCTACCCCCAAGAGCTTCCCAAGCATTAACGACTCCGGCTTGGCCGAAGCCAACAGCACTTCGAATACCCGCGAAGTCTTTTCCGATACCACCGAATGCGCCACATTCACGCCATAAAAGACCACCGCGAAGTACAGCATAAAAGTCATCACATATGCGCCCCAGAAACTCTTGCTCGCGTCTGCCGCCACGGCTCTGCCGTTCTTCACCCGCAGCGTCTTCATCTCTATATCCTTAAGTAAGGACTCAACTCCTTCGCTGGTCGCGCCGCGCTTCACCAGCTCTTCCCGCACCAGCGCATGGCCGATGGAATACTGCATCCTATCTTTTCCAAAAAAATCCGACCCGCTCGACACATACGTCGCCTCGGGCTGGGTCGTTCCCGGCTTTACATCAAGCCATAGGTAGCCATCAATCTTCTTGCTCTCCACCGCGGTGTTCAGCGCCGCCAGTTCGCCCTCGGTTATCGGCGCTCTCGCTTCCATCCTCAATTGTGATGATCTGTCTCTTCTGCTTTCATCCCCTCTTAGCGCCGTCAGCTCCGCCCGCTCGCTCTCAGCCAGCACCGGGTCGTTCGACGCCACCACGATGTGCTTCGCGCCACCGGTCAGTTTGGTCGAGAAAGCTCCGATGCCGAAAATCAACCCAAATACAAACGGGATGAGCACCGTGCTGACGCGGAAGGCCTTACTGCGGATCCGCTCCAGGTACTCGCGCCGTGCGATCAGCAATGCTTCACGCATCTACTTTCTCTCCCACAGTCTGGATGAAAATCTCTTCCAGTGACGGCTCTACCAGCTCAAAGCGGTAGATCTGCGCGTGTTGTTCTGCCGTGCGCAACAATGCCTGCGCGTCGCCATGCTCCTTCAGCCGGATCTCCACGTGCCCCGGATACTTCCTGTGTTCGGCAATCGCCTCATGGCTAAGGAACCCGTCATCACCCTCGAAATCGATGATCACCCGGTTGCGTTCGTGGCGCGATTTCAACTCGCGCATTCTCCCCGAAAGCACTGCCTTTCCACGATGAATCAGGCAAATCTCGTCGCACAGCTTCTCTGCCTGATCCATGCGATGGGTCGAGAACAGGATGGCCCGCCCAGCCTTCTTCAGATCCAGCAGAGTGTCTTGCAGCAGCGTCGCGTTGACTGGGTCGAGCCCGGCAAAAGGCTCGTCCATGATGATCAGTTCGGGCTCGTGCAGCAGCGTCACAATAAACTGGATCTTCTGCTGCATTCCTTTGGAGAGCTCCTCGGTCTTGCTCTGTGCGGAATCGAGTATGTTCAGCCGTTCGCACCATGTGTGCGCTCGCCTGGCGGCAACCTCTGCGGTCAACCCGTGGAGCTGACCCATGAAGAGGAGCTGGTCCATCACCTTCATCTTCCGGTAGAGCCCGCGCTCTTCCGGAAGGTACCCGACCTTCTTCAGGCTCGCGCGCGTAAATGCCCGGCCGAACAGGCTCACTGTGCCGGAATCCGGCACGGTGATTCCCACCATCATCCGAATGCTCGACGTCTTGCCCGCCCCGTTCGGCCCCAGCAGGCCAAACATGGATCCTGCCTCTATCCGCAGATTTAGATCGTGCACCGCTACTTTCTGCTCGTACGCCTTCGACACACGATCGAGCTGTACTAGCGGCGCCATCCCTTGAACCCCTCGCGAAGTACGAGGAGTGTAACAAAGCTGCGCGGCGGAACGCATGAATCACCGCGGATGGACCCGTTCAGAACGGGCGCTAACAAGGCGGGAGAAGGAACGGGATGACTGGGCAAAGAGCTGAATTACGCTTCCGGCAATCACGTTAGCTATTGGCAATGACGACAGCCTGACCAAGATACTGCGTGCCGGTAATTTGATCGACCAGGAACTGGGCCAGATCGCCGCGCGTGATCTTGTGCCCTTTGCTACCCGCTGGGACGATGGTGACAGAGCCGGTGGCGGCATCGTCTGTGAGTATCGGAGGACGAGCAATGACGAAGTCCAGGCCGCTCGCTTGAACTGAAGCTTCCATAGCAATCTTGTCCTTAGTCGACCCACGGAGGAAGGTCGGCATGAGGAGGTGCTCGTACCAGAACGGGGCTTGCCCGCTGCTCTCTCCGATGCCCATCATCGAGATCACTATGAGCCGACGCACACTTTCTTCCTGCATAGCAGTAATGATGTTGCGGGCGGCATTCCTTTCGATTTCGGTGTCTTTGTATGGCGTCTTGCCGCCAATCGTATCGATGACGGCGTCCTGCCCGGAAATTGCCTTGCGAACGGCGGCAAGGTCTCCGGCATCTCCAGTGACAAACCGGACACTCGGATTTTTAAGTTGCGTTGGAGCCTCACGGAGAAACAAGGTGACGAGATGACCGGCGGCGACAGCTCTTTCGACGACCAGACTGCCTGTTTTACCGCCGGCTCCGAAAACCACAACGTTCATAGGTATCCTCTTTTGCTGTTTTTCGCTTTGCCATGTACTTGCAGCCAGATGCAAAATCCCGCGCCGTCACTCGCCGTTTGCTTCCTGCACAAACTTTATCTCAGCAGCGGTCATAAGGTGGTGGAAGGTGTCAGGTGGAAGGATCTTTGCTTTGTACTTCTCTGCAATCCGGGGAAGATTCTTCTTCAATTCGGCCAGCTTTTCAGGATCCGGCGGAGGCGGAGGTGTGGTGCGCGTCGCTACACGTGGTCCCATCTCCAAGAACTGTCGCTCCAGTCCCGCGGGGGAAACGATGCAGAAAAGCCGCGCAGGCACGCTGCTGAGATTCAGAAAGCAGTGCGGCGCCCAGCCGGGAACGTTGACTGCCGCTCCAGGTGTCGCGGTGGTGCGCTCGTCGTGGCAAAAGACGGCCACCTCTCCCTCCACCACATAGAAGGTCTCCTCGCACTCGTGGGCGTGCGGCATCGGACCGCCCCCTGGCGGGATGTGCATGTCGATGAAGGAGAGCTTCTCATCGGTGTCAGAGCCTCCAAGAACGATGGAGTAGGTGTCGGCGCCGATGCAAAGATTCGTCCGATCGGCGGGCAGGGAAACTGCCAGCTTTCGCGTTGTCGTAGGTGTTGACCCTGCCATAGGGTTCCTCTCTTACGAATATTCTGTGACCATATGCAGACAGTTAAAGCCTGCGTTATGCCCGGTTGTGGTCTCTGCCGTTAGTTGGTCTTCTTTAGCTCATGCAATCGTCTTTGACAAAGCCTCCGAATCAAATTGCTCCTCCGTAGTTTTCCACGCGCGAGCGGTCTCGTCGGCAAAGTCGGCATACTTTCTAGGACTGTGCCCCAGTAGTTTGGTCAATGTCTCAATGTCGCCATCTTCCGCACCAAAGCCACGCTCGATGTAGCCCTGAAACATCATACGAATATCGAAAGCAGACCAGGCCGGCGCTTTCTCCCGCATCTGCTTCTCGAATGCGTCCATGTCATGGCCGGCATACTTGATCTCTTTGCCCAGTGCTTTGCTCCAGATTGCGGCAACAGCAGGGCCGCTGAGGACGTCGGGACCATTCAGATTGTACGTCTTACCGATATGCCCCTCGGTGGTCAGGGCAATCGCGGAGGCTTCAGCGATGTCCCGCACGTCGACGGACGAAACGCCCACGGGGCCAAGCGGCATGGGGTAGATCCCGGCCTTCATCAGCGGATCTTTGAGCCCCAGGTCGTTCTGGTTGAAGTAGTTCGGACGGATAACCGTGAATGGAAGGTTAAAGTCGTGCAGCGCGCTTTCCAGGGCGAACTTCGATGCGAAGTGAGGCACATCTTTGAAATGGTCAACCCGGAAAACCGAGTGGTATACCACGTGTTTAAGCTTCAACTTCTTGGCCAAGTCGTAGGCAATCAAGCCTTGGGTGAGTTCATCCGGTGTAACCGCATTTAGCAAATACAGCTTGTCTACTCCATGGAGGGCTTTCTCCACCGAAGCCGGATCGAGTAAATCGCCGGCAACTGCTCTGGCGCCCTCGGGAATTTTCGCATCCTCCTTGCGTACGAATACATCTACCTCTGCCTTTCGCTTCAGAAGCTCCTTGACTACTTCTGAACCAACGTGACCTGCACCGCCAATTGCCAATACCTTCATAAAATGTTCCTCTCTTTTGAATCCTTTTTCCCGTCTGTTTCCGGACCGCTGGCTGGACAAAAACGCGACCTTGTCGCTTCGTGATTCAGCGATGCTCCAGCGGCAAGCTGTCCTATGAGATGCTGGACCCTGCGACGGTGAAACCACCATCCACGCAAAATGGGGTTGCGGAACCGCAACGGTAGTTGAATTGGTAGTTTGCGAGGTCGCAGTTGCTGTAACCCTTGATAGGGAGAACGATGCATGAAAGCGCAACTTGACTTAAATGACATTCGGACGTTTGTGGCAGTGACGCAGGCGGGCACGCTCAGTGGGGCTGCAAGAGACCTGGAATTGCCAACCTCGACCGTGAGCCGGTCGATGACCCGCCTGGAAATGAGCCTGGGGCTGCTCCTCATGCAACGCAGCCCCAGGGGTCTCGTGCTCACGGACGCCGGCAAGGAGTATCTGCTCTCTTGCAAGCGCGCCCTGCGTTCGCTACGAGACGGTGGCGAACTGATGGAGAGGCACCGCGGCAATCCTACGGGCCTGATTCGAGTCTCCTGCCCGATTACTATGGCTCGCCATGTACTTGCGCCGATTCTGAAAGATTTTATCGAGACTTACCCGCACCTGAGGATTGAGATTGAACCATATTCTTCCGCCTGGAACCAGGAACCGCGCGAAGATATCGATGTGTTCTTCAAAGTGAGGACGCCAAAGGATTCCTCCTGGCGAGTGCGCAACTATCCCGGCACGAGACGGGGTATTTTCGCCAGCCAATCTTATCTTGCTTATGCCGGCACGCCTACCGAGCCCTCACAACTGTCTGCTCACCGTTGCATTGGAGCCGGCGTTTGGAGGTTGACCAGAGGTACTAAGGTGGTGGTCCCGGAGATTTCGTTTCAAATTGTGGGGAGCGATCCCGGTGTGCACCTCGAACTTGCCGTCAAAGGTGCTGGCATAGCGGTCTTGCCTTTGTGGATGGCAAGACGGACAGAGATGCAGCAGATACTCTCACCTGTTCTCCCCACCTGGCACCCGGACCCGATCACGCTCTGTGCCCTCTATACGGGATCCGCTAAGTTCACTCCGAAAGTGAAAGTCTTTCTAGATTTTCTCGACAACTATATAGGCACCACACGGGATCCGCGACTCAGCACCAACAAGCCGAAAGATCTGTTTATAGATGTTCATGTAAAGAACAACCCGTAGCCCTTAGCCGTTTTAGCGGGTCTCCCTTTCGAGGATAGAGGAGAGGTTTTGGCCAAGGGAGACAATCAATTGCAGGACCGGAGAGTAACCATGTTCAGCGTCGAGTACCGTCAACAAGTCTCGAGTCGTGTGCTTGCGTGGGCCGAATCCGACCAGCGGGTCGTCGCTGGTGCAACGATCGGATCGCTCGCGCACGGCACGGGCGACCGCTGGTCAGATCTTGACCTCACGTTCGCCGTCGCGGATGACGCAAGGACCACCGAAGTTTTAGAGGATTGGACCGGAAAGCTGGTCACGGAGTTCGACGCTATTCGCCTCTTCGACCTGCCCAGCGGTAGCTCGATCTACCGCGTGTTCCTGCTTCCGGGATGCCTTCAGTTCGACCTCTCCTTTACCCCTGAGTCTGATTTCGGCGCGATTGGGCCCCAGTTCAAGCTGCTCTTCGGGGCTGCTGTGGAGAAGCCTCAGATCGCGCCGCCCGCCCCGCGAGACCTGTTCGGATATGCGGTCCATCATGCGCTACGCGCTCGCCTTTGCATTGAGCGCAACCGTCGCTGTCAAGCTGAATACTGGATCAGCGCGGCTCGCGATTACGGCCTGAGTCTTGCTTGCGTGCGCCGCGGGCTTCCTGCCCACCACGGACGAGGTTTTGATGACCTTCCAGCCGAGCTGCGGGATTTGCTGAACGAAGCGCTGGTAACTTCGCTGGAGCAACAGGCATTGCTCAGGGCGCTGGGTCGCACTATCGAGTTGTTGCTGCAAGAAAGCGCCGGGATTCATGACATGCCGGCAAGAATCACGTCTGAACTGCGTCACCTATCCGCCGCCTCGATTTGACGGTTGCTCCGAGTCGTCATCCTTCGAGGGCTGAAAAGGAGTGCTGGTAAGATGGCTGTCTCACGCGCGTCTTAGGGTGAATGCATGCCGGAGTCTCTGGTTAAAGAATCTGTGACTAGTTCCTCCGCAAGACATGCCGCCATCAATCTTCCGCAAAAAATTGCCCTCGGAGCAGTATTGGGTGTAGCCGCGGGCGTCGTCTTCGGCGAGCGTGCCGCCATTCTGCAGCCGATCGGCGTTGCCTATGGGGCGATGTTGCAGATTGCTGTTTTCCCCTATCTTCTCGCTTCCCTCATGCATAGCCTGGGAAGGTTGAGTCCGGTGATGTCGCGCCGGCTGCTACGCGCCGGTTGGGCACCCTTTGTCTCTCTTTGGATCCTGACTTTCGCCGCGATCTGGGTGCTGGCGTATGCCATTCCGTCGGCCCCCCCACCCTTCTCGCTGACGGCGTCCGCAGCGCACGAAAACTCTCACTTGATGGAACTGCTGATCCCCTCCAACCCGTTCGCGGCTTTGCGCAAGAACTATGTGCCCGCTGTCGTCATCTTCGCCATCATCTATGGTGTTGCATTCCAGGGCGTAGCCAAGAATCAGACGCTCCTCGATATCTTCGAAGCCATCAAGATAGCAAGCGTCAAGATCTGGGGCTGGGTCGTCCGATTGGCCCCCATCGGCGTCTTCGCCCTGCTTGCCGACACGGCCGGCACGGTGCGCTTGGATCAGTTGGCAGGCCTGGCATTCTATGTCGTAACCTACCTCGTCGGCGCCGCCATTCTTGGCTTGATTGTTATCCCCGCCCTGCTTGCTGCCCTCGCTCCACAGAGCTACCGTGAGATCCTCCGCCAGATCCGCCCGGCGATGGTACTTGCCGTTGCCACCACTCTGTCGGTGGCGGCGTTGCCTTTCGTTCAGCGGGCGGCGGAAACCATCCTCGATGGGGCCGGTTGTGCTGACTCTGAGGAGCGGGCGAACATCCTGCAGACCAGCCTGTCTTTAAGCTATGTCTTCGCCCAGCTGGGTAACTATTTCGTCTATCTACTCGTCCTCTACGCCAGCTATGTTACGGCTGCGCCTCTAAAATTTGCCGAGAAGGCCGCACTTCCGGTGATGACCCTTCTGTCGTGTCTGGGCTCCCCCAGCGCGACCTATGACTCCGTCGTGTTTCTAAGCAAGTGGCTGCATCTTCCCGCTTCGGTGTTCGATCTGTATGTGGAAACGTCCGCAATC
>Ga0182024_10018370_pt1 | contig 13027 bp, 9 predicted proteins | sample P32metaG_FD_120480 | JGI IMG/M metagenome (GOLD analysis project Ga0182024, IMG submission 120480) | Permafrost microbial communities from Stordalen Mire, Sweden - P3-2 metaG (Illumina Assembly) | ecosystem: Environmental > Terrestrial > Soil > Wetlands > Permafrost | place: Sweden: Stordalen...
GATCGACGAACTGATCGCCGAAACCTATAAGGGCGACCACGAAAAGATGAAACAGGCCGTAAATAACATCGCTGTCGTGGTGCAGAATTTGCAGAAGGAAATGGCTCGACTTACGGAGGCGTCCAAGGAAGGCCAACTCTCCGACCGCGGCAAGCCCGAACTGTTCCAAGGGGCATACGCGGAAATCGTTCGAGGCGTGAATACCATGCTCGATGCCATCCTCTTGCCGATTGGCGAAGGCAACCGCATCCTGGCCCAAATATCCAGCGGCAAAATCGATGAAGTGATCGCGCAAACCTATAAGGGCGATCACGAAAAGATGAAGCAAGCCGTAAATAACATCGCTGTCGTGTTACAGAATCTGCAGAAGGAATTGAGTCGGTTAACGGAGGCATCGAACGCCGGGCAGTTGACGGAACGTGGTAAACAGGATCAATTCCGCGGCGCTTATGCCGAAATTGTTCGCGGCGTGAGCTCGATTCTCGACGCCGTGATCACGCCACTCACTTTCACCGCAGGATACATCGATCGAATCAGCAAAGGTGACGTCCCGCCGCAGATCACTGACACGTACCACGGCGATTTCAATTTGATTAAAAATAATCTGAACACGCTGATTGTGGCCATGAACGAAATAACCTCGGCCGCCGAGGAAATCGCCAATGGCAACTTGACGGTTGTGATCCGGGAACGTTCCCCGCAAGACAAGCTCATGCAGGCGCTTAGCACGATGGTGGGAGGCATAACGCAAGTGGTCTCGGACATCCGAGGGATTGCCGGCGAAGTCGCGGCGGCCAGCCAGTCCATCAGCACGGCGTCGGTGGAAGTATCGAAGGGTGCCAGCGCCCAAGCCGCTTCGGCCGAGGAAGCTTCGTCGTCCATGGAAGAAATGGTTTCCAACATCAAGCAGAACGCCGATAACGCGGCGCAAACCGATAAAATCGCCAATAAATCCGCCACCGACGCCAAGGAAAGCGGCCAATCCGTCGCGGAGGCCGTGACGGCGATGAAGGAAATCGCCAGCAAAATTTCCATCATCGAGGAAATCGCCCGCCAGACCAACCTGCTTGCTCTGAACGCGGCCATCGAAGCCGCGCGCGCCGGCGAGCATGGCAAAGGCTTCGCCGTTGTGGCAGCCGAAGTTCGCAAGCTCGCCGAACGCAGCCAGAAAGCGGCCGGCGAAATCAACCAACTGTCGGGTACCACGGTTACGGTTTCGGGGAAGGCTGGAGAAATGCTCGCCAAACTCGTGCCTGACATCCAAAGAACCGCGGAACTCGTACAAGAGATCACCGCAGCCAGCAAAGAACAGGATACCGGCGCTGAACAGATCAACAAGGCGCTGCAACAACTCGAAAAGGTTATCCAGCAGAACGCTTCGGCATCTGAAGAAATGGCTGCCACAACGGAAGAATTAACTGCCCAGTCCGATCAACTTGTAAGCGCGCTGTCCTTCTTCCGCACCGGAGAGGACGGCCACACCTCAACGGCGCGGACCGCTTCCGCCAAGCCTTCCAGCCGCGCCGAATCCGCACCTCGTAAAGCTTCCAAACCCAACGGCCACGCCGCCCCAGCGCCAAAGGCGGGAGTCCATCTCAAGCTTAAAGACAAGGCAGACGACCTTGATAAGGAATTCGAGCGTTTCTGACCGGTTCCGTCGCGGGCCGTTTAACGGCCAGTGGCCGCCTTCAGAAGACAAAAGGAGCTGATCATGAGCGTTAGCGAAATCACCGAGACGCGGCAGTATCTCACCTTCAAACTCGGCAATGAGATTTTTGCGACCGATGTTGCCAAGGTGAGAGAGGTGCTCGATTTTACAAACATTACGGAAATTCCGCGGACGCCCGATTTCATGAGCGGCGTAATCAACCTTCGAGGCAGCGTGGTTCCTGTCGTGGACCTGCGGCTCTGCTTTGAAATGTCAAAGACTGTAAGCACCAGGAACAACTGCATCATACTGGCCTTGATGCTCTTGGAAAACGAGACCACCGTGATAGGCGCACTGGCCGATTCGGTGGAAGAAGTGATTGACCTGGAACCAGACCAAATTCAGCCGGCACCCAGAATCGGAACCCAGATTCGGGCCGATTTCATCAAGGGCATGGGGAGGCGCGACACGCAGTTCATCATGATCTTGGACATCGACCGTGTCTTCTCCGCCGAGGAATTATCGGCCATCCGCGTACCGGAGACCAACAGGCAACTGGTAGAGGCGGCCGTTTGATGGGCCGGGGTTCACAACTCGCCTCACGGATGAGACTCATGTCATGAGCAGCCGCGACGAAGGTATCTCCAATTCGGATTTTGCCCGGCTGCGCACGCTGATCTACGCGCAGTCCGGCATCACCTTGAGCCCAGACAAGAAAACCATGCTCGAGCTGCGGATCAAGCGGCGCTTGCGCAGCCTGGAGCTGGAATCGTACTCCCAATATTGCGATTATTTGTTTGGCCAGCAAGGGCAGAAGGACGAGATCGTTCATCTACTGGATGTGGTCACCACCAATAAGACTGATTTCTTTCGAGAGCCGGCTCATTTTGATTTTCTCGTGCAAAAAGCGCTCCCCGATCTTACGGCCCGTAACCCAAGCGGACGCGATCTGTTGATTTGGAGCGCAGGCTGCTCCACCGGCGAGGAACCTTACACGCTGTCGATAGTGTTGACCGAGTATGCCCTCACGCATCCAGGGTTCCGATTTAAGGTGCTGGCCACGGACCTCTCCACGACCGTGCTGGAGAAAGCCCACCTCGGAGTCTTCAGCTCCGAAGTCGCGCGTCCTGTGACCGCGGGTCTGCAAAGGAAATATTTCTTGCGCGACCGCGATCCCAAATCCAATCGAGTGCGTGTTGTCCCCGAGTTGCGCAAGCTGGTGGAGTTTCGTCATTTAAATTTCATGGATGCCGATTTTGGCCTGGCCGAAAAAGCGGACGTCATTTTCTGTCGTAACGTGATCATTTACTTCGATCGGCCCACCCAGGAACAGATCCTGCAAAAGCTGGCCCACAATCTTGTGCTAGACGGATACATCTTCGTCGGACACGCCGAGGCCCTGCACGACATGGACCTGCCACTCGAGCCGGTTGCGCCGGCCGCCTATCGGAAAGTTCATGGCAGAAATTGAAATTGCGTTGCCGGAAGTTTATTTGCAGCCCGGGGAGTCGTATCTCGCTCGCGAACCCACGATTATCCGGACGATTCTAGGTTCCTGCGTCGGGGTCGCGTTCTGGAGTCCCAGGCTGGGCATTGGGGCGCTATGCCACGCCCAGTTGCCCAAGACTCCAAAGAAAATTTCCGGCGGCTTGACCCTGGCTTCCGGACGCCGGTATGTGGATTTCGCCATCGGCGATCTTGCCAGGCAGTTCGATGAATGCGGCGTGACCCGCGCGGAGACGCAAATCAAACTGTTTGGCGGCGGCGACGTGCTGCTCGTTAGCGAAATGGCCGCTTTAAAACCAACCGTCGGCAAATTGAATTGTGAATCCGCTCTGGAGGTTTTGCTGGACATGGGTTACGAAGTGACCGCATCGAGCCTGGGAGGACATTCCGGCCTGAACATTCGGTTCAATACGAGCAATGGCGAGGTCTTACTCCGGCGGCTCAGCTAATTGCAGGTGAGAGTTTTCGATTCACGAATGCAGCAACGCGTGCCACGGCAAGTGAACGCGTGAGGTGACTAGCATTTAGTTTATGTAGCGTCCGGCCTCAAGCGGGTAATGCGCCTGCATCTGAAATGCCGCCTGAAGACGGGCGCCGGGCAAGCTGCAAATGTTGCGCTTGTCTTAGTGGGGCATATGGACGAACCAAGGGACTAATCTTGTGAGCAAACCGAAAATTCGCGTTCTGATCGTGGACGACTCGGCCGTCGTCCGCCAGACCATGAGCGAACTGCTTTCCGCCGACCCCGAAATCGAAGTCATGGCGACCGCCGCCGATCCCTTCGTAGCCGCCGACCGGATCGCGGAACAGGTGCCGGATGTCATCACACTGGATATAGAAATGCCGCACATGGATGGGCTCACGTTCCTGCAGAAGATCATGAGCCAGCATCCGATACCCGTCGTGATCTGTTCGAGCCTCGCCGGGGAGGGTGCGGAGAGCGCGCTCAAAGCGCTCGAATACGGCGCGGTCGAGATCATCGCCAAGCCCCGAATCGGTAGCAAACAGTTTCTGCAGGAATCGCGGGAGACGATTTGCGACGCAGTCAAGGCAGCGGCTTCGGCGCACGTGCGCGTCCACCGGCCAAGCCGTGTTGTGGAGCCCAAGTTAACGGCTGATGCGATTCTCTCTCCGGCGTCCCACGCCATGGTTGAAACCACAGAGAAAGTGGTGGCGATTGGCGCGTCCACCGGCGGAACGGAGGCGCTCAAAATATTACTGGAGGCGCTTCCAGCCGATGCCCCCGGCATCGTAATCGTTCAACACATGCCGGAGTTGTTCACGCGGGCCTTCGCGAACCGTTTGGACAGTCTGTGCAAAATCACCGTGAAGGAAGCAGAGTCCAACGACACCGTTCTACGTGGGCGCGCGCTGATCGCGCCCGGCAATCATCACCTCTTGCTCAAGAGAAGCGGCGCGCGATATTACGTCGAGATCAAAGACGGACCACTGGTGTGCCGCCACCGCCCATCGGTGGATGTGCTATTTCGTTCCGCCGCGCGCTATGCCGGACAGAATGCCGTGGGAGTGATTCTGACTGGTATGGGCGACGACGGTGCCAACGGAATGCTGGAAATGAAACAAGCGGGAGCGGTAACCATCGCCCAGGATGAGGCCACTTGCGTGGTCTTCGGCATGCCCAACGAAGCCATCAAGCGATCCGCCGTCGATAAAATTCTGCCGTTGCAATCCGTCGCTGGTGCGATTCTGGCTCACGCGCGGTGATGCAACGAGCCGTTAGGGAGCGGACAAATTGCGATGAGTGTTGGAACCATAGCAGATCCCGTCATCACCCTTGAGAAGGCTAAGGGCGGACTCCAACGAATCGCCGCCACCACCGAAACCCAAATGCAGTCGGTGGCTCTGACCTTCAGGGAGTTGGCTGGGCAAGCGGACACGATTCTGAGTCTGGCGGCAGCCATTGTCGGCTGTGTCGAAAATGAAGGCGTAAGTTCCATCCTGCCGAAGGTACAAACGTTGGGCGCGGCGGCAAGACAGTTCATCGGGGAGAGGTTGCACGCAACTGCCGGCATCCTGGACGCAGTGGCGACCGAAGTTGAGGTGTTGCGACAGCTTTCTCAAGTCACCACCCAACAGGCGGATATTGCTCTCAAGACCCAAGCGTTAAGCGTTTTAACAAATGTTGAGGTGGCTCACCTCGGTGAAATGGGCACGGGATTTCAGTACCTTGCGCACGAGTTGGCCAATTTCTCAAGGTCGCTCATCGAGGATGCCCTGACGCTGGAGAGCCGCACGGACGCCCGTAAAGCCGCGATCCTGGATACGAAGCGCGTGCTTTCCACCGAACTCCCGCGTTTACGCGAGAAGTTGGCTGTGATTGAAGCAGATCTTGGCGCCGACTTGGCCAATTTGGATTCCAGCTTGATCCAGTTATCCAGGACGCCGGCGCAATTCAAAATGGGTGTGGAGGATATCGCCCAGCAGATAGACGGAGTGGTGTCGGCCATCCAGGCTCACGATATCACTCGACAGCAATCCGAACACGTCGAGGAAGCGTTCGCGATTATTTCCGCGAGAATAGGCGAGGCTGAAAATTCGAAAAATGGAATTGTCCAGGATTTCCCTCAGGCTTATGCCGGCCTTACCATCCAGATTTATCAACTGAAATCGATCAAAGTAACCGTGGAAACCTGGACTATGCAAATCAAGACGTGCATGGATGGCATCCTAAGAGTCAGCGCATCCGAAATGGTTGGGATCGGTCCCACGGTCCTGGGGCAGGAGCGAGACGTCTCCTCCCAACTCGCCCACATCGAATTGCTGGAACGCGAAAGTCAGTCTTACAGCGCGAGAATCCAGCACACCCTGGAAGGCCTTTCCAGCTTGATGCAATTTGTCAGCGAACACGTGCGAAGGTCAAAGTCCGTTCGCGACCGCCTGCGGTTGCTATCCTTCAACTCCATCATCGAAGCCAGCCACCTGGGTACGAAAGCCGACGCGGTGTTGGCTATCGCCAAAACAATCAAGGAAATTTCGGCGGAGTGGAACCAGATTACGGATCGGTCCGGGCGCGCCATGGAAGAGATGCAGGCCCTTATGAATCAGACGAACACGATGATGGAAGCTTTTTCCGAGTCCAGCAACGAGAAGCTGCGCGAAGCTCAGTTTCAAACCAGAGCTGGTCTCGAAAACTTGCGAGCCGCCGCGGCCTTTGCCGCAAAGCAGTCTCAGGAAATGGAAATGATCACCGGGAAAATGCGGGCGAAGGGTGCGGAAGTTGGCGGCACGTATGATCTTCTCGATTCTTGTTCCGGGCAAATCGAGGGCATCCTGACCCAACTTGAGTCCTTAAGGAATGGATTGGAACTCGAGCATCCCGGCGTGAAGCACGGATACGACGAGATGGAGGCCGAACGATTGTACTCGGCAACTTATACGACGGAGATCGAGCGCGAAATCCTGCGCGCGGCGCTTCGTGGAGCGCCTCTGCCGGTGGCTCAACCGGCGCTGGCGGGGAACGGTGTGGAACTGTTTTGATTCAGAGGATGTTTCGAAGAATGAGGGATTTTCCGTATCGGGCGCAGGAGGGGCAGCGATGAAACGAATCTTAACTGTGGATGATTCAACCAGCGTTCGGCAGATGGTCAGTTTTGCGCTGGGCAAGGCCGGCTACGAAGTCACGGAGGCGGTGGATGGCAAGGATGGTCTCGACAAAGCCAGTGAAGGAAAGTTCGACCTGATCATCACCGACCTCAATATGCCCAATATGGACGGCATTCAGATGATCGAAGCCGTTCGCAAACTTCCGGCAAACGGATTCATTCCCATCCTGATGCTCACGACGGAATCACAAGCGGCAAAGAAGGATGCGGGGCGCAAAGCGGGCGCCACCGGCTGGATCGTAAAGCCATTCAACGCCGAACAGTTACTGGCAACAATTCAAAAGCTGGTGAAGTAAATATTGCAATGGTCATCGCGAATAAATCCGAGGCTCTGATTTCCCGGGCTACGCCAGATCGGCCTCGCGACCTGGTTGACGCCCGAGATCTGCCAGTCGCTGCGACCAAAAGTCTCGGTGAAAGTTTCTTACCGAACGGCAACTTCAACCTATTTGCAGCCGCCATGGCTCACATCGACGAAGGCATTGTGATTGCCGACGCCTCAGCCACAATTCAGTACGTCAATCCAGCCTTTTCCAAAATTACCGGATACACCATCGAGGAAGCCGTCGGCCAGAACACGCGGCTTCTCAAATCCGGACGGCATGACGCGTCTCTTTATCGCGACATATGGAAGACGATTCTTTCTGGCGAAGTTTGGCGAGGCGAACTTATTAATCGGCGCAAGGATGGAACTGACTACTCGGAAGAGTTATCGATCGCGCCAGTGCGCAACCCGGACGGCGCGATCTCCCATTTTATTGCCGTCATGCGAGACATGTCGAAACGCAGGGACTCCGAAGACGCGCTGTTCAGCGCGGAGAAGATTTTGGAAGATGTCCAGTCGATCGCTCCGATGGGAAGTTGGGAGTTGGACTGGGAGGCTCGTCAGTTCCGCGGATCGCCCGGTTTTTTCCACATTTTCGATTGGCCCGTAACTGCCGCTCGGCAGGCGTTCCGTCAGATTTTGGAATCCATTCCAGCCGCCGAGCATGAACGCTTTGAAAAGACCTTAATCACCGCCCTGCAGTCCCGAGAACCTTTTGACATGGAACACCGAATTGTCCGGCCGGACGGGACGATTCGGATCGTGCGCAGCCGCGGTCAATTTGCCGGGGGCCACGGGAGTAAATCAAGTCGCCTGATCTGTTCCACGGTTGATATCACCGAAGGCAGGATGGCGCATGAAAAGCTTCGAGAAAGTGAAGAGAAATTCAGATCCCTGGTCGCCAATATTCCGGACGTTACATGGAGCGTTTCGATCAACGGGCAGGTTCTTTACATTAGTCCCAATGTCCAGCGAGCGGTCGGATTCACTCCCGAGCAATTTTGTGAAGCCGGTTCTGAACTCTGGTTTTCGCGAATCTATCCCGGCGACTTACAACGGATCCTGAAAGCCTTCCAACAGCTTTTTTCCGAAGGGAAACCGCTCGACGAGGAATACCGTTACAAACGAAAAGACGGCCAGTGGATTTGGATTCAGAATAGAGCCTACCGAACTTCCGAAAAAGACGGAATACGCTTTGCGGACGGCATCTTTTCCGACATCACCGAGCGTAAGATTACGGCAGAGGACTTACGGCGCAACGAGGCCTATCTGGAGGAGTCGGAGAAAGTCAGCCATATTGGCAGTTGGGCTTGGGACTCGGCCAAGAAAGAGATCGTTTTTTGGTCGGCGGAACATTATCGAATATTCGGTTTTGAACCGGGAAAGGGCCACGTCCCCTATCAAAAGGCGGAGGAAAGGATTCACCCCGACGATTTGCCCATTTTCCATCGGGTTTTCAATGAGTCGATGGCTCAAGGAAAGGAATATGAAGCGGACCTGCGCATTATTCTTCCGAATGGATCGTTAAGATATGTCCGGAGCATCGGCCATCCAGTTGTCAACGAAGCCGGCGAACTCGTCGAGTTTGTCGGGATATGCATGGATATCACGGAGCGCAAACAGACCGGCGAAGCGCTGATAGCCTCGGAGAAACGTTTTCGGTTCTTGTCTGAGCGCAACCTGGCGGGAGTTTTTCGCACCACAATTGAAGGGCGAATCCTGGAATGCAATCAAGCTGCCGCTCAGATCCTGGGCTATGACTCGCCCGAAGAAATTCTGACCATCCCCGTTCCAAATTTGTACTACGCGACTTCCGACAGGGAAACGGTATTGGCAAGACTCCAAGTCGCGAAGAGTCTGACAAATTTCGAGTTGAAGTTCCGGCGCAAGGATGGCGATTCCGCCTGGGTGATCATCAGTTTGAGTCTCGTCGAGGACGTTTCAGGGGCGGGCATGATGATTGAGGGCATGTTCGTCGACATCACGGAACGCAAGCGCGCGGAAATGAACCTTCGGCTGACACAATTCTCGATCGAGCATGCTTCGGACGCAATATTTTGGGCGGACTCAGATGGGCGAATTTTGTACGTAAACAAAGCGGCATGCTCATCCTTGGGACGTTCCCGCGAAGAACTTATTTCCATGACGATGCCAGATATCGATGCTCGTTTCCCAAAGTATGCCTGGGAGACATTCTGGCAGGAGCTCAAAGCGGAAGGCGCGATGACCTTCGAAACCGAGTTCAAGAACAAATTGGGATGGACTGTCCCGGTGGAAAAAACCGCGAACTATGTGGAGTTCGATGGGAAGGAATATGATTTCGCGTTCTTGCACGACATTACCGAGCGCAAGCGAACGGAAAAGGAACTTCGGTTGACGCAATTCTCATTGGAGCATGCATCGGACGCCATATTCTGGGCGAACCCACAAGGCCGCTTCTATTATGTGAATGACGCGGCCTGCCGCCAATTCGGACGTTCGCGTGAGGAACTTCTATCCCTATCCATTCCGGAGATCGATACACTTCTCTCCACAGAGACCTGGGCCGCTTTCTGGGAGAAACTCAAAACGCTGGGTTCGATAACCTTTGAAACGCAGCAAACGGCCAAAAATGGAACCGTTTTTCAGATCGAGGTCACCTCGAATTACTTGGAGTTCGACGGAGAGGAATACAACTTCTCGTTCATGCGCGACATTACCCAGCGCAAACTCGCCGAAGACGAAATGCGAAAGGCTAAAGAAGCCGCCGAATCCGCGAGCCGGGCGAAAAGCGAATTCCTGGCCAACATGAGCCATGAATTTCGCACTCCAATGAACGGAGTGATCGGAATGACGGAACTTCTGCTCGGCACGGAGCTGACAACGAACCAGCGGCAGTTTTCCGAAATCATCCGCGATTCCGGCAAGGCCCTGATGACCGTCATTAACGACGTTCTGGATTTCTCCAAGATCGAAGCGCGGAAGTTGGAACTCGAGAGAACGGATTTCGATCTGCGCGCCATTCTGGAGCAAGTCGCCGAGATGTTGGCCGTCCAAGCGCAGCAAAAGTGTCTCGAACTCATTTGCCAGTTGGCGCCAGGAACGCCCTCCTTACTGCGGGGCGATCCTGGCCGCCTCCGTCAGATTCTGGTCAACCTGGTGGGGAATGCCGTGAAGTTTACGCAACAGGGCGAAGTGTCAATCCGGGCCGGACTCGAAACCGAGGACGACCGCAATGTTACGCTGCTCTTCACGGTAAGCGATACGGGCATCGGCTTTCGGCAGGACCGAACCGCCTCTCTCTTCGAGCCGTTCGTCCAAGCGGATGGGTCCAAGACGCGTCGATACGGCGGCACCGGGCTGGGCCTCACCATTTCCAAGCGGCTGGCCGAAATGTTAGGTGGCCGGATCGGAGCGGAAAGCGAGGAGGGCAGAGGATCGAAGTTCTGGTTTACGGCAGTCTTTGAGAAGCAGCCGCGGCCGAGCTCGGCAATGATCGAAGTACAGCCAAGATTGCGAAACGCAAAGGTCCTGGTCGTGGATGATAGCGTTACGAACCGGTCGCTCGTCCGAGGGATTCTCACATCCTGGGGTTGTCACGCGGAAGAATCCACGGATGCAAGCTCGGCCCTGACCATTCTCCGGCAGGCTGTCGATACAGCTGAACCTTTCCAAATTGCGATCATGGACATGAGTCTGCCTGGAATGAATGGGGAGGAATTGGGCAAGCGGATAGCAGCCGACGCAAAATTGAAGGATACAGCGGTCGTGCTGATGACGGATTTCGGCCGTAAGAACGATAAGGCACGCCTGCAAGGGCTTGGCATCGCAGCGCAAGTCTGGAAACCGATTTTGGAGCGCACTCTGAAAGAAGCATTGGTCGCTCTGGTCGCTAAGGGGATTGGGGCAGTGAGCATGGCCAAGATTCCAATTCAGGCCCTGAGTTCGCCCCGTGGAAGCCGGCAGTCACGAATCCTCCTGGCTGAGGATAACTCCGTCAACCAGAAGGTAGCCATGGCGATGCTGGAAAGGCTCGGCTATTGCGCCGATCTGGTTTGCAACGGAGTGGAGGCCCTGGAGGCCCTTGCCAAGGCCGACTACGATGTGGTTCTGATGGATTGCTTGATGCCCGAGATGGATGGCTACGAGGCGACGCGCTCTATTCGAGAGGGCCGGTCAGGAACGCGCAACCCTCGCATCCCTATCATCGCCATCACCGCCGACGCCATGGCGGGTGACCGGGACAGATGTATTCAGGCAGGTATGAGCGACTACCTTTCGAAACCGGTTGAACTGCAGAAACTTTCAAAAATTCTGGAAAAATGGATTGTCCCGCCGTCCATACGAGATGAACTGGAAGCTGCTACTGTTCGGCCACACGCAAAAACCGAAGCTGTCTTTGTCCAGGAAGAGATGCTCGCACGCCTTATGGGCGATAGGAACCTTGCTGGCCAGGTTATCTCCGGGTTCTTGAGCGATGCGCCGCGGCAGTTGCTCAACTTGAAGAACAAGCTGGAAGAAGGTGACGCCCCAGGCGTCCGGATGCTGGCGCATGCCCTCAAGGGAGCCGCAGCCACGTTGTCCGCCGAGGCCCTGCGGGCGCTGTGTTTCGAAATGCAGGAAGTCGCGGCATCGAAAGACTTGAATCATGCCTTGGCTCTCTTGCCCCGCATCGAAGAACAGTTCGAATTGCTTGAGTCCACTCTGAAGCAGTTGGGGTGGGCGTGATTGACACTTAGAAGGGATTAACCATCATGCGTACACTTATCGTCGAAGATGACTTTACCAGCCGGCTTTTGCTGCAGGCCTTTCTCTCGAAATATGGCGAATGTCATATTGCAGCGAACGGCAAGGAGGGCGTGGCGGCGTTTCGCGCTGCCCAAAAGTCCGGAGAATGTTACGACCTGATCTGCATGGATATTATGATGCCGGAAATGGACGGCCAAACGGCAGTCCGGGAAATTCGAGCTATCGAAGAGGCTGGAGGCACGCTCTCATCGAGTGGCGTAAAAATCATCATGACCACGGCGGTCGATGACGTGAAGAGCGTCGTAAAATCCTTCAAGTCATTGTGCGATGCTTATTTGTTCAAGCCAATCGACACCCAGAAATTGTTAATCCACATCAGGGAACTTCATCTAGTCTAGGGGCTGATTGGTATATTGGTCTAAACAGAGATTTGGATTGTCCTGTAGCTCGCTGGGAAGCTGCCGCCAAACCACCGGAACAAACCCATGTGGTTGTTCCAAGATTGCTCCCATATTCTTATTCGGAGACCGGACCGAGTCTCGGTGTAGAGTTCAGGCTACCCAATCCATTCTCAGTTTCTTGCGCTTTTTTGCACAATCGAGAAGGTAAAGGTCGATCAACTTCTGGTAAGGAAGCCCCGTTTCCTCTGCCAACGCCTTAAAATAGGCTACGACCTCCGGACTTAAGTTGATGCCCACGGCATGTTTTTTGCCTGTGTAGGGGTTTTTGAGTTCCTTCAATTTGGAAAAGTTATATTCCTTCTTCATAAAATATAAGTTCCTTCTTGGTTGCCTTCCGTGCGGAAATGATGCGAATTGCCGAATCGGATTCCTTATTACAGTGAACGACGACAAGAGGTCTCGCCGTAGAACTGACTCCGATCGGGATAAACCGATCCTCGTCCTCCGAATGTTCCGGATCATGGAAGAGGCGTGGGATTGGATCGCGGAAAGCGCTCTGCGGTTCTTCGAACCACACTCCATGCTTGCTCCGATTGCCCCTGTTTTTCGATTCATCCCACTCGAAGCGGAGCATATCTAGATATTATCTAGATGTCATGTAGATTGCAAGCGCGATGCCGGCAGGAAGGTGCCGCGAGATGCATATTTAAAAAAGTTTGGTGGACGTGACAGGGATCGAACCTGCGACCCCCTGCTTGCAAAGCAGGTGCTCTCCCAGCTGAGCTACACGCCCAAA
>Ga0182024_10018371_pt1 | contig 13027 bp, 11 predicted proteins | sample P32metaG_FD_120480 | JGI IMG/M metagenome (GOLD analysis project Ga0182024, IMG submission 120480) | Permafrost microbial communities from Stordalen Mire, Sweden - P3-2 metaG (Illumina Assembly) | ecosystem: Environmental > Terrestrial > Soil > Wetlands > Permafrost | place: Sweden: Stordalen...
AAACGGGTTCGAGTTCGGCCACGGGCGTGAGCGCGCCGGTGCGCCCGACCTGGATGGTAATGTCGCGGAGCTTCGTCTCCGCCTGCTCCGGCGCGTATTTGTAGGCGATGGCCCAGCGTGGCGCCTTGGCGGTGAACCCGGCGCGTTCGCGTTGTGCGAAGGAATTCAGCTTGATGACCGCGCCGTCAGTTTCGTAGGGAAATTTTTTGCGGATCTTGTCCAGCTCGTGGATGGCGGCAATCAATTCTTCCGCCGAATGGCAATGCCAGGTTTTTTCCGGCGTCTTGAAGCCGAGTTTTTTCAGCCACGCGAGAAGTTCGGATTGGGAGGCGACGTTTTGCGCGCCAAGCTCGGCTATTCCGTAAATCACTACGTCGAGCGGACGTGTGGCGACGATTTTCGGATCGAGCTGCTTGAGCGAACCGGCGGCGGTATTGCGCGGATTGCCGTAAAGTTCCTCACCTGCCGCCTTGCGCTCGGCGTTGAGCTTTTCAAATCCGGCGATGGGCATGAACACTTCACCACGAACTTCGAGCAGCGTAGGACAGTCGTCGCGCCCGTCCCTGGTTTTTTGTTCCGTTTGGGCGGAAATTTGATTTGAGACAGGCGAGACGCCTGTCCTACGCAAATTCAGCGGCACGCTGCGGATGGTTTTGAGGTTCGCGGTCACGTCGTCGCCTTCCGTGCCGTTGCCGCGCGTCGCGCCGGTGACGAGCACGCCGTTTTCGTAGCGCAAACTTATTGCGACGCCGTCCACTTTCGGCTCGACGATCCAATCCATTTTTTCGCCGGGCAAAAGTTTTTCGAGACGTTTGACGAAGTCGCGGACATCTTCCTCGGAATAGGTGTTGTCGAGGCTCAACATCGGCACGGAATGCCGGACGGACTTGAATTCGCTCAACGGAGCGCCGCCGACGCGCTGGCTTGGAGAATCGGGCGCGGTAAGTTCGGGGAATTCTTTTTCGAGATTGAGCAGTTCGTGATAAAGCCGGTCGTAATCGCGGTCGGAAATTTTCGGTTGCGCCTCGACGTAATAGGCGTGGTCGTGCCGCCGGATTTCGTCGGCAAGCTGCGAATGGCGCTTTTTTGCTTCGGGCTTTGTCACGCGAGAATTGTGCAGCGGCGCGCGCGGAAAGAAAAACATTTTTGACCGGACAGCCCTGAGCCTATACGCTGGCAGCGTGCGACAGGGTCTAGCCAAAACACTTGAATTTGCGGATGCGCAGTTGCTGCGCCGCGCGCCGCTGCCGCGTTCCTACTCGGATTTTCTGGGGCGGAAGCTTTTTCTCTTCCTGCTGACAGTGCAGGGACTGGGCGCGTTCTCGCTGATCACGTCGGGCGTCATCCTGAGAAAATTCCGCGTGGCGCGGAACGTGATGAGGCCGCTGATCCGCCACGAAATCGCCCGCGCCGGGTTCGGATTGCTGCCGATGTTCATGTTCGTGGCTGTCGCGCTGGGTTTTCTGGTGATCGGGGAAACGGTCTCGACGCTGGCGCGTTTCGGCGCGATCAATTACATCGGCACGGTGATGGTGGTGGTGGTGGTGCGCGAACTGGGACCGCTGCTGGCGGCGTTTCTGGTGCTGGCGCGCGTCGGCACGGCGAATGTCATTGAACTCGGCACGGCGCGGGCGACGGGCGAGGTGGAGGCGCTGGAAACTTTGGGGATTGACCCTGTGCATTATTTAATCGTGCCGCGAGTGATAGGGATGGCGGCGGGAGTTTTTTCGCTGACAGTCTATCTCATCATCGGCGCGTTGGTGAGCGGTTATCTGTGCGCGTTTTTGCAGGACGTGCCGATTACGCCGGGCGATTATTTCAAGCAACTGGTCGAATCACTGGGCTGGCTGGATTTTGCGCTGCTGGCGTTGAAGACGATCGCGTTCGGTTTTTTCATCGCTATCGTGACGTGCTATCACGGGCTGGCGCAACCGTTGCGCCTCTCAGACGTTTCGCGCGTGGCGGTGCGCGCGGTGACGCAGGGCATCGTTGTGTGCGTGGTGATTGACGCGCTGTTCATTTTTCTTTATCTCGTCGCATGAGCGAAAATCCAAAAACTGCGGTCATCGAAATGTCCGGCGCGGAGGTCTGCTCCATGCGCGAGACCAGCCTGGCGATGATCGAGGAAGTGAACTGGACTGTCGTGGCGGGTGAATTCTGGGTCGTGGCCGGCCAGCAGCAATCCGGCAAAAGCGATCTGATGATGATGACCGCCGGCCTGATGCCTCCGGCGAAAGGCAGTTGTAAAATTTTCGGAATCGAGACACAAAGTTTCAGCGAATCGGAGCTCGCCGACCGGCTGCGCGTGGGATTTGTATTTGAGAACGGGCAGTTGTTCAATCATCTGACGATCATGGAAAACGTCGCGCTGCCGCTGCAATATCACAAGGACCTGACGATTGGCGAGGCGGCGGAAAAAACGATGGCGCTGCTGGAATTGATGGAATTGAAACCGCTCGCCGACGTCACGCCGGCGAACGTCGGCCTGAGCTGGCTCAAGCGCGCGGCGCTGGCGCGGGCGCTGATGCTGCAGCCGGACCTGCTGCTGCTCGACAACCCGCTCAACGGCCTCGGCGCGCGCCATGTAAAATGGTGGCTGCATTTTCTCGATCAGTTGTGGCATGGCTACGAATGGTCCGGCGGCAAACCAATGACGATTGTCGCGACGGCGGAGGATTTGCGGCCGTGGAAAAATGACGCGCGCCGGTTCGCGCTGCTGCGGGACAAAAAATTCAGCCTGCTCGGTTCATGGGGCGAAGTCGCGTCGCAGGACGACACCATCATAATGGAATTGATGGAGACATCGCTGGACACAACAACATATCGAAAGGAATAAATCATGGCACTTCAAGATTTGACACCGCAACTTCGGACGCGATTGAGCCGGATGGAACGCGCGGTCGGCTGGTTCGTTTTTCTGGCGACGGCGCTGCTGCTGTTCGGCTTCGGCTATTACGTCTATCACACGGCGGAGCGCAAGGGCTGGTTCAAGATCAAGGCGCCGTTTTTCACCTACGTCCAAAGCTCGGAAGGCTTGAACGTCGGCGATCCGGTGATGATGATGGGTTTTGCCGTCGGAACAATCACCAGCGTCCAGCCGCAAAAGCCGTATGAAAAATATAACGTCAAAGTCGAATTTGAAATTCTGGACCCGTATTTCCGCTACCTTTGGACCGGCGGCTCAATCTTGAAAGTGAACGCGGCGGATTTTCTTGGCAAACGTCAGCTTGAAGTCACGCGCGCCACCAACGGCTACGCACTTGTCGTCACCCAGCCCATTTCCGTCATGAGCCTGGACGACGCAAAAAAAGCGGCCGCCGACGCGCCCGGCCACTGGCAGCTTGCCCAGGACGTGCTCGATGAAAATTCCAACATTGTTTTTCACGCCTACGAAAACGTGGAAAGCGTGCTCGACCAGAGCAACGCGTCGGTGCTCGCGCAATGCACGTTTGAATCCAACTCCATTTACATCTATGACAACACGGAAAGGGACAAGAACCACATCGTCGCCTCGTGGTGGCGGAGCAGGCATCGCTATCAGAATTTCACGCCGAGTTCCGAGGACGCCTTTCTTCGCGCCGTCGAAACCGCGCCGATTTCCGACCAGTTGCAGGCGATGGTTTTGCAGGTGCAATCCGCGCTGCCGAACATCCTCGCGCTGACGAACAAGCTCGCCTCGGTCCTGGACAACGCCGCCGCCGCGACCTCGAACCTAAACATCACGCTCGTCGAGACGCACCCGCTGCTCTCCAACTTCACCGACATCAGCGCGCAACTGCACGAGCCAGGCGGCCCCGTCGTCTGGGCGCTCGGCACCAACGGCAGCGGACAGTTCCAGGGCGCGTTGACGAACGTCAATTCGCTCCTCGCGCACACGGACACGAACCTGGACGCCATCCTCTCGCACCTCGCCGACATCACCAGCAACCTCAACGTGCAGGTTCAGGGCGACACGAACATGCTCGGCGGCATTTCAAAAATGGTCGTTGATTCCGATGACTTCATCCAGGGCTTGAAGCGCCACTGGCTCCTGCGCTCGGCGTTCAAGGTGAAACCCACCAACGCGCCGGCTAAGAAATGATTATTTCTCGCCGTTGCTGCACTGAAACCATTCCGCAAACACTTTGATGCCGTTCTCGAACTTCGTCTGCGGATTATAGCCGAGCTTCGCGCGCGCCTTGGAGATGTCCGCGAACGTCACCGGCACGTCGCCCGCCTGCAACGGCTGGCGGTCAATGATTGCTTTTTTGCCGAGCGCGCTTTCGAGCGATTCAATCATCCGGCTCAACGAAATCGTCTCCGATTCGCCGAGATTGAAGATTTCATAGCCGAATTCCTTCCTCGTCGCCGCGATGACCCCGTCCACCGTGTCCGAGACAAAGGTGTAATCCCGCGCCGCGCTGCCGTCTCCGAAGACGGGGATGGGTTTTCCGGCGGAGATCAATTTTGCAAATTTGTAAATGGCGAGGTCCGGCCGCTGACGCGGGCCATACACCGTGAAGAAACGCAGCATCGTCACGTCCATCTTGTAGATGTGATGATAAACGTGGCCGAGCGATTCGCACGCCAGCTTGCTCGCCGCGTAGGGTGAAATGGCCGTGACCACCGTGTCGCTTTCCGAAAACGGCACCTTGGAATTCAATCCATAGACCGACGACGACGACGCGATGATGATTTTTTTCACGCCCGATTTGCGCGCCGCTTCGAGGACGTTGATTGTGCCCTCCACGTTCACGCGTTGGTAAAGCGCCGGCTGCTCCAGGCTTGGCCTCACGCCCGCGCGCGCCGCGAGGTGGATGACCTGGTCGAACTTGACGGCGGAAAAAATCTCGCCGACCGCCCCGGAGTCCGTAATGTCGCCGTGGACAAATTCAAACGGCTTGGCGAGCGCTTGGATGTCGCGGAGATTGCGCTGCTTGAATTGCGGGTCGTAAAACGGGTTGAGGTCGTCAAAAGCCCAGACAGCATGGCCGTCGCGCAGAAGCCTTTCGCAAACGTGCGAGCCGATGAAGCCCGCGCCGCCGGTGACCAGAAAGTTCATGCGCAAACGCTAACAACCGGCGCGCGCCCTGTCGAGCGCGGGCGAGGCTTGCCAGAATGATTCTGTCGTTTGACCAAACGATTCTGCGGTTTGGCAGATCAACTCTGCCAGTTGGCAGAATGTCTCGACGGCTTGGCAGAGTAATTCTGCCAAATGGCAGAGCAATTCGGCGGCTTGGCAGAATCATTCTGCCAAGCTGGAAAACCCCTGAAACACACCGAAAATCATCAAAACCGCGCCTTTTTGACTTCCGACCGCCTCTGCTAGCAGTTTTGTGGGCAAAAAGAGACAATTACCGGATGGCGGCGCGAAGGGTTTTGGCAAGGGCGGCGCGCGTTGGACGCGTTGGAGACGATGGTTTTTTTAGCCACGGATTGAACACGGATGAAGCACGGATTTCTGTCTTTGCAATCAGGCGTTTTAGACGCATCTTCAAAAATATGTTGCTTCATCGATATTTTGGTTCGCACGCGTTTGAAACGCTGAACGAGGTGACGCTCAAAGTCTCGCGCATCAGCACTTTCAATGACCCCTTTGAGTTTTTATACGTTCCTGTCGGTAAAATGACACCACAAAAAGCAAGAACGATGGTGGAGTATAAAATCAACAACCCTGATGCTTCACCTCATTTTTGGTTTGTAGCACGTCAAAGATTTTCCAACGCCAAGAATGAAAAAGAACTAAAGCGACTGGTTCGCAAATCGATTCCGCAATTAGTGATTAATCTGGTAAGCGGATTTGAGAAAATCAAAAATACAACTTTAGACAATCGGGGAAATGTTGCCGATGCAAATTTACGAGCAATCTGTTTTTGTGACGCTGACAAAACCGAATACGCCCTCGAATACAAGCCAATTTAGAAATTGCCGAACGCCAGCTCAATCCGCGCCAGCGATTTTTCTTTGCCCAAAACTTGGAGCAGATGATACAGGCTCGGGCCGTGGGGATTGCCGGTAAAATCTAATTTTGTCTTCATGCCGGGAATTGCCGGTCAAAATCCTTGTGACTCCCAATCCAAATCCAAACCCAAATGTCGTCTTCAAATCTTTGCGCCACGGCGCGGTAATCGCGCGTGACCCTCACCGACCAAAATCGTGGATCGGAACGCAATCGCTCCAATTGCAATGACGGATGGGCGGGGTTTTCGAGAAACTTCCGATGCGCCGCACGCGCAGCATCTTTGACAACCGGAGGCAACGCACGATAAGCTTTCCTAAACTTTTCCGTGCCGAGGGATTTCACTTTTCCTTGTCGAAGTCGGCGTCGCGCAATTCGGAAAATGCGGCGGGATTTTTATCAAATTGCGCTGCGATTTTGTCGCCCAATGCGGAGAGTGCCGGACGCGGACGCGCGTCGTGTATAATCCGCTGCCATTTCAAGTCCCCATTTAATTCGGGCAGAATGGACGGCAAGTCATCCGCAAGGCGCTCGCGATCTGAAGAAGGCAACGCTTTGATCGCTGCTTCAATTTCGGCAACTGTGCTCATCGCGCAACAAATTACCCCAGCCTCGGCGCGCAGTAAAATGAATTTTAGGCGAACGATTTCAATGCCCGCTCAATCCGCGCCAGTGTTTTTTCTTTACCCAAAACTTCGAGCAGATGATACAGGCTCGGCCCATGAGGATTGCCGGTGACGGCGAGGCGCGTCGGGTGGATGAGTACGCCGGCTTTCACGCCGAGTTGCTTGGCGGTTTCTTTTAGCGCAGCTTCAATGGACGCGGCGGCGAAGGAGGTCAGCGCGACAAAGGCATCGCGGAGTTTTTCAAGGCGCGGTTTGTTTTCGGGAATGAAAACTTTTTTTGCGTCGTCGGCGTTGTAAATAATTTCGTCGTGGAAATAAAATCCGGCGTAGGCAGGCAGTTCGTTAAATAATTTGAATTTGCCTTTGCAGGTGTCGAGCGCGGCTTTGACGTAGGCGAGCGGAAATTTATTTGTATCAATCCCGGCTTTCGCAAAGGCGTGGACGGCGAGTTCGTAAAAGCGGTCGTCGGCCAGTTCGCGCGCGTATTCGCCTTGCAACCACAGGAGTTTTTCGTAGTCGAACCGCGCGTTGTGCCGGAGAATCTGCGGCAGGTCGAAGCGTTCGATGACTTCGGCGCGCGACAGTTTTTCGCGGTTGTCCTTTGGCGACCAGCCGAGCAGGCAGAGATAATTGATGACGGCTTCGGGCAGAAATCCTTCGTCGAGATAGCTGGTGAGCGAGGCGCCGGTGTCGCGCTTGCTCATCTTGGAGCCGTCGCCGTTCAGGATGAGCGGGATGTGCGCGTAATGTGGCGGCTTGACGCCAAAGGCCTGGAAGAGCGCGATGTGCTTGGCGGTGTTGCTCAAGTGATCTTCGCCGCGGATGACATGCGTGATGTCCATCTCCAGATCGTCAATGACGTTGACGAGGTGGAACACAGGCTGCCCGTCGGAACGCAGGATGACGAAATCGGGATCAACTTCCTCGCGGTCGGTGAGCTTGCGGACGACGTCGCCGACGACGAGGTCGTGGATGGTGACGGGTTCGCGCTGCATCTTGAATTTGACCGCGCCTTCGTGTTCGTAGGCGAGTCCGCGCGACAGGAGCGCTTCGACGCGACGTTGGTAATTTGCTTTTCGTTGCGATTGGAAATACGGGCCGCGGTCGCCTATGCTCGCGCCGGTGGCGTCGCCGGTGAGCGGGCCTTCGTCCCAATCGAGCCCGAGCCAGCGCAGGCCGTTGAGAATGACGTCCACGGCTTCCTGCGAATTGCGCGCGGCGTCGGTGTCTTCAATCCGCAAAACAAAAGTGCCGCCGGTGTGCCGGGCGTAAAGCCAGTTGAACAGAGCGGTGCGCGCACCGCCGATGTGCAGGTAGCCGGTGGGCGAAGGGGCGAATCGGACGCGTGGTTTCATTTTATTTATCCGCAGATTACGCAGATTGACGCAGATTAAAAATAAAAAAGGCGCGATACGATTGTCGCGCCGGTGATTTGCGGTCGGTGGCAGCCGTCTGCGCCACAAGTGGCGATAAGTTTGACAAGCGCGTGGCGTGTTGGGGGTGTTGCGAATGAAGAGCGCAGACGGCGAGCAGTTATGGAAGCCGTCAACGCAATCAACATCGCGCTGACCGTCAAGTGAAGTGAAAAAGCCGGTTCAGTTTTTTTTCTTCCTGCCGAAAACCACCATGTCCAGCGAGATCATTCCGCCGCCAGCGATGAGCAGCGCACAGAAGCCCGACAGGTAAATAAACGCCAGTTCGCCGCCGTTCGCGCCGTTCAAGGCCGTCTGGTGAACCATCAGAAACGCGACGAACAAATCTATCACCAGCGTCAGCGCAGCAAACCGCGTCAGCAGCCCGATGGTCAGCAGTGCGGAACCGACGACTTCGGCGAACATCACCAGTGCCAGGCTCACGGGATGGCCGATGCCCAGCGGGTCGGGAAAGGCCGCAGCCTTGTCGTGAAAATTGACGAGCTTGTCGAGGCCGTGGTTGAAAAACATTGTCGGTCCAAGCCAGAGCCGCATCACAAACAGGGCCAGGTTGGTTGCCGCAGAATCATCGCCGGGGGAAAAGATTTTTTTTAGCATAATTTTTCACCGGGAAATTTAGCTGAAAAATCATGTCTCAACAAATCAAAATCACGCCCGAAGCCGTTTATTTTGATCTGACAAACCTGATGGACAATAAATGGTGAGCCTTTGGCAAAGCAGGAGGAGCTTTTGTTTTCAATTGCTGTCAGCATTGCATCGTGATGAATTGATGAACGACACAGACAAATTATTATGAACACGCCAGACATTTCCTCCGACAAGCTCGAAGCCGCCCACGACATTTTGCACCAGACGCGGCGGCGGCCGCTCGACCCGATTTTTTCGCCGCAAACGATCGCCGTCATCGGCGCGACCGAGACGCCCAACAGCGTCGGCCGCACCATCTTGGAAAATCTCCAGAAAGGCGGATTCGCCGGCACGTTATATCCGGTCAATCCCAAGCGCGACACCGTGCTCGGCATCAAGGCGTATCCGAACATCAAGGCCGTGCCGGGAAAACCCGACCTCGCCATCGTCATCACGCCGCCGCCGAGCGTGCCGGGCATCATCCATGACTGCGTTGAAATGGGCGTGCGCGGCGCGATCATCATTTCCGCCGGCTTCAAAGAAATCGGACCGAGCGGCGTGGAACTGGAACGGCAGATTATGGTCGAGGCGCAGCGCGGTGGTTTGCGGATCGTCGGCCCGAACTGTCTCGGCGTGATGGTGCCGAACGGGAAACTGAACGCGACGTTCGCCGCCGACATGGCGCGACCCGGCAGCGTCGCGTTCATCAGCCAGAGCGGCGCGCTTTGCACGGCGGTCCTGGACTGGAGCCTGCGCGAGAACGTCGGGTTCAGCGCGTTTGTCTCGCTCGGCTCCATGCTCGATGTTGGCTGGGGCGATTTGATTTATCATCTCGGCGACGATCCGAACACGAAGAGCATCGTCATTTACATGGAAAGCATCGGCGATGCGCGGGCATTTTTGTCCGCCGCGCGCGAAGTGGCGCTGACCAAGCCGATCATCGTCATCAAGCCCGGCCGCACCGCCGCCGCCGCCAAGGCCGCCGCGTCGCATACCGGCTCGCTCACGGGCAGCGACGAAGTGCTGCAGGCGGCGTTCCAACGCGTCGGCGTTTTGCGCGTGGACACCATTTCCGAATTGTTCGACATGGCGGAAGTTTTGTCCAAGCAGCCGCGCCCGAAAGGTCCGCGCCTGACGATTGTGACGAACGCCGGCGGGCCGAGCGTCATCGCTACGGACATGCTCATCACCAGCGGCGGGCAGCTCGCCGAGTTGAAGCCGGAAACGATGGCGGCGTTCAATAAAATATTGCCATCCACATGGAGCCACAACAATCCGGTGGACATCATCGGCGACGCGAAGCCGGAGCTTTACGCCAAGGCCGTGGACATTGCGGCCAAGGATGCGAACACCGACGGGCTGCTCGTCATTCTCACTCCGCAGGCCATGACCGACCCGACGGCGACCGCCGAATGTTTGAAGCCGTATGCCGCCATCACAGGCAAGCCGATCATCGCGAGCTGGATGGGCGCGGGCCAGGTGGAAAAGGGCGAGGACATTCTCAACGCGGCGAACATTCCGACGTTCAAATATCCCGACCGCGCGGCCAAGGCGTTTTATTACATGTGGCATTACAGTGAAAATCTGCGGGCGCTTTACGAAACGCCCACCGCGCCTGTGCAAAACGGACACGGCTACGTTGACCGCGAGATGGCGGAGAAAATCATTTCTGACGTGCGCAAAACCGGACGCACGATCCTGACGGAATTTGAATCCAAGAAACTGCTTGCGGCCTACGGCATTCCCATTGTCGAGACGCAAATCGCCCTGACCGAACAAGACGCGGTGAAGGCTGCCGCGCACTTCGGATTCCCCGTCGTCATCAAATTGCATTCCGAAACCATCACGCACAAGACCGATGTCGGCGGCGTGCATTTGAACCTGCGCACCGCCTCGGCAGTCCGGCAGGCATGGAAGGCCATTGAGGCTTCCGTCACAAAAAAGGCCGGCAGGGAGCATTTCCTGGGCGTCACCGTGCAAAAAATGATCAAGCTTGAAGGCTATGAACTGATCGTCGGCAGCAGCGTGGATCCGCAGTTCGGCCCGGTGCTGCTCTTCGGCACGGGCGGCCAGCTTGTGGAAGTTTTCAAGGACCGCGCGCTCGGCCTGCCGCCGCTCAACGCCACGCTCGCACGCCGCATGATGGAGCGCACGAAGATTTTCACCGCGCTCAAGGGCGTGCGCGGTCGCAAGTCCGCCAACATCGCCGAACTCGAACAGTTGCTCGTGCGCTTCAGCCAGCTTGTCGTCGAGCAGCCGTGGATCGTCGAGCTGGACATCAATCCGCTGCTCGTCTCATCCGAGCGGATTTATGCGCTTGATGCCCGCGTCGTGCTGCACGATCCCAAGACGCCGGAGGACAAGCTGCCACGGCCCGCCATCCGGCCCTATCCGATTCAATACGCCACGCCCTGGAAATTGAAGAACAAGAAACAGGTCGTCATCCGTCCCATCCGGCCCGAAGACGAGCCGGCGATGGTGAAATTCCACGAGACGTTGTCCGAGGAGAGCGTTTATCACCGTTACTTCTCCGGCTTGAAATTGTCCCAGCGCATCGCCCACGAACGCCTCACCCGCATCTGCTTCAACGATTACGACCGCGAAATCGCGCTGGTCGCCGAGTTGAAGCCGGTTCACACCGATGCCGAGAAAAAAATCATCGCCGTCGGGCGCCTGAGCAAATTGACCGGAACCAACGAGGGCGAATTCGCCCTGCTCATCAGCGACGCCTGGCACCGGCAGGGACTTGGCACCGAACTGCTCCGCCGGCTCATCGAGATTGGACGCGTGGAAAAACTCACGAAAATTTCCGGCCAGGTCCTCGCCGACAACCACGCCATGCATCACATCTGCGGCAAGGCGGGATTCAAGGTCGTTCACGACAAGGACGGCAATCTATACAACGCCAGCTTCACCTATTGACACCTGTTGATTTTGGCGGATGGTTTGTTGCCCGCGTAAATGAAATGAAAGCGGCCTCCGGCAACGGAAGCCGCCTTTTCATTTTAACGCAGAAGCCGGCGATGCGCTTTTAATTGAATGTCTGCGTTGCGGCGGCAAAAAAGGCGCAGGTCATTTGTGGACAAAGCCAATGAAAACCAAACTCATCCTCTGCCTCGCGCTCATTTTGAGTGTCTGGAGATTTTCATCAGCCGCCGGAACCAACACCCCCGCATCCCAGCCGTATGATTTCGCCAGCCCCCGGCTTTTGACGGGAGCGCTTTACGCAACAGGTTCCATACGGAAGGAAATTCTTTACACCTTCCGCCGCACCGCCACGCGCTCCGGTTCCGCTGTCAGCGTCCAGCGCCAGTTCTTTGCCACCAACGGCTCCCTTGCCGCCGTGGAAAACATTGTCTATGAATCCGGCCGGCTCGTCTCGTTGCAGATGCAGGAATTCCAGGCGCAGATCTCCGGTGCTGTGCAGATCGCGCCCGACCCGAAGAACCCGGCCGCGCAAAAACTCATCGTCAGTTTCGGACGCGGCCTGACGCCGCCCAAAGGCGCCGTCCAAAACCTCCCGCCCGACACTGTGATTGACGACAGCCTGTATCCCTTGATGCTGGAGCATTGGGACGAACTGATGCGCGGTGACGCCGTCAAGTTCCGCTTCGTCTCCCTGGAATGGAAGCGCACCTTTGAATTCCGTTTTTTGAAGACGGCGGAAGCCGGGCAGGGTGGCCGCACGGTGGAACAAATCAAGATGGAGCCGGTCAGCCTGCTGGTTGCCGGCTTCATCAAGCCGCTCGTTTTCACCGTGGAAAAGGACGGCGCGCACCGAGTCCTTTCCTATACTGGCCGCACCACGCCCCGCATCAGGAAGGGCAAGGCATGGAAATATCTCGACGCCGAAACCGTCTTCGACTGGCAACAGGAAGAGTTTAGCCAGCCTTGAAAGGCTGGCTGTTGTCAGACCGCATTTGTCCCTGGGCCGAAACTACAACAACTGACGGTTGTTGTCCGTCACCTTGCAGAACCTTCCCATTCGCGGCGTGAACAGCATCGCAATCCACAACGCCGGAATGACGATGGTCCAAACCGGTTGCCACGGACTCACCGTGAGATAAGGATTGCCGAAATTATTGGCAGGCTGTTTTGCCATGACCAGAAGTCCGAAGATGATTTGCAGGGCGAGCGGCGCGATGATGCCGATGCGCAGCCGCCCTGGCGGCAATTTTGAGTAGATAAGTGCAAAGGTAAAGAACAGGCCAAACATATAACCCAGACCGGGCAACCAGCCGGTGAACGGAACGACGGCTTCCCAGAGATGCTCCGGCCCGAAAACGGGCAGCGCACAGCCGAGCATGGTAACGATTACGGAGAAGATGGAGAAAACTTTCATTTCCAGCGGCGCAGATGAAAATTTCGCATAGAGGGTGGTGTTCATAAATATAACCGGACGG
>Ga0182024_10018372_pt1 | contig 13027 bp, 12 predicted proteins | sample P32metaG_FD_120480 | JGI IMG/M metagenome (GOLD analysis project Ga0182024, IMG submission 120480) | Permafrost microbial communities from Stordalen Mire, Sweden - P3-2 metaG (Illumina Assembly) | ecosystem: Environmental > Terrestrial > Soil > Wetlands > Permafrost | place: Sweden: Stordalen...
CACCTCCAACGTCGATAACGACGCCGGCGGAATTGCCACCTACACCCAAACCGGTGCGCACTCCGGATACGCGCTGCTGTGGCTGCTGATCCCGCTGACAGTCGCGCTGTATGTCAGCGAGGAAATGTGCGCGCGAATGGGTGTGGTCACCGGGAAGGGACTCTCCGATCTGATTCGCGAGGAATTTGGATTCCGGCCCACGTTTTTCGTGATGGTTGCGGCGCTGGGCGTGGACTTGGGAAACACCGTGGCGGAGTTTGCGGGCGTGGCTTCGGCGCTGGAAATTTTTCGCATTAGCAAATATATTTCCGTGCCGATAGCGGCGATTGTGGTGTGGGCCCTGGTGCTCTACGGCACCTATCGCATGGTGGAAAAGATTTTTCTGGTGGCCTGCGCGTTCTATGGAACCTACGTGCTTTCGGCCCTACTGGCCAAACCCGATTGGCTGTTGGCGAGCAAAAGCCTGATCCTGCCTCCCGCGCACTTGGCTTCCGGCGATTTGCTGATCATGGTGGCGCTGGTGGGGACCACCATCGCGCCCTGGCAATTCTTCTATCTGCAGGCCAGTTTCGTCGAGAAGAAGGTGGGGCCACGCCAGTACAGACACGCCAAGATGGACGTGCTGGTCGGCTCGGTCACCTGCATGATCATCGTCTTCTTCATCATCGTTTGCACCGCGGCTACGTTGCACGCCCACGGCCTGACCAATATTACCGAGGCCAAAGACGCGGCCCTCGCGCTGGTTCCGTTGGCCGGCCGTTGGGCTGGCGGGCTATTCGCGTTTGGACTGTTGAACGCGTCGCTTTTCGCCGCTTCCATCCTACCGCTCTCCACCGCGCATGTAGTCTGCGAAGGCCTGGGTTTTGAAGCCGGCATCGATCACAGTTGGAAAGAAGCGCCGATCTTCTACGGTCTCTATACCGGCCTGATCGTGGTGGGTGCAGGACTGATTCTGATTCCGGGCGCGCCGCTCTACAAAATTCTATTGTGGTCGCAGGTAGCCAATGGATTATGGCTCCCGGTAGTGATGGTGTTCGTCCTGCTGCTAGTCAACCGCCCGGAACTAATGGGCCAATACGTGAACGGAAAAGCCTTCAACATACTGGCGTGGGCGCTCAGCGTCGCCATGATCGTGCTAACGGTTCTTTTTGCCTACTTCCTGGCAGCCACTCCCGGAGGAGACTCGATAGGCAGTTGGCTACCGGCGATCCGCAGCGGTTGGCCGTTCTGATGCGGATAAAACCCATCTTGGATGTGGTTGAAAACAGGTAAGTTGCTACTTCGAAATAGAGCTACCCTCGAGCCTGTGATAAATCGTGTGATAAACCAGATGCCTTCTCTAGCACGCGGCGTGCAAATTCTGATTCGTTCACGGTTAAGGCTTCAGATATGCCAAACAATCCGAATCACCAAACGTGTCAACATCCCACCGAACGACCCTAATGCCATCCCAAATACTGCAGCTTTTCTTCCATGCGTCGCAAAACGCCCTCGATAGGAACACACAAACCAGATAGCGAACAATATGAAGGCTACGCCGATTGGGTATTCGTAACGCGCATACGCCCGACCCAAATGGACCATCCGTTCACGTTGGTCCTCCGTCATGCCCGGCAATATCGCCCGGTTGAGCAGCCCCAAAAGTGAACCTCCGACCGCAACCTGTCGCAATGACAGGTTTTCCAATTACACGACTCGCCTCCATGTGTCAGACCACTCCTTGTCGGGCAGTCGTCTCCGTAAGACCTTCATCCCATTTCAAAGTGGGCGTATTTCAGAATAGGTTTTAGTGTGATAAATCCAGTGATAAATGGTGATAGACGCGGGGTAAGTGTTGAAGAACCTGCGTGTTGGAAACTATCAGGGAATGGCCTTTCTGATGCGCTATACTATGCCGACTTTTCGCGGGACCTGCGAGTGAGACTGGGTGAAAGCTACTGAAGTGTTGAAACCGGCGAACCGAGCGGAAGCGGATCTACTGGAGCAAATCGACCTCCAGCGCCTGCCGCAGCACGTCGCCATTATTATGGATGGCAACGGACGCTGGGCCGAGCGCCGCCACTTGCCGCGGCTCGCGGGGCATCGTGCCGGAGTGATCAGGGCGCGCGAGTCCATTGAGACCTGCGCGCGCTTGAACGTCCCGGTTCTCACCCTGTACGCTTTCTCCCTGGAAAACTGGCGTCGGCCGCGCGCGGAAACCGATTTCCTGATGCGTTTGCTCCGCGAATACCTCAAGCGCGAGCTTCCTGCCATTCAGAAAAATAATATTCGCCTTCTGGTGCTGGGCCGCTCCGAAGAATTGCCAGAGGGCGTGCGCAAGGATATCGAGAAGGCCATGGCTTCCACCGCGCGCAATACCGGGATGAAATTAGCGGTGGCGCTGAACTACGGAGGTCGGGCCGAACTAGTGGATGCCTTCAATAGCATGCTCGATCGCATTCGTGCCAACGGATTAGCCGCCTTCCGCGCTGACGAGCAAAGCATCTCCGAACACCTCTACACCGCTGGCTTGCCCGATCCCGATTTGTTGATCCGAACCAGCGGAGAGATGCGCGTCAGTAACTTCTTGCTGTGGCAAATCGCCTACGCTGAAATCTACGTCACGGAAACGCTGTGGCCCGATTTCGGAAGGCAGCGCCTGCTGGAATCGATCGTCGATTTCCAAAAGAGGGAACGGCGATATGGCGGGCTCGGCGCGTCGCGGCGGGTGGCCGCGGCGCAGGACTGACCCGCGCATGCTGCGTCGCCTCGTTACTGCTGCCGTGCTGATCCCCATTGTCGTGCTGGTGGTTCTCTGGACTCCGTCCGCGGTAATCGCCGCGCTGGCGGCATTGGTGCTGCTACTCGCTCTCGATGAATTCTTCAAGCTGGCCGAGCGGATGGCCATGCGCGGCTATCGCTTCTGGACCATGATGTGCGCGTTGGCGCTCATCTACGCGCAATGGTCGGAAAATTCAGTTCAGACCCGGCCCCTGGGTTCGAATGTCGAGCTAGTGCGCAATCTCGGTGGGGTCACCATATCGATCGACGCCATTTTGATGATCTTCATTCTCGGCGCGACGCTGATCGGCATCTTCAGTCGCAGGGCTATCGCGGAAGTGCTGCCGGCTATCTGCTCGAGCTCGGCCGCGCTGCTGTTCGTGGCCCTGCCGTTCAGTTATGTGGTTCGATTTCCCGGCATTGATGGATACGGACGCCAACTCGCTCTGTTCACGCTGTGCCTGGTTTGGGCCGGCGATATGCTGGCCTACGTGGTTGGAAAATTTGCCGGACGTATGCCACTGGCGCCGGCGTTGAGTCCGAAGAAGACCTGGGAAGGCGCCGCGGCAAATCTGGCAGCGTCGTTGATCGTCGCGGCGTTCTTTTCACGCTGGATGAAGGTGGACATCGCCCAACTGCTGGCGATCGCCACCTGTGGCAATGTGGCGGGCCAACTCGGCGACTTGATCGAATCGGCCTACAAGCGCGGCGCCGGCATCAAAGACTCTGGGACGATCCTTCCGGGCCATGGGGGCATGCTCGATCGCATTGACAGCCTGATCCTCGCGGCGCCTGCGGTATGGTGGATCTCGGATTGGTTGTTGCGCGCACGCGGATAAATTCGCTGATGAAAAAAATTTCCATTTTAGGTTCCACCGGTTCGATTGGGCGGCAGACGCTCGACGTGGTTTCTTCGCTGTCGGACCAACTGCAAGTCGTGGGCTTGGCGGCCGGCGGCAATCTCGAGCTGATTGCCGAGCAGACGACGAAATTCGGTCCGCGGGCCGTTTCCGTGGCCACGGAAGCGGGGGCGCGCGAACTGGCTGAGCGATTGGCGGCGAGCGCGTGTAACCACCCGCCCGAAATCGTTTTTGGCCCAGAAGGCATTGAAATAGTAGCCACGCTGCCCGAGACCGAGATCGTGGTGTCTGCGGCGGTCGGAGTAGCGGGTCTACCGGCCACATTCAAAGCGGTGCAAGCAGGCAAGTTAGTGGCTCTGGCGAATAAAGAAGTGATGGTGGCGGCCGGCGAGCTGGTGATGGCCGAGAGCCAGAAGCGCGGAGTTGCCGTTCTGCCGGTCGACAGCGAGCATAACGCCATTCACCAGTGCCTGCGCGCCGGGGAACGCGGGGAAGTGAGGCGGTTGATCCTGACCGCGTCGGGAGGGCCATTCCGGAAGACCCCGCTGAAAGATATGGCTGGCGTGACGCGGGAGCAGGCCCTGGCGCATCCAAAATGGAAGATGGGCCAGCGAATCACCATTGATTCGGCTACCATGATGAATAAGGGTTTTGAGGTGATCGAAGCGCGCTGGCTCTTCGGGATTCCCCGGGAGCGGATCGAAGTGGTGATCCATCCGCAATCGACGATTCACTCCATGGTGGAATACATCGATGGTTCCATATTGGCGCAATTGGGACCAACTGACATGCGCATGCCGATCCAATATGCGTTAACCTATCCTCTACGCGTGGCGTCCAATATCTTGGCACTGGATTGGACGAACCTGCGTAAGCTTGAGTTTGAGAAAGTCTCCCGGCGGAAGTTTCCGTGCCTGCGGTTGGCGCAGGAAGCCTTGGCCCAGGGAGGCGCTGCACCCTGCATGCTCAACGCGGCGGACGAAGAGGCGGTGGCTGCGTTTCTGGACCGACGGATCGGGTTCTTGGACATCGCTGAAGTGATTGAGGCGACGTTGGAGAAAGTGCCCGCCGCACCGATGCATTCTATAGAAGAGGTTCTGGCGGCGGACGCGGAAGCTCGGCGCCTGGCACGCCTGGAAATAGCGCGCCTGGAAATTGACCGGAGAAGGAACTAACACACTCATGGAAAGTTTTTTATTCGCCATCGTCTCGGTATCGATCGTGCTGGGGATCATGATTCTAGTCCACGAATGGGGCCACTTCGTTGCTGCCAAGCTATTCGGAGTGCGGGTGGAGACGTTTTCCATCGGGTTCGGCACGCGGCTGTGGGGGTGGAAACGCGGGGACACCGACTACCGTGTGAGCGCGCTTCCCTTTGGCGGCTACGTCAAGATGGCCGGCGATAATCCGCTGGAAGAGCGCACCGGGGCGAAGGACGAGTTCCTCTCGAAGACGCGCTGGCAGCGGGTGGTGATTGCGGTCGCCGGACCGGCGATGAACATGTTGCTGACCGTGTTCATTTTCTGGGGAATTTTCTGGTTATATGGCGCGCAGTTCCCAACCTACTTGAAGCAGCCGGCGGATGTTGCGGCGGTGCCCGCCAACACCAATAGCGCTGCCGGGGTGCAGGTCGGGGATCGGATTGAGAATATCAACGGAGTGGCGACGCCGACGTGGCAGGGCGTCTATGAAGAAGAGGGCAAGCTCAAGCCCGGAGCGGCGGCAACCGTCGTCGTGAAACGAGCGGGGCAGGAGCAGACCCTCTCGCTGGAGATGAACGCGCCGGCCACCGCATCGATCCTCGGATTTCCGGCGGAGCCTCCTCTGGTGGATACCGTTGAACCCGGTTCACCGGCGGCGAAGGCGGGATTGCAGCGAGGCGACCTGATCGTCACGCTGAACGGCAGGCCGATCGTGGCGTTCGAGCAATTGGTGGAGGCGGTGCGCGGCTCCAACGGCCATGCGTTGAATCTCACGGTGCGGCGCAATGGAAAGGAAATGCCGTTTGAGGTGGCACCGCTGCAGGGGTTGACGCCTGACGCACAGCGAGTTTGGCTGATCGGCGTCGCGCCCGGCGTGGACAGTTCGCGCGAGCGCTTGGGATTCTTTACCTCCGCGCGCGAGGCGGGCCTGAAAACGCTGGAGGTGGCCAGAGAAATCGGCGGAGTCCTCGGTGGCCTGTTTTCCGGACGCGTTTCGGTTCGCGAGCTGCAGGGGGTGGTGGGTATCGCGCGGGTTTCCGGCGAAGCGGCTAAACAAGGCCCGATGAGCCTGCTTCAGGTTATGGCAGTGATCAGCTTGAACCTGGCGCTGCTCAACTTGCTGCCGATTCCGATTCTGGATGGCGGGCACATCCTGATGCTGACCATCGAAGGGTTGATGCAGCGAGATCTGAGTATTGCGGTGAAAGAGCGCTTCGTACAGGTGGGCTTGGTCTTTCTCTTGGGCATCTTCGCTTTCGTAATGTATAGTGACATCCTAAGGCTCATTCAGAGCCATTAATTATGGCAATGCCGTCTTCCACTTCCACCCCTTCCCACCGAGTATCGGTCGGCGAACGTATCAACGCCGCGGATTCGTCCGGACACTTGCAACAGGCTCTGGCCAAGAAAGGCATCCGCTTGACCCGCCAGCGACGAGCTCTCCTGCGGGTGATGGAGACGGCCACCCAGCACTTGGCGGCGAACGATATTCTGCGCCGCGCCCGCCGCATCGATCCCAACGTTACCCGCGTCACCGTCTACCGCACTATCGACCTGCTCAAGCGGCACGGACTGATCGATGAGTTGGACCTGCTGCACCTGCGCGGGGAAGGCCACTACTACGAGAGCCGCGGCCCGCGGGATCACATCCACGTGGCGTGTCTGCGCTGCGGCAAAGTGCGCGAGTTCGAGAGCCAACTATACGAGCAGCTCATGAAGCAGATCGAACATGATTGCGGCGTCAGCATCACCGTAACCCGCACCGAAGTAGGCGGCTACTGCAACGATTGCCGGCCCCGGCCCCGCACCTCCCTGTAGTCGTAGTCCCCCGTTCCCGCCGCGTTTCCCCCCGATTCCGTTCATTGAATCTCGGCTGTTCGCGGTTTGTAGATCTACGAAACTTTCTTGCGAGATTTGGCGTGGACTGACCTCTTCTTCGCGGTGGCGGCAATTTCCTTCGGCAAGATTTTCTTTCGTGGCGTCGACGCGCGCACCGGCTGCGCGAAAAAATCCCGGGCACGTTTCAAATCTCTGAGCACCTGAGCTTTCAATTCCTGCGGCCCGGAGAATTTCTGTTCGTCACGCAGCCGGCGGCGGAACAAAACTTCCAGCGGTCCGGATTGCAACTCCGCAGAAAACTCAAACAGGTGGCTCTCGATGGTTAGGCGCTGGCCATTGAACGTCGGCCGCATGCCAACGTTCGTCGCGGAACCATAGGTTTCCCCGGCCCAGCGACTCTGGGTGATGTACACGCCGGGTTTGGGCAGCAATTCATTCTGCGTGGCCAGATTCAGCGTCGGCACAATCAGTCGCCGGCCCTGGCCTGTCCCGGTGCGAATTTCGCCCTCCAGCGCGAACGGGCGCCCCAGCAGTTTTTCCGCCTTGACTACATCGCCCGCGGCGACGGCACTGCGGATCGCGGTGCTGGAGACGATCGCGCCGCCCAACGAAACTGGAGCGATGGTCCGCACCTCGAATCCCCAGTTTCGTCCGATTTCTTCCATGCGCAGGACGTCGCCGGCCTGCCCGCGTCCAAAGCGAAAATTCGCGCCGACCATAACGCCGCGCACCGCCAGCGTTGCGACCAGGATACGCTGCGCGAACTCCTCCGGCGTCAGCATGGAAAGCGGGCGATCGAAGCGCAGCACCAACGCCGCGTCCAGGCCCAATTGCTCGAACGCCGCGAGGCGCTGATGAGTAGTCATCAGCAGCGGAGGTGAATCCTGCGGCCGTACTATTTTGAGCGGATGTGGATCAAACGTGAGCACGGCGGCGAGTGCGCCGCTTTGCCTCGCGCGTTCCATCACCGCCCGCAAAATTTTCTGATGGCCGATATGCACGCCGTCGAAGCTGCCAATTGAAACAATGGAACGCGGCAGCTCTGGGCCAAAATGCGCGCGCCATTCTTCCGCGGAGTGCAGGACGGCGAGCGGCATTAAAAGGTCCCTTCGAAAGTCAGGCCGTCGTAAGCCAGGCGAACATTTTCCGGCAGGCGGGCGTTGGCGGCTTGGTGCGAAAGATCGTGGCAGATGTGGGTGAACCAGGCCTGCGTGGGAGCGAGCTCGCGAACCAGCGCCAATGATTGGTCGACCGTCGAGTGCATCGGGTGCGGAAGGTATCGCAGTGCGTCGAGCACCAGATGATCCAACCCCTGCAGAAGCCGCTTCGATTCATCGGGAAGCGCGCTGAAATCGGTGAGGTAGGCGACGGTGCCGATGCGATATCCCAGCACTGGCAGCGGTCCGTGCATTGCGGGGATGGGAATCACCTTCGCGCCGCACAATTGAAACGAACCTGAGATGGGATGAAACTCAACCCCGGGGAGAATGCTACCTTCCGGCGCGGTGGCCTCGAAGATATATGTGAACGTTGTTCGCAGCGTGGCCAGAGTGGCTTCGGAGGCGTAAATCGGCACCGGTCCGCGCTGCTTCAAGTTGAAAGCGCGAATATCGTCTAGACCCAGGATGTGATCGGCGTGCGCGTGGGTGTACAGCACAGCGTCAAGCCGCTGCAGCGCGATGCGCAGGGTTTGATAGCGGAAGTCCGGTGTGGTGTCCACGATCACCTCGTAGCCAGCGAACGAAAACAAAACCGAGGGGCGGGTGCGGCGATCGTGTGGATCGGTGGAGCGGCAGACGGCGCAGTTACAAGCGATCGTCGGAACGCCCATGGAGGTTCCGGAACCGAGAACGGTCAATCGCAGTGGAGGCAGAAGAAATCTCCGGAAGAAAAATTATCGAGCCCGCACCGAATCTCGGGAACGGAAGGTGAGCCGAATGCGACGGCGGCGTTGTTGCGCCCGCGCGATTTCATCGCTGCAGCCGTGCGCAAACTACGGCCGGGCCTTGGCCTTATCGTTCAGTGCCGCTCCCGCGGCGGCTCGGGAGACTTCCATGAAGGTCAATTTCAGGCTGCCAAGAATTTCGACCAGCAACTGCTCGTCATCCGCGGCGAGGTTGCCCATGGTCTTTTCGCGGAGAGCGTCGAGCATATCGATCAAATCGCGCGCGCCTTCGAGGTCCACAAACGCTTTTCCGGTGCGCGGGTCAGCCATTCCGCCGAGGACCGCGGCGGCGTTGCGGGCCATGAAATCGACCAGCATTTGGAATCCGCGCGAAGGCGGGATGGCTTCGGCGGGAGCGCGGACGGCTTCAAGTCCCGGAGCGGCGATGCCCGGGTTGGGAACGGAGCGAAAAGAGGACTCCACCGGTGCAGGTGTCGCAGCCTTAATCGTTGCGGCGGTTTCTGCGTCGTGGCGCTCCTGGTCGACGGCTTCCTGGCGAAGTTCTCCCTGGGCGTTAAAGAGCCGGCGGTCTACGATTTTGAATGATTCGTCGCTCTTCTGTTCGCTCAAAGGAAACTCCCAAGGAAATCAGGACTAAGCAGCAGCAACTGTAAGTTTAGCATTCGGGGTCAGCAGCGACAAGGCGGCAGGGGCGATAGCAGGAGTGTTTTGGTTTTTTTTCCTCTTAAGCGGAATGACAGATCGTATCGCCTGGGAAAATTGTCTGTCCCTTAAAATCAACCACACCGATAGAGCAAAGGTGCACGCATGTTGCGATTAGAAATTGTGGCTCTGGACTCCGGTTTGGTCGTGCGCGGAATGTGGGGCGTGCGGGTGCAGCGCCATTTGCTCGCTTCCTTCGCCGCAAAGTAGCACTTCGCGGGACCGATGGTAGCGGGCAGTGCGGTGGACATTGTGATTTCTACGCCAGTACCGTAAAGTTGCGGCTCGGTTGAGGGAGGCATTTTCGAGTGGCCAAGCGCAAGAAAATCGGAAAGAAGCAGGCCGCTGGCGGCGGTGCCAAAACGGGAATCACGCGTTTGAAGCGCACGCCCGCTGCGGCGGTCGCCGCGAATAAAACCGCGCGGCAACCAGCGCTGGTGCGTAACGCCGGGCGCACGCCGCGGACCCCGACGGCGGCCGGCGAGGGGTTCGAGAAGCTGGTGGCGCTCCAGGCGCGCCTGCGCGGCCCTGGCGGGTGCCCTTGGGATGCGGAGCAGACCCATGAAAGCTTGCGGACGTTTCTGATCGAAGAGGCCTACGAGACACTGGACGCGCTGGAATCAGGTGATGCACACGAGTTGGCGGGCGAACTCGGAGACTTGCTGCTGCAGGTAATTTTCCATGCGCTGCTGGCGCAAGAGGCCGGAAACTTCACGATCGCGGACGTGATCGAGTCAGTGCATGCCAAGATGGTGCGGCGGCATCCGCACGTATTCGGCACGGTGAAGGCGGGGACTTCGGCGCAGGTGCTGAAGAATTGGGAAGAAATCAAGGCCGAAGAGCGCAAGGCGGAAAAACCTCCCAAAGGGAGCGAGGCGGAATCGATTCTTGCCGCGGTGCCGCGAAAGTTGCCGGCACTGCTGGAGGCGTACCAGATTACACGGCGGGCGGCGAATATTGGCTTCGATTGGAACGACGCCGGCGGAATATTCGACAAAATCGAAGAAGAATCGATCGAGCTGCGAGCCGCGATCCACGATCAGCGGTCGCAGGTGAGCGCGAACGGGGGCGCGGCAAAATCGGGGAAGAATTCACAGGCCCGGCATGTCCATGAAGAGGTGGGCGATCTGCTGTTCGCTGCGGTCAATATGGCGCGTTTCCTGGGGTTGGACGCGGAAGTGGCGCTGAAATCTGCGAACCGGAAATTTCGCGAACGCTTTAGGTGGATGGAGCAACAAGCGGTGGCTGAGGGAGGCCGGCTGGCCGACGTCCCGCGTGAGAGGATGGAAGAGTTGTGGAATCGATCCAAAACCAGAGCGGGGAAGGTATTTTCAGAATGAAGGGTGGGGCTAGAATCGGTACGCCATTGAGCGGCAAGAGAAAGTCGCCCGAGACTACCTCTCCGGGCAGTGGTTCGGGAACTTCTTCAAGTAATCTGCCGCGGACGGTGGCAGGTAGTTCATCAAAAACATTAACTTCAACTGATACTTTATCGGTCGAAGTCCGCCCGTGTGCAACCGTCGCCGAATTTAATGCTTGTGTGGAACTTCAGCATCTTACATGGGGCGAGCAGATCGTGGTTCCTTCAGCGATGTTCGTGGTGGCGCAGGAAACCGGCGGGCAGATTCTAGGCGCGTACGAGAAACCTGCGGGCGGCGGAGCCGCGAAGCTGGTGGGCTTTCTGATGGCGGTGGCGGGTATCCATGGCCAGCGGATATTCCTGCATTCGCACATGACTGCGGTGCGCCCGGAATATCAGAATCGCGGGATCGGGCGTCGCCTGAAGCTGGCGCAGCGGGACGACGCGATTGCGCGCGCCATTCCGCTGGTCGAGTGGACGTTCGATCCGCTCGAGATACGCAACGCTTACTTCAATATCGTGCGGCTGGGCGCGGTGATGCGGCGGTTTATTCCCAATTGCTATGGGGTGACGGATAGTCCGCTGCACGCGGGGTTGCCGACCGACCGGTTGCTGGCTGAGTGGTGGGTGGAATCGGCGCGGGTAAAGGCGATCCTGGCGGGGAGCAAGGCCGAAGGTGCGTCGTCGGCTGGGGCTGCGGTGAAGCGGGTGACGCTGCCGGCTGACATGGGAGAGATTAAGCAGAAGGATCGCGACAGCGCGGTGAAAATTCAGACGGATATGCGGAAGAAATTCCAGAGGTTATTTGCCGACGGATACGCGGTGACGGGGTTTGAAAGTAGTGGGCGGGAGGTTCACTACTTGCTTGAGGATGGTTTCGAGGTGCGGTGAACGCGGGCTCGGCTGGGTGGTCGTGCCGCCAGCCATCCGAGCTCAGAACGCCCCACCTTCCCGAAACCAGGGAAGCGTGAGGCGCCCAAAAGGGATGAGACCGTACCGCCGTAATACAGTGAAGGCTGTTGTACGTGTTTTGGAGTTTGGGGAATTTTGACATTGCGCGCCCCGGCGCCAGGAGTGGCGGCGCCACAAGGGTTGCCACAAGAGCGGCGCGTCAGGATTGAAAATACTTCGCTAGAGGAAACCATTTAACTATGCGGGTTCGGAAGATTGGTTTGCGCGAAATTCATTTGCCGCTGGTGGCGCCGTTTGAAACTAGCGTTGGGTATACCTCGCTACGCAGGATTCTGTTGGTGGAAGTGGATGTGGACGGGAGCAGCGGGTGGGGCGAGGTGACTGCGGGAGAGGATCCGTTCTACTCGCACGAGACTCCAGAAACGGCGCGGCACATCATTTCAGACTTCGTCTGGCCCATTCTTCGGAATACGGAATTTGGTTCGGCGGCGCAGGTATTCGACGTGCTGGCGCGGATCCGCGGGCACGAAATGGCCAAGGCCGGTGTGGAAACGGCGATCTGGGACGCGGAAGCGAGACAGAAGAATGTGCCGTTGTGGAAGCTGCTTGGCGGGACCCGCATTGAGATTGCGTGCGGCGTTTCTATCGGCATTCAGCCCTCAATCGAGCAGCTTATCGAAAAGGTCGAGAAGGAACTCCGCGCCGGCTACCAGCGGATCAAAATCAAGATCAAGCCTGGCAAGGACGTGGAGCTGGTGGCCGCTCTTCGCGGGCGGTTTCCGCAGATCCGCCTGATGGCCGACGCCAACTCGGCGTATACGCTTGCCGACGCGCCGCTGCTCAAGAAACTAGATGCCTTCCACCTGATGATGATCGAGCAGCCGCTCGACCACGACGACATCTACAACCACGCGACGCTGCAGAGGCAGCTGGCCACTCCCATTTGCCTGGATGAGTGCATTGTGTCGCTCGAACACGCCCGCGCGGCGATCGAAATCGGAGCCTGCCAGATCATCAACATCAAGCTGGGTCGTGTTGGTGGGCATACCGGAGCCCGGCGGATTCACGACCTCTGCCAGCAGAAGGGAATTCCTGTGTGGTGCGGGGGTATGCTGGAATCGGGAATTGGCCGGGCGCAGAACATTGCGCTCTCGACCCTGGCCAACTTCATACTGCCTGGGGACGTCTCGGCGAGTAAACGCTATTGGGCGGAAGATATTATTGAGCCGGAGGTTGGAGTCACGCCTAACGGGACGATTCGAGCGTTGGGCAAGCCGGGAATTGGGTATGCGCCTCGCGTGGATCGAATCGAAGCTCTCACAGTGAAACATGACCTGTTGAAATAAATTCAACTACTAAACATAACGTCATAAGTAATTGCGCATTGGAGCGATGTATGTTCTTCTAGTGGAATGAAACCACTTACGATTGCGGACTCCGCAACCATCATTCTGGGATTACAAGATGAAATTCGACGAACCGAGGA
>Ga0182024_10018373_pt1 | contig 13026 bp, 12 predicted proteins | sample P32metaG_FD_120480 | JGI IMG/M metagenome (GOLD analysis project Ga0182024, IMG submission 120480) | Permafrost microbial communities from Stordalen Mire, Sweden - P3-2 metaG (Illumina Assembly) | ecosystem: Environmental > Terrestrial > Soil > Wetlands > Permafrost | place: Sweden: Stordalen...
CAAGAATGTCATGGGCCGGAGCGTCCGCACCGAGAAATGGCGCTACACCCAATGGGACGGCGGCGCCAAAGGCGTCGAGCTGTACGACCAGGAAAACGATCCGAAGGAATACAAGAACCTGGCGAGTGATCCGAAGTACGCGGATGTTGTAGCGAAGTTGAAGGCGCTGTTGAGCCCTGGGTGATCGTTGCCCGCTTGCAAACCGCTCCTCCCACCGCTACAAATTTCGCGCTGCTCGGACACGGATGTCCCGCGTTCTTGCAGCCCAGGATCCGTGAAGTTCAACCTCATCGACAAGATCGAAAGCCTTTCCGACGACCGCATCGTCGCGGTGAAGTACGTCAGCCTGGCCGAGGAGTACCTGGCGGACCACTTCCCGACCTTCCCCGTCCTCCCCGGCGTCATGATGCTGGAGGCGGTCACCCAGGCGGCGGCCTGGCTGCTGCATCGCCGGCACGACTTTGCCCGCTCGATGGCAGTCATGAAAGAGGCCCGCAACGTCAAGTACGGCCGGTTCGTCGCCCCCGGCAACTTCCTGCGCGTCGATGTCGAGCTGTTCAAGCTCACTGACACAGGTGCCATCTTCAAAGCCGTCGGCAATGTGGGTCAGGGCTCTTCCGGGACTGCGACGCCGGTCGCTGACGCCCAAGCCCTTAGCGCCAGAGTAGAACTGGCCTACTTCAACCTCGCGGACAAGCAGCCTGAGCTGGCCGACATCGACGCCCGTCTGCGCGAGCATAACCGCCGTCGCTGGGACGTGTTGCGGCAGGCGAGCATCGGTTTGTGACCCGATTCAGGGGCCAAGAATCAAACTTCCCCGAACAACCGGCGTAATTTCAATGCTCCGCCCGGTGCAGGACCGATAACGGTTCAGGACCGATAACATTGACGAACCGATGCTGATCCACGATACAGAACAGTTAAGGAAAACTATGGCCCTGTCACGAGACGAAATCTACGAAAAAGTCAAAGGCGTCCTGGTCGACGCCCTCGGCGTGGACGAAGACGAAATCACCCCCAACGCAACCCTCATCCAGGACCTGGGGATGGAGAGCATCGACGCGCTCGACATCGTCTTCCGGCTGGAGAAGGCGTTCACCACCGACCCCACCAAAAAGTTCACGATCCCGCGCGGCGAACTGTTCCCCGAGGACCTGGAGAGCCTCAAGAACGACCCCAACATGGTGCAGGATGGGAAGATTACCGCCGCCGGCATGGCCGAGCTGAAGAAGCGCATGCCCTACGCCGACTTCACCGATTTCGAAAAGGACCCCCAGGCCGACAAAGCCAACGTGCTCCTGACTGTCGATGCCGTCGTCAATTACGTTCAGGCGAAGTTGAACGGGTAGTTGCTAGTTGCTAGTTGCCATACCAACGGGCAACTACTAGCAACTAACAACTAGCAACTAGCAACTGCTATGAGATGGATCTGGATCGATAAATTCACCGAGTTCACCTCGAAGGTTTCCGCCACGGCGGTCAAGAACGTGTCGCTGGCCGAGGAGCACCTGCACGACCTTTACCCGGCGTTCCCCATCGTCCCGCACAGCCTGATCGTCGAAGGGATGGCCCAGACGGCTGGAATCCTGGTCGGCGAGGCACGCAACTTCGCCGAGAAGGTCATCCTCGCCAAGATCGGCAAGGCGGCCTTCCACCGGCTGGTCCGCCCCGGCGAAACCATTGCCTTTTCGGCCGCCATCCAGCAGTTGAGCGAGCAGGGGGCCTCCATCAGCGGCACGGTCACCGTGACTTCCGCCTCCCAGGCGACGCCGCAGCCGGTCGCCGAGATCGAGTTGATGTTCAGCCACATCGACCAGAACCTGGCCGGCCTGGAATTCCCCGAGCACAACTTCGTCTTCACCGAGCAGTTCACCGAACTGCTGAAGACGTACAAACTGTCGGGGGAGATACCGATTTGAGTAGTCCTTTGTCATTTGTCCTTTGTCCTTTGCCGAGGCCGTCGTGGTCGCCCCGCATGCATTACAAATGACAAAGGACCAAGGACAAAGGACTATCCCGAGCGTTCAATGCGTAAAGTTGTCATCACCGGCATCGGCGTCGTTTCCCCGATCGGCATCGGAGCGGGGGCGTTCTGGAGCAATCTCATTGCGGGGCAGGTCGGCATCCGCCGGGTTGCCGCGTACGACCCCGGTGGGTTCCCCTGCCAGATTGCCGGCGAAGTGCCGGCTTACAAGATCAACGACTATGTCCCCAAGAGCAACCGCAAGGCGACCCGGGTGATGGCCCGCGACATCGAGCTGGCGGTGATCGCCGCCGACGACGCGTTCAAGGACTCGGGACTGAAATCCAAGGCTTACACCGATTCGCCCACCATCCAATCCGAGCGGTTCGGCTGCAACATCGGGGCGGGCCTGATCAGCGTCGAGCTGAATGAGCTGGTCAGCGCGATGGCGACGAGCCGGTCCGAAGCAGACCCCAATCAGCTCGACCTCAAGAAATGGGGCCGGGACGGCATGAATCAGCTCACGCCGCTGTGGCTGCTGAAGTACCTGCCGAACATGCTGGCATGCCACGTCACGATCCTCCACGGGCTCAAAGGGCCAAGCAATACGATCACCTGCGCCGACGCCAGCAGCCATCTGGCGATCGGGGAGGCGTTCCGCACCATCCAGCGCGGCGACGCCGACGTGGCGATCTGCGGCGGGGCGGAAACCAAGGTCATTCCGATGAACATGCTGCGGCAGACGCTGCTCAAGCGGGTCACCGAAACGCACAATGACTCGCCGGGCGAGGCGGTCCGTCCGTTCGACGCCGATGCCGACGGCACTGTCGCCGCCGAGGGTGGCGGGCTGCTCATCCTGGAAGACTACGAGCACGCCAAGTCGCGTGGCGCCAAGATTTACGCCGAGGTGGCCGGGTTCGGCGCCAGCCAGGACACTTACAGCATCACCGAGCCCGACCCCAAGGGGCACAGCTATGGCAAGGCCATCAGCAAGGCGCTGGCCGACGCCGGCCTGCCCCCAACCGCCGTCGATCTGCTCATCCCCTGCGGCCTGGGCATCCCCAGCCATGACCGGGCCGAGTTGGCCGGCCTGCACCAAGTCTTCGGCGGCGGCCTGGGACGTGTGCCGATGGCCCCGATCAAGGCCCAGATCGGCAACGTCGCCGCCGGCTCCGGCGTCGACGCCGCCGCGGCCGTTCTGTCGCTGCACCACAAGCTGATCCCCGCCGCGATCAACACGCGGAAGTATCTGGATGGGGTATCGCTTAATACCAGACCGGAGCCGCGAGAGGCGAAGATCGATGTGTCGGTGAGCAGCGTGTACAGCCTGGGCGGGCAGAACGCGGCGCTGGTGTTTCGTCGAATCAGCGATGATAACCGATGAGCGCAGACGCCACGATACCGCCGCTTGCGGCGTCGCAGATCAGTTGCGTCGTCCGCCGAGAACACCGCCGCGGAAGCTTCACCGATCTGCGACGCCGCAAGCGGCGGTATCGCTGGCGCTTCTGAAAATCACTCTCCGGGTAACGGCCCATAATCGTCAGTCGACCAACAATCCGTACAAAAGCTTTCGGAATACCTTATGAACCGTGTCGTCATCACCGGAATGGGCTGGATCACCCCAATGGGCCACTCGATCGAGGGGGTTTGGAAACGGCTTTTGGCCGGCGAATCGGGCATTGCCCCGACCAGCCTCTTCGACGCCAGCACCTTTCCCACGCGCATCGGTGCCGAGGTGAAGGATTTTACTTTGGCCGAGCATATTCCCGATGTCACCGGCCACGAGCAGGCCGGGCGGAACAGCCGGTTCGCGCTGGCCGCCTGCGACCAGGCGTGGAAAGCCGCCGGGTTAAAAGCCTCGTCGCTCGACCTGGACCGCGTGGGAATTTACCTCGGCAGCGGCGAAGGATCGCTGGACTTTGACGCCTTCACCACCGCAGCGCTCTCGGCCTGGGATGCCCAAGCCAATGCCACGGACATGGTGAAGTGGGCCCAGTTGGCCCTGAAGATGATGAACGTCACGCGCGAGCTGGAGCAGGAGCCGAACATGCCCCTGTCGCACCTGGCCCTGATGACGGGAGCGCGCGGCCCGGCGCTGAACTGCCTGACGGCCTGCGCCGCCAGCACGCAGGCGATCGGCGAGGCGACGCAGATCCTCCGCCGCGGCGATGCCGACGTCATGCTGGGCGGCGGCGCGCACTCCATGATCCATCCCTTCGGCGTCACCGGTTTCAACCGCCTGACGGCCCTCTCGACCGCCAACGAAGACCCGCCGCGGGCCAGCCGGCCGTTCGACGCCCATCGAGCCGGGTTCGTCCTGGGCGAAGGCGCGGGTATGGTCGTGCTCGAAACCCTCGAGCACGCGCAAAAACGAGGTGCGCCGATCGTGGCCGAAGTAGTCGGCTACGGCTCGACCGCCGACGCTTTCCGCATCACTGACCAGGACCCCAACGGGAACGGTGCCGTGCTGGCCATGACCGAGGCCCTGGCCGACGCCGGCCTTACCCCCGCCGACGTGCACTACATCAACGCCCACGGCACCGGCACCAAGGAAAACGACGGCAACGAGACAACCGCCATCAAGACCGTCTTCGGCGACTACGCCCGTCACGTCCCGATCAGCAGCATCAAGAGCATGATGGGCCACCTGATCGCCGCCGCCGGCGCAGTCGAGCTGATCTGCTGCGTCCTGGCCCTGCGCGACCAGGTCCTGCCGCCAACCATGAACCTGCAAAACGCCGACCCCGACTGCGACCTCGATTACGTGCCCAACCAGGCCCGGCCGGCTCGGGTGGACGTGGCGTTGTCGAACAGCTTCGGGTTCGGGGGGCAGAATGATTCGATCATTGTGAAAAGGTTCGAATGATGAAGCGGGGGTGAGCAGCGACCAACAGGGCGAGAACTCATTTCCCAGCGTCTTCTAGAGGTCGCTGCCGGAGCCACACCAACATGTTACCCACACTCGACCGGTACATTGGGTTTCTCTTCCGTCCATTTTTTCGGGCTTGGTGGGCTGTGGTGACTGGGATCGCGTCGATTTTGAGCTTTGCCATCGTCTCGCCTTCGGGCCTCACGCTCTCCAGGCTAACCGTTTCGTTGTTGGTGCTGTTCGTTTCTGCACTTATGTTCCTAACCGGTTCGGTTGTCGCTCAAGGATGGCAACTGTTCCGAGGCCGCTTCACGGATCTGACTGTTGTGTCGATTCAGAAGTGCCGTGACTACGGCGGCGATTACTTGATCCTGCTGACGGGATCGGTGGCAGGCGGACGCGGGGTCTTGGTGGAGATCAAGCGCGTAATGGGGCCGGTAGAGGCACCATTTGCTTTGGTCGAATTGCTCGACCGCAATGCTCAAGGCTTCCACCAGGCGAAACCGATCTGGATCGCCCCTGGGCATCTCCGGGATTTCACTCAGGGCAAATTCTCCTCGGCCGATTTAATTGCCAATTCCTCGATTGGGGCTGATACAATACGGGGGAAGATCGACTCTTTTTCGCAGTCGGGAGTTTAGATGGGTATCGACGACAAAAAAAAGGTTTTCATCAGTTATTCCCACTCGGATCGACCGTTCGTTGAGGACATTGCGAATCGGATGAATGCGTCTGGAGTTCCGCTTTGGTGGGACAAATGGGATATCCAGCCTGGAGATTCAATTGTTCGCAAAATCTTCGAGGAAGGCCTAGCCGACTGCGAACTGTTCGTTGTCGTCCTCTCTAAAACCAGCGTCGCTTCAAAGTGGGTCCAGGAGGAACTTGACGCCGCGACAATTCGGCGGATCGAGGGTGTAGCCAAAATCGTGCCGGTTCTCAAAGAGGATTGCGAAATTCCCATGTCGTTGCGTGCGCTCATGTGGGTCGATCTCCGCCGAGATGTCGAGGACGGTGTACGCAAGATAGTCAACTTGTATTTTGGGGTGACAGAGAGGCCGCCGGTCGGCCCACTTCCGACACATGTCAAGGCACTCGCCCAGAGCGTTGGAGGACTGTCCCCTGTTGCTACGACTGTAAGCCTCTATCTTCTCCGATTGGCCGATCCGGACGAGGGAATCGGTCGTTCCTACCGGAACGACGCATTCGGCCCCCTTGGCCTATCGCCCACGGAGTTGAACGACGCAATTGAGGAACTTGAAGATCGCGGGCTTGTCCACACGCTGAAGGTGCTAGGGACCCATCCATTTCATTTCGGGAGCGTTGCGGTTACCTACGCAATGTACTTGCATTTTGCGGAAACCTTGCCATACGGTCCGGAAGACGATATACGCATTGTTGCTGCCGCCGTATCAGCGACCGACCAGATCAATTCTCAAGAGCTGCAAGGAAAAACAGGGCTGTCTGCGGGGAGGCTTAATCGCGCCGTTGAGTACCTTCAGGACTACGGGCTCGCACACGTAGTCAAAGTGATGGGTACGGCTCCGTTTACTTTCGGTTTCGTGACCGCAACCCGGCACACTCGGGCTTTCGCGGCCGTTTAATCTGGAAACGGATAACGATGATGGTTGAGCCCATCCCTGACCTGATCCCCGACGACCTTTGCACGGAGATCGCGCTGCCGCGGCCCGTTGCGGTTCTCCGCGCCCAAGCGGCTCTCCTAGCCGCCAAGACCAAGAAGCGTGTTCGGGCGGAGGTGGTCCCACTTCAGTCGATGGATTACCTCGAATCCCTGTCGAAGTTCTCGCGGTCCAAGACGCCTCGAAACAGCGAGAGACGTCTGTACGGGTTCAACCTGGTAGTTCCTGCCCTTGAGAATTACACATATCAGGCGTTCCGCGTGTCGTACCCCGTAGCTGAAGTCTATCCAGTAACTTTGTCCGGGGCCTTAGTCGAGCCAGAACGCGTCGCGACGAATATCGTGCAATTCACTGAGGCTTTGCGGCAGATCTTCTCCTCAAAACAGTTCCACAAGGTCGTGAACTCAATCGTCAGCGAGGTCGCGGCGGTAAAGGCATGAATCTCTTGCGTTAACCCGTTTTCGTGACAGAACGCCCGCTCTTCATGTATGCTGCCAAGCCGGCGTTGTGCCGGCGGCGGGAATTCGGGCTGCTTCCCGAGCCGGATTTGATCCAGCCCGACCCAATGCATTGGGGGTTCATCACATGGCCTCGTGGTATTACCTCAGCAATGGTCAGCAGGTCGGGCCGGTTGACCTCGACGCGCTGCGGCAGCTCGTTTATGCAGGGCAAATCAGCCCGGCGGAGTTGGTCTGGTCCGACGGGATGTCGGGCTGGCTGCCGGTGTCGTCGGTGCCGCAGCTCGCCGACCTGGTCGCGACGCAGCCGTACAACCCTTCTTCGCCGCCCCCGACCAGCTATGCGGCGGCGAACCCTTACGGCCCGCAGACCTACACGCTGCCGTACGGCAGCCCTCCGCGGCGCGGCAATGGGATTGCCGCCGTGGGGATCATCAGCATCATCTGGGGCGGATTGTTCGTCCTGTGTGACGGCGTTGCCCTGGTTGCCCTGGTGAGTCTGCCGCAGGGCCGGTTGGGACATCTCGGTCCTGTTGACCGCCTGGTGCCGTTCGTCAGCTTGGCGTTGAATATTGGTCTGGTGGCATCCGGGATTGGGACGATCATGCGAAAGCAATGGGCCAGGATGCTGCTTTGGGTGATCGTCGGCCCCATGATCGGACTGTATGCGTTTAACGCCATCAACTCGCTCTCCAGGCACCAGCCGCTGGCGACGCAGGCGGCGGAGGGAGGCTATTACTGCGGCCTGCTTGGCGCCGTCGGCCTCGGCATTTTCTGGATGCTGTTCCTGATCTGGTTTTACCAGCGGCCAGCCGTGAAACAGGAGTTCGAATCCGCCGCGGCGGCACCCGGGCAACAGGGCGGCATGAATCGTTACTGACCGTCGATGGGCGACTCGTTCATTTCCCTCTCCACCGACCAGATTGCGGCGTTCGTCGAGCTCGCCCGCACGGGCACGCTCCGCCAGGCCGCCGAGGTACTCCACCTCACCGAACAGGGCGTCCGCAACCGGCTCCTGGCGCTGGAATCCCGGCTGGGAGTGGAGCTGTACCGCAAGAGCCGCGGCATCCGCACCGCCAGCCCGCTGACGGCGCGGGGCCAGCAGTTCCTGCCGCAGGCGATCGCCTTCCTGGAACGAGCCGAGGAGCTGCGCAACCTCTTCGGTCCCAGCGCCGACGCCGCGGGCGGCGGACGGCAGGAAATCCATGTCGCCGCCACCCAGTACCTCATCCTGTATGTGCTGATCGATGCCGTCCGGCGCTTCCACCGGGAGTTCCCGCGGATCCACGTTCGGCTCAGCAACCTCACCGAGCAGGAGATCGAGCACGCCCTGCTGCAGCGGCCGGAGTTGTCGCTGGGCGTGGCGGCGCCCTACGAGTCGCCGCCCGAGCTGCTCTACATCCACCTCTTCTCGCTGGACTGGAGCCTGATCGCGCCGCTGGGCCACCCGCTGCTCGACAAGAAACGGCTCACCATGTCGGACCTGGCCGCGCCCGGCGACTTGCCGCTGATCCTCTTCGAGCGCGGCTCGACCGGCCGGCAGCACGTCATGGACGCCTTCTACGACCAGGGTTGCTCCCCGGACGTCGGCCTGGAAACGACCAATACCGAGATCATCGTGCGCATGGTGGAAGCCGGCCTGGGCGTATCGATCGTCCCGCTGATGCCCGGCGGTGCCGTCACCCGCGGCCGCAAGGTCGGCGTGCGCCCCCTGGGCGACCGCATCCGCCCCATCCGCTCCGGGATCCTGCACCGCCGCGGCGAGCCGCTGTCGCAGGCCAGCCAGACGTTCGTCGGGTTCCTGCGGACGGGGGATGACAAGGTGAGGGGGTGACAAGGTGAGGGGATGACAGGGAAGTTCCCCTCTCGATCCTAATCCTAATCCTAATCCTAATCCTAATCCTAATCCTAATCCTAATCCTAATCCTAATCGTAATCGTAATCGTAATCGTCTTCCGTCTGCCCAGCCTGATAGCTCTACGGCGTAGAAGCAAGAATACGATTAGGATTAGGATTACGATTAGGATTAGGATTAGGATTAGGATTAGTTAGGACTAAGAGGGCGCTACGTTCACTCTGTCATCCCCTCACCCCCTCACCTTGTCACCCTGTCATCTTCTCCCGCTCTCCCGCGATGACGAAGCGATGTCCGAAATGCCGGTGATATGTGGCGAAACCGACGCCCGCGCGCTCGCGCAGCCCGAGCACCTCGGCCTTGGTGAATGCCTGGCGAACGCTCACTCGGGCGTCGTGGCGGACCATTGGGTTGGAAAACAGCGTCAACAGGGAGATCCAGGCGTACGCCCGGCGATGCCGGAGCAAATCGGCGGCGATGATGCCTCGGCGGGTGACGCGGTTCATCCCGGCCAGCACGCGCGCTACTCCGTCCTCGCCGAGATGGTGCAGAAACATGCTGCAAATAGCGTAGTCAAAGCTTGCGTCGGGAAAGGGAAGTGCCAGCGCATCTCCCTGGACCAGTGCGATGCGAGCCCCTGCTTCCATTCCGACTTTTTGTATTTCTTGACTGGCTGCGGCAAGCGTTTCGGTATGCAGGTCCACGCCGACGACGCGCACGTCCCATTGCCAGCCCCGTTCGCGGTTGACCCGGTCCACCCAGCGGAGGATTTCCAGCGGGAAATCAGCCGAGCCGGTGGCCACGTCGAGTATTCGCACCTTCTGGTCCGGGCCCCAACGGCGGCTGAAGCGCTTGAGGTGCCCGAGGGTCGCGCGGTTGTAGCCGAGGAATCGGTTGATCCGCTGGATGAACGCCAGACTGAGACGCAGTTCGCCCGGATCGGCGTCAGGCGCGTCCATCCACTCATGTTGTCGGACGCGGGCAAAGGAGAGGAAATGCTGAATGCTGAATAGGGAATGCTGAATGGGATGCTTCGGACCCGGCATATTCAGCATTCATTATTCAGCATTCAGCATTCAGCATTTCCTACTGTCCGCTCGGGTTGTTGTAGACGCCGCGGTAGTCGGCGTTGAGGATTTGGTCGGCCCTGCGGCCGACCTTTTCGGCGGCGGTGCGGACGGCGTCGAGCCCTGAGCCGTCGGTGCCCATGGCGTCGGAGAACTCGCGCGAGGCCGGGACAATCAGGTCGCAGGTACTTTCCACGCTGCGCAGCTCCTGCTGGTCTTTGGCCTGCAAGCCGCGCTTGCGCCAACGCGGCACCGAGCGCGTCCCGTAGACCGGGTCGGCGGTGATCTCGGTATACTCAAGGAGCGTGTTGGCGTACTTGTCCAGCGCGTCCACGTCCTTGGCCATCGCCTGCACGGCATCGCCCATCAGCCCCTCGGCGTGCTTGGCCAGCTCGGAGACCACCTTTTTGGTTTCGTCGTCCTGCCCGCCGGTGGCGGCCAGCTCCAGGATGCGCAGCGAGGCGATCGTCGGCATCACCTGCATGATCGGCGGCAGCGACTTGGAGTCCCGCACCGCCTTGATTTTGGGGGCGTCGGCCAGCAGTTCATCGCGGAACAGCGCCACCAGGGCCTCTTTGCGTTTTTCCGGGTCGAGGATGGGGATGGCGTCCTGGATCTTCCCCTTGCTGTCCTTGGACTTGGGCTGGTACTGGAGGCCGGGCGAGCGGTGGATCAGCAGTTGCGTCGCCAGGTCCAGGGCCACGCCGTTGGCGTCCAGCGCCTCCTTGGAGGCTTCGGTAAACGCCTGCTCGGCCTGCTGCGACAGCGGCGGCTTCATGCGCAGAAACGCCTCCCCGCGCAGCCGCAGCAGGTCGTGCCGATCGTACGGCTTGGCCGCGATCCCCTTGAGGATCAACACCCGCTGCAGCTTCTGCAGCACCTGCGAATACTTCTGCTGATCGAAGAGCTGGTGCAGCTCATCCTGCGTCGGCAGAGGTTCCGGCTCGGCGCGGGCGGCGGGGGCGAGAAATGCGGCGCTGGCGAACGCCAGCAGACACCCGATGCCGGTGAACCAGCACCACGGACGAGAACACTCAGGACGAGCACACATGATGGACTCCTCCGAGGCAGTCATCGAACACCGTAAATGATAGCGATCGCGTGTCACTTGTCACTTGTCAATTCCCATTGGTCCTTTGTTCCTTGTGTTCCTTGCGATTGCGGTCTTTGCAGTAACTCCCGCGAAAGCTAAGCCAAGTTTCGGCGTTCCCAGCAAATGACAAAGGACCAAGGACAAATGACCAGTAACAGGTGACGCGTGACCAATGACAGTGCGTCACCTAAACATCTCTTTCCACCGACGCACCAGCTCAACCGCCTGTTCCGGGCTCAGTTTTTCCGGATCAATCCCCGCCAATTCAACCGCGACCTGCTTCGACGGCTCGATAAACAACTGCAACTGCGACTCGTTGCCGCCCCGGCGGCCGCGCGCAGCCCGATTGGTCGAGTGCACCACCTGGGCTACATGGTGGACAGCCAACTCGCCCAAAAGTTGGTTGGCCCGTTCCAGAACGCTCTTGGGGACGCCGGCCAGGCGGGCCACATGGATGCCGTAGGAGCGGTCGGTGCCGCCTTCGACGATGCGGTGCAGGAAGATCACCTGGTCCTCCCACTCGCGGACCGCCACGTTCAAGTTGCGCACGCCCTGGAAGCGGTTAGCCAGGTCGGTCAGCTCGTGATAGTGGGTCGCGAACAGCGTCCGGCAACGGATGTTGGCCGCCAGGTGCTCGGCGATCGCCCAGGCCAGCGAGAGGCCGTCCAGCGTGCTCGTCCCCCGGCCTATCTCATCCAGGATTACCAGGCTGTGGGCGGTGGCGTTGTTCAGCAGGTTGGCCGTCTCGATCATCTCGACCATGAAGGTCGACTGCCCGGCATGCAGCTCGTCGCTGGCGCCGATGCGCGTGAACAGGCGGTCGACCAAGCCAATGGTCGCCGACTTGGCCGGCACGTAGCTGCCGATCTGCGCCAGCACGCAGATCGACGCGACCTGCCGGATGTACGTGCTCTTGCCGGCCATGTTGGGGCCGGTAATCAGAGCCAGCGAATCTTCGACCGCAAATCGCGTGTCGTTGGCGACGAATTCGTTGCCGAGCTTCTGCTCCAGCACCGGGTGCCGGCCATCGACGACTTGCAGCACGCGCTCCTCGACGACCTGGGGCCGGCAGTAGCGCCGCTCGGCGGCCAGGGCCGCCAGCGACGACAACACGTCCAGCCTGGCCAGCGCCAGACCCAGTTCCTGTAACTGCGGCACCAGCGGCAGCAGCGTCTGGCGGACCCGCTCGAACAACTGCTGCTCCAGCGCCACCGCCCTGTCCTGCGCCCCCAGCGCCTCATCCTCCATCTTCTTCAACTCCGGCGTGATGAACCGCTCGGTGTTGGTCGTCGTCTGCTTGCGCGTCCAGTCGGCCGGCGCCTTGTCGCGGTGGGCGTGGGTGATCTCAATGTAGTAGCCGAACACCTTGTTAAAACCCACGCGCAGCGACGGGATGTTCGATTCCCGCGCCAGCCTGGCCTGGTAGTCGGCGAGCCATTGCTGGCTGTTGGATCCGATGTGGTGCAGCCGGTCCAGCTCGGCGTCGAACCCCGCGGCAATCACCCCGCCTTCGCGCAGGTGTGGGGCGGGGTCGGGCAGGATCGCGGTAGAAAGGAAAGCCGCCTGCTCGGCGCAAAACGGCCGGAGCCGGGCTAGTTCCGGCGCGACGTCGGCAGCGCCGCGGAGTTGCTCCAACGCGTCCAGAAGCTGCGGCAGCGATCCCAGGCAGCGCGACAGCGCGGCCAAGTCGCGCGGCCCGACCCGGCCCACCGCCAGGCGGGCGACGATCCGCTCGATGTCGCAGACACTGCCCAGCTTGTCCACCACCAACTCCAGCGCCGCCGGCGTTTCCAGCAGCGCCGCGATCGCGTTCTGCCGGGCGTGGATGTGCTCCAGGTCGCACAACGGCGTGCGCAGCCATTGCCGCAGCAGCCGGGCCCCCATGCTGGTGCGGGTGCGGTCGATGGCGGTCAGCAGCGACCCATCCGACTCGCCGCTGCGGACGGTCCGGTCGATCTCCAGGCTGCGCCAGCTTGCCGGGTCGATGCTGAGATGGTCATCGACGTTGTGCCGGTGCAGCGGTCGCAGGTGGGCCAGCCCGCTCTTCTGCGTTTCTCGGAGGTAGCTGAGGACCGCTCCTGCGG
>Ga0182024_10018374_pt1 | contig 13026 bp, 11 predicted proteins | sample P32metaG_FD_120480 | JGI IMG/M metagenome (GOLD analysis project Ga0182024, IMG submission 120480) | Permafrost microbial communities from Stordalen Mire, Sweden - P3-2 metaG (Illumina Assembly) | ecosystem: Environmental > Terrestrial > Soil > Wetlands > Permafrost | place: Sweden: Stordalen...
CGAAGCGCCGAATCGGCCGTGCTGAATAGATAGAACGGCCCCATAGCTTCTTCACTTCGCAGCAAAAACTTCAAAACTAGAGCTGATGGCCACACGAGCTGGGTTTATTCAACAAGCTGCTAGTCTCGTCCTGATCTTGCCCTGTCGTCTTTCTCAGAGTTTGAGTTAGACGGGCTGCCTAAATCCTGCTTGAAAATCCTAATGATCCCTGATTACTGACCCATCCTTCATTACGAAAACGACATGCTTAAGTGCTGTTATGTTCTCCAAGACGTCATTCGAAGCCGCAATGATATCCGCAGCCATGCCTGGTCGGATGGCACCCCGATGTTGATCAACACCTAAAAGGCGAGCCCCGTTGGTAATCCAAATCTGCAAAATAGCTTTAGGCGGAATCCCGGCCTCGACATAATTATCAATCGCATCAACCGCCAGCTCGCCCCGCGTTTTGCCGGTAATCTCTACGTCCAAATCTGATCCGAAGGCCATTGGCACGCCGATTTTGTAAGCGCGCTTTAACAGATCAACAAATTCGGTGTGCCATTCAGGAGCGCCCATTGTCGTAGCCATATCCTTTGTAAATGGGGTAGCATCCAAGACTACATTTTTCTGCTTGGCTAGCTCCAGACTACTGTCTGACATATGAATCCCATGCTCAATGGACGCGAGGCCGCCTTCGATAGCGTTTCGAGCCCCTTTATCTGTCCAACAATGAGCTGCGACTTTTAGGCCCGCATTGCTTGCTTCTGCCACCATGAATCTAATGTCCTCAGGCGAATACAGGTAGGGCTGGTCATCGACCACAATCTTGATCACCTTAGCGCCATACAATATATTTTGCCGAATAGCCTTCTTCATTTCATTCTGAGTGTCTGCATACAAATACTCGGGCGTCGCAATATCCGGTCGTTCCGGCGAAAGCAGTTCAGGGAATTGCCCACCAGTCGGAGCTATGATGCGACCCGCATTGATCACAGTCGGACCGCGAACCAATCCGTCCTCTATCGCTCTCCGGAGGTCGGTGTCAGCGTAATTACCTGCGTTTCCCACATCTCGAATAGTGGTAAAACCGGCATCAAGCATTGACCGAGCATTAGCAGCCCCCTGCAAAGCTCTATATCCGGTCGTATTGACAATACTAGCGAGAAAAACACCCTCTAGAAGTTGGCGCGAAGTCGCTACGATCGTCCCCACTGTCGGATTGTCTGGATTCGTACCGTAAAGTCGATACCCCAAGCACATGTGGGTATGGCTGTCCACTAGACCAGGAAGAACGGTCAACCCCGACAAATCAATGATCTTCGCGTCGGAGGGGATCGAAACTGAGCTGCCAATGTCCTTGATAGTGGCGCCATCTATGAGAATGATTTGGTTGGTGGCCACCGTACCGCTAGCGGGATCAAACAGCTTCCCCGCTTTTATGGCAGTTACCTGACAGAACGCTGGAACAGAACCACATAATAATGCAATGAATACGACGCACAATTTACTCTGACGATTCAACTGAATTCTCCTGATGACCAGTTCTTTCTGTCATGCCAACTTCCGTCGTTAGTACGTTTATTTTTGGAACCATCACCTTTTACAGAGACGCAATAGTTCTGTCAAGAACTTTTTCTACAAATGTGGAAAAAGTTATACGCTTAAGACAGGCCAAATCGTTGTCACGTCGAAAAAATCTGATTTCCTGGAACTCATTGACTTACCTGGAAGGCGGAAGCTAGTATGCGAACGCAATCCTAAATTCCGTCGCTGCGAGGCTACTCCTATCAATTGCTGGGAAGGTCACACGTTCCGATTACTCACAGTCCTGTACATTCTCACCTTCTCTATAACGCAATCGACAAGCGGACAAGCGAAGGAGCGGGCGATCGCCCTCACGCATATTGCTGTAATCGATACCACGGGCGGTCCCACACAGCGCGATGTTACCGTCATTATCAAAGGCAACAGAATCGCGCATGTCGGATCGGGAATCGCGATTCCACATGATGCGCTCATTCTCGACGAACGTGGAAACTACCTGATGCCCGGGCTTTGGGATATGCACGTGCACATAGCCTTTGGCAGTTGGTTTCCGGACGCTCGGAATATCATGTTCCCGCTCTTTATTGCGAACGGTGTGACAGGCGTCCGCGACATGGGGAGCGTATTACCTAGAATACGCGCATGGCGCGAAGAGATCAGGTCTGGAATGTTAATTGGACCCCGAGTTGTTATGGCTGGCCCCATGCTGGACGGTGTACCCCCTCCGTACCCAGCGTCGATTGCTGTAAAAGGGCCTACAGATGCGCGTGACGCGGTTCGCCGCCTCAAACAACAAGGTGTTGATTTCATCAAAGTCCAATCTGGTATTCCACGCGATGCTTATTTTGCGGCGGTTGATGAGGCTAAAAAACAAGGGCTCACATTGGTTGGGCATGTTCCGAATGCAGTCAGAGCGGTGGAAGCTTCGGATGCGGGCCAGAAGACCGTGGAACATTTTACTGGAGTATTTGAAGGATGCTCCGACAAAGAAAATCAGTTGTTAACCGGCCCGAAGGGCCCTCATATACTTGTAAAGACATACAGCGAACCACGCGCCGAAGCCCTCGTTCGCGAGTTTTCAGAGAATCAGACCTGGCAAGTTCCAACCCTGGTTACGGAACGGGTACAGTGGCTCATCGAGGATAGCGCTTCTGCCCCGCATCCACTCGAGAAGTATGTACCAGCTTATTGGAAAGACCGGACTTGGAAAAGAATCACTGAACTGATCCGGCGGCAAATTGCCGATGAACCCCTGGAGGATCGTCGGCGCTTCGTACAAATGGAATTAGATATGGCGAGCCGCATGCGCTCTGCCGGCGTGCCGTTTATGGCAGGGACTGATACCGCACCGGGGCCATATGTAATTCCGGGATTCAGTCTTCATGATGAGTTGGAGCTTTTTGTTGCAGCAGGATTTACGCCGTTGGAGGCGCTACAGACGGCGACGCTGAATCCGGCACGATTTCTTGGTCTAACTAATGATCTGGGCACAGTTGCAGACGGCAAAATTGCTGACCTTCTCGTGGTAACAGCCGATCCACTCAAGAATATAAATAACACACGGCAAGTTGCAGGAGTGATTGTCAATGGCCGGTGGTTCAGTCGAGCAGATCTGGATGAGATGCTTAATAGAGTTAGCGAAAGAGCCTTGCATTCCAGTCGCTTAGCCGCCCCATGAGGCAATGGCTAGGCACAAAAGACCAGGCGCCCCCGGCCTTGTCCCTCATTCAACTTCGCGTATGTCCCGAAATATTCGCGATCTGAATCTTACGAGAGTTGTCTGTTTAGTTTTCAACCATTCCTTATATTTGATTTAAGACTTAATTTTTTACTTGACACCACCACCTCTTCACATATAAAAGTTTCTCCCAACGTAGAAGAAACTGTCTGTCAATACACTATGTGAGTTAGCGCTCGTGAAATCAGGAAAAAAACGGCTGGAAACTCCAGTCAGGACTCGCTGGAAGGCACTTGTTGACTGTATTGCTGACCTTTTGGGAAAAAAGGCCGAGGTGGTACTCCACGATTTACGTCATCCCGAAAGATCCATCGTATATATACGGAACGGTCATATCACCGGACGAAAGGAGGGGGCTCCGCTGACGGACTTGGGTTTCTTAATGCTTCGAGACGCCAAGCGCGGTAAAGATTCGCTCGGCGTGTACCACAGCAAGACTGAGTCCGGTCAGCAGCTTAAATGCAACGCCATTATATTGCGAGATGACCAGAATGTAGTCTTGGCCATGCTTTGCATTAACCTTGAGGTCCCAGGCTCTACGGCATCTGTCATGAACGGACACCAGTCCCCAGAGCACTACCACACGAATGTATCTGAAGTCATTAGCGCCCTAATAGCAGAAGCGGCCAGTGCGGCGAGTTTGCCAGCGAACCAACTATCCTCGGCCGAAAAGATGCGAATTGTTCGGTCGCTGCACCAAGAGGGAGTTTTTCTTGTGAAAGGTGCGGTTCAGCAAGTTGTAGCGCAACTGGAGATCGCCGCTCCGACAGTTTACAAATACATTAAAAGTGCACGGTCCGCCGCACCTATAGTTCGGCCGTAGGCGTTCCGTCAGGGAGTCATATGCATCGCATATCCATACTTTGTCTTGTGATTCTGAACGGTTGGTCGGGCATCAGTTCGGCACAAACGGTGGCCATTAAAGCCGGGAAACTCATCGACCCTGACACAGGGGTGACGCTATTACAGCAGATCATCCTTGTTGAAGGAAATACGATCACCGGCGTTGGACCGAACCTTTCCATTCCCGCCGGAGCTAAAGTTTTCGACTTATCCAGCGATACAGTCTTGCCTGGCCTGGTGGATGCTCACACTCATATGTGTCTAGGATTTCGGTTGTACGGCGACATAGAGGTTGGCAAAGCTCCCGGTTCATATGCGGTCGCCACCTCTATAGTAGATGCATCCCGCTCAATGCTTGACGCGGTTTTCCTGGCAACCATTAGTGAAACGAACGGTTACCGCGCCCTCCAAGGAGCGTCTAATGCACGATCCATGTTAAATGCCGGTTTCACCAGCATTCGTGATGTGGGCAATGCCGGAAACTATGCAGATACTGATCTACGGCGTGCAATCGAAAATGGTCTCGTTCCTGGCCCTACGATGATAAATGCGGGTCGCATCATTGCCCCATTCGGAGGTCAGTTTCCTGAACTACTTTCTCCAGAAAAACCTGAACTGGCCCATCCTGAATACTTTTACGCGGATACCAAAGACGAACTCAAGAAGGCAATTCGTGAAAACATTCTGTATGGAGCGAAGGTCATCAAAATCGTGGTTGATGACCAACCGTATATCTATTCGGTAGAGGACATTAAGTTCGTCGTGGAGGAGGCTCATGCGGCGGGGCGCAAAGTCGCCGCTCACTGTTGGACAGATAAAGGCGCGCATAATGCGGCGCTTGGTGGGGTGGACTCAATTGAGCACGGCCCTTTCATGACGAACGACACGCTAGAGCTCGCGAAGAAAAACAACATCGTCCTGGTAGGAACCGAATATACGCAGTTTGTGGCGAACGCAATGCGACAACCGCCATTACACGGTACTTACATTGATCGGCTGAAGCGCGCCTACAAGATAGGGATGCCTATGGCGTTTGGATCTGATCTAGACATTGAAATACCTGGTCACGATCGTGGTGAGCTGGCCGTTTCCGATGTTGAAAATTACATTGAAGCAGGAGTGCCCGCAAAAGCTGCTGTGCAAATCATGACGCTCAACGGAGTCCGCTTGCTGGGGATCGAAAAAGAAAGAGGAGCAATTAAGCCTGGACTAGCAGCAGATATCATCGCCACTTCGGGAAATCCTTTAGATGATCTTCGTTCTCTTGAACATGTAGTGTTCGTGATGAAGGATGGGAAGCTCATAAAAGATAGGCAGTAGTTGGGAATGAAAAGTAGCGCAAACAGGAGATATAAGTATGTATTTTTCGCATACCACTTGCTTTAGATCCGTAATCTGCCTCCTATTCTTCATTTTTGTGTTAGGTGCACCACACAATCTATTTGCTCAGATGGCTACAGGTGAAGTTTTCGGAACTGTGACTGATGCCAGCGACGCAGTGCTGCCGGGCGTAGTCGTCACTATTCATGCGCTAGGTATCGGTTATACCCAGACTGTGATAACAAGCTCGTCCGGAACATATGCTCTTCCGTCGCTGGAACCCGGTACTTACACCATTGCATTTCAGGCCCCCAATTTCCGTTCTGATGAAATCCAAGTGCAGGTACTGGTCGGACGCGCCGTCAATGGAGATCACCGGATGCAGTTAGGAACTGCCCAGACGAGCATCGAGGTTCAAAACACCGCAGCGATGGTTGACACGGTGCAGGCAACGGTGGAGGACGTACTTACCACGGAGGATATCAAGTCCCTTCCATTGAACGGCAGAAACTTTATGGATCTGGCACAGGTGAATCCGGGTGTCCAGATCCAAGACGGAGGCAACATTGATCCAACCAAGAACGGGTTCACGGGGATATCCATTCAGGGCCGGACTGGACGGTCCACACGGTTAGAAGTTGACGGCATCGATATTACGGATGAGACGGTCGGGAGCACTACAATTAACATACCTCTGGATTCAATCCAGGAATTTCAAGTCGCTCAGTCCACTCTGGACCCATCAACGACGCTTACCTCCACGGGTGCGGTGCAGATTATTACCAGAAGTGGAAGCAACTCCATACATGGCTCAGCGTTTTACTTGTTTCGCAATGCGGCTATGGCTGCGCGAATCGGCGCGACAAAGTCACCCTTCGACCGGAGCCAATCCGGGGCAAGTGCCGGCGGACCGCTCGTGAAGGACAAACTGTTCTGGTTTCTCGATTATGAACACACTTTGCAGCACGGCACAACATTTACCGCGCCACCAGCTCCTTTCACGAGTTTCACAGGAGCATTCTCCAGCCCATTTCACGAATCTATGGCAGCGCCAAGACTTGATTGGAATATTACTAAGAGCTGGAGGGCATTCTATTCGTTCCATTATGACCAACTGGATGCGGTTACGGGCTTTGGCGGCAACTTCCTACAGCCATTTGCAAATAAGAGCTACAATCGCCTCGAAACTGCGGCGTTAGACGGCACTACGGGCAAACTTACTCACAGTTTTAGATTCGGTTACATGCGTTTTCGAGATGATATAGTAGATGGTCGGCCGTTAGTTCCAGGTCTACCTGCACCGTTTCCAAGTGGCCAATCCGCGGGGATCACCATCGGTAATGATCCCCTCTGCTTTCTGGGTAATGACGTTTTGTGCCTCGGACCAAATCAGGCTGGAGATCAATCCGCTCTTCAGCGCAACCTTGAGGCTAGGTACGACGGTGCTGAGGTCTTCGGAAAGCACATGGTACGCTTCGGATTCCAATTTGTTCATATACCGGAGGTCGTTCTCTTTAACGGCGCCGGGCTTGGGCCTCTATTGAATTCAAATAACGGCCCGACTGAAACGGCATTCGCGGCGAATGGGCCATTTCCAGGCGGAGCTTCAAACCCACTCAATTACCCGTTAGAAGTCGCGGTTTTCGGAAACGGATTGCCGTACTTCACTGAGACACCTGGCCTCGGATATCCGCGGGGCGCATTTGATGGCAAACGGTACGGCCTATACATCGCTGACATCTGGAAGTTAAAACCCAATCTGACGATTAGCTCAGCGCTGAGGTACAACTTGAACCTCGGTAGGACGAACAGCGACTTATCAGGTCTTAGTGTTTTAGCTCCCGTTCTTCCGGATGCGAATAATCCGGTGCATGAACCAAAGAAAGACTTTGCTCCTCAGCTGGGTATCGCCTGGGACCCTTTCAAAAATGGCAAGACCTCTATCCGCGCTGGCATTGGAATCTTCTATGACGATCCTACCTTTACCTTGCTGTTATTTGACAGGACCTTAAGGATACCCGTCGGGCTAGGAAATTCCACCCCCACGCTATCCGCGGCTTCGCCAATTTTGCCAGGCGCTAATGTCGATTTATCATCTGATTTTGGTCAGCCAATCGGGTCGGTAGTTGATCAAATAGTAGCAGCCCAGGCGGCTCTCCAAGCTGCGAATAAAGCTGCCGCCCAGAGCTTTAACCCAAAAGGAATTCCAAGTTTTGTGGATCCTAATGGATTTGACCTTAACACGTTTGGCGGCTTGCTTGACCCAAAGTATCGAACTCCATATTCGACTCAAGTCAACGTCGGCATTCAACGCCAAATCGGGAAGGGTTTATTTGTCTCTGCGGACTTTCTGCACAACGCAAATGTTCATTCGCCGCTCGCTCATGACGTGAATCTGGTCGGGGCGGCATCGACGTTTAATCGGCCGGCCGCAATGAACGCAATCTCCGCGACTGAAGCATCCTTCGGTTGCAGCTCAATCGATTGTGCGATTTCGAAGGGTGCTACTATCGCTAATTTTGCGAGCAACGGATTAGGCAGTCCGGCCAGTGGTTTAAGCGGCCAGTTTGTTTCGCCTGACAGTGGGTTCGCTTTCGCGGGGCGGGATCCAAGTTTGGGCCAGGTTGGCGTTGTCAGTATGATCGGGCGCGGGCAATACACGGCCTTGCAAATTCGTTTGAGACAGACATTAACAAATCCCGTGCCAGGAATGCAGAAGTTTAATTGGACGGCTAACTATAACTTCTCTAGGTTTACATCTATGGTTAGTGATCAGGACAATGCCTTTGGAACGGCTATAACCGCAAGAGACATGATCAACTTGTCCCGCTACGAAGGCCCCAGCGGTTTGGATCGCACACATATGTTTAGCGCGAGCGGCAACATGGAGTTTGCTCACGGTGTTCACGCCAGCTTTATAACCCGGGTCTACAGTGCTCTACCCGCCACGCTCAGTGTACCCCTGCAGTGCAGCTGTCCCGCGGAGATTTTTATGACCGACTTGACTGGCGATGGTACCGGTGGCGATGTGCTCCCGGGAACGAATATAGGCTCCTTCGGACGGAGCATAAAATTGGGCCAGCTTAATAATGTGATACAAAGCTTTGATTCCACCGTTGCAGGAACCTTAACCCCGGCTGGGCAAACCCTTGTGAGTTCGGGACTGTTTACAGTGGCACAGCTGAAGGCGCTAGGAGCAGTTGTTCCAAAGTTGCCTTTGGCGCCCCCCGGCCAGGTCGGACTTGATGATTTCATATCCGATGACCTTCGTCTGGGCTGGCGGCTACCCACTCATTTTTTGCATTTGCCGGACACTTTTGCTCTTGAACCTACGCTTGATATTTTTAATGTGGTTAACAAGTCCAATTTTGACCCACCCAACGGAATAGCTACCTCTACGCTGCGAGGCGTGCTTGACGGCAGTCCCGGATCGCTAAACGGAACAACGTATAATCTACGGACGAATCGTTATGGGCTAGGTTCAGGCGTGTTCTCACAAGGCATTCCCAGAGCATTTCAAATCGGAATGCAACTGACATTTTGACGAAAGAAGCCATGGTCAATCTTGATGCTATACCCCTACAGTTAAGTGATTTCAAAGAGGCCCAGAAATATGTGTCAATGCACGCCTATCATACGCCGCTACTCACGTCTCGGCTGTTAAGTCATCGCACGGGTTTTGACATACGCCTTAAGGCCGAGGTTTTTCAAAAAGGTGGGTCCTACAAAATCCGTGGGCCACTGAACAAGATAAGATATTTGACTAGTGAGCAGAGGAAAAGAGGGGTCATCTGTTCGTCGGCTGGTAATCACGCTCAAGGGGTCGCGATTGCTGCTTCGATCTACGGGATTCCTGCCGTGGTCGTTATGGCCACGAACGCTACTCAATCAAAAGTCGAGGCGACGAAAGCTTATGGGGCGGAAGTCGTCCAGTACGGATCTATCTGGGACGAAGCAAATGAGAAAGCAAAACAGCTCTCAGACGAGCGGGGCCTCACTTACATCCATCCTTTTGACGATTTTCAACTTATCGCCGGGCAGGGCACTCTAGGGTTGGAAATCTATGAGGATTTTACTAACGTGGACGTTGTCGTCTTGCCGATCGGTGGTGGTGGTCTTATCTCCGGAGTATCAATGGCGTTAAAGCTGACGAACCCCGGCATAAAGATTGTGGGTGTTGAATCCTCGGGTGCGCCGGGGATGAAAAAAAGCATAGAAGCCGGGCACGTCGTCACGCTTGATCAAGTCGACTGTATTATCGATGGCCTTCGGGTAAAACGAGTCGGGTCGAACACCTATCAGATCGCGAAGCAATTTGTCGATGAAATTGTCACCCTTCCAGACGCAGCCATCTTTGACGCGATGCTGTGGGTGATGTCCCATTGTAAGTTAGTGGTCGAGGGGGCGGCGGCAGCGTCGGTCGCGGCCTTGCTACACGGATTGATCAAGGGTCCAACCGGTATGAAGGTAGCAGCGGTACTGACAGGCGGAAACGTCAACCTTGAGCAGCTTAGAGGATTGAAGTGGAACTAGCAGGCCTTCGCACTATTCGAAGGCTCAGTCATCTACCCGTCCCCGGTTGAACTTTGACCGCCTTTGTTTTAGCTATCTGAGACCCGGGAAGCTCCTCTAAGAAACGAAATAACACGTTTTGTGACCAGGCAAGAGAGTTTAAATTTCGTTCCAATCCTGGTCGCTGCGATGTCCCACCTGCCGGATTGCGACCACCGAAATTTGTTTCTGGGCAAGCAAAAGAATCCTCTTATGATCTTCAAAACAAAATTGCTAAGCACGTATAGTGGCGCGGTATCTAAGCAGGCGTCAGATGGTTGAGCGGAACAACTTGGGTGCCCCGGCTCGCATTATCACGGAAGAGGAAGTCTTAAGAGACCTGATTCCCGAAATGTTGATCACGTCTCTTGAAAAAGCGTTCCGACACATGACGGAAACTACCATTTCCGCACCTTTGCGCACGCAATTGGAACTCCCCCACAAGGGGGTGTTTGTCACGATGCCATGTTGTGACCCCTCGCTGCCCCTATTCGGCGTCAAGCTTGTTAGCGTTGGGAGCGGGCCACAGCGTGTTCGTGCAGAATATATGCTGTACGATGTTCGTACTCGCAGGAATGTCGCGATTATAGCAGCTAACCACCTAACGGACATCAGGACTGCCTCGGTGTCTGCTATTGCAACCAAATTACTAGCGCGGAAGGAATCGAGAGTGTTAGGTGTTTTTGGCACCGGGCGACTAGCTCTTTCGCATATCTCAGTTTTTACGAGCACCATACCTTTCACTAGGGTACTGTGCTGTGGCTCGACTCAGCTAAAGTCCGAACAGTTCGCTAAACGTTTGAAAGAAAGCTATGGTATGGACGCCTGTCCGTGCAATGCCCTAGAGTGCCTTTCGTACTCGGATGTAATCTGTTGCTGCACAACATCTAGTCAGCCCCTTTTCCAAGGGTCGCGCGTTAGGCCTGGCACGCATTTAAATTTGGTAGGAACTTTTCAGGACCAGACAAGAGAAGTTGATGGCGAAACGTTGAAGCGGGCACGCCTGTGTGTAGAGACGTACGAAGGTGTCCTTTCCGAGGGGGGCGACGTCCTAATGGCCCTGTCAGAGCGATCTATTTCGAAACAACATATCGTCGCAGATTTGCACGAATTACTTTCTTTTAAGAAGACTGGTCGTCAGAGCTCCGAGGATATAACCGTGTTCAAAAGTGTAGGTTATGCTTACGAAGATCTCATCGCAGCTGGGCTTGTATATGAAAGGGTCAAGGCACGAGAACAGGGGGTTGTACTTGACTAATATTCTTCAAATCCAGATTGACAGGGCAAAACCGTTGATCGAGGATCCGAACACCGGGCATAACAGGTGGCACCCTGATATTCTTCCGCTGCTCAAAGTACCCCAGGGTCAAATTGTAACTCTAGAGACCCGCGACGCCCTTGACGGAATGATAGTCCCCACTACGACAGCGAAAGATCTTGGCCACGTCGAAATGGGTCGTATACACCCCCTGACGGGCCCAGTTTACATTGAGGGAGCGGAGCCGGGAGATCTACTCGCAGTTGAAATTATCGAACTTAAACCCCAGCCATTCGGTTTCACGCTCCTGATGCCAGGATTTGGAATCCTGCGAGACTACTTTCCAGATCCTTTTATCGTGGTTTGGGAAATCGCTAATGGCGTAGCGTTGAGCGGGCAATTACCAGGCATTAAAATTCCGGGCGCACCTTTTATGGGTGTGATGGGCGTAGCTCCTTCGCACAATTTGCTTCGGCAAATACAAGATAGAGAAACGGAACTGCACAAGCGAGGTGGCGTGGTCTTATTGCCAACTCCTGAAGGAGCTATTCCCAGAAGCGAACCAATCGCGAGCACTGGATTGCGAACTATCCCGCCCCGTGAGAATGGTGGAAACATAGATATACGGCATTTGACACCCGGCACCACGTTTTACTTACCCGTATTTGTTTCGGGCGCTCTGTTTTCTGCCGGCGATGCGCACTTTGCACAAGGAGATTGCGAAAGCTGTGGAACGGCAATCGAAATGGGTGCCACCGTGAAGGTACGATTTAGTGTTCTGAAAAGCGCAGCCCTGCCGGCGCACATGCGTGGATTACACTACGAGAGGTCATCGAGTACTCCAGCGAAGTCAGCCGCCGAGGGCGCCTACTACGCTACTACCGGAATGCCGATCACGCCCGAAGGTACGAACGAGTCGGAAGACACCACGCTTGCGGCCAAGAATGCTTTATTAAGTATGATTGATTACCTGGTGCGCAACGACGGATTTACGCGAGAGCAAGCCTATGTGATAACAAGTGTTGCTGTCGACCTGCATTTGAGTCAGCTCGTTGACGTTCCAAACGTTCTAGTCTCAGCGTTTTTACCGAGAGGTATTTTTTGCCGTCAGTAAGGCCGAACTGGGATGCTCGAAAATTTGACGTTGAATGTGGTACAGGAAGTCTACGTGGCTGCTGGGATCCAAGCGACGTTTTCCGCGTTGCTGGCCCAACTTGGGCCACACAATGATTTACCGGACGGCAATCCAATGCCAATGAAGCTAGAGGCTTGGCCTGGCGGCAGGTGGTACCGTGACTTGGGCAGCGAGAACGGTGATGTCTGGGGAAATGTCCGGGCCATCAATCGTCCAACTATTTTGGAGATCACCGGTCAGCTCTTCATGGATTTCTCGTTATCTTCGCAGGTAACATACCGTTTGAAGGCGGTGGAACAGCAGACCGTCGTTAGTTTCCGCTATGTGAGATACGGGCTAATTCAGAACGATGAGCGAGCGAAAATCGAAAAGCAGTGGACACGTCTCAATCTGAATATTCGCATGTGGGCGGAAACACATCCTTTTCCTGTTGCACGTGCCTCTGACGCAAGGCCGTTTCGTTGATTGGTGAACGCACCCCCGATTGGTCGTGACTCAGCGCACCTGCTTGTTGATGTTCACCCCGCGCAGTTCTTGCTGACTGTGGATCTGCGGTCATTAAGGACATGAACATTCCTGCCACCTGATGCTCGGCTGGTCAAGTCCGTGAACCTTTGAGTACGCGGGCAAAATACAGGTTGATCCAACTCTTAG
>Ga0182024_10018375_pt1 | contig 13025 bp, 8 predicted proteins | sample P32metaG_FD_120480 | JGI IMG/M metagenome (GOLD analysis project Ga0182024, IMG submission 120480) | Permafrost microbial communities from Stordalen Mire, Sweden - P3-2 metaG (Illumina Assembly) | ecosystem: Environmental > Terrestrial > Soil > Wetlands > Permafrost | place: Sweden: Stordalen...
CACAGGCATGGAATCGGAAAGTGAACCAAGACCGTGTCACAATCAACTGGCAGTTTACCCGCTCAAAAGCACGCCGAAAGTTCGGCTACAAAAGAGACAAAATCACACGGTCAGAGACCTAGATCATGGAGTTGACGCGCGTAGCTTCTCGCACGACTTAGATTATTAGGTATTGATAGCGCGGAGAAGACCAAGAAGAGTGCCAACAAAATGATTTGGCTGTGAGTCGTGGATGGATGAGTAATCATGCCGCCGACGCAAAGCAGGATGAATCCAGGCATCATGATTGCCAATCGTGACCAGAACCAGTAGCCGCTGTGGAAGTCACGCTCACGCCCTAACTCGGACCTGTACAGTGCGGTTCGAGCATTCAGGTCTGCAATGGCCGGAATCCGCCGAGGGCGACCGGCGAACAGCTGAAACAGCATGTAGAGCATGGCTGCGACAATAAGAGCGTAACCGACTTGCTGAAAAGTGTCAGAGGCATGAAGGAAGGCCCTTCCAAAGAATAGCGCCATCCCCGAAACTGATACACTCCCCAACCGAGTCCTCTGATTCATTCTGTCCGCCAGCACCTTCGCCGCAGCAGGAATATCGGATAGGCCCATCGGGTGAATCGTCTGGCGAACAAAGAGAATGCGCACACTCCCTAGCGCCCAAAGAAATGCCGCCCAATCATTGCCGACTGAATCCAATTCGGCCAGCATTGCCTTTGCCCAGCTCTGCGTAGAGGGCGAGGCAAGCCTAATCACAGTTCTGAGGATACTAGCGGCGGCCTGTCGGACAATCTTCATCAGGCTTTCACCTCTCTGAATGGCGGCTGATTCATCGCAACATCTGCGGAAATCAATTGCTCCTGAGAGTAACGGAGACCGTTCTTGGTTAGCTTGTAGAGATGGCGAGGTGGCCTGCCAGTCTCCGCCAACTCCCAACTCGTTTGCAGGAGTCCGTGCTCCGCTAATCGCATCAAAATCGGATACAAAGTGCCGGATTTCAATCCAGTGCTCCGGCTGATGTCATAGCCATACTTCCAGGTGTGAGGATCTTCCAGAAAGTCAGCCAGCACGGTCATGGTCTGAGGCGACCTACGAATCTTCATCGGAATAAATCTACATATATAGACTTCTCTCGTCAAGATAATTGCTTCCGTTTTGGCGGTCCTGGCGGAACTCTGGATTGCATCTCCCCAAGTAACCGACTTTGCTGACTGGACGTCGGGGTTCTGGATGTATCGTGGGCAATTGGGAATGTATGGTCCGCCGCCGTTTTGCAAGCGAAAAATGAGGATGACATAAAAGGTCTGCGCGAATGTATCCGGCCTTTATTGGAGTAGCGATCTCCTGGCCTGAATGGAATGCGCTGCGCCCCCGTCCTTTTTAATAACGCTGCCTTTGCAGGCATTTTCCCAATACAGGTTTCAGGAGCGCTGGGATCGACCGTTGTGCCATCTCATGGTTCGCCAGCAAACCTGGCAGTAATCAAAAAAAATCAACAAGTCAGCCGTCGCAGCTGGTCTGCAGATGTGGGAATCGCGTCAGCGATTTCCAAGCCTGGCGCTTGTGCCAGGCGTCATGTGCAGGCCATCAGGCTGCGATCACTTGTGGTAATGATGGCGGGCAATAGGCTTCTCCTTTGTACAAAACCACCCAAGCCATCGGCCGCTTCCGCCCAGAAAACCGTTGCGGGTGCGTCGCTCCTCCACTCGAATTCCCGGGGTCCCGTCTCGACCGCACGAAATCTTACGTCTCCGCTAGGTTGAAGCGAATCTCTGCGGTGCAGCCGAATTGATCCATCGGAATTTGAACTGCCTAAGTCGGGTATCGGGCAGAACAGCTTCGGCGCTTTGCGCAAAAAATTGAAAGATTAGATTCGGTTTCTGGGCGCTTCACTCGAAGTGAAGCATTCACTCCGCGTCTTTGACGCAGCGGAAGCCGATAGCCCCAGAGCGGTCGTAGCTGGGTGCCATCAACAGCAGTTTGCCGTGTTCGTTATTCTTGTAGGCTTGCGGGAAGTACCACAGTGAACCCTGCGGCTGATAATGACTGCCTCCGCGTAGGATCGCCGCGCGCGTGTGCTCGTCTACGTATTCATCGGTCCACTGCCACACATTTCCCACCATGTCCATCACTCCGAAAGGACTCGCTCCTTTCGGGTGTGCATCGACGTCGCTGGCAGAAAGCATCACGCGTCCCCTGTCCGGAGCCGGCGCGACCCCATCAGCAGGAGTCTCCGTTGCGGCGCAGGGCGGGAGACCCGGAAGGGGTGCATGTAAGGTCCAATCGCAGTTGCCCCAGGGGTATATGCGCCCGTCGTCGCCTTGCGCTGCATATTGCCATTCCCACTCATGCGGCAGCCGCTTCCCAGCCCACGTGGCGTACGCGCGTGCATCCTCAAGCGAAACCCAGGTTACGGGCTCGTTGGCGGAACCCTCAGGGAAGACACCTCCGTTCCAGTTCTTGAGGAAGTTGAAGTCGTCTTTCGGATGATAGTGGGAAGAGTCCAGAAACTTCTTGAATTCAGCGTTCGTGACCGGGTACTTATCGATATAGAAAGGCTTAACCTGAATTCTGTGCTCATGGAAACGTCGGGGGCTGTCTTCCCATGGGTACTGAACATCGACTCCGATATCGTTGCTCCCCTCAATCTCGATTCCCTGGACCACGAACAGGTAGTCGCTTGCGGCGATTCGAATCATGCTTTCAGGAGTGGTGGGTGAAGGTTTCGATGGTCGGATATCTACTATGGTCTGCGGCGTCGGCTGCCACTCGTGAGAAAAACTCGACAGAGGCTTCGATGTTACGATCTTCATCTTTTCCAATAACTGCTGAGTTTTGGAGTCGGGCTCGACGTTAGTAGCGAGAATAACGCCGTAACCATGCGCTTCAGTCGGAAATGAAAGTACGGCTTCTCCGGTTTCCACAACTGGTTTGAGTTCGATGCCATGATAGACATCAAAGTATCGCATTCCCGCTTTGTAAGGCACCGTGACTTGGCGGCCTTCTACGTCGTAGTCGTTGCGGTTGACGATGGTCCAGAGCGTTTGGTCTCCTACGGGCCAGCGGCTTGCGAAGACTCCATACATGTGCGTCGGATAGAACGGCTCCCAATCTGGGCTCGCGAGGAAAGAAGCAAACGCACGTTCGATCATTGCAACACGCCGCGTTGCCTCACTGTCCTGAGGAGTAATTCCATTCCAGATTCCCCACACGTTTTCCCAGCTCTCCCAACCTTCTCCGTTGAAGAAAGCGAACTGAAGATTGTCGGTCTTGGTCTTGTTCCATCGATCACAAACGTTGACCATGTGTCGGGACTCCAGCCATCTGAACCGGTCCACCTGAGGCACGAACTGAAAGTGGGAATAATAGCCCCATGAGAGTACGTCCCAAGCAAGAGCCTCGTCGCTCAATCCGACTTCCGGTTCAAACGCCAACGGATGATCGACTTTATCGGCAGCCTGGGAGAATGCCAAAGGCACACCATCTTGAGTATCACCGTTGATGCCATCGGCATCGATCTGCTTCATAAGGTCGGCAACGGCATCTGGCCACGATTTTCCTGGATCTCTCGTCCCCTGATCCCACATCATCATGGGGAATAACACCCGTACACCGCGGCGATGAAAGTCGGCAACTGCTTGCTTCACCCCTTCTATCCCGCCAGGCATGGAACGAACCATATCCTGCTGATTGCGATCGTCGATCCCCATGTTCGGATAAGTTGCCCAGATAAGTACGCTGTCGATTCCGCCATACCGCTTGTCAAGGTCGTCGAGATAGCGGTCAACCGTATACTTGCCTGCAACAGGATCGTAGAAGTTCCGATCGTGCACCATCATCTGAGGCTGGATAAAACTGGATTGTGTCCATTGCAGGGAAGGAAGTGTGTAACGGGCCGGATCGTAGCCGATGCGAATGCGGCGTTCAGCGCGCCAATGAGTCAAATCCGTGAGCCATTCCTGGTGCGTAAGCGCTGTGCACGGACTACCTCCTCCTTCCCAGGCCATCCGAATCGTTAGGCACGGGGGAGACGTGAGGAGCTGATCCGCAAAAGAAAAAGGAACATAGCGAGAGTCTTGTGCCCAGGTCGATGTCGCAAAGGTTGCGATAAAGAAAGAGAAGCCTGCGATCAGTTTCTTGGTGCTTAGAGTTCTTTTCATTACGATTTCTCCTGAGTCGATCGACAAAAGTTTAATCAGCTTCCTGGTGGTTTCCTGCGGAGCTTCAAGAGCGAACGGCTGAATACTGGTTCATGAAAGATTCCACTTCTGCCATAGTTGGCATCGAAGGTTGTGCTCCGATGCGCGTAACCGATATGGCGGCGACTCCGGAAGCAAAGATAGCGCTCTCTTTAGGTGTCTTTCCAAGCATGAGTCCAACGGCAAAGCCACCGTTGAACGCATCGCCCGCTGCTGTGGTGTCGATTGCTTTGACGGTGAATGCAGGAAGAGACTCTTGAAGCCCGCGCCGTGAAGCCAGATGGACACCATGCGATCCCATCTTGAGGACCACCCCTCGACACCCTTTGCTCAGCAATGTTTCAGCGATCTGAGCGGGAAGTTGAGAGCCTGGTCGGTCGTTCTTCTCGCTCGCGTAGAATGCGGCTTCCGATTCATTCGGCGTGAACCAATTCACGTGCTCAAAAACAGTCCTAGGAAGTTCCCTGGCGGGAGCTGGATCGAGAATCATAGGTACGTTCTCGCGCGCACAGATCGAGGATAGGTATTCGACGGCGTCGAGCGGGATTTCAAGTTGCGCCAATACCATTCCGGCTTCTCGAATGATTGGCAGATTCTTGGCAATGTCTTGGGGAGTCACTTTGGCATTTGCACCGGGCGCTACGACGATACTGTTTTCTCCCATTGCTGATACCACAATGACGGCAACTCCGGATGCTCCCTCGCTCGATGCCACTCCGGCGATGTCGACTCCGGCATTCTCGAGGTGGGTCGTCAACTGCATACCAAATGCATCGCTTCCGATCCGTCCGATCATGCGTACTGGATATCCGAGACGGGCAACCGCAACCGCCTGGTTTGCGCCTTTGCCACCGGGGTGCATCTGAAAGTCCGTCCCGATCAGCGTTTCACCGACTGCGGGAATCCTCTCTGTAACAGCAACCAGATCCAGGTTGACGCTTCCTACCACAACAATTGGCTTATTGCGGAACAATGTGATTCTCCTACGAGGACAAAGAATGCGCGAAGATCACGAAAAGAGAGGAGCCACAGCAATCGCAGTGAGCCCGCTCAGGAATAAGACAAACATCCAGGCCAGGAACACTCTCGACCGGGAAGGGGCAGCTGAGAATTCCTGCCATACAAAAACTCCCCAGCATGCCGAGATCATGGTCGCACCTTGACCAATTGAATACGAGACTGCCGGTCCGACGATGTGAGCTTCAGAAGCTACAAAGTTCAAGACGGCGCCCGTGCACCAGATGGCGCCACCCAGAATTCCCCACACGTGAATCGTCCAAGGCGCCTGTAAGTATCCTTTTATGGATACGGGCTCGCGACCATCCAGCGGTCTGCGCATCAGCAGCCAATTGAAAGGAATCGCGCATGCACCCACGCCAAGGACAAAGAACATCACAGCCGCATACGGACCTATCGCTCCCACGCCGATCATTGCGGCTGATACAAAGGGGTAGAAGCATCCCATCAGAACGCCAGCAACAAGGCTTATCAGGATTCCTCTCCGGCTCATCGCAGCTCGATTTTCTTCCCGTAGCCGGTAGGCGATCGCGTCGAATACGATCGCGGCGACAACCAAGGCAATTCCTCCAAAAAGCAGGAGCGGATTCCCCTTTGGAGAAATCATGTAACTGCTAACAGCGCCCACGATCAGTGCCAGTCCAATCCCGATGGGGAAAGCCACGGCCAACCCTGCAATATCGATGGCTGCAACAAGAAGGAGGTTTGCAATATTGAAAATGGCACCTCCCACAATCGCCAGCAGGGAGTTGCGAAAGCTCGCTTGAGCAATATCGGCAAGGAATGACCTACCCGAACTTCCGAAGCTGCCTAGTGTCATGCCCCAAACACAGGCACCAACAAATAAGCCAATAACGTAATCCCAATAAAAAAGCTGAAATCTAAACTTGGGACACAGCTTTAAGGTATTGGCCCAAGATCCCCAGCAAAGCATGCTAACAATCATGAACGATAAGACGATTGCATAGATCTCCGGCTGATACATTCAACCCATTCCTCTCCGAATTCCAACTCGCTAAACTGGACAGGACTACCGGCAAGACTTCAGCGCACTTGTTCTGTGACATCGACTTGCTTTTACATAGTGCGTCCTGATGGCGCGAAGCAAACTCACCTCATTTTGAATCCTACTCATCCGCTTCCGGAATCGGAGTACACTTAACGGCCGTCCCAATGGAAGTCGCGCCGGTCATCGATTGGCATTGAGAGCACTGTACACCGATTAATTGAAAGCTTTCAAACTATAACGGAAGCAACATAGCGGGTCGGCTAACAAATTGTCAAGATAATCCTCAGCGTTCAAGGGAGGCTTATTCACAGTGCAATCGCCGCCCATCCGCGCGTGGAGATGCAGCTGCAGTGTGCTGGTTGGCCGATCAGGAACGGCTCGCATTGACTTCGATTTGAAGGCTTTCAAGCGGGATATACTTCAAAGAGATTTTGCTGTGTTTCGTTTTAGTGCAGGTTCTGCCGGACAGGGAAGACGCCATGGCAAACATGAAGGACATTGCGAGGATTGCGAAAGTTTCTCTAGGTACCGTCTCACACGTTCTCAACAATTCTGCCAACGTGCGCGGCCCACTACGGAAACGGGTGCTTGATGCCGTTGAGGCGGTTAGCTATCAACCCAGCCAGCTTGCGCGCGGACTGCGCCGCGACAAGACGAACGTAATCGGAATGGTGATTCCCGACATTACCAATCCGTTTTTCCCCGCCGTCGTTCGGGGTGCAGAAGACATCGCATTTTCGAACGGTTACCGCCTCATCCTCTGCAATACAGACAACGATCATTCCAAAGAATTGGCGCACCTTAATGAGCTGCGTACGTACCTTCCGGCTGGCCTGATCGTCATACCATCCAACTTCAGTGACCTTACGGCTCAGGCGGAGTCCTATCGCCGCGCAGGCACCGGGGTGGTCTGCGTGGACCGGCTACCGAAAGAATGGGCGGGCGACAGTGTAACCGCGAACAACGAAGAAGGCGCCCTAAATGCGACGCGCCACCTGATTCAAATGGGGCACACGAGGCTTGCGATGATTATTGGGCCTTTGCGTCTGACAAACGCCCGCGAGCGACTCAACGGCTTTCGACATGCGCTAAAGGAAGCCAAACTCCAACTCGGCTCGGAATACGTCCAGGAGACTACGTTCGACAAGCAGGGCGGCTACTCCAAGACGCTTCTCCTCCTGCGGCTCATTCCACGGCCAACGGCAATCTTTGCTGGCAATGACATGATCGCGATCGGGACCTTACGAGCAATAAGGGAAACGGGTTTACGCTGCCCAGAGGACGTGTCTGTCATGGGCTTTGACGATCTCGATTTCGCAGAGGTCACGGACCCTGCGCTCTCGTCCGTTTCCCAGTCCGGATATCAGCTTGGAACTACTGCTGCGCACGTCCTAATCGAGCGCCTTCACGGCGACAAATCTCCCCCGAAACATATCGTTCTGAAAACAACGCTAAGCCTGAGAAACTCAGTCACAGTTCCACCGTTAGAGAATTCGCACTGAGCCGAAAATGTGTTTGTGTCTCCTTCGCAATGCCCCCCGCAGAATTTTCGGCTTGACAAGATTTTGTCCGAGCGCTAATAATCCTTCCCGACCATTTTGAAAGCTTTCAAAATGATGCGTAATTGAGACCTGTACCCCGGGAAGAACCACTTCTCCTGATCGAACCTTCTGAGAGGCAGCTATGCAGAATAGGAAATTGGCACTACCGTCCACGAGCAAAGTGCTCTTTCTCATCGCACTCCTAATTGCAGTGACGGTGCCAGCCTTTGCGCAATACAGCAGCGGTGTTGACGGAACAGTAACTGATCAGACGGGAGCGATCATCCCCGGTGCGCAGGTTACTGTGACAAACCAGGCTACCGAGGTGAAGCAGACAGCCATTGCCAATAGTCAGGGCTTTGTTCAGGTTCTCCACTTACCGCCAGGCCGTTACACAGTGCAAGTTTCTGCTCCAGGATTCGGCGCATGGGTCCAGGCCGACATCGACATTGAAGGCACAGACATCAGAACCATTTATCCAAAGCTTGCAATCGGGGCTGCACAGGAAACTGTCCAGGTCATCGCCAACGCAGCTGCGGTCGAGACGACAAGCGGCACGATCAGTCGCACGCTTGAACAACAGACTGTCGAAGCCGCTCCTCTTGTTGGAGAGGATCTCTACGCGAGTGTCGCTACGTTGTCCCCTGGTGTGACCGGTCTTGGTGGCTCCTTTGGCGGGGCCAGCAGTTCGGGCTCACAAGGCACGAATAGCTATAACGCGGAGCCCGGCTATCAAATCATCGGCGCAGGGCAACGCCAGGAAGACAACGAGTATCAGGTCGATGGGACCAGTGTGAACGGCAACTCCAGAGACGGGATAACCAACATAACTCCAGAGCCCGATAGTGTTTCTCAGATGAAGGTCAGTACCAACGTCTTTTCTGCTGACAAGGGCCGGCAGAGTGGCGTGTTGATCGAAGTCTTCACAAAACCTGGAACCAACAAATTCCACGGCACGCTCACGGAGTTCTATACAGGCGCTGCCTTGACTGCAAGAACCGAATTCCAAACGAAAGTTCCAAGGTATATCCGCAATGACTTCGGAGGCAGCGTTGGCGGTCCCATCCGCAAGGATCAGACATTCTTTTTCGGATCTTTGTTCTGGAGCAAGAGCGATCAGGGCGTTACTTTGACCCAGCCCATGGAGACTCCGGACTTTGTCAACTATGTCGAGAGCAATTATCCAAACTCGATGGCAGCACAATTCTTTAAGGCTGCTCCATCTGCGGGAACTCCAACCAGCGGATTCCAAACTGTGAGCCAAATAGAACAATCGCTGGTTAGCCCCTATCCGGTTCCCAACTTACCTGGAGACTTGGTGGCACTGGGAAATGTTTCAATCAACCAATCTCCCATTAACAACGGATTTCAAGGCCATGCGCGGGTAGATCATAATCTGCGCAACGGAAACGACAAGCTCTTTTACAGTTTGTTCCGCAACACGACACAAGGAGGAGTCGCTAATCCGCGGCCCAATGTTGCGTATGTGAGTCCGAATGCCACTTGGTACCACAAATTCGACTATGTACACAGCTTTTCTCCGACTCTATTGAACGACGCAAGCATGTCCTATGTTCGGGCTGACGGTGACCAGCCCAAACCTCCAGGAAGCCTTAATGCACTGCCGAATGCATATCCGGGTGGACTAGGCGCAGGTTTCGATTCGTGGGGGCTGTCGGGCTGGGTTCATAACAACTGGAATTGGCATGATGTTCTCACCTACGTACGGGGACAACACACCATTCGAGTCGGAGTCGACGTTGATCGCCAACAGGATCTCGACAACTTCACCAACGGTCTGGATCGCCCGACTTTCTACTTTGCCAATATCGTCGATTTCGCGGTCGACCAGCCCGATTATCAAAGCGGTCCAGTTGTAAACGTGAGTGCTGGAGCCACAGCGACCAGTCTCTACTCTCGTGTCCTTATGCTCGAAACGGGTTCCTTCGTCCAGGATGATTGGAAGGTAAACAAAAAACTGACGCTGAACGCTGGATTGCGCTGGGACTATTTTGGGCACCTGGGCACGGTAACTTACGGACCCAATCCACTCGCGCTGTTTACTCCAGGCTCGGGAAGTACGCCCGAGGAGCAAATTGCAAACGGCACCATGAAAGTTCGCGGGTCCACAGGACAGGTGACGGACAACGCACTTTGGCGTTTTGTGCCGCGCTTCGGATTTGCTTATGACGTTTTCGGCAACGGCACAACTTCAGTTCATGGCGGCTATGGCCTGTTCAGCAATAAGATCGGCGATCTCGCGTACGTCGACGCAATCCGTACTAACCCGCCGCAGTTTGCTGACCCCAGTGTAAGTATCTTTAGCGCTGGAACGACCCTTGCGAATTTCTCTTACGGGACAAGTAATAACGGGCCCACAGAATTTGCGCCGCCTCCCGGCATTCAATATCAAGTCGATAATCACGGAGGCCTTGTCGGTTCGCGCATCAATGTGGGTGGAATTGAAGCCAACTTTACACCTCCAATGGTCCACGATTGGGCTTTGGGCGTCCAACACAGCCTCGGGAGGAGTGTCGTTGTTGAAGCCGACTACTTTGGATCGGCTGGTAGACACCTTTACTTCCAAACCGACTCGAATCGATTTGCGGGTGATCTGATAGCCAACAATGGTAATCTAGCGCGGCTCAATCCCAGCTTTGGATCGGTCATCTACGGTCAGAGCATCGGTATTGAGAATGCGGAAGTTGGATCTCTCGCCTTGTCAAAGCTCTTTACTCACGGGTGGTCCTTGCATGTGGTCTATAACTACGGCAAGTCTCTCGACTACACCAGCAGTAACGACAATGGCGTGGGGGGAGCTGAGAATGTCTTCGATGTAAATCGGCCAGCTCTGAACTATGGGCGTTCCGACTACGATTCCCGGCAAAGGCTCTCGGTCGATTCCGTATGGAACATACCCGGTCTTTCCGGCGGTATCCAACACTGGATAGCTAGTGGATGGAAGCTCTCCCCGGTCGTTACGCTGCAATCCGGGCAGCCATTCACCGTGTATTCTTCGGCCTCGTATCCATCCGGGGACTGGAACGGAGACGGATATGGCTATGACATGCCCAACGTTCCGAGTTTCGGTCGGACGATAAGTGCCAGCAGGTCAGCCTTCCTGAAAGGAGTCTTTAAGGCAAGCGATTTCCCTGTTCCGGCTCCCGGCACAGAAGGAGACTTGGGACGGAATACATACAACGGACCCGGGCTTGCAAACGTCAACCTTTCTGCAGAGCGAGCTTTTAAACTCCCATTCTTCGGTGAAGGCGGGCAGTTCGAACTCAGAGGCGAGTTCCTCAATTTATTCAACCGAGTCAACCTGACGACACCTGTAGGCGATCTGTCGAATGGAGAATTCGGAATGTCAACGGATCAAAACTTGCCGAGAACCATCCAGGTCAGCGGTAAGATTCGATTCTGAGGTCTCACACTACATGTAGGCGCGGTGCGGCATCTCCAATTCGGAGATGCCGCACGAGTCATTTACACATTTAATTATCGACTTCAGCCACGATTGGCTGAACGACGTAGACGGCGAAGGTGTGTGTACACTGGAATTCGGAAGCAGACACATATGAGTCCTCCAGCGCATTCGTGGGTCAACCTCGTTCTAGTCTGCTCTATCTTTTGTATAAACCTTCACGCCACCGGCCAGGATGACTCCGCATCCCGCCATCGGGTAGCAGCCTATATTTCTTCCCGGCAATACGCTGAAGCTCTCGTCCAATTGAAGAAACTGATTAGGGCGCATCCCCGAGATGCATCTCTCTGGACCTTACGAGGTTTGGCGTTGGACGGCCTTAGCCAGACTGCAGAAAGCCTGGCGAGCTTCGATCATGCCCTCCTTATCGACAAAGCATATCTTCCCGCCTTGGAAGGCGCATCCCAAACAGCCTATCTACATAATGATCCGAAGGCGATGCACTACGTTCTGAGGTTGCTCGCGGTCGACCAGCTCAATGTAGTAGCGCATGCAATGGCGGGAGCTCTCTTCTACTACGCGCGTGACTGCCCTACATCGATTGCCCATTTCGAGGAGAGTGGGGAGGCTATCTATCAGTCTCCGAATGCACTGAGCGAGTTTTCCGACTGCTTGTTAAAAGCCGATAAGGCGAAGGAAGCAGCGGACATTTTGTCTCGCGGGTTGGAGCGCAATGCTACCAGCGCCCTGGTAAGGTATAACCTGGCAGTTGCGGAGTTAGCCGATCGCGATCCGACCAAGGCAATCAACACTCTGAGCTCGGATCCGAACATACAGGATACCGACTTTCTGAATCTCCTCGCCGAGGCATATGTTGAGGCAGACCGCCCGGATGATGCGTTTCGCACGCTCGAAAATGCGATCGCCATTAAGCCCGATGAGGAAAGAAATTATTTGGATCTTGCGATTCTGTGCCTTGAACACAACAAGGAAGACTTAGCTGTGTCAGCATCTTCCGCGGGTATCGGCAAAGTCGCGCGTGCGGCTTCTCTCTATCTCATTCGCGGCGTTGCGTACGCTCAACTTGGCCAATACTCGAATGCCGAAAGCGACTTTTTATCGGCCTCAAAGATCGAGCCTGATCAGCCACACAGCACAATTGCGATGAGTCTCCTTTTTTCGGATCGAAATCAGATCGACAAAGAGAAGAGTCTGCTGCTTCACCAGATCAAGTTGACACCTAGCGATGCAGTAACAAATTATCTGCTGGCCGATCTGTTGATACGTCAAGGCGCGGAACCGGGCCAACCCGCATTTGTCCAAGCGAAGACTTACCTGGCGAGGTCACTGAAATCGAAACCCGACTCCGCGGAAGCTCAAATTCTGATGAGCCAGATTCTCCAGGACGAAGGCGACTTGGAAGGAGCAGTTGGCCATTTAGAAGCAGCCCTCAAGGTCGATCCGGCGAATCGTACGGCTCTATACCGGAACTTCATACTCCTTCAGAAACTGCACAGAAAGCGGGAAGCGAGCGATGCACTTTCGCGCCTTCAAGCTACGCTTGAACATGATTTGAAGAAAAACGGCGCAGGGGGGCAGATAAAGGTCGATCCAATCCCAGTGCAGAAATGAGACTCCGGTTAGTTTCGTAAAGGAGGAGGATTGGCATCGTTGTAGTGGCCAGCATTGGGCTGGCTGACCTTGCCCCCGCAAAACCGGTTCTGGTGCAAATAACAAGGTCGGGTGGGTTACAGTAATGATTTAGAAGAAATGGGCCGACGATGAGCAAGTTAACAGGCATGAAGGATCTGTTTGTAGGGCGCCATTTCGACCGGGATG
>Ga0182024_10018376_pt1 | contig 13025 bp, 24 predicted proteins | sample P32metaG_FD_120480 | JGI IMG/M metagenome (GOLD analysis project Ga0182024, IMG submission 120480) | Permafrost microbial communities from Stordalen Mire, Sweden - P3-2 metaG (Illumina Assembly) | ecosystem: Environmental > Terrestrial > Soil > Wetlands > Permafrost | place: Sweden: Stordalen...
ACGACGGTGTATGATAATGTTTATCTTGACTGTAAACCCTTGGACCTTACGTGGCTTATGACTTAGTTGGGGAGGTGTTTCCTATGTTGTCACCAGATGGTCAACGATCTATGCTCAAACAAGTCCTGGAACTCTGTCCTACAAATAAAATCCTTTTCGTATCGCCGTACTTTTTCAGTCCACTGACTTGTAGTCAACAGATGGCGTACTAAGTCCTTTGCAGCGGCGACTAAGTTCTAGCACTGGTACCCAGAAACTTTCTACCTCGCCGTGGTCCAAGCCAAGGAGGCCCTGACAGAAGTACACCTCGTATCAGTCTTTCTTTAACAACAGATCCTAGGAGAGAGTCTAAAGAGAGGCGAATTGACCCTTTCAAAAGCCAAAGATATCGCCCAAAAGGCCCTCTTCGATAATTCAAATACCATCTACAAACTAAATCTCACCCTCAAAGCCCTTCCACTCAGTACTACCTTGCCTAATTTTTCTAACAGAATAGTAACCACAACAACAGATACGTTCTCCGCAAAAGCAGTTGGCGACCTCCTAAAGTCGAAAAACATAGACTTCGTCCGTCTCCAGTGGGTAGACTACTGCAATATGATTGTGCGCCCCCTTTGCCCCTTGTCCATACTACTTGGTATATGCAGTAAGCTGATAGTAGCGTTTCCGGGCGATTCCATTGAAACAGTTCCTCGCATTCATTAATTCTCCCACTAGGAAATCAATCGGAATTACAAAGGCCGGACTGGGCTTGATTCAAGTTGACTTAATTTCTCCTGGATTCAGTGCGTCGGGTGAATACTTTTTAATGCCTGATCTGAAAAGTCTACGGACTAGCCCCCTCGAACCAAGATATGCCTATTTGATGGGCCAATTCGAGGAAAAAGAAGGCGATATAAGAGAACTCAGTCTCTGTCCTCGTACCATACTAAATCGGATCGTCAAGTAAATCCCCTCTGAAATTCCTTGTGTTCACAGTTATTCACGGTCAGGGACGCCAAAGACAAGGAAGATGTCTCGTTTCTAGTAGGCTTTGAAACGGAAGTGGTATTCCTTGAAGATGGGGTTTTCCCTCCGAAGGCACTTACAAATGGTTCCTGGTCATCTTCATTGGCCTTCCGGTCCCATTCACGGGGAAAGAAGATCGTAGAGGAGATATATGATGTGTTGACTGAATCCGGCATCGAGGTCCAACAATTCCATGCGGAAAGTGCGGCTGGCCAATATGAGATAGTGACTGGGCCATTACCTCCCATGGAAGCAGTTGATGCACTTGTATTCACGCGTGATACGATCTATAATATCGCTGCAAAACACGGTGCGCGAGCAACACTGTATCCGAAAGTCTACAAGGATGCATGTATACCTTTTTTAATGGATGGTGGTGATAGTAGGTGGTACAGCGAGTCATCTCCATGTCAGTTTGAAACGGGGAAATGGCAAAGGGTCAGAGGACGCGAAGGTCGAGGGAGTGCCTGATCTAAAGGTCTTGGAAACACAGTTTATCGCCGGGTTGATGGACCATTTTCAAGCTGCGACGGCGTTTACAATGCCTACTTTTGGATCATATGAGAGGCAAGTTGACGGTGCTTGGGCTGTATGTCCTCTGTCTATTTGTGAAATTCATCTTAGGGCGGGACCTATGTCTGTTGGGGTGTGGAAAACAGGTCAGAATCAACGAATTAAGGTCTGACGAGTAGAGAAGCGCCGGTTCGAGCATGTTTTTCTGGAACACCAAGGCATTATAACTTTGAAATCAAAGCTATCGATGGCACCGCTAATCCATTTCTCGCCCTCTCAGCAATTCTCGCCGCCGGAATGCTTGGCGTTAAATCGTCGTCATCTCTGAAACTGAAATCCTGTCTTGGTACACATTGTTCTCGAATTCTGTTAATGTAGATGACCCTGGTAGCATGAGCGAGTCAGCGAGAAGTGCTCTTGGAATCACGAAAACTTTACCGAAGAAATTACCGGAGGCATGGAAATATCTTCAAGAGGACACAGCGATGGTAGAAGTACTTGGTGAGAAATTCGTTGAAATGTATTTGTCTGTGAAGAAGGTACGTATTGCACTGATTCGTGAACTGATTTGGCAGAGGGAGTCGGATTTTGTCAGTGGGTTCAGCGAGGATGAGAGGAAGAAATGGATGATTGAGCGTGTCTGAGTATTTTCATTTAGGAGTTTGGAGAACAGTAGACTTAACTTCTTCCCGCCGTATTAATATATTCCCATATTTGATAGATAAACATAATTATCCACATCTCCAATTCGCTTCTAAGTGCCATCTGAGGGACTAGTCTTTCAAAGCCGGGAGTCAGTATTTGGCATTTGACGCCTGGCCGATCTGATTGAACCTCTGCCGATCGTCGATCAACAAACTCCTGAGGAATGGCGACAGCACTTTAGAGACGGATGATGGACTTCAAATACGCTATTCCAGACTCTGCCATGGATAGCACGGAAGATATCGACTCGGTAGGATCCGAGGAAAGCTCATTGCTGACGAAAACCCTTGTCTCCTCGCCCATCGTAAAGGATATCTTCGAAGCGAACCTGCGAACGTACAGTTCACAGGACATCATTTTCGTCAAGGCACCGTCACCTACCTCGATGAATAGCGCTGACAACAGGATCACGTAATTGAATTATACAGCCTGCAACATAACTCTTTTGTCCTTGAATGTTCTATCCCGTTCTTATGGCGCGTTCGATGCGCGGTACCTTTCGTGCGGACCCGTAAGGATGCACTGGACGAGCTCGACGATATCCTATTAAAACAGTCTTCAGATGAGCCGGAACCACAGCGTCGAGATTCTATTCTGGTGGCGACTGAATCAGGGGATTTAATTGTGGTGAATTGGCATAATGGAGAATCTCCATCAGACGGAGGTCTCATGTTCAAGCCTGGTCTACGACACAGGAATATGTGGCCGATCGCTTCTCCTCCAGGTTCAACGTCCACTTCTTTAGGAAAGTTCATCAAAGTCAGTGAAGAGTAATATCAACCCTACGCGATGCTAATGTAGCTCAAAATGGCTTGCGATGGGAGCTTGGCAGGATATGTTTCAACTACACTTCTTATCCGAGAGTCGTCAAGATGCAAATTCAGAAGTGCTCTTACATGATGGGGAAACAGAAATCTTCAGCGCAGAGGTTTGCGGTTTCATTCACTGTTCTGATTTGTAGCGGCGCATGCTGTATGTCGAGGGAATGATATTTCAGTTTGAATTTCTGAAGACGGCGCATTCGGATGGAGTACGATTATGCTACATATTGTTGAGTACAGCTTCCGGAGAGATTGAATTAATGGCAGTGAATACGGACAACCCAAACTATTGTTATATGAGCGACCTCCGACTGGAATGGCGAATTGCACTGGCTTACGACAAATTGCAACTTTCCCCATGTCAATGGGTAATTCCCCTTCTTATGACTACTGAATATTAGAATTCCAATGCCCGTTACATATGGTGGCTTTGGATAACGGGGAAGTTTCGATCATATATGTACACGATCAATGTTCCTCTCTAATATATAGGAGAAAGAAATTATCATCATCGACCCGCGTGAAATGACCATTGGATCGCATCATCCTTTTACTTTACGGAGGGAGATGCCTTTCTTGAAAGGTCTGTACAATTGTGAAAGCATTAACTTTAAGGTGGTATAGTGAGCGCGTGTCTAAAAGGCTCGTCATCCTCCCTTTTAGTTAAATCAAGAGGGTCTTTACTACTGGGGAGTTCTAAAGGAAACGTATACGTCATTGATCTCGATGAAGCCGCATCCTCAAAACACGCTTCTCTCCATACCTCGACAGAGTTCAAGACAAACCCAACAAATTCGGCATTGCACTACAGTCGACGAGGTATAAACGGGAACGTTCTCTTCGTAGGCGGTGAAATGTGTGATACCATCTTATACCTCGTAGTGCCCCGTCGAAGATCTGTTGACTCTAGGTCCCGGAAGATCTATCTGAGATTAGACAATTTCATACTATCCCGAATTGGTCCCCTGTAATGGACTGTGTCCTCGTAGGAGCGTTAATGGGAGATCCCGATGAAGATATTGTTTCCAAAACAATAGATCCTCTTGTCCTCAAATTCCCATCGGAAGAGAGGGATCGGTTATATGTTGGCGCAGGACATCGTGGCGAAGGGGCCTTGAAAGAGTTAAGAACAGGACTTCATACCAATGTCACAGTAGAGTTTGGCTTGGACCAGTAGCCACCCAGCGTGTACTAGTACTAACAATAGTGTCCAAAGGATATGGCACTTGACCTGTGGAAAGGAGAATTCGGAAGGGCGTATTGTCGTAACGATGACATACAACGAAACTAAGATTCTACGGTGGACTTCTCCAGAACCTCGTTCAAACAACATGATCTGGTCAGGAGATCTCGAAATCGACGATATAACGCCTACACTTGCGAATCATCTATCGCTATCCGAGCCAACTCTGGCGACGAGTTTAGTTGCTGGCAGTATTCTTCAGATCACTCCAAGTGGAATGTATTTTAATGACACTGTGCGCAAACAAGTGAGCGCTCAAGAAAGAATCGTGCAGGCTAGCGTTGTTGGGAAGGACATCATTTTGGTGGTATACAATGATTCTGGAGTCTGGACTTTATGGTCTATTACTGTCGATGTAACCCACCCGTCTGAAGGATCTCAGGGTGATGACATCTCGTTTTCGTTCAAAGGACAAATAGATCTTCCAAGAGAGCCTAGCGCGATTCGACTAATCCATTTTCAGTATTCCTCCTTCCACCTCCTCTAATCGGTAGTGACTACACAGATCTCGATCTGATGGTTGCCTTCGTTGCGTACCACTATCCCAGAAAACTGGTCATACACCATCTGACAGACACAATGGATCCCATAACGCAATTCCACCTTGATCCCGAGACACCCAACGATACACCAGAAGATCCTCGAGCCTCTGAAATCCATTCCATTGATGTTATATATGGACAAGGACACACCTATGTTCTTTTGGGTATGAGACACGGATCTATGATAAGCTGCAAGCTCGACCGTATGGATAATTCAATCTCATTCGTGGAACCGCAGACAACGAAATTTGGTCAATCTCAAGTCGAATTTATCACTGCCACACACGACGAAGTTCAAAGAAATCTCGGACCTATGGAGAGGAATAGTGTTTTCGTAAGATGTGAGTATTTATGGCAAATCACTTTGAAGGATGGCGTTCTCAAGATCAACGAAGTTTTGTTTGATGACATTCGAATGGTATTTCGAATTGGATGCGAATTTTGACAATAGCCTCGAATATCTTCGGGAAGTCTTTCATTGAGAAGTGGGGAGTTAGTTCTATTGATGTACAATGTGATTCGCTTTGTAGACGTTGGATCCCAAGTTGGTGTCTGGCCACGGAGCATTCCCATCGGAGAGGTACTCTCAAGTCAAATTCCTGCTAATTATAAGACTCCACGTAGACTCCACTATGACACTAAGATGCAGAGAATGCTCGTTATTTGCAGTAACATCGAGACGTATCTTCCCATACAATCCTATTGCTTAATTAGTGGATACGGAATGTTAAACACCCTCAACGTAATCGATATCCTAAGGAACGACCTCCAAACAATCCCCCCAGAAACAGACGATAACATAAGCAATTACTTCCCCAAAAGGAGCATTATCAACTGTCTATACGAATGGCGTTTCCAAAGTTTCGAAAAGGTCTTCTCTCTGATAGTTCTTGGAATGGGCGATAATCCTCCTGGACCAGATACCCCCAAATACGGTCAAATCGTCATTCTGGCATGCCGCATCTCATCATGGAATAAACGTACCATGCGAATCAAGTTAATTCGCAAATTTCAAACGAAACATCCTGTGTTTGCAATCGCAAAGATAGACGACCGGCGATTACTTTATTCTTGGGGGAATTCCTTGAGTATGATTACCTTTGAGCCTCGATCTTCTGAAGAACACAGGTAATATTCCCGTGCCTAAATCCGTGAAGTGTGCTTATTGCAGATTTCGACTGGAGAATAAGGAAACAGTGTTTACTGCTCCTAGCCCAATTATACATATCACAGTCATGGGAGATAAAGTCTATTGTTCGACGCTCAAGGATTCGGTGTTTATGCTACAGATTGTACAAGGCAACGCATTCGAGTACCTAGCAGGCGATCCGCAGCCACGATTTTCGACATACCATCTTGCTACCGAACATGAACTCCTGGTCGTTGACAAAACTGGGGACCTTGTGGGGCTAGATGTCAATGGTTTATCTCCTGTTATATGGTCTGATAAGTAGTACCCCAAGCGAGACATAAGAGTTTGAATCAGGCATTCAAAATACACTTGCAATCTCCAATCACACGGATCCGAAAGGGAATCATTCGAGGACCTATCATTGGGGATGGCGAAAAGGTGAAACCAGACACGTATATCGCGATTGGGATCAATGGGTCTATTACTACTCTCCGACGATGTCCAAAGTGGAAATTCCAGCTATTGTGTCTGTCGGTACGCTTATTGGTTTCTTCCATGATAAAAAACTACCCAACAGTGCCGGTATCAAATTATCAGAGAGCGGACATGGAATGGAACAACGCAATAGATGTGGACAGATTGGATTATCTGGTGTCGAAGTTGATGTCCGAAGTCAAAGTTCAGTTATCACAGTTCCCGCTACGCTTGCAAATACATGTACGTACGGTGTGTCAAATTTTTTCTGAAGGGGACGTGTCAGTGGATTTGGTGCAAATCATCAAAAAGATCCTGAGCGAGGAATTTGAAGGCATTTCGCTTTAATTAAATCATTACAAGTATAGCAGGGCAGATGGAGTTGTCTATTTGGATATCCTAGGTATGAGATTTCTGCAATTATTATACGGCTTCTAATCAACGCCATGACCATCTTCATGAAACTCTTCGTCTTGTCTCAAATCCCGCCCTCCCGATCCAAACCATCCAAACACATTTCTAAAAGTATTCGTCAATTGAGCCACCAAGGTCTCATTATTCTCCACCTCTTCCTCTTCTTCATCTGTTACATCTTCCTCTTCCTCTTCATCGAACTCTTCCCCCTGCTCAGGCCCATCATGTTCACCTCTAACCAATCCCTGAACAAATCTGTTCAAAACGGATTCGTCTCTCACCATCCCTCGCATCGATCGGATTGGTGCATCATAGGGACTTATTGAATTATCGGGGGGTAACGGGTCGCTTGCCAATTGTGTCCTTGACGTATACTGTCGTGGAATATGACTTAGCAGAGCAGGTACATTCAACACAAATAAATGTCTCGCGACATTTAGTGGAATTGTCGCAAGTGTCTGTGACGATTCCGGCTCAACAACTTGAGACGCAATGCGTTTAGTAACCGTAAGAAGCCATTTCGTCATCTCGGGCGGAGTCCACAGATCTTTTGACCGGTAAATGTACAATTCCGTGTATAGCTCCTGTAGCGGCGAAGGAGGCACTGTCGTCGGAAAATCGGCCGGAAAATCCAGTTTCAGAGTATAAAAAAAATGGGCAATCAACCAAGGAAACTTCAAAATCGCCTTCTCCAGCTCCCGCGAGGACTTGTCATGTGGCCTCTTCTGCTCCTTCTCCAGGAGATATTCCGCCACTGCAGCACTATAATGGATATTCAACAAATACCCCGTCTCGTCGATCCATTCTTCTGAATCGCGCAGCTGGACCAGGTAATTGTATTCTCTGGCTTTGATGGCGGGGAAGTCGATTGAGAGGAGAGCGGCATAGGGGTTTTCTTCGGGTTCAAGGGAGAAGAGGAGTTTGTTGAATTCGAGACAGGTTCGCCAACAGCCGCGGCGGCCGAGACTTTCCATGTGGTGCCAGATGGCTAGGTAGAAACTGCGGTTTTCGAAGTATTCGAATGGCAAGCGGGTTGTACCAAGAGTGAGATTGAACATGGGATGTAATCCACAATCCAATGAGAACAAGGCTCGTTCTACAATTAATCTCATCACCGGATGAGGATACCAATGAGATCGGCAGCTTCTGATAGACTTCCCTGATGTTTTAGAATCTCGCTCACTTGAATACTACAATCAGCAGGTTCCCAACTGGAAACTACCAACTATCAATATGAAACGGATTTTCCCTCAAAAGTCCCATCAAAACATTCGGATCCCCTCCCAAAGCAGCAATAAAAAACTGCATCTGAACATCCTGATACCTTCGACTATGCACAAACTTGAACCTGGTCAAACTCCCCCTCTTGTCCAGGACATCCATCCCCACCATCCGCTTATTATACGCCGCAAACAGCTGCCACTCATCCTTCGGTTTCATGATAGTATGTTTCCTTTGCGCCTGCATCGCTTTGATGCGATTGAGCGTCCGGGCACTGACTCCGTGGATATTCTGGCGTCGAGACTCGCGTGCTTCGATGTCGACTATCTTGCCGAAGAGTTTGCGGAGTTCGAGGTCTGCGTCGAGGTGTTTGGGGTTTATGCTGAGGAGGGCGTGTTTGCGGGTGAGGGACGGGAGACGGGTGGCGGAGGAGGAGCGGGAGGGACTGTCGCCGTATTTTTGGGAGATTTCTTGGATTGCACGGTCGATGTCGTCCAGTTCTGAGGGAGCAGGTGTTGAGGGCGATTCGGTGGGTGTTGAGGAATTGGGTGTGTCGTCTTTCGAAGCCATTGCCTGTTTCTTCTTCTTTTTCTTATTTTTGGACTTTTTGACGGGTGCTGAGGGAGTGGGTTCTTCTGTGCGGTCTACCGTCTCTTCGTCCTCAGATGGCTGTGTTTCGTTGAGCTGAGGTTAGCGAGAGACATTATGGAACAGGTGTACCATGGCAAAGGGATTCCTTGGAGCAGGGACATCGTCTTCTTCTTCCTCGTCCTCTTCAGGAACATCATCCTTAGCAGTTTGCTGATTTAACTTCTTAGCAGCTTCTTCCTGCTCCAGCCGTTTCAGAGCCTTCCTAACCGCCCTTGAACTCATCCTGTCAAATGTCTTATGCACTGTCGAAACTAAAACCCGTCGCAGCCTTCTCTTTGTGAGTCATTCCACGGCTCGAAGATCCTTGAGATCCCCGCTTTAATCACCCAGTCTCGTTCATAACATGGGTTAGGGTTTCCTGCTTGTCGTCATTCACCCCTGAGCACCGGACGCAGTGCCGCTCTTCACCGGCAACTCGTCGGAATCAGAAAGACGTTGGTTTGGTCCCGAGAATGGCTTCTCCGACGTTGCCTCAGGAAATCATTTACGAGATCCTGTCTAATGTGCCTACACGACAATTATGTACGCTTCTGACCACTTCCAAGGCAATTTACTTGGATGTCAAGGGAATCCTGAACTCGCGCCTCGAAACCCATCTCCGTGAAAACGGCGACCACAAGCTCCTGGTCTGATCCCGTCCCTCTTTCATCTATCTCCCTTCACTTTCACCGTTCTTTGACTCTCCTTCATCCCCGGCCGGCGGTATCTGACCTGTAGTTCGAAGCGTTCCTCCCCAACGATCAATCCAGCGTCCCATACCATCTCTCAACATACACCCACACGGCCCCCGAATCACCGGCCTTCACCGCCACCCTCTACAGCTACTTCAGCCTAACCTCCTCCGCGGACCCCCTCTCCTGGCCGGGCCGGCTGCGTTTCCCGACCCCCTCCCGCGCCTGCTACTCCTTCCTTCTCTCGCCCGACGACCCCTGGGCACAACTCGCGCTGCAGGGCAACCTCGTCAAACTCTCGGACCTGAAACCAAGTATCTTCCGCGCGATTGTGCCGTGCTTTGAGCGCCGTGATTTTGTGCGGCTGAAGAAGGTCAAGTTGGATGAGTGGGCTGCGGAGGAGGCCGCGGAGATGATTTGGGTTAATGAGAGGCGCGAGGTCGGGGTGTGGACTCGCGTGCTGGATAGGACGGTGATTAGTATGGAGGAGGAGGTTGAGACCTTGGGCGCGGGGGCGGGCAGGGAGAGAGTGCTCAGGAATGGGGTGCCTTTGTATACTAGACAACGCGAGGGGACGGTACGGTACACGCTTGGGTTCGATTATCTTGCTATGAAGACCGGGTATACACGCTTATGACATCTTGGGGGTGTTACGGACGGCGGCTGATGGTAGATTTTTGTTGAGTAAGTTGGAGCAAATGGATCGGGTTGATAAGAACACGATGGCAATTATTTGGAGAGGCCCCAATCAGGGAGAATTGTGACTTCAACGAAGGCGATGACGCGCGGTATATAGACTGTACATAATGATCGAGCGGCGGGTTTTGTCAGTTAGATATAATTGTGATTACACTTCTTGTTGAATAGTGGATACAAAACAGTGGAACAGTTATGTACATGATTGTAAAAGGATACACCAGATCCAATATTAACTACTGCAACTATATCACTATACTACCCCACTACCTCTTGTTGAACTCCCGCCATCCAATCTATATCAATTCGATATAAGAATGGTAAATCCCAGAGCAAAGTAATATAACAAAAGAGGATAAATAGCAAGCCATTTCCGTCCTTCTAATTGACTCCCATGCAAAACCGACACACTCGCTAACAAATCAGTCCATATAACGCCAAATGGATGGGGAGCGATCAGGGAGAGGTGGCGGAGGAATCGTACCGAAGGCACTCCAAATGTAGGTCACCGCAATAACGGGCAACCTCACGAAAATAGTATGCACAAAAACATTAATCAACGCCGCGATAGTAAGTGGAAAGAGGCAATATCCCAGTACACAAACACTTTGAAAAAACGACCTACTCTCAGCATCCAGCAACCCCCGAAACAGCAACAACAACAACAACAAAAAGCAAGATCCACGTCGAACCAATCGGGAAATGAGGGTCATACACAGTCCCGCCAAGCAACTTCAGATTCACCGTACACACCGCCTCACCAAGCCAGACCATGGTGAAAATCCCTGTGAAAACCACTTGTGACTGATTCTCGCTTGCGCCGAAGGACAGTAATAGACTTAGAACGAGGCAGAAGACCAGAGGACCCCAGAGGTCCCAGTCTTTTGTTACGGCGTCGTTTTCGGAGAAGGATTTTGTGGGCCAGAGGACGTCTTTTACTTTCATTACTACTGCTTTTGCGTCTCGTAGCTATCAGAGAGAGTTAGTTCACCGTCTCGAAATCAAGGAAACCCCACACATCCAAAACAGAAGAGTGGTTTAGAATGAAGGCAGCCGGAGCGCGAATAAGGGAAACAGGGGGATTGCGTTACAAGCAACAAAGGACAATAGGGACGGTACAATTGTAGTCGAGACAGGCTCGTCAAGGGTATCACCCCCGGTATACCTCCTATCGCTAGCGACCTCTCCAGCAACATTTGCGATCCGTCCAAAGGCCTGTTGGCCCGGCTGCGGCGTAGAACTACTCGATGGATATGCTTGTTGTGGCTGGGACGTCGATGTGGAAGGCTGATACGCAGGCAAGTCGTCTATTTCGTCTGGTTCAATGGCGATGTGTTGCGCAGACATGTTTGCGACGACGAGACGATTCTGTGTTGGAACTTGGCACGTACACGTCTCCTGAAATGCCCAAATTCCAGGTCAAGGCGGATTTCAATGCGGACTGGGGGAGATGGGTGCTTTCACGTGATTCGAGGCTCGAAGAGCCGAGCGATTGCGAAGTGGGTCCACCGTCTGGGGACCAAGGACTTCTTCACGGGTTAAGATGATTGCAGCTTGTTGCCAGATTACTTCGACTGCGAATATCGCACATAATCTACAGATATGTCGGAACGTACTGCTCTCTCATGAAACAACTCATTGAAGGTAATTAGACGGGCTGCCGCGGCGGGAGCAAAGGTACCTATGCGTTCCAGCTTGTGCCAGTGGGCAGTACTAAACTTACGTGTAGGCGATCTTTCTCCCTGAAGCGAGTGATTTTATCGCTCGTAATGGAGCCGAGTCAGTCAAAATAACAAGAGAAGCCGGACAAATTGAGAGCAATTTATTCGTCAAGGGTCTTCAGGAACAAGCCATTGAATCCGCCGTCAGTGTCACGGCGGGAGTTCATCTTCCCACCGACTCTGAATCCCACGTACCCCGCCCATCCCTCTTCCCTCGCATCCCAACTCACTTCACAACCGCACCGTGCTTACCTTTTTAGTGCGCAAACACCGCAATCTGGATCAACCCAGCCGGAAAAATCGAACACACATACCAAAAACTACACACCTTCGACGTAAACATCAAAGGCGGCGCAATGCTAATGGAATCCAAATCGACCCAACCCGGCACCCGCATAACTCCCCCCTTCGCCACGAGTCTGGGAAAAGTCGGCCTAGCAATCTGCTACGATCTGCGGTTCCCGGAGATGGCCTTACAATTACGCAGACTGGGGGCCGAGGTATTGACTTTTCCGAGCGCGTTTACGACTCGGACGGGGGCCGCGCATTGGGAATTGTTGCTCCGGGGGACGGCGGTGCAGACGCAGTGTTATGTTGTTGCTGCGGCGCAGGTGGGGAAACATGATCCGGAGGGGAAGAGGCAGAGTTATGGGCACGCTATGGTACACCGTCTCCCCAGCTCGAGTCGATTGCTTGGAAGGCGTTGACTGTAGATTGTGGATCCGTGGGGGAGTGTGGTTGCGCAGTGTAGTGATATTCATAGGAAGGATGGGGAGGGCGATTTTTGTCTTGCTGAGATTGATTTGGAAAGGGTGGAGAGTATACGACAAGGTGAGTTCCCCTATCAACGGTGGTAATGGTAGATATGCCGTTGTGGGAGCAGCGGAGAAATGATGTGTATCCGGTGGTATAGAGAGTACATATGTAAAAACTTAGATAAACATGGATGTTCAATCCACTATCATTATCTGCTTCTTAAATGAGACTCGTTTTGTTCATCAGATAGAGGGACTGGATCGGCAGAAATTCGCCGATTCCAAGTCCCAAATCGATCGACACAACACCAATTCCTGAGCCCAACCTCACGCTTGTGCCTCGCCTCGCCTACTCTCCCACGCAAAATGATCCAAGCGGTCCTAATATTCAACAACAAAGGCCTCCCACGCTTAACCAAATTCTACTCCACCACGCCAACACCTCATCTCCAACAGCT
>Ga0182024_10018377_pt1 | contig 13025 bp, 10 predicted proteins | sample P32metaG_FD_120480 | JGI IMG/M metagenome (GOLD analysis project Ga0182024, IMG submission 120480) | Permafrost microbial communities from Stordalen Mire, Sweden - P3-2 metaG (Illumina Assembly) | ecosystem: Environmental > Terrestrial > Soil > Wetlands > Permafrost | place: Sweden: Stordalen...
CCGACGCATCATCGCACGTCACAGCGGTCAGTTGCGCCCGCGGTGGGAGGCTTCGCCGCAGTTTTGGCAGCGGCTCCTGATGGCTGCGACGGGCGGGACTGACACTTCCTTGATAGACGTGCATCTCAACGGCCTTCAGTTGCTCGGGGCGGAGCTCATTCCCACCTGCAGATCCGGTAACGCTTGATATCAGAAGAGTAGCTATCGATCTGTCATCACGACGAGTTGGACATAATCGATGTATTGGCGTCTCGAACCGCGTTAATGGCAATTCTCTAGGCCTTACTACTGAGAGGAACGAACGAGGACTTACCCCTAATGCCCGCATCATCATCCGATATCCTGTGATGAGCCCGCTTGCCGGCGAAAGTTGCGTGTCACGGAATCTTCACTATGCTGTGGGCCGATGGACGAGCCTGCCCGCTATCGCTGGATTGCCGCTCACATTTTGCCGTACGAGCCGGAACTGCGAGGCTGGCTCAGACGGCGACTGGGTGCACTCAGCGCCAATGATATCGATGACGTTGTCCAGGAGGCGTTTGCCCGCATTTGGGCCGCCGATTTCTCGAACATTCGCAGCGGGCGCGCGTACTTGTACGCGACCGTCCGGCACCTGCTGGCTGAATATACCCGCCGCAGTCGTATCGTACCGATCGAGCTATTAGGGGAAATCGACTCCTTAAGCATCATCAGTGACGAGCCCGGGCTGGATCGGCGGGTGGGGGCGCGCCAGGAACTGGATCGATTGCGCGCGATTGTTTCGGCGCTTCCCGTCCAATGTCGGCGGGTGTTCGAGTTACGCAAGTTTCAAGGATTGTCACATCGGGATATCGCACAGCGTATGGGATTGAGTGAAAAAACGGTTGAGAACCATCTGACTCGGGCGCTCGCGCGCATTGCCGAAGTGCTAGCCTCCAAAATACCGTTCGAGCAGTCAGAGCGTTCGGAGTTGTCGGCGAAGCGAGCCGATGACGCGGACGATGGAAGCGATTAACGAACTGGCCGCGCGTTGGGCGGTGCGCGCCGATGCTGGACCTTTGAGTCCGGACGACCAACGGGCGCTCGATGCTTGGCTCGACGCGGATCCGCGGCATCGCGGTGCGTACGTCCGCGCGCGCGCGCGGTGGGACGACCTTGATCGACTCGCCGCGCTGCATGGTTCTGCGAGTCCCGATGCAAAGCCCGGAGTTGCAGAAAAACCCGTTGTTGAGAAAACAGTTGCAGAAAAAGCTGAAGCTACTTCGTCGGGCCTATCTCGACGGCAGCTGATCGCCGCGAGCGTCGCGGCGATCACCGTCGGTGCCGGCGGATTGTCGTGGGTGGTTTTGCACTACGGGCGAGAACGATACACGAGCGGTGTCGGCGAGGTCCGGCGCATCGCGCTCGAGGATGGTTCAACGATGCTCCTCAACACCGCAACCGCAGTGACGGTGCAGTTCAACAAGCGGCAGCGCGACATTCGATTGATTCGGGGCGAAGCGCTATTCGAGGTCGCGCACGACAGGACGCGGCCATTTCTCGTCCATGCGAACGATATCGCCGTTCGCGCTGTCGGCACCGCGTTTGCGGTGAGGCTCGAAGCGGCGCAGGTCGACGTCACGGTCACCGAGGGTGTGGTTGAAGTGGCAGACTCGGCGACGGCGCCCGCGTCCGGCTCATCCGTACCGCCGGCCTCTCGCCCCGAGGCAAAGCGTGTGGCGGCAAATGAACGAGTCGTTATTGCAGGCTCGCGTACCCCGGAAATCCGACCCATTTCACCCGCCGAGACGGACCGACAACTCGCCTGGCGTGAGGGCATGGTGTCCTTCGACGGGGAATCCTTAGCGACCGCGGTCGCGGAGATCAATCGCCACAACCGGCGCCAGATCGTCGTCGATGATCCGGCCCTGGCGGCAAAGCCGATCGTGGGTATCTTCCGCGCGACCGATCTGGACGGCTTCTCGGCGGCGGCCGCGGCGGCGCTGAAGGCGAGGGCGATCCCGGATGGCGACGTCATTCGACTGAAGCTCGCCGCCGCCCAAACACTGAATTAGCGTCGATTGGGGGGAAAGCCCCACTCGTTCATCTCACCCCTAAGGCGTCTCTCCGATAACTGTATCGGCGCCACAACAACAGACGCGTTCACGCGCAAAAGGGGTGGGACAATGAAGATTCGGGGCCTACGCGTAACCGATACGATGAGCGCACTGTTACTTGCATCACTTCTCGCCGTTGCCGCGCCGTTACCAGCGGCCGCGCAGGAGGTGCACGCGTTCGACGTGTCCACTCCCGATCCCGCGAGCGCCATCCGCGCTTTTGGAGACCAAGCGGGACTTCAGATTCTCGCGTCGGCCGATGACTTGAAGGATAAAAAATTCAATCCTGTCAGCGGAGACATTTCGACTGAGGAGGCATTGAACGACCTATTGGCTGGAACCGGCCTGGATCATCGTTACGTGGGTGATCGTGCAGTCGCTCTGGTGAGTAACAGTTCGGCAGCGGCTGTCGCCCCATCCGAGACGGCGTCGACGACGTCCTCCCCCTCCGCCTCTGGCGATCAACCGGCCTCACAAGCTGACGGAAAATCGAAAAAAGAGGACGGAAAGAAAGGCTTCTGGGACCGATTTCGCGTGGCTCAAGTGGATAAAGGGACATCTTCGGGACCTTCTCCAGTAGAAGAGGAAAACGATCAGTCGTCTAAGAAGAAGAAAGCTGATCAGCTGGAAGAAGTCGTCATCACGGGATCGCGCATCCCCCGTGCCGCACAGGAAGGTGCACAGGAAGTTCACGTCTACACCAGGGAGCAGATTGAGCAGAGCGGGCAGACGACGGCATCCGATTTTCTCAATACGCTACCGGATGTTTCGGTATCTATAAACGAGCAGAACCCTGGCTTTATAACACCTGTCGGCGTCACAACTGTGACGTTGCATGGTCTGCCGATCGGAACGACGCTTGTGCTAATCAATGGCCGCCGGGTGGAGACATCCGGCGTGACGCAGGGAGCCATCGGGAATTTCTTCGATATCAACACCATTCCGCTGGCGGCGATTGAGCGAATCGAAATCATTTCGGAAGGCTCTTCAGCGATCTATGGCTCTGACGCGATTGCAGGTGTGGTCAATTTTATCCTAAGGAGTAACTTTGACGGGTTTGAAGCAGACGCGAAGTACGGAGGGGCATCCGGGACGGACCAATGGAACGGCGACTTGGCGTGGGGTAAGAATTGGAGCCGAGGCGGTGTCTCGATCATTGGTAGCGTCCTGACAAGAAGCGAGTTGTCCGGTAATGAACGGAGATTGACGGCGTCCGGGGATTTCACGCCCTTCGGTGGCCAGGATACCCGTGGCGACGAATGCAACCCGGGCAACATTTTCTCCATAGACGGAAAGCCGTTACCAGGATTGGGAACGGCGACCTACGCTGCGGTTCCGTCCGGCTTCACGGGACAGCCCACAAAACAGGAGTTCGCGCCGACTGCGGGGACACTGAACAAGTGCAGCCTCGGCGCCTTTGGCTCTCTCATTCCACCGAGCCACCGTCAGGGCGTTTTGGCGTCGGGGAATTACAAGTTAACACCGTCAATTGAGCTGTTCACCGAACTCATGTTCTCTCATGTACAGCAAGCCGCATACAGCGCACCACCCGGGCTATTCGCACAACCGGGATTCGCTGAATTCACCGCGTCGGCCTCGAATCCGTTCAACCCTTTCGGAGAGACTGTCGGCGTAAGCGATCTGTTTACGACCCTGCCCAGAACCAACGAGACGAACAACGAGGGATTTGTCCGCGCATTAGTTGGCGCGAGGGGCAATTTTCTGGAACGTTGGCATTGGGAAATCAGCGCCTGGGATGCGCAAGACCGGGCACATACCACATTTGTTGGCAATATCAATTTTGGGGCGGTGCAGAGCGCGCTGGATTCAAGCGATTCGGCAAAAGCACTCGATCCTTTCATCGCCGGTGCACCGGCCTCGCGGGGATTGTTGGCGTCTCTGTTTACGAGTAATGAACTGATTGGTAGCTTCGGTCGTACAACGGCAATAAATGGCTTCGCGCGTGGGCCTATTTTAAACCTGCCGTCCGGGCCTCTCGAATTGGTGGTTGGCGCCGAATACGACCGTGATGTCCTCGACCAGAATGCAGCGTTCGCAGGAGTCGCGACGACGTTTCGTCGCTCGCGCAACGCCGTATTTAGCGAGGCACGGGTGCCCATTCTTTCTAGTCCCAGCCGCCCACAAGCTGGCGATAGACTCGCGATCACGCTTGCGGCGCGCTACGATGATTACAATGACTTTGGTCACAAGAGTACGCCGCAGGTTGGCGTTGAATGGCGTCCCGACGAGACATTGCTGATTCGAGGTAGCTACAGCCGCGCATTCAAGGCGCCTGCACTATATCAGCTCCACGGAGCAACATTTTCATCCCCGGGCACGATCATCATAGATCCGTTGCGTGGAAATCAGCAGGAAGCAGTCGACGCGATTTTTGGCAGCAATCCCAACCTGCAACCGGAAACCGGCCAGTCTCGCACTTTCGGGTTCGTCTATTCGAGCGTGGCGATTCCAGATCTTCAGCTATCCCTGACCCACTGGGCAATCGATGAGTCCAACAGTATTCAAGAGCTGAACCTTCAAGCGCTTATCAACAACGCCAGTCTGTTTCCAGGAAGCGTGGTTCGGGCTCCAAGCTGTACCAGCGGGCCGCCCTGTCCGATCACTCTCGTTAACGCGACGGAGGTGAACTTCGGTGAGCTCAATGTGGCGGGTTTTGACTATAGGATTAGCTACAAGATCCAAACGGCTTTTGGCGACGTGCTCCCTTCCATCGCAGCGACGGAAACGTATCATTACACATCCGCGCTAACTCCCAGCACTCCAGCGATCGACGGTGTGAGCAGAGCGAACGACGATGCTCAGTGGGCGCCGCGATGGAAGGCGACAATCGCTCTTGGCTGGAAATTGAACCTCTTTTCCTTGAACGTTGACGGTCGCTATGTAGGTCGCTACCTCGATTATCAGGACATCCCTAATTCCAACCAGTTGGGCAATTTCTGGCTTTACGACGCCAACTTTCGCTATGAACTAGGGCGGGCTCTTGGTTCCGCCAACAGAGCGATGAAGGGCGTGTACATTGAGATGGGCGGTGTCAACATCCTTAGCAGACTACCGCAATATTCAAACTATCAGTTCGGAGGCGTGGGATACGATCCGCTACAGGCGGATATTAGGGGACGCTTTCTTTACGTGCAGAGTGGTGTCCGGTGGTGAATTGGCCCAGCGCGGTCGTTGCGATCGCGGCATGTCTAGTGAGCGTAACCGTCTATGCACGCGCTTTCACGTTTGTGGATGAAGTGGAGATGTCCCACTTCGGCGATCCGAATAACGGACAAGTCGAACCGATCACATTCTCCCCAGATAGACAGTACTTCGCAGTGCATAGCGAGCGGGGAGTTGTCGGTACGAACCGTTCGGAATCCAGGATTCGTGTCTACGCCACAGACGACGTAAGTTACTTTCTGTCCCATCCGGCAATCAATGAGGCGCCTCCGCCGGCGTGGGAGTTCAGTAGCTCAACTTACAAGGATGGTCCGATCATCACGCAAGTGCGTTGGTTACCGGATTCGTCCGCGTTCGCGTTTCTTGAGAAGAAGCCTTCGGGTTGCGAGCAGCTGGTGCTAGGCGACGTGAAGGATAAGACACGCACCGTGTTGACCGGCGACGACCAGGCGGTTTTGCAGTACGACATCAAGGACAGGACTCACTTCGTATACATCACCGTTAGCCCCGCGATTCGTGATGCCGTTGCGCGTCAGCAGAGCACGATTGGTCTTGTCGGAACCGGCCGCTCGCTGATGAGCTTGATGTTTCCTCAAGACACCACATACGGTGAGCTCTTTCCGTGGGCGGACCTCGGTGAATTGTGGGCCGTACGCGACGGAAAGCGTGTCCTCGTCCGTGACGTGGCGTCCGGCAAGCCTCTGCCGATACACTGGGCCGGAGAAACGCTCTTCGGTGAAGGGTCGCTTGCGCTCTCGCCCGATGGTCGGTTCGTAGTCGCGATTATTAGCGTGCGCGATATCCCTCCTGACTGGAAAATCCTGTACCCGCCGCCGGATCCAAAATCCGCCATTCAGATCCGGACCACTGGAGCCCAGGATATCTGGGCACTCGACGGTTTCCTGGACGTGAGCGAATACGTCGTGATCGATTTGGAGACGGGAAGCCTGCGGTCAGTGACGAATGCTCCTACCGGCTATTCCAGCAGCAACTGGGGTGGAGCGGAGACGGCGGTATGGTCGCGGGATGGCAGATCGATACTGCTATCCAACACCTTCGTCCCGCCGACCGGGTCAAGTGCCGCCAAAAAGCCATCGCCGCCGTGCGTGACCTTGATTGACGTTGCATCCGGTAAGATGATCTGTCTCGAACGCCATCAGGGCAGCACGTACAAGAAGGAATCGCAAAAGTACATCGAAACAGCCACGTTTGCTGCAGACCGGAACGATGCCGTGCGCATTGGCTACTGGCAGGCGGGCACTGAAGGGTCACTGTTTTACGTTCGCTCCCACGATGGCACTTGGATGGCGAGCCCCGACTTGGCTCCAGCGGTGGGTTCCGAGCGCTCTCTAGACGTAACGATCAAGCAGGATCTCAATAGCCCCCCGGTGCTGTTCGCTACTGACCCTGCGACAAAGGTTGGGCGAGTCCTTTGGGATCCAAATCCACAGTTGAAGGAGGTCGAGTTCGGCAAGGTTTCCACTTTGGAATGGAAGGATGAGACCGGAAGGGCGTGGGAAGGCGGCCTTTACAAACCGCGAGGCTACGTTTCCGGTCACCGCTACCCGTTGGTGGTACAGACTCACGGATTTCAAAAGCACGAATTCCGACCGAGCGGAAACTGGCCCACGGGCTTTGCCGCTCAGCAGCTGAGCGCGGCAGGCTTCTTGGTGCTACAGGTGCCGGACTGCCCGATGTTCGAAACTCCGCAGGAGGGACCTTGCAACATAGCCGGTTACGAGGCCGGGGCGACAAAGTTGATCTCGGTGGGCATGGCTGACCCAGATCGTCTCGGCATCATCGGATTTAGCCGAACTTGCTTCAGCGTCATGACGCAGCTGACCAGGGGTCATCTGCACTTCGAGGCGGCTTCTATTACGGAAGGATTCATCATGGGGTACATGGAATACCTGCAAGAGGTGGACTACGGGAATGACTTCGATGCACATACCGTTGAGGCGGCACTCGGAGCCAGAAAGCCATTTGGTCAGGAGATTTACAAGTGGATCAGTCGTTCTCCCGAATTCAATATTCACAAGGTGACTACACCGTTACAAATCGTGGCGACAAACAACCACTATTCCCTATTGGAACTCTGGGAGCCGTACGCCGCTCTTCGATTTCTGAAAAAACCGGTTGACCTCATCATTCTTCAGGAAGGCACGCATCCACTGAGCAATCCAGGGCAAATTATGGCGTCTCAGCAAAACACGGTCGATTGGTTTCGGTTCTGGCTACAGGATTACGAAGATCCCGATCCACTACAGTCTGATCAATACAAGCGCTGGCGTGAGATGCGAAGGCTCCGAGACGCGCAGTTGAGCGCGACTCGCTGAAGCCCGGCTCACGTGACGCGGGAGATTGACGAGTGCCGGAGCTGAAACGGCTTCGGAGTTCCGGTGGCAAAGGCAAAACGTCTTTGACGTTGATCGAAACGGAGGATGGTGTATGAAGGTCTCAATGCTGATTGGCGGAAGGAAGTGGGTAGCCTGGGGTCTGCTTACAAGTATTATCACTAATTCAACACTGTTGTTGATGAGCAATCCCGCTTATGCAGATACGTGTATTGCACAGGATTGCGCCAATGCCAACTTGGCGTGCAATTCGGTGTGCATGCTCAATGGCTGGGGCAACGGGCATCTGCTGGGACAGTGCGTGGTAGGGGGGAGCTCTTTCGAGTGTATGTGCGCTAACGGCAGACTTTTCGCTCTCAATTGTTGATACACAGGGCCGGCGCGGCTTACGCGCGCCGGCGTATTTCGAATCCTCGCGGGCGCTGACTGGCCCGATGGTACGCGCGGTGGCTAGGCCGCCCTTTACACGGGGTGCCACGGGAAACGGTGTTTTTCAGCGAATGCTCGAACTCCGGTGCCGCGCGTGTCTAGCCAAGGCCGCGGGCTTATGAGGATCGTCCGTGCAATCATCAAGTTAGAGGAGAATGAACTCATGAACGCGAAGCGAAGGGTTGAATTGACTTGCTCGTTGCTTAGATGCGGCGCCGCGGTCGCATTGGGCGCGCTGTCACCCCCGGTTGCCCTCGCAACCAGCTGCGGCCCTACGCCAGAATGCGTTGGGTATCAAACTTGCCTTTTGTGGACAAACTCGCAACGTATATCGTTCTGCAATTCAGTCGCACCTCCCGGTCGTACGCAGACAGGCACCCCGATTTGCCTCGGTGCCGGTCAGCAAGGGTGCACGACTGGTGGGATTGAGTGCTTTTATCGATGACAGTTGATGCCGCCAAGTTGTCGGGTGGTGTCGAGACCCGCCTTGTTGGGAGGGAGGTAAGTGACGCGTTCGCTTGACATTGTCGCGACGACGACCCTCGTTACATGCGCACTGATCGTCACAGGCTTGTTAGTGCGGCGGGAATTCTTTACTTCCGCGCAGCAGACGACTCAACCGGACCGCGCGGTTTTCCTCAAAGACTGGCGAGCGGCTCTGACGAGTGCAGCGGATGCACCAGTGCAGCTCATTGAATTCGGCGACTTCGAGTGTCCGTTCTGCGGAGAGTTTCATAGGAATCTAAGTGCCGTCGAGCGGAGACACCAGAACATGGTAGCGCTAACATTTGTCCACTTTCCCTTGCAAGGACATCGCTTCGCGCTAGCGGCGGCGCGAGTGGCGGAGTGTGCAAGGGATCAGGGACGATTTGAAGCGATGCGCGATGAACTTTTCGAGCGGCAAGACGATTTCGGTCTAAAGCCGTGGAGTGACTTTGCCGCCGCCGCGGGGGTATCGCATCTTGCGGCGTTCGACGACTGCATCAAGCGCACCGATCCAATCCCTCGGGTGGAGGAGGGAAGAGCACTAGGTCGGAAGTTCGACGTCCGGGGCACGCCGACAATCATAATCAACGGCTGGAAGCTTGGGCGACCTCCAACTCTTGATGAGCTTGATCACATGATCAAAGCAATCCTCGCCGGCAAAAGTCCGGTCGGCTCCACGTGAGCGTCAGCAGTAAGGACTTGGCCCGAATCGCCGCGTCGGTCACCAGCGAATCGACTTCCCGCGCATCGCGAGTAGACGTAGATGGCGCGCAGCGTGATTCCGGCCATCCCGTACGCCCGGCGCTTCATGTAACGACGACCGTCGGACTGGCGATCACGGTAGCGGTGATGGCCGTCAAGCTGTCGGAGCAGCGCGACCTTCGCCGCCAGGCGGAAACCCAAGTTCGGGAGATGGCAGTCGCGCGGGCGGCGAACATCGGCGCCGAGCAACAACAGGCAGCTCGCGCGCTCCGGGCGGCCCGGGCCGCGCGAATGGGATCGGCGGGCAGCGCGACGTCGAATGTCGCGGCTTTGACAGCTCCGGGGGCTGCACCAGGATCGCGAGACCGGAACTTTCAGCAGCAACTGCGCAAGCAACTGGCGGATCCGGCGCTGCGCAGCGCCTTCCGCGCCCAGCAACGCGCTGCGGTACTTCAAATATACGGTGACCTCTTGCGAAGCTGGCACTTGCCCGCCGACAAGAGCGATCGCGTCTTAGATTTCCTGGCCGAGCAGCAGCTCGTCGAAATGGACCGCTCGTTAGCTCAATCGACCGGCTCAGCGCCAGGCGTCCCGGCCTCTGACAATAGTGACGAGCTGAAAGCCGTCTTGACTGACCAGCAGCGTGCACAGTTGACCAAGCAGCAGGCGAGCCTGAGCGAGCGTCTGACCGTGAGCGCGCTCTCCGATGAATTGTCTCTGGCGCAGATGCCGCTGACGGACAGCCAACGAGATCAGCTTACCCAAATCATGTACGATGAACGCACCGCAATCCCCGCACCCGATGTGCAAGGCTCCGCGGCGAGTTCACCGGACGCACAGCGGGCGTTGGCAGATTGGGAATCCGCCCTCGATCAACGAGTGCAAGATCGCGCCGCGACCATCCTCACTAGCGATCAACAAACGCGCTTCGAACAGTTCATGACCCGCCAACGCGAAGCGCGCAGTGCGTTCGCCACGCTTGAAGTCGTGCAGGGTGGCGATACTGCGAGTGGTGTGGCGACGCCTGGTACGGCGGTGGGAGTGGTGTCGTCTCAGCCTTGATAAAATGGCTTCGCAGCGACGACGCGTGCATTAAGCGTGCAACAACGATTGGTCCAACCTATCCGAAACTCACGATGAATCGCTCATCACCCCAAGTTGGGATTCACGCCGCAAATCAAGAAGGTCTGCCATCACGGCCTCTGCCGTCGGCCATCTTCCGGCGCCGCGCCCCGTCACGACAATCGTCTCGCCGCTCACAAGCGTGAGCGCGAGCGCATTCCACTCGCCGGCGATATTCGCCAGAGGATGGTCCTCACCGATCCGTTCGAGGCACACGTGGGCGGCAACTTTGCCGGAGTTGCGCTTCGAAGCGGTTCCGAGCAATCGTAATGAGTGCCCCTCTCTCGCGTCTGACAACAGCTGCTCCAGTCGAGTTTCTACAATGCCCTCGACGGACAGCGTATCCACCTCTCGGCCGAAGGCATGCCGCGCCAGGATCCGAAGTTTTCGCGCGGCATCGCGTCCGGAGAGGTCCTCGCTGGCATCGGCTTCCGCATACCCGCGCGCCTGCGCATCGCGCAAAGCCTCCTGAAGCGGCACTCCCTGCTGACATTGCTCAAGAACAAAACTACACGTGCCGCTCAGAATCGCGGTTACCGAAGTGATCTCACCGCTCGCCGCCAAGCGGCGTACGGCCTCGATCATTGGCGCACTGCCGCCGACGGCGGCGGAATAGCGCAAGGACGCGTCGTGCCGTGCCGCGAGAGAACACAGCACGGGTCCCGATTCGGCAATGACGGCTTTATTGGCGGACACGACAGCAATACCGCGGTTCAGAAACGCGTTAACGAGCCGAGTGGAGGGCTCAAGCCCGGGAAGAGCATCCACGACCACATCACACTCCAATGCCTGGAGAGCTTCCTCATCGATTTGAATGGCCGTGAGCGGAACCTCTTCAGCTAGCGCGAGAAAGCGCGCCCGCACGAATGTCCCCACCACCCGAAAATGCTTGGGCACCGCGAGGAGCCGTCGATACACGCCACCGCCGACAGTGCCGACTCCCAATAGCAGCACGCGTGTGGGCGCGGTCGTGACGGCGTCCGCAAGCGTCGCCGTGCTGAAGCCCACGTGCGATTCATAGGCAGCGCCCAGCGCGGCCACTTCCGCCGTGCGTTGCTGACGTTGTAAGAAATGGACGGCTTTCGGTTGAATGAGCGGTCCGGCGAGCGCCAACGCCTGTCCATACCCTAAGCTCGAAAATCGCCGGGGCTGATAGCCTATCGAGGCGGCAGGATCCGATTCGTAGACTCCGTCGACGTCTTTTAATGTGGAGCTCCACATTAAAAGACAAATGGTGCGTTGAAGCGAATGTGGAGCAACCGCCCCGAATGCCTAATTCCCGCGGCAACGAGGCGATTGAACTCCACATTACTGGTGCCCGCTACAAGGTATCGAGCCAATCGAGAAGTGAACGACTGGGACGCCACTTGGACGATGTGATGGAATCGCCTCCGCTGGCCGCTTTGGCCAATGCTTGTCTCTTCATCTCCAAGTCCACCTTGGCGTAGCGCCCGGTAGTCGTCACACTAGCGTGGCCTAACCAGTGGCTTATGGAAGGCAAATCAACACCGGACTTCAGCAGAAAAACTGCGGTGCTGTGTCGCATGCTGTGCGGATGCAGGCGCTTGCGGCTTAGTGATGTGATGTCCTTTGCAGCAAGGCGACAATACCTTGATAGAATGTAGCGAACTCCAAAGCGCGTGAGACGCTGTCCTCTTTGATTGCAGAACACGGCCGCGTTAGATCTTAAGTCCAGCCCACGCTCTACGAAGAAGGCCCGCAGAACCTTCGCGGTCTGAGGCCACAATGGACAGATCCGCGTCTTACGTCCCTTGCCGACGAGTTTTACTTGCGCCGGGGATTGCAGCTGCAGGTCCGATGCTCCGAGATCCACAATCTCCTGCACCCGCGCGCCTGTGTTGAACATCAATGCCAGCAACGCATAGTCTCTTGAGCCCTGACCTGAACGGCGATCGACACTGTCCATAATCGCGCGGATCTCGTCATGCTCGAAATACTCGATCAGCGATGTCCCGGCGCGCTTGAAGGGGACACCGAGCAGTTGCTGGGTGTGGCGCAGTCGCTCGGGGTAGCGGATGGCAACATATCGAGCGAACGCGTGAATGGCTGAAAGCCGGACGTTGCGTGACGAGGGCTTGTTATGACGCTTGCACTCGAGATGGTTCAGGAACGCAAGAACAGAATCTGCGGTCACGGAATCAAGATCAAGACTTGCAACATCGGTACTTTGGGCGTCGGCAATGAACCGCAATAGAAGCGCCAGGGTGTCTCTGTAGCTGAGAAGAGTGTGGCGGCTTAAGCCGCGTTGTTCGCGCAAATAGGGACCAAAGAAGCCGTGGATCGCCTGCGCCAAAGCGTTGGGGAGCTTGCTACTCATGACGGGAGTCCTCCACTTGGACGAGATCGCCGTAATGGTCACGAAAGCGCTCGCTTGCCGCTGCAGCGAGCGCGGGTACAAACGAGAGATAGTGGCTTGTTGCGACAATGGACTGATGTCCCATGTAGGCGCATAAGAGCGGCAGTCGGGACTGTAGGTCATGCCCGGCCTCATACGAGCGAAGCAGAACGGAAATGGCGAATCCGTGGCGATAGTCATGAATCCGTGGCACGCGCCCGTCCGGCTTGCGAATCCCGGCGGTCGCCATCAGGGTGTGCAACTCAGTGTATAGGTGAGTGCGGGAAAATCCCTTGAGGCCCGCCTTGCCGTGACAGA
>Ga0182024_10018378_pt1 | contig 13025 bp, 11 predicted proteins | sample P32metaG_FD_120480 | JGI IMG/M metagenome (GOLD analysis project Ga0182024, IMG submission 120480) | Permafrost microbial communities from Stordalen Mire, Sweden - P3-2 metaG (Illumina Assembly) | ecosystem: Environmental > Terrestrial > Soil > Wetlands > Permafrost | place: Sweden: Stordalen...
GGCCACCATGTTCAATCAATACGACCAGATTGCCGCCAAGCTGTTGCCCGCCATTGAAGCGGCCACCATCAAACCCAAAACCGCGCCGCCCATCGGCGAACCGCTGTCCGCCAAACGCGGCGCAAAAGTGAACCTCTCCAACTAAAAAGGAGTCATTATGCTCGAATCCGATTTATTTGAAGAAATGCTCGCCGCCTATCCCGCTGAAAAGCGGGAACTGGCGCGGGCGGTTTATTATCGCTTCGCTGACGGCGACAGCACGCAGTTTTTCAGCCAGCTTTTTCTCGTGCTGGACGTGTATGCCCATTATGCCGAGCGCATCCCTGCCCGGATGATTTCGGCCAACGCCGATTCGCTGGCGACCCTTCAGGAACTGCGCGAGGAAATTAACTCGCTCGCCAAAACGATTGAAACCCGCGATGCCAACATCACGGATCACGCGGAAAAGACCGACGAGCTTTGCCGCGCAACCCAGAAAAAATGCGATGAAACCATTGCGGCCATTGAATTGACCGTGAAGAATCTGGGCGCACAGGTGGACACCAAGGCCATCGTGCAGGGCGTTCAAGACTCGATTCAATCCGGCATCAACCAGAAAATTATCGAGCCATTCGTGCAGCACACCAACGATCTGGCTTGGAAGGTCATGCCAACGCTGGAGAAAATTCAGGCTGCCGCCGACGAAGCCAAGTCCGAATGGTCAAAACGGATTTGGAAAACCGCGTGGACAACCAGTTTGTTTTGGAGCATCTCGGCGGCCATCCTCATTGCCTGCCTGATTTGCTTGGAGCTTACTGCCCGCTACGACCGCAAAATGGCCATCCAAATTGATGACATGGCGCAGGTCATGCAATTCAATCAGGCGGCATTTCACATGCTGGCGGTTGCCAAAATTCCCATCAAAGTGCTGCCGACGCAAAATGACAGCTTTGCCAGTCCACCGGGATTTGTGCTGGTGATTGAAGGCGCTTATGCGGCTGATATGCGCCAGGTCAACGGACAAAACAACGGCTGTATTTTCTTTCGCAGCAGCGTCTCCCAAAAACAAATCCGGCACTTGCTGCCGGACGGCGATAATCAGGCGCAAGCCACCAACAATCCGGCAAACTAATCTTGACGTGATTTTTCAATGCGTAGCAATTTTGGAACGGAGACCTCAAGTGATTTTGCCAGACGCATGATAATTTCGCGCCCTGATAATTTTCCTGTCCGCTCCCAATAACCCAATGTTGTCTGCGGCACGCCCACCAGCTTGGCTAGTTCATGCTGCGTCAATTTCCGCTCCTTGCGGAGATGATACAGCCATGCTCCGTAAGCATCGCGGCGAGCTTTTGGTTTGCGACCCATGCAGGGTGCATATTAAAAGCATGGAAAAAAAGATGTTGCATTTTAACAATGTATTGTTAAAACTCGAATCGTGCATTCAGCAGCGGCAGCGGATGGAAAGCCAACAGCCAGCAATGGCGTGGATTCGGAAGCCATGTCCCCCAAGATAAAAATTCTGGTGGTGGACGACCAAATGGCCGTGGCATTGATGATGGTTTTTTTACTCACGCGAGCCGGTTGTGAAGCGCAAGCGGCTTTGAGTGCCGAAAAAGCACTGCGACTGGCTCAAACGGAAGCGTTCGACTTAATCACCCTCGATGTTGGAATGCCAGACCTCGATGGATTTCTGTTGTTTCAAAAGTTGCGGCAAATCCCGCACTTGAAAGAAATCCCGGTGGTGTTTGTATCCGGCAATTCCACGATAGAAAACCAGCAGCACGCGCTTGAGCTTGGCGCGGCAGATTTCATTGAGAAGCCGTTTGACACGCAAGATTTTCTTTCCCGCATTCTTTCACTGGTCGAAGAAACCGCAACGGCATGACCAATCCATTCCACCAATTTAATCGGGAAGCGCGCTTTTTGGAAAGGCGCGGGCGAAATGTTTCAGTTGCGATTCAACCGCCCTTCTTTGGCAAACGCTTTTTGGCGACGGCCAGACGTTCACGCGCAATTTCCAGATCATCATTGCCATCGCAAAATTCAATGAGCAGTTTGGCCAAGGCAATCAGATGTTCCACTTGGAAGCTCAACGGGCGGCGGCGGCGGCGGCACATGGCTTCCAATTCCGTGCGCTGTTCCTCGGACATGCGGATATTGAACTGGAGTGTTTTTTTCGCCACTCCCGAAGCGTGCCAGACGCGAATTTTGAACTCATGGGGAAAGATGATTGACAACGGGATACATTGCTATAATAAATGCCGGATAAATGTTTCCTCGAAGTCACAGAAAACTTCTGGACTGAACGGGGACTCATGGCGCAAGATTTTATGGTCAGATGAATCCGGCGATTCCAGCCACGCTGCGGGCGCAAAAGGGAGGCAACTTCCAAAAGGTTAATTCTATGAAAACTGTTAATCACATTAAATTGAACTATCAGTTAATCCGTCTAATAGCCCCTGTAATTCTCCTCTGCTCTCTGGCGGATGTCGGACTTGCCGCCGGTCCCGGTTTTCCGGGTAATGGTGGTGCCCCAACCAATACGCCACTGGATTCATGGTCGTTTTACGACAACACCAACTGGACGAGCGACTACGGTTACGCCCCCGTCTCGTTCACCAACATCGCCTTTTCCCCTCTTGGCGATTTTCATTCGCTCGTCGTGAACACGAATGTTCCCGCTTGGCTGCAATACAACGTCTATGAAAATGATGGAACCACGAATCTGACGGTTGATTCAGGAACCGTCACTTTCTGGTTCGCGCCATCATCATGGTCGAGCACGAATGCCGGTGGAACCGGGCCGGGCGAATACGGACGCCTGTTTGAAGTTGGCGCATACACGCCCGATTCAAGTTACGGCCTTTGGAGCATCTATGTTGATGATGTCGGCCAGAACATTTATTTCTCCGCGCAGACCAATGACCTGTCAAGCAGCCTCACGACCTATCTTTCCGCCCCGATTTCTTGGACGACCAACTATTTCCATTTCGTTGCGCTGACGTATTCGCCGACGAACACGGCCTTGTATCTGGACGGCGTGCTGGCAACCAACGGCCCCGGCGTGACGATTTATCCCGGCCCCGATGTTCTCACCAACGGATTCTTCATTGGCGCGGATGAAACGGGACTCTATCAAGCGAACGGAATGTTCAATACCGTGGCGACCTACAATTATCCGCTCAATTCCAACGACGTTGAAACCATCTTTAGTTGGGAATACACCCCTTACATCATCAGCCCTTGGAACACGGCGATGGCAAACATTATTTCTGCACCATCCAGCCCATCCACGACCGCGACACCCGACGTAATCACCGGCGCGGGCTATCTTCAATGGGATGGATCGGTGACGCCAAATTACAGCACCAATGCCAATGTGGTCTGGTTCACCAACGTCACGTCAACAACGGTAATCAACGGCACCAATTATGTGACGTTCACAATACAGGGAGGGTTGGCGGGCTATTTCTATGATGTATTCGCTACCGCAGCCTTGACAGCGCCCCTTACCAACGGCGTCTGGTATTGGATGGGACAAGGAAATTCTGGAAATACCTACACCCTGCCCATCGCCAGCCAGAATGTTTTCTTGATTCTAGGCACTCCGCAAGACACTGATGGAGACGGGCTTACAGACGCCTATGAAAATCTGGTGTCACACACAAACCCGAACGTCGCCGACACGGATGGCGACGGAATACCGGACGGCTGGGCAGTGTTGCTTGGGCTTAATCCGCTGTCAAGCCTCGGCACGCAGCCGTCATCACGCTCCAATTACGGCTATACCACGGCAGACTGGTTGAATGGAGTTTCCGGCGTCAGGAGCGGAAGCATCACCACGGACAACGAAGGCAACGTGCAATCGGTTTCACAATAATCAAGCGAGGAACAATATAATGAAAACAATGAAATTTTTGATTTTGGGACTGTTCGCGTCAGTGGTGGTCATGCAGCCGTTCAGCGGCAGGAGCCAGTCAGGTCAGCCCGCCGCGCCCGTTGCCGAGGCCGTCACCCCGCAGATTCAGGCGCTGGCGCAGGGCTTGCAAAACGACCCGGCGAAGATTTTTAACTATGTCCACGACCACATCCGCTATGTGCATTATTTCGGCTCCAAGAAGGGCGCGCAACTGACGCTGCTCGAAAAGAGCGGCAACGACTTTGACCAGTCCGCCTTGCTCACCGCCCTTTTGAATGCCGCCGGCTACAACAATACCGGCTACGAATTTCAATGGATTGGCCCGGCCTATAATGATTTTTCCGGCGCAGACATGGATTTGCAACACTGGTTTCAATTAACCTTGGTCAACACGAACTGGACAAGCACAATGCAATACTTGGACGGTCTATTCGGCTCACGCGGTTATCCCGAAACAGGTAATTTTACCGGCTACACCAACCTGTATTTATTCCAGCACGTTTGGGTTTCACTGACCACCGGGGGGAATACCTACTGGCTCGACCCGTCGTTCAAAGTCAGCGAGCCGGTGGCCGGAATCAATTTGGCCAATGCAATGGGATTCAGCAGCAACAGCCTGATGACTGCCGCCAGCGGAACCGATGCCGGAAATTATGTCACCAACTTGAACGAGGCCAGCATTCGCAGCACATTGACCGGCTACACGACCAATCTCCTGAACTACCTGCAAAGCAACGCGCCCAACGCGAGCGTGCAGCAAATCATGGGCGGCTGGCAAATCGTGCCTTCCACCTATACCAATATAAGCCAGATTGACGCGAATTTTCCCTTTAATGACGACCTCTACCCGATAGACCCGGAAATTTTCTGGACGTATGAGCCGACGAACATGATGACATCCTTGAAGATTACATTTGCCGGGACGAACTACCAAATGTTCATGCCGCAACTGCAAGGGCAACGATTGTCGTTGACGTTCACCAACACCGGACTGGCGCAACTCTGGCTGGAAGACAGCAATTTATTACAGCACACCACCAGCGGTTCGGGCACGACCAATGTGGTGTTTGCCATCAACCAGCCGTTTGGAACCTGGAATGACACCAGCAATGTGCTGGTGGACACCGGCCTTGGCGATCAACTCATCACCAATCTTTGCCAAGCCACCAACGCGACCTACGTTCTGACTTATGCGTTTGAGCCGGATTGGGGCTGGTTGCAGCAGCGGCAAAATGAATTGGACAATTATCGCTTGCAGGGATTGCCGGACACGTCGCGGCAGGTGGTCAGCGAGACGTTGAACGTCATGGCCCTGAATTGGATGTTGCAGACGGCATCGGCGGAGCAACTGTTGGCGGGACAATTAGGAATACTCCCAGAATACTCGGCGCGTTTTGGCCGCATGGCGCAGGAGGCTGGTCATGGTTATTACATTGATGTTCAAAATTTTGGTGCTGATTTTGCCAATTCGGGCTTGGATACCGTCAGCATGAATCACGAATCCGCGCACATTGATTTGAACCAGTATTTCGCCAGCGCGTTGGAACATGGAGTGATTGAGCAATTTCAACCCACCAACATGCAGGCCGCTTCCACCATCAAGATGCTGCAAATTGCCAATACCAACGGGCAGGCGGTTTTTCTGGCGAGCAGCACGAATTGGACAACGGCCTACAATGTAAAAAACCATTTGACTGCCAACACCTATGACTCTGGCACGCTGACAACCATTGGCAATTACATCACCCAAGGCTATTATGTAATGCTACCGCAAAACGGCTCCAACCATGTAGTCGGGACGACTGGCTGGGCAGGTTATGGTTATATTACGCGGTTTAGGGGCGCTGGACTGCCCCTGACCAATGTTACAGGAATGATTATTTCCGGCGGCTATCACGGCGGTTATGGGGCTGACCCCAATGCGACCGCCAGCAGTTCCACCACCGCCCAATCCGGTGATTCCCAACAAAACGCTTTCACCCTCACCCAACCTTTTGCTTTCAGCCCTGTCGGGGCCGATCCGGTGGACATGGCCGATGGCACGTTTCAAGTTGAACACACCGATCTTTCCGTGGGACAGGCCGAGCCGCGCGGCATGACGGTTTCGCGTTATTACAACGGCACCCGGCGTTTCAGCAATCCGGCGGGCATGGCGGGTGGTTGGGTTCATAATTATTCCGTGAATGCCTTCAATACACCAGCGCCACAAGCCGCTTTGGGCGGCACTACGCCGCAACAAATGGCTCCCATGATTGCCGCCACTTGTGCGGCGGCAAACTTCTATAATAGCTCCGTTCCTGACCCGAAAAACTGGATGGTTTCCGCCTTGATTGCCAAGTGGGGCATTGACCAGCTTAACAAAAATGGCGTGTCGGTCATCATGGGCAAGGACACGGTTCAATTTGTCAAACAGCCAGACGGCACATTCACCCCGCCTGCGGATTGCACCATGACGCTCGCCCAAAATGGTTCGGCTTACAGCCTTTCCCTGCGTCACGGCAATACGTTCCAGTTTGATGTCCTTGGACGCCTGACCAACATTGTTGACCAATACAGCCAGTCAGTGACGTTGACCTACAATACCAGCAACCTCGTCAGCACCGTCACCGATTGGAAAAAGAATCGCACGCTCACTTTTGGTTATACGGGAAGCCAGTTGACTTCCGTGTCCGATAACAGCAGCCCCGCCCGCTCCATTTCTTACGGCTATACGTCCGGCGACCTTACCTCATTCATGGATGCCGAAGGCAAAACCACCACCTACACTTACGGCACAAATCATTTAATCACCGCCACGATTGACGCCGCCAGCAGACTCGTCGTCAGCAATCTCTACGATGCGCTCGGCCATGTGACGACGCAATACACCCAGGGCGACACCAACAAGGCTTGGAAAATCTTCTGGTCAGGCTGGCAGAGCGTCGAACAAGACCCGGTTGGCAGTCAGCGGATATATTCGTATGACAACCAATCCCGCGTCACCAGTTTGCGGGACGCTCTTGGCAATCTCTCGCAGACATTTTACGATGGACAAGGCCATGTTGTGATGGCCATTTCACCGTTGAATGAAACCAATCAGTCTGTTTATGACGGCAACCAAAACGTAATTTATTCGGTTGATGCGCTTGGTTTCACCAACCAGTTTGTTTATGACAATCAAAATAATTTGATTCGTTCCATGGACGCACGCGGTAATCCCAGCACCTTTGGCTACAACAACCAGTTTTCATTGACCGGCCAGACCAATGGTGCAGGTGATTTTGTCAATTACGCCTATAATGGCGACGGCTCGCTTCATACTCGCACCGATGCAGGCGGTCAGACAACTTATGGATATGATGGCAATGGAGCATTGAACTCTATTGTTTATCCCGGAAGCTTGGGTAGTGAAAGTTTTGTAAATAATTTGCCCGGCGACCCGACCAGCCACACCGATGCCAACGGAAATATAACAACATTCGCTTACAATACTCGCCGGGAAATGACGAATGCCATCGCCCCGACTAATTTGACGGTGAAAGTCAGTTTTGATGCCGCAGATAATGTCTCTGGTAACACTGACGCACGCGGTAATGCCACAACCAAGGCTTGGAGCGCCACTCATAAATTGCTTGCCACAACGTTGCCAGCCACGCCTCAAGGTGCGCCAGTTGTCACCAATGCCTACGACAACCGCGATTTACTGGTCAAGATAGTTGATCCGTTGCAAAATCCGACCCTTTACACCAACAATGTTGCCGGACGGCTGGTTTCGCAAACTGACCCGGTGCTGCGAACGACCACCTTTGGTTACGATGCGGACGGGCGTAAGCTGGCTGCCACCAATGCGGCCCAGGAAGTGACCAGCCAGACTTGGGACGCGCGGGGAAGTCTGTTACAACTGACCGATGGCGCAGGTCATTTGTCAATCCGCGCTTACGATGCCGCTGGCAATCAGATCTCACTAACCAACCGCAACGGCAAGAAATGGCAGTTCCAGTTTGATGGAGCAAATCGCTTGACCAATACCATTACTCCACTCGGCCGCAGCACGTCATTGGCTTTTAATCATCAAGGTTTAATAACCAACATCACAGATTTTGCCAATCAACACACATTTTTTTCTTATGACACTAAAGGCAGATTGACCAATCGCACCGATAATGTTGGTTCGACGCTTTATGGTTACGATGCCAACGACAATCGCACAAGTGTGGTGGAAAATGGAATGACAAATTCATGGACATACAATGCTTACAATCACGTTTCTACCTGCAAGGACATTTACGGCAACCTGATTCAATACCGTTACGATGCCAACGGCAACGTGACAAACCTGATTTATCCGGGCGGCAAAAATGTTTATTACGCTTACGACAGCTTGAACCGGATGACGAACGTGACGGATTGGGCGGGAAGAAAATCCGCGATGACTTACGATTTGAACAGCCACATCACCAGCATCACCCGCCCCAATGGTTCTTATCGCACAATTTCTTACGATGCAGCAGGACAAGCAACCAATGTCCTTGAACAGATGTCCAACAGCCTGCCCATTGCCATCTTCAAATACAACTGGACGAATTCCGGCAATATGGCTTGGGAATTTGCCGCGCCGCTGCCCCACTCAACAACCGTGCCGACACGAAACATGACGTATGACGATGACAACCGGCTATTGACCGTCAACAGCCAGAGCGTATATTCCGATGCGGATGGAAATTTAACCAACGCGCCAATGACCAACAGCACGCTTGTTTCTTACGCTTACGACGCTCGCAACCGACTGTTGAATGCAGGCGGTGTTACCAACGCATACGATGCTGCTAACAACCGTATCGGTCAAACCTACGGGACGAACATCACAGTTTTTGTCGTGAATCCAAACGCCAAGCTGCCGCAAGTGCTGATGCGGATTAAAAATGGCGTGACAAACTATTACATTTACGGGCCGGGCTTGTTGTATCAGGTGACGGAGACAGCGACAGCTACCAACACGCTGACTTATCATTATGATTTTCGCGGCAGCACGATTGCACTTTCAACCGACAACGGCCTTGTCACCGACCGGATTGAATATTCGGCCTATGGCCTAACGACGTATCGCGCCGGGACGAATGATACACCGTTTTTATTCAACGGACGGTATGGCGTCCAGACCGACCCGAACGGCCTGCTTTATATGCAGGCACGTTACTACAATCCGTATCTGTGCCGGTTCCTCAATCCCGACCCATCCGGATTCAAAGGTGGTTTGAATATGTTTGCGGCGTTCAATGGGAATCCCGTCAGCTATCTTGACCCATTTGGATTGAACGCGGGAACAACGGGCGATTCGACTTGGACTTGGTTTGGCAACGGGCTAAACAATACCGTTTCGGGCATCGGCCAATCAATGGGACTTGGATTGTATGATGCTTTTACCGGCCAGTGGTCACAAAGCCAGTGGGATCAGATTTACAACACGATGTATTCGACTTCCACGCCGGAAAACCCGGCAGCTACGCCGTATATTGAAACTGCTTTCGGTGTTTCGGGCGGAGCAACTATAGTTGCTGGTGGTGGAATTGTTTGGGGGGCTGTTGCTGGCGGAGCAACGGCGGGCGGCGGTGGAACAGTTGTTCTAGCAGATGGTGAAATGGTAATTGGCGTTACAGTTGATGGGCAAGTCGTTCCCGAAAGCCTTATGTCCCCGATTGGTTCTCATGCGGTAGCAGCAGAAGCCGGTGGTGCATTAACTGCGGAAGGGACACTTATACCAGGAGCACAAGCCTTTACCGTAATCAACTCCGGTGGCCAAATTACAGTGCTTGGATCTGGCACATTTGGCGGCACTTTGAATGTTTCAGAAGCCACTGTCACAGCGGTTCGCACCTTTTTCTCAGCAGCACCATAAACGGAGAAAAATATGAACAAAAAAATCGAAGAATATTTGAACATTCCCGCCAGTGGTAAGCGTGCTGTTCTAAAAAAGCAGTATTTATCAAATCTTCCAAGTGGTGCATCCAAACGCGATCAAGCACTCAACCACTTGGGTTATTTGGTCGAATATATGCGGCGACTAAACATGCTTGAATGCAAAGATAGCAGCCAACCGATACCAAAACCCTCGGCAGTGCGTAAGACTGATTTATTTACGTGCGTCGAGATATGTGCCGAAGAAATTCAGGAAAATACTTTCCTCCAAACCAACGCAGAATTTTGGCGATGCTGGATAGCGTTTGAAGAATTGTTGAAACGCATAGAAACAAAGAACGGTTCAGACGAATTCTTCGAGGCTTCCTTTTTGCTTCTCTATCTCGCAGCGTTAATTTTCAAGCGGTATATTACAGATGGAGAAATCGAGAAAGAGCCGCAGATTTTTTCTATTGATGGATATAAGGCGGTGGCCGTCAGGTTTGCACAACCCATTTTTCAATCAGTGAAATCGTCGTCGGAACAACTGACCAATCTGGCTGCCAATCTTTCAAATCTGGCAAACGCTTGATTGTGGGATTATGAGAAATGAATATGACAGGCTGCCCAAACGGCAGCGAGTTCTTATTTTACAGTTACAGGTGTTCCAATTCTATTTCCGACGGCAGTGACCGTCACTGGCCTGCCAGCTTGGACTTGCATCACCGCAGCAGGCACCGCGTTTTAAGAGGTTGGGGTTATTAAACCTAAAATTAAAAAATCTATGTTTGGATTTGTTGTTTATTCATGGCCCAAACAATTATCAGGTTGTTGGTGGTTGCCCATGCAGCGAATGGGCTTCATTGTCCATCAGTCAACGGCTGGCGGTAGTGTAGAACAATCAAACACCAAAGTCAGAGTTGCTATCGGAAAGGATGGTTCTGCTACAATTTACGGCTGGTCATTTCCGTGGACAAAACGCCGGAAGCTTGGAATGGAAGTGGAGAGAATTTTACTTGCATCAGGCGCAAAGGCGTTCTGCAAACCCCACTCAACAAATCTCATCTATCAAGTTGCCGAATTGCCAAATTCTGCTTGGCTTGAAAAGTTGAAGCCAACAAATACTGATGTCATATACGCACACAACATTGGAAATAATCTTGCAAAGAAGGATTATCCATGCGGTTCGTTCCGCGCTGGCGTAGAGTCCATTCATTTCTGGACAGGCCCGGCGATTGATTTAGAAACAAAAGCACCAATTTATTTTATTGCTTTGGATGCGGATGTTGGCCGACTTGGATTTAGACCCCCTGATTCTTTTTTGAACTCACTTGATTCAAGTCTGACTGGTAAAGGTGCGAAACGTGTCGAGGCTCAATGCAAATTAGACAGATGACAGATGTTAAGCAGGCAAACTAAAGAATTCCATCTTGTCCCAAACTGGAAATCGAGTCGCGCGCTGTTGCTGCGGGCAATTATATGGCGGCGGCGAAAACGTCAAGGTATTGCTCGCCCTATGCCCTCTGCGCTCCACCTTGACTTTTTCGCCGCCGCCAAGCCCTTGCTTTTAGGAACAGCGCGCGGGGAAGTGACGCTGCTTTTGTCACTGGACAAACGAAAAATTTGGGCTATTTGATTTGATTATGGACAGCGAGCCAGATGCTATTTTGACCGGCAGGTTGAGCGAGGCGGATTCAATTTCAATTCCGAAAGCCGCCCGCAGGCTTGGCCTAGACGCCTATGCGCTTTGCACGCTCATTCAACGCGAGCGTGTGCAGGCCGGACTGTCCTCGTCTGGCGAATTTGTCATTGCCAACGAGGAATTGAACCGGCTGTTGAAAAAGGATTAACGGCATGGAGAAGCGCGAAGGAAATCCACTACACGAAGTGCCAGGCAGCGATGCGCGACTGACGGACGGACAACTGGCGGCCTACAACGCAGCTTTCCAGACGATTGAAGGCGATCTTGCAACTATGAGACCCGTGCGCGAGGCGTTGAGCCGGTTGGAACACGTCCAATGGGAACGGCCAGTGCCAAAGGCTTTTGCCACCCACATCACGCCAGAAGGCAAATGGAACGCGCACGCGCTGCTGCTTAAACTTTTCCGAACTGAAATTTTGCTTTGCCGCAAGGCAGACGGCGACGAATGGGCGGTGATTCAACAGTTGGTGGCTTCCCCCTACACGCAAGCCCACGGCGACACCGAGATTTTGCTGAAAGGAAATGGTCCCCGCGAGGTGGCGACCGAATACATGGGGCAAATGCGGCACACGCTGCGGTTCATGGCGCGTAACGCAGAAGTCAAAGCGCAGAAAATCGTATGGGAGCAATTTCCTGACGACCATCCGGGCAAAGTCATTCGCGCCCTTTCAGAACGATGCGACAGCGTTGCCGAAGGCACGGAAGTGATTAAACAGGAGCAAACGCAATCCGTGCGCCAGTCGCGCGGCATCGGCATTTGAGGTATGGATCAGGAACGCGAGAAATTTCTGAACTTGAGGGAGAAGCCGGCGCGCGTCACGGCGGATGAAGCGGCGTGGATTTTACGATGCGCCGCGCACGACATTCCGATTTTGGTCTCCAACGGATTGCTCAAACCGTTAGGGCATCCGGCGGATAATGCCACGAAGTTTTTTGCTTACGACACCCTTCAAGAACTGAAGCACGACCTAAAATGGCTGGCCCGTTTCACCGACGCGGTGAGTGAACATTGGAAATTCAAGAACGCCCGTAAATCGGAAAACGCGGGACAGTTTTCTTCGCCGGGCGAATCAGATCATTCCGGCAAATCCGCGATGCAACGTGCATGAATGTTCTCATTTTGCAGACGCCAACGGACACCAAAACGGACACCAAACGAGTTAAAAAGGGTATGGTTGGATTAAGACGAATTAGCTTGAATCGCCAATGAAATCAGCTATATTTGAACTGCAAACGCGGGGATAAATGGCCGATTCCGACTCCCGCCTCCAACTCCAAGTTGCACTTTTGCAACGGGTTGCAGATGCCAGAGGAGGTCAGTGCCAGTGAAAGTGCCAGTGAAATCATTACCGGGCTACTACTCAACAACTACTCCGGTAAAACTCGGCAATCACTCGCGACGACGGGATTCGCCGCCCGTCTGGTGTGTCTGACACACCAAAAGCCGCGTGCGGCTTCATAACATCGGACAAAGAAAGTCTGAGTTATGAAACGTCGTTACATCCTCTACCGCCGCAAACGCGGCGGCATGTTCTACATCGAAGACAC
>Ga0182024_10018379_pt1 | contig 13024 bp, 9 predicted proteins | sample P32metaG_FD_120480 | JGI IMG/M metagenome (GOLD analysis project Ga0182024, IMG submission 120480) | Permafrost microbial communities from Stordalen Mire, Sweden - P3-2 metaG (Illumina Assembly) | ecosystem: Environmental > Terrestrial > Soil > Wetlands > Permafrost | place: Sweden: Stordalen...
CCCTCGGTCATAATGTTCCCGATTGCTTGATCGGCGAATGCTCCGCCGTAGTATTTTCCAAATCCCTGTGCGCCTTGACCAAAAGAAGCGTACTGACGCTGCGCCATCCCCAGCCCGGCAAATGCCCCGGCCACCAAAAATGCCGAAGGATCAAAAGAATCGTCGAAAGCAACCTTCATCTTCGCGGCCGGAGTTAGCAGTTCGATTTTTGCAGGATCCTCATTCGATCGATAATTGGGGATCACCCAGAAAATGTGATTCTTGCTCGGTTCATCTTTCGGCCCATTTTGTTCGGGATTCGACTTAGGAAGCTGGGACTGAGTCGGCGTTGGCGTATCTGGCAAAGGAGGCTTTTCTTGGGCTGCAGCAACGTATCCAAGAAAAGTAAGGCTCATGAGCAGATGGCAAGGTACTGAAACGAAATAGGCCGAGATTAGGGTTCGCATCCGTTGATTGGATGCATTCTTAGAGGCGTGCAGCGTTCAGATGAACAGGTTGTCATCTGTAGGATTTCTCGAAGTCATCTTCAAATGCTAATGTCCGTCGAGGTCTCCGAATGAATCTTTCGTGATTTAGGTTTTGAGCCCGATATCAGTGCCATTGCCGTGACCTCGACATCAAATTACAAGACAAATTAAAGGTACATGAAAGTACAGGCTTTCATATTCAACTGGCCAGGTAAAAAGCAGCATGCAGTCAGGCTGGAGGGGATGTTTCGTGGCCATTGCGAGACCATCGTAATTAATTCGGACGATAGCTACAGAACCCGCTGCCCCCATTGGCAGCACATTGGCAACGATGGATATTTCACCCATCAGTGGAACGCCGCCATCGACCGATTCAATGCCGACGTTTTTGTCCACATTCAAGCCGATATTTGGCCAGATAAAATAGGTCAAATGCTGTCTGAGTGTGTTCGGTACATGATCAGCCACGGCGTTGGCGTGTACGCACCTAATGTTGACTTTAATCCGCATGTCTATCGCACGCGTTCCCTACGTATGTTGGATAACGGGGTTTACGAAGTTCCGGCGACGGATTGCTCTTTCTGGGCAATCTCTTCTGGAATAATTCGTAACACGCCACGCGTGAACCCCTCCATCAACCGTTTTGGCTGGGGCATAGAATATGTGGTTAGTGCTGTAGCTCGGCGGGCGGGGCTCAAGGTTGTGCGAGATTACCGCTTTACGTCGGGTCATTTGAAAACGAGAGGCTATGATAGTGATCAGGCTTCCAGAGAAATGACCGAACTCAAAAACGCCTTAGACCCCAATTTGTACAAAGAGATGATAGCGCTGGAAGGCGAGCGCGATAACTTGGTCATTAGTCATACCTGGCGGAGCCCAGTACGTCGTATTCTGACTGCTCTTCGTCATCGCGCTATCCGGGGCGCACTTATTCTTCGACGACGTGTATTTTAATCCGGCCAGCACGGCAGACGCATACGGCGTCCGTCCGACGACTGATACAGAGATTCTGGAATTAATCACAAAGGGGATACTCACACAATCCAAACAGACACCAAAGACCACCAAGAATAAATTCTCGACCTTTCTTAGCTTGATCAGCAATCGGACTTCCAAATACGCGAGCCGAAGAAAATCATTCAATGTTGGAGAACAAGCTGACCGCAGGCAGAGGAGAATTTCGTCCTTGATGCGAACGATGTCAGCTGCCGGTTGTCGTTTTCTTACTGTCCAAACGACTATTCAGACCTGGGTTTAAGCTTGGCGCTAACCTCGAGCAATCTCTCGTAAGAATTGCGGAACGGTCCATTGCAGGTGTTGGCTCTCATACCCGCACCCTTGAAGCTTGAAGATTGCTTTGCGTTCGTGGTTGTGATTCGTATTGAGGCCACACCGTGTGATAGGTTGCTTCGAGCGTTGTAGCTGTCCTTCGACAATGCAATATTGCACGCTGTTATCTCAAACGCAATCCTGCTTTAGTTCCACAGTTGCCGCGGAGCGCGATCCATTGCGCAGCAGGTCGGCTAATTTCCGGCAAGCGCTTCGGTCAATCTTGCTGCCTTCTTTCAGCAGGGCATTCTTTCGGGATTTCACACTACGAGTCTCGGTGACGTGCGGCTTCAGCAGGTTACAACCAGGCCGCCCAGTCCTTCTTCACACGAGGGGCAAATCTCCCCACAGCCCGCAGATAAACTGCAGAATGGTGATCACTTTGGTCCCAATGACGCCTTCCATCACCTCTTTACCGGCGAAATTCAGAACTGCGATCGAAATGCTTGTGCACGTCCATGCCGATATATTTAGCGCTAGATTCCTATTATTTAACGTGACAGACAAAGGAAAGATAAATGTGCTCGCAGATTGTGCAATCGCTGTAAACCACAGTTGTCAACCGGGACGGTTTCCGGCCAACGGACCAAAGTTTTATCAGTTGATCGTAATCTGGGTTTGCAGCGAGACCTCACGCGATGAATCACCGAGCATGATTTGGTAGACTCCGGGAGCGACCCGCCAGCGGTGGCTGACTACATCCCAGTAGGAAAATGAGCGTTGATTCAGGGTTAATTGTACCGGGGCAGTTTGGCCGGGTTGCAGCATGATTTTTTGAAAGCCCTGAAGGGATTTGGGCGGCTCAGGGACAATGGTGGAGGGTATGCCGAGGTAGAGTTGCACGACTTCCGCGCCCGGCACTGTGCCTGTGTTGGTGACTGTGAGACTGACTGTAACGGTTTGGCTTGGATTGTTGGTGAAGGTGAAGGCGGCGGGAGTGACTGCCAGGTTCTGAAAAGAGAAGTTCGTATAGGACAAGCCGAAACCAAACGGAAAGAGCGGGGCGATGTTGGCTTGATCGTAATGGCGGTAGCCGACAAAGACGCCTTCCGAATAGGTTGCGGTAGGGACGCCATTGACGAGGACTCCTGGATATTGCGCGGGAGTATTAGCGGGAAGATCAGATAGCTGCATGGGGAAAGTGAGCGGAAGTTTACCAGATGGGTTGACGTCACCAAAGAGCACTGCGGCTACGGCGTTGCCGTCTTCTTCCCCCGGATACCACGCTTGAAGAATGGCGGGCACGCTGGTGGCCCAGGGCATCAGGATGGCGGTTCCACTCTTCATGACCACGATGGTGTTGGGGTTGGCGGCCACGATCGATTGCACCAAGGAGTCCTGGTTGCCGCTTAACGAAATGGAGTCGTCCACGCCTTCGGCTTCGCTGTCGCCAACCATCACAATGGCGACGTCGGCGGTTTGCGCGATAATCACAGCGGAGGAAATGGTACTGCCGTCGTTGTAAGAGACAGTAACGGTGGGCCCCACGCGGTTTTGAATGCCTGTTACCGGTGACACGGTATAAATCGGGGTGACCATAGAACTTCCGCCGCCGCCGGTCATGGCCGCAGTTGCGTACGGGCCAATCACTGCGATGTGATGGAGGGTACTGGCGTTGAGAGGCAGAATTTTATTGGTGTTAAGTGGCGAGATGCCCGGCTTGTTTTGCAGCAGCACCATTCCTGCTTCGGCGATCTGGCGTGAGATCAGACCATCCTGCTGGCTGGGAATGGCAGTGAGGCCCGGAGGAGTGTTGAAGACGCCCAAACTCATCATGGTGGAAAAGCGCCGGATCAATTTATCGTTCACGACGGTCTGCGCCACCTGACCGGAGGTGACTGCGGATTGGAGTAAAGTATCGAAGTACACTCCTGTGGGCATTTCCAGATCTAGGCCGGCGTTGGCGTAGGCCACGGTTGAGTGAGTGGCGCCGAAATCTGAAGTGACAAAGCCGGTGAAGCCCCATTCCTGCTTCAGAATGCGATTCAGAAGAGTGTCGTTTTCGCACATGAACGAGCCATTGACCTGGTTGTATGCGCACATGACCGCGCCAACGCCTGCTTTGACGGTGGCTTCAAAAGCGGGCAGATAGATTTCGCGCAAAGTGCGTTCGTCGATAATTTCGTTCACGGTGGCGCGGTTGGTCTCCTGATTGTTAGCGGCGAAATGTTTGGATTCAGTAATGATTCCCTGGGACTGAGCGCCTGTTAAATTAGCTACCGCTATCTGGCCAACAAGGTAGGGATCCTCTCCAAAGGCTTCGAAGGTGCGGCCATTCTGCGGCACTCGCGCGATGTTGATGTCGAGTCCCTCGAGGAGACCGTTGGCCCAGGCCTTGGATTCTGATCCGACGACACTTCCATATTGATTGGCGAGATTTACGTCCCAAGTTGCAGCCAGAGCGATGGGGGCCGGCATGGCGGTGGCAGGTCCCTGGTGGCCTGGGCCGCCGCTGGTAGCTCCGGCAGGTCCGTTGGTAACATTGAGTAGTGGGATACCGAAAGTGGGTATTCCGGGGACCACGCGATAATCGTTGGCGTCCTGGATACCGTGTAACTCGAGAATGTCGTCAGCTAGGGTCATCTGATTAATGATCTGTGCGACGGCCGCGTTTGCAGTGACGCTAATTGTGGCGATTGCCGAATGACTGAGGCTGCCGCTAGTTCCGGTTATAGTCACAGGGAACGATGATTTGGAAGTCGATGCGGTTGTGGTGACGCTTAAGACGGAGTTTCCGGAACCCGAGGTCGAAGCGGGAGTGAAACTGGCGGTGGTACCGGATGGCAAGCCGCTGGCGCTCCATGCCACGCTTCCGGTGAAACCGTTCAAGGCGGTGACATTGACGGTATAAGTTGCGTTGGAACCGGCTCCGACGGTTTCGAGCGATGGCGTAGGGGTGAAGGAAAAATCGGGAGTAGCGCTGGCCGGAGCGATTTCAATTCCATTGACGAGGGCGTTGTTGACGAGGGTGGTGAACTGAATTACGAATTGACCGCTGGAATTGGGGGGCTTTGTGAATTGTTGAATGTTGGCTATGTTTTGTCCGCCCGCAACGGCGAAAATGTCGAAGTTGGTTAGCACCTGGGTTCCGTTTATGCTGACGTTGAAGACGCGCATGCCGGGAGCGTTCCAGTAGGTCTCGCAGAAATGCAACCGCAACAGATAGGTTGAAGTGGCCTGGAAACCGGCAATGCTGTAGGTGAAGTTGCCGTCGCGACCGGTTTGATAAACCGCAGTTGGGGCGGGATTGGTCACCTTGCTGATGTTGATGGTATTGGCATGGCTGATGGTGTTGCCTGCGACGTAATCCTGGTCAGCGAGAAATGAGCCTACTGCCGGGCCGCCAGCGTCGATGGCGATGAGCTGAGAGACAACGATTGATTGTGTTGCAGCGGTAGCCAGGTTCGATGGTGCTGATGAGCCGCTGGAGTCAACCGCTTCCACCAAATAATAATAGGTAGTCGAAGGAGTAAGGCCGGCGTCCGCGTAGGCTGCGGCAGCTACAGCGCTAGCGATCTGATTGCTGCTCGAGGGCGTGAAGCCGGCGCTCGTGCTTCGGAAAATGGTGTAAGTAGCACCGGGGCAGGGTGACGAAGTCGGTGTCCAGGTCATATTAATCTGAGTAGTGGAAGCTGTGGTCGCGGTCAGAGCAGAAGGCGCAGTAGGGATTGGACAAGAAGTGGAAGATATTATTTCGATTCCATTCACCAGTGAGTTGTTGATAACCGTCGTGAACTTGATCACGTATTGGCCGGAAGGATTAGCGGCTGCCGTGAACTGCTGGATGTTGGCGATATTCTTCCCGCCAGCGGCCGCGAAAATGTCGAAGCCGGTTAGCGCCTGCGTTCCATTGATGCTCACGTTGAATACGCGCTGCCCGGGGGCAGACCAGTAAGTTTCGGCAAAGTGGAGCCGGACCGTTGCGCTCGCTCCAGCAACGAAACCGCCAAGGGTGTAAGTAAAGTTTCCATCGCGGCCGGTCTGATAGACCGCAGCTGGAGCGGGATTGGTCACCTTGGCGGTGTTGATGGTGTTGGCGTGACTAATGGTGTTGCCGCCTGTAAAACCCTGGTCAGTCAGAAATGGTGGCGCCGCGGGGCCACCTGCATTGATCTGCAAAGTGGTGCCGTGGGTCGATGTGGGAAAAATAATGAGTAATAAAACAGTGGGCAAAACGACTGCAAGTTTTCGCAAAAAAATACCTGAACAATTCCGAAGTTACTGATCTAAATTGGTGCAGAGAGCATATATTTACTTTCAGCTGCCTACAACAAAGTAATTATCAACTACGTACATTCAATAGGCGTCGATCTGCTCGTTGCAAAGGTTCACGTTCACTGCTGCTAGCGTCACATCTCAAGCGCGCGATGCTGAATACAATAAGCGACCAGCGACGGATCGCGCATGTTTCGGCAGTGACGTTGGTAGCTGAACTGGGAGAGCTTACTTCCCTAGAGTGCGGGTGCTCTGACTGACGGGCTCCTTGCCATAAGTATCCCTGAGCCACTTCAAGTGTTCCGCCATTTCTTCATCAATCGCATCGAGCGCGATTTCATAATGGGAAAAGTGGGAATAGTCACCATCAGGCAAGAACAATCAGAGGATTCCTCTCAAATTCACTTTCGCTCGTCGCTGTGCCTAGAATCGGACCCCGAGGCAACAGTAAAACGGCGGAGCCAATACTGACGGTCGCAAGTTTTTAACGGCTTATTCAAACGACTATTTCAATAAGTTCTACTTATGACGGGCATTTGCTACCGCCGCTACAAAATAATTACATTCGCCCAAGTGGCTAAGCGACAGCTCACGAGCTAACGCACTTCCACAGATGGAAAGACAAAATTGCTATCTCCGAAATTCATTTGGAACACGTCGATGAAGCGTTGACAAGTCTGCAAGCCATTCTTCGCTACGAACATCAGCTAAACCGGACTGACGTAAGGGTTTTGGTTTCAGACGCGATGCAGCGGCTTCATCTCTATCTCCAGCAACTGAATACCCCGCATTCGGCAGCGACAAAAGAAGCGACAGAGTAGGTACTGCTTGGGCCGCCGCGCTTGCGAAAAGCAATTTTCCTGTGCGCGTTAGTAAGCACACGGGCGTTAACGTTGCGACAAAACCCCACACCAGGGTGTTTTCGGTCGCGGTATCTTTTTTCGAGGGATGAGGCGCGCGCGAGGTGCGCTGATTTTTGGCGGTGCTGTCGTCGCGGTCTGGACTGCCGCAACCCCAAAAATCTTTTCGCGTAGAAATTTGATGTACGCGAGCAAAAATTCCCGTTCGTCATAGAGCCCATGTCGGCGCGGGACTCCGAAATAAACGGCAAAGTTCAGCGCCTCGCTTTCATCGATCTGCAACGTCTCGGCGATTTTGTTTAATGGCAAGAGCATCGAGCTTTCTCCCGGCGCAAACGCGCAAATCTTTTTTTCTCCAAAAAGCGTCTGAGGGAAAATAAGGTCGGCAGACACCCGGCGGGTGGCCGAAGGATAGGCTCGAAGACGGGCAGTGTTGTCTAGCTACGCGATTTATCAGTGATAAGTTTTTCTACTTGGCAACCTTGCGGTATAAACTTCGGTGCATGAAAACAGTACTCACGTTATTTGTTTGCTCGATTCTATCCGCCGCTTGTTTCGGGCAGATGAAAGACAAAATCGACTGGGGCGAAAAGTTCAATTCAAATGGAGCGACGCTTGTTCTGAAAGAAACTGAAAGAAATCCAGCAAACGGAAAAACTGTAATCACATACGACATGTTTGCGTCGGGACTGCCTAAAGATGTGGAGTACACCTTGTGGATGAGACTAGCTGGCAGCGACCCGCAATCGGTTGCCGATGCCCTTATCAATAAAGATGGATTGGTTGTCAGTGTATTGGCGGACCCTGCGCATGGCGTTGCCGAGGACCCAATCCACTTAAAAGTTTTTGCGGGTCGCGGTGAACCTAAGCGCTTCGGTGTGATTTCAAACGATGGTCATTATCGCGTATTTGCGGAAGTTGTCCCCTTTCCCATAGAGGATTTCGCCGCGCCTTGTAAGCTTTCTGCGACGATGATGTCTCCGAATTATTTTGGAGTCCTGGTCGTTGTGACCGGGCTGCAATCCAATGAAGAGTTCCAAGTGGACCAGCAATCTGGAGGTGAGCGAGCCCAGACTAAGGCGACAGCCGCTGACGACGGAACCTACCGTGTCTTGCTTTTTCCCTTCGTCAAAGGGCAAACCTCCGGGAAGCTACGATTCAACATAAAAGCCAAGGCATGTGCCGTCGGCGTGGAAGTACCCTGGGGAGCGGGTAGTTATGTAATCCAGTGACACTCTGTGGAATTACTGCCGGGCATCGCTACCTTCTTCCGAATTAGTTTTTGCAAAATATTTCATCGGCCAAGATTTTTTGCACAAGCGTCGCCGTCAACCGTCGCGAGCAAGGTCAGTGCGTCGTCCAACGCCCGCTGGATTTTGGCCTGGGCCATGATCTGCGACGTTTCACCTTGAAGTTCAATCGCGAGAGGGGCCGCGACCGTCGAGATTCGCGCCCGCACCATTTTCTGAAACTCGGCGAAGAATTTATCGGCATCTTCTCGTGTCACGAGGCTCGCGCGCTTTTGTTCGAGCTCCAATTCTTTGAGCTCTGCCGACGCCGTGAGACTGCGCGCTTTTGGCGAACGAAAAAGTTCGAGAGTCCCGTCGCCGACATCTGCGCCTTTATTTTCGAGCGCGCGCTGGAGGAAGCGGATGTAAAACCCGGCGCACTCGATGAAATCGAATTTGTCTCGGGCAATTTTGGGCATTCCGGCTTGCGTCAACTGGCGAATTCTTCGCGGTGATAGCCGGAGGTGGCGCGCGAGCTCTTTAGTGTTCACGATTTCTTGACGAGTTTTCATATCCGACAGTTTGCACCGTTTTTACAAACGGAAACGCGGAAATTAAAAATGTTACATGAGTCGCTATTTCGCGAACGAGGTCGCCGTCACCCACGTTACAGCCTTGCCCGGAAGAACCCACGGCTTTTCCAAGGCGAGCACACCGCTTTCGCGTGACCTTAAGTCCGGCACTCTTGGCACGCGACTCGACGGCCACCATCACAGTGAGCGCAATTCGTTGAGTGCGGCGATGGATCGTAGCCGGTAACGCAGTGCACGGATAAAGTGGAAGCGTTGTCGTTGGTTCATTTCTCTTAACACCCGCTCAGTAGGTTCGAGTAGCGCCCGCGCGACAGCTTCCTTGTACAGCTCGAAGACCATCCTATCGAGCTTGCTCAAATCACTTTCGAGAGCGGCTGTGCTCACATCGACACAGGGACCGAAGAGGTCTTGGCGCAATTCAAAGCTCTCGGCTGGTAGATCTTCCATTTCCTTCTCTTATCAAAAACAGCTGTTTCTGGCGGATTGAAATTACCTCAATCCCCCGATGCAAAGAAAGAATTTGCGGCCGCGGGCTTAACTGGGATTCTGGCGGATGCATACGCTGCGATAAACAGCTCCTGCACCAACAGCCAGTCAGTGCATCTTACGCCGAAATCGGCTTCTTTCTCTCGAGCCTTGGTCAACCAAGATCTGAGGAGCCGACATTGTTTATGAAATCAAATCGTTTTCTGTGGGCGAAGGCGTCAAAACGTGCTCGGCGCGTTTGGGCTGACTCGTAGGCATGCCTTGCGTTTTTGCCCGGCGGGGTCCGATGCGCCTCCGCCGGCGCGCCGGGTCACCTTTTTGCCCAGAATTAATGTTGCTCGCATTCTTATGTAGTTGCGGGAGCATAGCGCCCAACTGAAGAACATCATTCTCCGGTATCCCGAGGAAAAGGTCTGTCCGAATATTGGCGAAAACATACGCTAAGTTACGGGCTAACTCTTTCCCTTTTGTTGTTGCTCGGATAATCGAATACCTCCTGTCGCGCGCATACATTTCGCGCGTCACTAAACCGCTTGACTCCAGGCGATCGATAACGCGAGTGACTTTACCTTTATCTCTGCCGACAATTGCCGCTAGTTTTCCCGGCGTGATTCTTTGCATCTCTGCGCACCTAAGAAGCAGGGTAGCTTCCTGCACGGTCAGACCGTATCTCAAGAAGCAACGATCTAGAGATTTTTGCAGCTTGATGCATGTCTGAAAAAGCCAGGATACGAACAGATCTTTACTCCATTCCTGCGCGGTGAGCACTTCCAATGGGCGTGCTCCATCAGCTGGGATTGGAGCCTTCACTGGCTTTCGTCACTCCTTATCTGGTTTGGTAGACCCATCTCTCCAGCCTTATGCGTGTCGCTTCCACCGAGTCGTTGGGATGGATCCAGCGCCAGCAAGATCGATAGCCCTTCATCGTGACGCTGACCGCCGTCTTGTCGGCTTCTACTCTGGGAAATTCCGCCAGCCCGTTTGTATCCGTCTTGCCTTCAATCTCCTTCTTATGCAGCGTGGTCGTGTTCTTCTGCCAATACACGAGAGAAACAGCAGCGCCCGGAATGGGAACATCGCTTTCAGAGTCGGTGACCCGGAAACGGAGTCGCTCAATCGTTTTTAATTTGGTCTGAGGGTGGCCGGACAAAAAAGCCCATTGGAGTGGGCCTAGCAAGACACAGACGAAAAAGATGGTTTGGACTATTGCCATTCCGCCCCATCCTTTTCCTCTAGCTGATGATCTGACCTGGCTCTCATTGATCACCTGCAAGACCTAACTTATCCGTGCTTTGCGCTCTGTTTCGTGGCTTTTTCATGTTTAGGTGCCGGGCTAGAAGTGGAAGCCGACTTCCGCTGTCAACGCTCGCGGGGTGACATAGTGCGTGCCACTAAAGGTGGAAAGGAAATTGTAAAGCGCAGTTTTGTTCGCCAGATTTATGGCCGTGAACCGCAGGCTCCACTTGTAACGGTCGCCGCGGAAGAGGTTGTCATCTCCTATGCTGGCGTCGAACAAACTTCGGGGTGCGACTCGCTGCGGGTTGTGATCGTCATTTTCTTTTCCAGGCGCGGGGACCTTTAAGTATATGGATGCCAGCCCTGCTGCGTCGCATGTGGCGAGCGCGGGTCCTGTGGGACTCGGAGCAGCAAGTTTGCCATCGCACGTGAGCCCCGATTGAAACTCCTGATCGGCAGTCAGCGGTAACCCAGTGATGCCGTTCACCAGAGCGACTTGGCCTGCGGCAACATTAGTGTTCGCTCCCCCGTCTGCCACCGGTGTAGCAGCCGCGCACGTTGCCGTGGCCGCAAAACACGGTAGCGCGCCAGCCACCAGGCCGCTGTCATATCTCCAGTTGAAGCCGAACCATGGCCCGCGTTTCCACGGTTGGTATTGCAGATGTGTGGTCTGGTTGAACAGCTCGTCATGGTCAATGCGGAAGACGCTGTTCCCCACGGGGATGATGGGTATGCCAGCGACTTGCGGCAGGAAGAAGCGGGCGGCAACACCGGACATGGAGACGAGTGCGGTGAAGCCGTGGTAATCCGGAACGCTGACGCGAATTGCGTATCCGGGGATTTTGTTCCTCTGCCACTCAATCGGGAAAGTAAGGGGAGTGGCTCCCACTACACCAAAGTCGAATCCGTTGTGCGTGTACTTCCAGATGTACTCGGCGTCCACCACGAGATATTTCTTGAAGGCTTGTTGGAAACCGGCGTGGAATTCATTACGGAAGCCCGGGGCAATCGCTCCCAGGTTACATGGCAGGTTCGGCGGCGGTGCAATAAAGCGAATAACTGGGTCGCCACAGCCGGTGCTGCCGATGACCAGATTTTCGTTGAACGGAGTTTCCAGAGTTCGCGCGTAAGACAGTCGAAGCACGGTATTGGTGGGCTTAAAGTTGTAGGCAATCCCAAGTCGTGGCTCAGCCTGAGTGGCATGACTAAGTCCCCGGTAAAGGTCACCGCGAATACCCACATTGAATGACCAATTTCCCTTGGTAATGGTGTCCTGGACATACATCCCGAGTTCCTTCACGTCGGTGTGTCCGTGGAAAGAGGCTAAGCCTCCTCCGCGCGTCAGATCGAAGGGCGCAAGAATCGTGCATGGAGCAGCGATTGGATTACCGGTAGGACCCAGGCAGGTTGTACCGGGAATGGCATTGCCGTTAGTGTCCAATTGGTTGAACAGGCTGAGGTAGGTAGGATCAATAATCCCGATCTTGTCGTTTTCCGTGAGGAAGGTGTGTTCAAACGTTATGCCAACCTTAATGTTGTTAGCGCCCTTCACGTAAGACAGGTCGGATCTCACTCCCACGTTGGTGAGGGTCCGGTCCTGACTGAATGTCTGGGCCTGCAGGTCCGGAGCCAAGTCGTTAAATGGGTCCCCGCTTGGGTAGTAGTTGAACTGATCCTTCCGCACGAAGCCGCCTAACGTAAGTACGGCTGTCGATCCGATCAGACGTGTCCAGGTCGGGGCGATATTGTAAGTCCCAATCTTCGACCGTTGATCAGAAGGTCCCAGAGGCGCCCCGGTGACCGGATTGAGGAGCGTTGTACCTGTGGGATCGCACGTGAATCCCAAGGTCGCCAGGCCGCCGCCGTCGCATGGATGAAACTGTTGGTCGTATGAATTCGGGGTTTGAAACCACGAACGGGAATATCCGAAATTCAGATGGATCGCATCGGCTTGCGTGAGTTGGTAGTCCACGCGATCGAAAAGGTTTTCTTCATTGCCTTTGGCGTGCATTACGCCGAATTCTGGCGGGTCCAGGAATCGGCCTGTGTTCAGGCCGTTCACCGCGACGAAGTTTCCCCACTTCTGATTCCCGTAAGCCAGATCAAACGCGGCCGTCGAGGAACCGAAGGAGCCGTAGGAGGCCGAAACGCTGCCGTGTGGCTCGGTAACACCCAGGCCCGAGCGGGTCGTCACTTTGATCACCAAGCTCGTTTTGCCACCGAATTCCGCGGGCGGCGCCCCGGAAATAACCTCCAAAGACTGGATGGAGTCAGATGGAATCTGGTTGGAGAATACTTTGCTCTGCTGGTCCGTGATTGGCTGACCGTCCACAGAAAAGGAGTTCGATGCATGGTCCCCAAGCCCGTGGAAAAGCCCGTTGGAATCTGCAGCCACGCCTGGCGTCACCAGCGTTACGAGCGAACTCACCGATGAAGATTGACTCTCTAGTGGAAGCTTGTCGAACAAGTTGCGATCCACGTCAGTATGGAAAGTGGATTCGTTTTCCACCAGGTCGCCGCCATTGGCTTCCACCGTGATGCTTGTTGCCGCCTCACCAACCTTCAGACTGATCTGCACTGGAACGGGAACACTGGAACGCACATCTACA
>Ga0182024_10018380_pt1 | contig 13024 bp, 15 predicted proteins | sample P32metaG_FD_120480 | JGI IMG/M metagenome (GOLD analysis project Ga0182024, IMG submission 120480) | Permafrost microbial communities from Stordalen Mire, Sweden - P3-2 metaG (Illumina Assembly) | ecosystem: Environmental > Terrestrial > Soil > Wetlands > Permafrost | place: Sweden: Stordalen...
CGTGCAGTTGGCGCACGCCGAAATGGTGATCGACGAAACCATGTCCCGCGCGCACGAGACGGTAGCCGTGCTCCATAGCGGAATCATGGCGCCCTTGCGGGAGATTCAAGGAGTCGCGGCTGGAGTGCGCACGGCGATTTTTTATCTGATGCGCGGCGGACGCCCCAGTCCCGCCCAGGCTACCTCCGACGAAGAGATGTTCATTTAGGTTCCGCGCTTCCCCGCCGATAAGCTCCGCAGGGACAGATGCGGACCGATTTACTTACCACGCTCGCCACGAATTTCGGATCGAACAGCCTGCTTGCCGCTAAGGCGATTCGGGAGATTTACCGATCGGACCCGGTTGGCTTTCCCATGGCGGCCGCGGAAGTGATTCGCGACGGTCCCGAGTTGGCGGGCGCCCAGTTTCTGGTGGCGATGCTGATCTCGCAGCCGGACTGGCTCCGGTCCGTCTGCGATCCCGAGAAATACACGCTGGCCGAGTCTCTCGATCTGATCCAGAGGGCGCACAAGCTGGACCCGCTGGTGGAAGTGAAACTGGCGGAGATTCTGGCTTTGTCCGGATTTTCGACGGACGCGGAAGCGCGATTTGCGTCGCGTGTGTTCGCCGTTCTGAAACGGAGTCCGCCCGCCACCGTGCTTCCCGCGCTGCGCGGGCTAGCGAAATGTTCGAATGCGCATGTGCGGAGTAAAGCGGTACTCCTGCTGGGACGCATTTATCAGAAACCAAAATGGGCCGAATCGGCTGTGCCGGAGAGCGATCCGCGAGTATTATCGAACGCCATCGAAGCCCTGTGGGGACTGGCTACGCCGGCGGCGCGCGAATCGTTCCTCAAAGCGGCTCTGGACGAGCATCATCGGATCGCGGCCAACGGAATCATCGGTTTGTACATGATGGGGGACGAGTGCGGCATTCCCTTGCTGTTCAATTTGAGCAAGTCCGAAATTCCTCTCGCTCGCGCGGCGGCGGCGTGGGCGATGGGCCAACTCGAAGACCCGCGGTTCCTCCCGCGACTGGCTGTGGCGATGGAAGACTCCGATCCGGTGACGCGCCAGAGGGCGTTTCGATCGGCGGCTCGGGTTCGCCAGCGGGTGACTCAACTGCGGACCTCCGACGCTTTGCTGGTCAAGCTTCTCGATGTGGAGCGCCGCGGCAGCTCCCATGTGATTCGCGTTCAGGTAACGAAGGAAGACCAGTTTGTGAAAGGGCTCGACACGAGACAAGTTTTGGTTTGGAATGGAACTGATTTAGTGGAGGAATTCTCATTTTCATTTCTTGACAGCGAGACTCCGCATTACGAGATCACGTATCAAGCTCCGCTATCGGTCACTCGGGTGGTGAAGGTGGAAGTGTACGCGGAAGCGGGAGTCGGCGAGGATAGCGGAACTGAGACGGAGATGGAATAGGGGGACTTTTCCCTTCGCCTTGCAGGAAAGCGCATTTGTCCGCATGCTTACGCATGGCGGTTCAGGGCTGGAATCGCTCGCCTGCCTGGTTTTATCGACAAGGTAGAGCGAGCTGCCCGTTTCGGAAAATGCGTCGTGTTGAACGTTTTTCCAAACGGCATTACTTGTCATATGTGCATTAACCGCTTGAAAGCAAGGCGTCAATAGTTGTAAAATGCGTTGAATAGGTTCGTGAAACGTACGTTCTGGATAAGAGGTGGAAGTGTGAACAAATCAGCCGCGATCTTCTTCTGGTCGGTGTTTTCTCTTGGTCTGAACGCCCAGGTGACCCTTGGGCCGACGGTCACCACGTTCGGAGTTCTAGCAGGGTCGACAGTTACGAACACGGGCGCCACCCTCGTTGACGGAAATGTTGGGGTATATGCAGGGACTGCCATCACTGGATTTCCGCCGGGACAGGTGAGCAACGGGTTCGCGTTACATGGCGGGGACTTCGTCGCGCAGAATGCCCAAACTGACCTGACTACCTCCTATACCACGGCTCAGGGATTAACGTGCCCGGGCGCTAATAACTTGACCGGCATCGATCTAGGCACACTTACCCTCGCGCCAGGAGTGTATTGCTTTTCGACGTCGGCGCAGTTGACCGGCACACTCACATTGAGCGGCACCGGGCAGTACGTCTTCCAGATCGGAAGCACGCTGACGACCGCCAGCGGTTCGGCGGTTGTTTTTATCAATGGCGCTCTCCCCAGCAACCTCTATTGGCAGGTCGGAAGCTCCGCGACGCTGGGAACAGGCACTGCGTTTGGCGGCAATATCCTGGCGCAGGCCTCTATCACGCTCAACACCGGCGCAAGTCTGAATGGAAGAGCCTTGGCTCGGATCGGCGCGGTGACGTTGGCCGGCAACGCCATCAGCGGCGCGGCGCTTACCGGTGGGGGAGTTCCTCCCACAGGACCGCCCGCAACACCTGCGCCGTCTTCGCTGATTTTGGTTACCCTGGCGCTGGCTTGCATCGGAATCTACCAGGCGCGTGAACGGATACTCCTGCTGTTCCGAAGGAACTGACGGACATCAGATTCGGACCCTGCGACGCTCGCGGAGGTTGTGCTGTCGCGAAGCCAAGGCAATCCCACTATAATTGAGGGCAGGAATACCCTCATGCCGAAAGAGTACGTGGAAGAGCGAAACGGCGGCTATTATGTTGCCGGAAGCCGTGTGTCTCTTGACTCCATCGTCCAGTGTTTCCAGGAGGGCCTCTCGCCGGAGGCGATTCTAGGTGAGTTTGATAGTCTAAATCTCGCTCAGGTCTTCGGAGCGATCGCGTTTTACCTGGAAAACCAACCTACCGTCGATAGCTACCGGTTGCGACAGGAGCAGCGTTTCGAGGCTATGAGACGGGCCGCCGCGCCTCTCCCCGCAGATTTGCGCGAGCGGCTTGACGAGGCGCGCGCACACCTCCCTTCCAGGCACTCAGAATAGGTGCGGCCTCGTTTTCAGGCTGACAACGATTTGCGCGGCTCCATACGCACCGGCGTCTTGCGCCGGGAGCCGTCCATCGATTTTCGGAGCGCGTATTCGGCTAAGCTCGACGGACTTCCCGATCCGGAGGTCCTCCGGCTTGCGGCCGCGCAGGGCCGGATTCTAATATCGCACGACGAGAACTCAATGCCCGGCCATTTCGGCGACTTCCTGACGGGTGGAAGAAGCAGTCCCGGCGTTCTTATCGTGCCGCAAGGCGCCCCGGTCGGCCGCGTCATTGAAAGCATCGTACTCATTTGGATCGCCTCCGAGGCCGACGAATGGATTGACCGAATCTTCTGGCTTCCCCTATAGCCCGAGTTTGAGCATCAACCTTCATTCCTCTTGTAGAATTTCTACGTGGAGGCAGCAGCCGTGACGAAAAACCTCGAAACCGGGGAACGGGAACGAGGGGGAACGAGGGACAGCCTGAGCAGCCACACTCAAAAGTAACCGCCCGGGGTGTCCCAAAGGGAATTTCTGCGGTTTTTCGATACGTAGATCCGAGATGCCTCGGAATGCACGAGTGGTGGCTCTTGATTTCGGTAATGGAGGAGCGATTTCAGCGGAAATGGAGTCGACGCACCGGCGGTGGGCGGGCACGAAAGCGCATTATCGGCATAAAATGGCAGCAGGGGTGTCTAAAACGAAAATTATGACCGTGACTACTCAGGCTGTCTCTCCGGACCCTTAGCAATGGCGGCCCTCCTCCACCGAGGATCGACCGGCTTCATACCCTGGTCTGAGGGTGGGGACTTTTCAACCGGCTATATGGGGATTTTTACACCGGTGCGGACAAGGCTGTCGCCTCCGGCGTCCATGGGTACTTCTCAGTCAACCCCTTCTGGGCGCTTATTCCGGCCCGTGCTCGCCGCACTCCTCACCTGGTTATGTTTCGCCCTCGTATTTTGCGCCTCGCGAGAATCCCCCACGGCTGATGAACCAACGGAATTAGCCGCTGGATACAGCTATCTCAAAACGGGAGATTTCCGGATGAACCCGGAACACCCGCCTCTCATGAAAATGCTAGCGGCACTCCCCCTCCTGAGGTTCGGCATCCATTCTCCCTTCAACTCAGAAGCGTGGCAAAAGGTCGACGAGTATCCCTTTAGTACCCAGTTCTTCGACGAAAACGCGCCCAAAGAAGACGCGATTCTGTTTGCCGCGCGCCTCACCTCCATCGCACTGACTCTTGCCTTCGCCCTCGCCATCGCGTTATGGACAAGAGTTGTCTTTGGCCCGTACGTCGCCATAGTCGCGCTGACACTCTTCGTCTTCGATCCGACCATCATTGCCAATGGACACTATGTGAAGAACGACGTAGCCGTGGCACTGTTCGCATTTCTGTCCTGCATCACGTGGGCCGAATATCTGAAAGTTCCAACCGTGCGCCGACTGATCCTCTCAGGTCTCTGCTTAGGCGCAGCTCTGGCAACTAAGTTCTCCGCGCTGTTTCTACTTCCCGTGCTCCTGATTCTATGTCTGCTCTATCAGTGGCAAACCCGCGCGGGGCCCCGCGGGTTAAACCGCCGATTACTTTCGCTCGCCGCTGTCATTGCTCTGGCCATAGTGACAGTTTTCTTAGTCTACGCCGTGCCTGCTTTGCTTCGCGGTGTTTCGACAGGAGGTCTCGATAGTCCCGCATTTCGCGATCTCTTCGACCGCACCAGGCAAGGCGCGAATATGCGCCCTCATGGCGGACCATTCACCGCCCATCCATATATAGTTGGACTGACCCGCTTCCTCGATCACGGTACCACCGGCCACAGATCGTATCTGTTCGGCAGGTTTTCGATGGATGGCTGGTGGTATTACTTCCCCGTAGCCTTCGCCGTGAAGACGCCCGTGGCGACCCTCGTGGTTATTGGCCTAGCGGCGTGGGGCGGTCTTAAAATGTTAGGCCGCATTCGACTCCGCGCCTTGAAATTCGAATGGTTCGTGCTGGCCGTACCTCTCGTTGTGTTTTGCCTGTTTGCCTTCGCCAGCCGCATCGATATTGGAATCCGCCACTTGCTTCCGGTGTGGCCTTTTCTGTTTATCCTGTCCGCCGCCGCGTTCAGCCGAGCCCGCTTTCGCCACGCCCCTGTTATCCTGCTCGTTGTCGTCACCATTCTCGTGGCCGAATCGATCTCCATCTTTCCTCACGATCTGGCCTTCTTCAACGTATTGGCCGGAGGACCCGCCCGAGGCCCGGCCATCCTCGCCGACTCGAATATCGATTGGGGTCAGGACGCAAAGAACCTCCGCGACTGGCTGCAAGCCCATCCTCCATCGCCCAGGCTGTGCCTCGATTATTGGGGCAACGCGAATATCGGCCGGCTCGGCGTCCATGGTCCGTCTCTTCTAGAAAAATGGGATGCCGAACATCGCATCCCCGTCGACTGCGTGGCTGCGGTCAGCGTTAATTTCCTGTACGGCCATTCGCCTGACCGCGGCAACTTTGAGTTATTGCGAGCTTTGCCGCCCGCAGCTCGCATCGGCTATTCCATTTACGTCTACGACCTTCCAAAACTGGCGAGACAGGGGCTTCTTCCATTTTCAATGCAACCGTTCGAGCCCGCATTTCAAGGCGTCCTACATCAGGACCTGCGCGGCAAACCATCTACTGCCGACCCCGCCCGTCCCGGAGAAGTTTTATCCTTCTACATGACGGACCTCGGACCCGTAACGCCTCCCGTCCCGGCCGGGTCTCGCGCATCGCTCACTACCCTGAGCCACACCGTGTTTCCCATTTCCTGTCGATGGAAAACCGCCGCCGGCTGGTCTGAGGCCGACGTCTTATTTTCCGGACTCGCCCCCGGCCTCACCGGAATTTATCAGGTGAACGTCCGCGTCGCCGCCGATGCCGTCTCCGGAGAAATCGCCTGCAATTCCCTATTGCCTTCAGGAGCGCAATCGAAAACCGCATTTACTATGGTCTCGGCAGCAGACCATTAACTCAACATGTTTTAATGGAAATCCGGGACACCGGATTTCCCGGATTTCACGGATTTCACCCGGATTTCCCCCACGAAGAAAGAGAATCTCGGCCAACGGAGCCGCGCGAGGAAAGAATACCAACCGAAGGACCGAATGCAACTTGCATTTTACAGCTCCTCCGCATCCTTCAGGATCATTTGATAGTGCATTTCTCGGAGGCGGAACCCCTGTACCCGCAATTGATCGAGTTTGGGCTGCACACGCTGAATCCAACCTTGTTCCTTAGCAGCCATGTAAATTGCGGGCGTTCGAAAAACAATAAAACCGCGTGTGCGGGCTTCCCCCACCGCGAGTTCGTCGTCCATAAATACAACTCGCTCCTTCAACTCGTTCGCGAGGACGATAGCCTCTGACTCTCCGAGTTGCAGTTGTCGCGAGGTCAGTTGCGCGACAGCTTCGCGATCTGAGGCAACAAGTACCGTAAGCCAACTGCCGCGAGCCTTTTCGACTTCGACAGAGCCAGGCTTGCCATGACCATCGATGACCAACTCCTGCCAAACTGCCTGGGGAATGGTGATGTCACCGAACAGTGCGGGGAGAAACTCGAGGTCGCCCAGCGCCGCCAAATATAGGAGGGGCGAGCTATCTGAGACGCCGGGCACCCGGATCCCCGACGTTCTTCTCGATCTCAGGCCGGAGGAGATCGAGGGCCTTCTTGTCTTCCTCCCAGTCTTCGAGCGCGTAGTCGTACATGGGAACGCCTCGTTGGCGGGTCAGTTCCATGAACGCGACGCGTGTCAGGCCGAGCTGCTCTTGGGCTTCCACGGCTGTGATCCGGCGTTCATCGAACAGCCGCAGCACCGCCGCCTCCAGAAGATCCTTGCGGAGCCGCTCTTTGGCGTCCGCATCCAGAGATCCTTCGGAAACCGGTATTTCGACCTCAATTTTCACAGCCTCCTTATTATACAGCTGTAGACGAAATCGTAACTGGCAAAGCCTCCGATTTCATCTCGAACCCAGAAATTTCAATAGATGGCCCGCAACTGCTTGAAACAGAAGCTATTGAAAATGGGCAATTTCGCCGCGAGGCCGGAATCCGTCTTGGGCGCAGGGGGTCGGATGTTCTGACCTGATCCCCTCTATCCTTGATTAGAGTTTCCAAATAGAGGCATGAGCGATGACGAACAGCCCCAACGGAAAATTTGGCGACTCGGTGGAGAGGCCGGCAGGGCCTTAAGCCGTCCGGAGAGTCTTCTCGGCAGCAACCGCACCGAAGCGGCGGTCGCGGCGGTGATATTCTTCGATGGCTGAGGCCAAGTCGTCTTCCGAAAATTCCGGCCACATGCGGCGGGTGAAGATCATCTCGGCGTACGCGCATTCCCAGAGCAGGAAGTCGCTCAAACGCTGCTCGCCGCTGGTGCGGATCAGCAGGTCGACGTCGGGGCCCAGACTTTTTGAAAAAGCTTCCTCGGTGAGAGCGCGACTGCGGCGCATGGCGTCCACGTTGAGCTGCAGGGCTGCCAGAATGGCTTGCCGCGAAGAGTAATCGATGGCCAGGCGCAGGTGCAGCTTCGCGCCGTGTGCGGTTTTTCGCTCGGATTCTTCAAGCAGGGAAACCAGCGCGGCGGGCAGGCGGTCGCGGCGTCCGATGGCTTCCAGGCGCACGCCGTTTTCCACGCAGCGATCTGTTTCGCGCACCAGATAGTTTCCCAGCAGCTTCATGAGCGCCGAAACTTCCCGCGCCGGTCTGCGCCAGTTGTCGGCTGAGAACGCGTAGAGCGTCAGGATCGAAATCCCCATGCCGGGCGCGGCTTCGATGGTGCGGCGAACCGCGTCCGCTCCGCTGCGATGGCCGGCAATGCGCGGCAGCCCGCGCGCGTTGGCCCAACGGCCGTTGCCGTCCATGATAATGGCGACGTGCAGGCTCATGCCGAATGTCCGGATTCTCTTCCGGAGTCCGGCGGGCGCATCGCCCCGATCAGAGCTTCCATATGATCGAGATATTTATTGAGAGCCTTGCGGCCCGTCGCGGTCAGAGAATATTCGGTCTTCGGCATCCGGCCCTCGAACGATTTCACGCAGGCGATATACTTCGCTTCCTCCAGCTTGCGCGCGTGAACGCTCAGGTTTCCATCGGTGGTTTTGAGCAAACGCTTCAGGTCGTTGAAGGTCAGCGACGAATTGGCCGCCAGCGCGCTCACGATTCCGAGCCGGATTCGCTCATGAATCAGGCGGTCAAGATCGGGGATGGCGCCCGAAGGTTCTACTACGCCCAATGCCGGTCTATCGATATTTTGTTTTGCCAAGTTGCTTTTAGCCATATTCCCGCTACCCGCCGTACCGCCTCGCGATGATAAATCCGAATAAAACATGCAGGCCGCCGAAGCCGAGCCCGAGCCAGAAATCGCCCCACGCGAGCGGTGCGAAGGTCGCCAGCGCGCCTTCGATCAGAAAGCAGGCGCCCATCACCGGTACGATGGGAACCGAAAAAGCTCCGCCGGTGATGACGCCGGTGCCGTAGAGCATCAGCCAGACTCCCGGAATCGCGCCGGTTAATCCGGCTTGCCACAGCACGATGGTGAGCGCCGCGCCCGCGATCAGCGGAGGAACAAAACTGAACACGAATTTGCGCGCCGGAGCCGACCACAACGGCAATCCGGCCGCGCTGGCCTTGCGCCACATCGCCAGAATTCCCAAGGCGATCGCCAGTGCGCCCTCGACCAGCCAGGTTTCGAGCCACGCCCGCGGAGTCAACTGCCTGGACGCCAGCAGGGCGGACGCGAACGCGGTCAGGCCCATTGCCACGCCGCCCCATCCGGGCACGGCTGTAAAGGACCCCGCTCGCTCCATCGTTTCACGGATGTAGCGCAGATTATCCATCGCGTGCGCTTGGATCGGGATGGGATCCGAACCTCGCCCGCGAATGGGTTGCACCGATGCCATGAATCGATCATAGCCGCGGCGCAGATTATTGTCAAGTACTTTATTTAGAAAAGTGAAGCGTCTTTTTCAAATCTGGAGCGAACTCTTTAATGAGATTCCTTCCACCCTTGGTGGCCAGATTGACGCTGCCCCACAGCAGGATGCGGCTCGGGCGCTGTTCCGAGGGGGGCTCCCAGACCTGCGATGCGACGACCCACGAGCCGTAGGCTCCCGCAATCTGCCCAAGCCCGATGGTGTGTCCACCTTGGGTGCTCGCGACAACTAGCGTGGATCTCATTGCATTTCCGAACCGCTTAAAAAAGTTGCCATTGCCGGCGCGCAGATAGCGGTTGTCTTCGTGATGGATGGTCGAAATCCCCAGCTCAATGGTGTTATCCAGGAAGTATTGCGCGTATTGCGAACCTAGCCTGCGTCCGAATGCGGTGGCGTTGCGTCCCCATTCGTGAGGAAAGTTCCGCGCCTCTTCGAGGCCTGCAATCAATACGTTGGAGAATACAGCGGAGGGGCGCACCAGCGCCTTCATATATTCCTTGACGCGGTCTTTGCCCTCGAGCGCGGGCGGATCGGCGGCACCGGCGGTGGCGAGGGCTTCCACCGCGGGAGCGATGTCCTGCGCATGGAGCGAGATACCCACAATTATGAGAGCAGCTAACTTCAGATTACTTTGAGTATAAGCGATATAATTTATGCCATGGTCTCTCGCAGAAATTTCCTAGCCGCGGCGGCCGTTTTGCCGATCCTGCGCGCCGTCCCTTTGGCAGACTTCAAATTGGGCGTTACCACCGACGAAATCGACGAAGATCTGCTCACGGCGCTGCGTTTCCTGCGCTTATTCGACCTTAAGTGGGCGGAAATACGCTCCGTAGGAGGCTTATATGCGGAAAAACAGCCACTAAGTAAGGTCAAGGAGATGCGGGCGCTGTTGGACGAGTATCAGATCAAGGCGTCCATTTTGTCGACCTCGTTTTTCAAGGTTGCGCTGCCGCCCGAGGGGTCGGCTGTGCTGGATAAGCAGTGGGCGCTGCTTGAAGATGCGATGGATCGGGCGGAGATTCTCGGAACCAAGAAATTGCGGACGTTTGCGTTTACTTATAAAGATACGGCCGATCCGGCGGCGTATCCCCGTATTTATGAATTAGTTGCCGAATCCGCCCGTCGAGCGCGGAAGCGCGGGTTTTTGTTGGCTGTGGAAAATGTCGGCGGGAGTTACGTTTGGACCGGGGCGGATGCGGCGAAGCTGCTGGCCGCGGTGAAGGATCCGGCGCTGAACCTGAACTGGGATCCGAACAATGCGGCGGAAAAGGGCGAGCATCCGTTTCCGGAAGGATATAAGCTGCTGGACCCGGCGCGGATCATCCACGTTCACTTGCGCGACTTCAAACATAACGCCGCCGGCAAAGTTGTATGGTGCGCGGTGGGGGATGGCGAGGCGGATAATCTGGGGCAGATTCGGGCGTTGTTGAAAGACGGGTTCACGGGGACTTGGACGCTCGAGACGCACTGGCGTCCGGCGGAGGGGAAAGCGTACGCGTCGAAGACATCGCTGACGGCGTTGTTGAAGGTGATTGAGAAGGCTTAGTTTTCGGTGGGCGTTTTCTCGATGTGGTCGACGACCAGAACGTCGACCATGGCTTTCTTCGATTCGAGCTTGAGGCCGAGTTGGGCTTGTAGGGCTTCGAAGATGTTTGGTCCGCTGTCGTCCGCGGACGGGCGTCCCCGATCTTCAATCCACTTCAAAATGAAATCGTATTTCCCCTTCAAACCTGTCGCGTCGTTGACAGGCTGCCCCAACATGTTGGCTAAGTACCCGGCGAAATTCTCCATGGATGCGTCGGTGAAGCGCTGGACCCAGCGGGGGCCATCCATATCGGTGTTCCACTGGCGACCGGGCGGGAGAATGGGGAAACCATCTTTATCCAGTTTCCGGGATGGAGGCGCCGCTGCGGGTTTGGGCGCGTCGGGATCTTCGGGCGGAGGCGGTTCGGCCTCCTTCATCTTCGGCCCGTTCTTTGCGACCACCAGATCGTAGGCCGGCAGTTCCTTTTGCTCGTGATGGAACGTCATCTTGAAGCGCTCGAGGAGCAGGTTCTGCTGCATCAATTTAAATTGCTCTTTGGTTGTTCCCTCCGGGATTCTGGCGCTGATATCGAATCGCGTCGTGTTCATCCAGGCCGGACCTGAAAAGCGATGCCAGGGGAGGTCGTAAGCGATGAGTACCAGATCGACCAGCCGAGCGTTGTCGCAGGTGAAGAGGCCGGGGTCTTTGGTTCCGGGTCCACCCGACATCCCGTTGCCATTGTAGCGGTCCGGCGCCGAGGGTTTGACCGACGCAACTTCAAATTGGGGTGTCTGAGCATACGCGATGCTCGCGATGAAGATGGCGATACTTGCGATCTTTCGCACTACACAGATGTTATCTAATTCTCGTTGGGGATTTTTTCGATGTGGTCGACTACCATTACGTCGACTATGACCTTTTTCTTCTCCAGCTTCAGGCCGAGTTGTTTTTCGAGGGCTCCCAAGATAGGGGAGCCTCCCTCTTCGGCGGAGGTTCCCTCGGCCCAGCGCAGTGTGAAATCGTAGTTGCCGGGCAAGCCTGTCTCGTCGATGACATGCTGGTGCAACTGGCCTGATAATTGTCCCGCCAACTGCGTCATGGGTGAATCGAAGGCGCGCATGATCATCTGGCTGTCTTCCGAACTCATCATCGACATCGTCTGCTGCTTCGGCGGGTTATCTGGGGGCGACGCGACGGATTGCTTCAGCTTTGCGCCACCTTTTGCGACTACCAGCACCTGCCGGGTCAGTTCGTTCTTTACATAATGGAACTTTAGCTTGAAGCGCTCCGCGAGAAGATTTTGCAGCATCTGGTTGAATTGCTCCCAGGTGGCTCCCTCGGGTACTTTCGCGGAGATGTTGAATTTTGCGTCATTCATCCATGCGGGACCCGAAAACTGGTCGGAGTCGAGCCTGAATGCGATCGTAATCAGGTTCGCAAGGCCAAAGTTCTCACAGGTGAAGAGGCCCGGATCGGGCTGGCCCGGGCCGCCGGACATCCTTACGTTGTAGCTCCCGTCTGGCGGCGGGGCCGGCTTGATGGATGCTACTTCAAATTGCGGCGTTTGCGCGGCGGCGGTTGCAGCGAGCATGATCGCGATACTTGCAATCTTTTGCACTGCACAAAGTCTATCTAATTTTCAGTCGGAGTCTTCTCGATGTGGTCGATTACAAAAACTTCGACCGGGCTTTTTTTGGATTCGAGCTTGAGGCCGAGCTGCGCTTGCAGCGCTCTGAAAAGGTCGGGGCCGGTATCGTCGGCGGGCGCGCCTGCCTTTTGCTCGATCCATTTCAACGTGAAATCGTATTTTCCTTTCAATCCGGTCGCGTCGGTGACGGGACGGCCGAGCTGCTGCGTCAAAATTATCGCGAACTCTTCCATGGTTGTTTCGGCTTGACGCATCGTTGTATGACCGTCCGCCGTCCTCATCAGTGCAAGCTCGCGGCTTATGGGGAGGATCGGGAATCCGTCCGCGTCCATTTTGAATTCGCTGGACAGTGGGGCCGAGTCTAGAGCGGTGGCCGACTCTTTCATTTTGGGGCCATTCTTCGCGGCTGCCAGCTGATACGCCTCCATTTCTTTCTTTTCGTAGTGGAACTTGAGATTGAAACGTTCAGTGAGCAGGTTGCGCAACATGAGATGGAACTGTTCCCTGGTGGCGCTCTCAGGGATTTTCGCGGAGACATTGAATCGCGCGGATCGCATCCAGACCTGATCCGAGAGCTGGTAGTCCTGGAGTTCGAATGCCTGGCGGATGAGCATGGGGATGCCGCAGTTCTCACAGGTGAAGAGGCCTGGGTCCTTGGTTCCCGGTCCGCCACGCGACCCCATGCGGAATGGCCCGCTGCCCAGCTGGGAGAGCTTGACTGAGGCGACTTCGAATTGCGGGGACGGGTCGGGGGTCTGCGCGGCGGCGCTGGAAAGAATCGTCAACAGGGTGCCCGCAATGGCTCGCATGATCCAATTATGACGCCACATCGGTCAAAAGGTTCTTAGTGGTCAGGGACGGAAATGGTCACAGCGGCGACACCCTCGAAAACAGCCGATTGAGTACCGCTCCCCTGAAGAACAGCCCAGGCTTCGCCGCACATTCGCCGGAATTCTGTGAGCGCGAAGACCGTCGGCTGAAGCCGACGCTGCAAGCTGAAGCTCGCGCCACCGTCGTTCTTCATC
>Ga0182024_10018381_pt1 | contig 13024 bp, 13 predicted proteins | sample P32metaG_FD_120480 | JGI IMG/M metagenome (GOLD analysis project Ga0182024, IMG submission 120480) | Permafrost microbial communities from Stordalen Mire, Sweden - P3-2 metaG (Illumina Assembly) | ecosystem: Environmental > Terrestrial > Soil > Wetlands > Permafrost | place: Sweden: Stordalen...
AGAATCCCTGGGAAGCGAGTGATCCCGTGCACGTCGTTGATCTACTCGAACACACCACTGGTGGGACGACATTCATTTGCGCGAGTTCACGAAGGATGCTCCCGGCATAGGCCTGCGCGAAGCACTCGACTATGACCACCACTCGCGAATCTCTCGCTGGCGGCCCGGTACTCGCATGGCCTACTGTAACTCTGGGCCCGCGGTTGCCGCCTACATCGTGGAGAAGATTTCTGGCCAGCGTTTCGAAGATTACGTCACGCAGAATTTCTTTGAACCCATCGGCATGAACACGGCGACCTATTTTCAGCCGACTTCGGCAGTCCTCACGAACCTTTATCGGCCCGACGGCAAGACTCCCTACCCCTACTGGAATATCCTGTTTCGTCCAGCAGGTTCTATCAATGCCTCCGCTCAGGATATGGTCGCCTACGTTCAGTTCCTTCTGAATCGCGGTACGGCAGATGGCAGGCAAGTCATGCCGTCCGTATCCATAGATCGCATGGAGCGCCCCACTCGCACCTGGGCGGCGCAACAGGGATTAAGTGCCGGCTATGGCCTGAGCACCTACGAGAGCATTCATGACGGTTTTGTTTACCATGGCCACAACGGCGGAGTACAGGGCGGGCTGACAGACATGGCGTATATGCCCGATTACGGGGTGGGCTATTTTTACAGCATCAACGCAGGGAACACAGCCGCCTTCTCGGCGATCGGCAAGACCATTCGCGCGTATGTCACGCATCGGCTGCAGAGGCCGCCGGTGCCCGCCGTAGTGGCGATGCCTGCGCATGACGGGTCGTATGCAGGTTGGTACGAACCCGACTCACCCCGCGTGGAGCTCACTCACCTTCTCGAACGTCTGTTGGGCATCGTTCGGATACGCTTTGCAGACAACGAGCTGCTTCTGACTTCCTTGCGCGAACGAGATCAAGTGTTCCTGCCCATGGCAGCCGGGCAATTTCGCAAGGTTCCCAAGGAGGGATTTCCGGACCCGATCGCCACCATTGCGTTGCTTACTCCCAATGCCGAGGGTCAGTTCGTTCAGATGGAGGGCGGGAAGGTTACGATGAAGCACATCCCGGCTTGGTTCGCCATCGCCGAGATCGCACTCACTGCGTGGGTCATATGTGCCATGGTTTCGGTCCTCTGCTATGCGCCGTTCTGGCTACTGGGCGGTCTCAGCAGGAAACGCCGTCGGCCCGCGGAGCGGGCCGTGCGGGCATGGCCCCTGGTTGCTGTGCTGAGCCTAGTGGCCGCGGCAGGCATATTGATCCTGTCCGGCGATGACTTTATCTCGCGGATGGGCAACTTGAGTGTCTGGTCTGCCGCCGTATTCTTATCCACATTGCTTTATGGAGTCGCTTCCGCAGCCGGCGCCGTTGCTCTATGGCGGGCGCCCAGACAGGCAATTCGCTCTCGAGTCCGCAAGTATTCGATTGTTGTCATTCCGGCACTCTTAATCGCCGCTACTTACCTCGCGTACTGGGGATTGATTGGCTTGCGCACTTGGGCATAAGGTATCGGCCAGGAATCGCACACGGTCTGCGAGCGCCCGCTGGCCATCCACCCAATATCAAGGCTTGTTGAGTTTCCCCTCTAAGAATGGCCAATGCTCCTGTTCGGTTTGTGCACATCTAGTGCAGCGGACCGCTCACTGAAAAACGAGGATTATGGTTGCTGCAAAGTTGTCGTTCCTGGCCGTCGGGTTAGGGTTGTGATCCGCCTGAGACCGGTCGGCGGCCCTTAGCGTACGTAATGGCCCCTTTCTTGAAGTCACCCCTATACGTGTGATAGAGACCATTAAGCGCCGGCGTCACGGAGTTCAGTAAAGCGTCATCATCGGGCTGCAGTGCTCGAGCGCCCGCGACAATGGCGGCGAGTCCTGCGGATTCCGCGATGGGGATTCCGCCGACGTCGAGGAAATGTACCAGTTGCGCTAAACGCGCGAGGCCCACATCGGTCTCGAGACTGAAGCTTGTGAGCAACACCTCAAATGTGACTTTCGCTTCCACATGCGTAAACTCCGCGCCGTCGAAATCAAACCCGATCGCGCGCTTCGGTTTATCCTGGATGCGCTTGAGCCAGACAAAGGTTGCCTTCGGATCAATGAAGCGGCGAATGAGCCAGGCGCAGCACACCCGGTCAATCCACAAATGGCGGCGCGTTGCCCAGGTTCGTTCGCGATAATCCTTCGGATCGAGGCGAGGAATCTTGCGGTGCTCCGGACGCGGTTCATTGGGTGAGAAACGTGCGTTAAGTGCAGCCTGCGCATCTCGGAGCGCACTTTGCACCTGAGCTTGTGATTTTCCCGGAAAGAAATCGTTGGCCTCGGTGGCTGCGAGGTCGCGCGCGATTGCGGCGAGGCATCGTCGAGCCTCAAGCTCGGCCATCGTCGCCATATTCTTTTTACAGGCATTAAGGCGGGTATTGAGCTCCTTATACTCGCTCGTTCGATCGAACAAACCGAGCAAGTCACCTTGTTGTGCGGTTGAATTGGATTGAAATGACAGAATGTGCCCGCCGCCAGCCCCGGCTCGGATCTCAAGCGCCTGCGCCTCGAAGATCTTTCGTGACGCGCCTGATTCCGGTAGCACGTAGACGCCATCTCGAAGTAGGCCTGCGCCCGCCCTTTTAAGCGCGCGCCATATCCGCATTCGCAGCGTCTGATTTTGCCCGGGCAGATTGGTGATCAGTAGGAGCCAATCCGCAGTCTTAGGTGTCATTGTAGCTAATTCTACAGTATTGTAATAGTCGTGACAGGCCTTCATCATCCGCAGTCCGCGATCAGGAGTCGCCGATGCAATGAATTTCTGGACGGCCATGACATGTTGCGCCATGGGCTCGTGATGTACGACGCGCTCTACGCGTCGTGCAAAACACTTCAAAAGGAAACTCACCGCTGGCCCCGGGGTTGGGTTCTCGCTCGCCTCTTTACGGGTTACCTCTTATAGGAGATTTTTATGAATCGTTTCGCGACACTCATGGTGGCGTGCACCGGGATCACCCTCAGCGCAGGTGCGGGCGCCGCCGATATCGACTGGAACAAAGTCGATCAGGCAATAGGCAAGCCCGGGACAAATCAGCCAGGCGGCGTTCACAAATACGGGCTGCCGCGAAGCGACCTCAAAATTACCGTTGACGGTGTTGCGATAAAGCCAACATTTGCGCTGGGGTCCTGGATCGCATTTATTCCCATGGGCAGCGGCGCTATGTTCATGGGTGATCTCGTCCTAACCGAGGCTGAGATCAGTCCCGTAATGAAACGGCTCATGGATGACGGTATCGAGATTACAGCTGTTCACAATCATTTGTTGCGCACCTCGCCAGCGGTTTTCTACATGCATGTGGGCGGCCAGGGTGATCCAGTGAAACTTGCACAAACGCTCCATGCGGGACTGGCTTTGAGCCAAACTCCCTTTACGGCGCCGCCCCCTCCCGCCGCGCCTCCGACAATCGATCTAGACGCGGCCGCAATCGATACCGCACTCGATGCGAAAGGCACCATCAACGGCGGCGTGTATCAATTCAATATTCCGCGTGCCGAAGTCATCTCCGAAGCCGGCATGGCCGTTCCGCCCTCCATGGGCACCGCAATCGCGATCAACTTTCAACCTACGGGCGGCGGCAAGGCCGCGATCACTGGGGATTTTGTGCTCTTGGGCAATGAGGTCAATCCGGTTTTAAAGGCGATGCGCAATAACGGCATTGAGGTGACGGCGCTGCACAGTCACATGATCGATGATTCCCCGCATCTCTTTTTCATGCACTTTTGGGCCAATGACGATGTGACCAGACTCACTCACGGATTGCGCGCCGCGCTCGACTTGGCGAATGTGAAACACGGCACCTAACGCCTGGGCTTGGTGTGATCAATCGATTGAGTAGCCAGCGTGCAGTTCGATGATGCGACCACCGCCTGTACGGATCTCGTAGCTGGTGCATTGAACCAACATTTGATATTCGATCGTAAACACTTCGTGGAGAGTTCAATGAGTTGCAGCGTGAGCTCGGGCCTCACATTGGTGGCGTCGAGAACTAACGCCGGTGCGCGGATTCCGCGATGGCTCCTTGCTGCTTGTCTCGGCCTCGGCGTTATCGTTTCGCGGCCGCTTCTTGCGCAAGCGGCACCGGAGCTTTCCATGCGGGACTTCGCGTCCGGCCAGGTGAAGAAAGGCGTTCGCTCGATCGGCTTCGGCGGGGACGGCGCGACGTGGGGAAATTACGCGCTGGTGTGGAAAGACGCCGGCACTACACTCGTCGATTACGCTGATACTAGCTTCACGAACGGCAACGATTTTCACTTCTCCGCCGTCGGGGTCACCTCACCCTCCCTCTGGCATGACCTCGCCATTTACATCATCGCCCTGAATGAGAGTACCAACGATGTCCACTTTACGACCAAGTCCCCGGGGCTTGGGCCCGGCGCTGTTCCACTGACCGGCACGGGCGCCGACCACGCCCTTTTCTCGAAGATTGCTCTCCCGCTCGCGCAAGGGCTCGCGGCCGGCGTGCTCTTGAGTTACGAGACTTCCCAATTCGACGCCGCGGCTGATGCCAACGCGGCGAATACGATTCATTACGCAACCGAATGGCGCCCGTCGGGCGGATTCGGCGTTACATGGCAACCCAACCCGCGCGTCCTCGTTGGCGCCCGAGCGCTCTTGAACTCCGACGAGGAGCGCCGAATTGATGCGGCTGGTTCACGAGAAGGAATCGCACGCTCGCAGGAATACCGCCTCGGGGCATCCGTGTCGCCATGGGCAGGGGCACTCATCGATGTCGGTACCACGCGTCTCGAGAGGCGAAATGCGTTGTCCGCCACCCACTCGATTAACTGGGAACCGAACCTCGGTTTCGAGCAGTGGTTCATCGATCGTCGCTTGGCGCTGCGATTTGGTAAGGACGAGGCGTCGCTGACGGCAGGGCTCTCCTGGAAATTGGCGCCATTCGATGTCGGGCTGGCGTACGTCAACAACATGGCTCACAACCGCGTCGGTGACGTGTTCGGCAGGAACAGCCGGAGTCTGTTCGCAACGCTCACGCTTGACTACGGGTTCTTATTACACAAACGCTGAGCCACAATGGCAGGATAATCCCTCCCCTGCGCATTCGCCGCCCGCACCATCCCACCGCGCTGCGCCAGCACCTTCTCCCCATGCCGCATCGGCATTCGCGTGTCCTTCTACAGCCCAGCCTGAATCACAGACGCCAGATCGATATTGAGCGCCAACAATTCCTGAGCCGTCCCGACGCCCACGGAGAGTCCGGGCGGCTTGAAAGGACGGGGCGCGGCTTTTTGCCGCGACAAATCAGATCACGCCGACGCAGGCGAATGCGATCAACCGCGACATAAAAGTCGTTCGATCGATCAGTGGCCAGCGGACGGGCTGTAACCATCGATACACATATTTCTCGAACCGAAACAACAAAGACGGCGCTGTTGGGTACTTACATTCGTGAGGTAGCGCTACACGCTTATCTGCTTCACTTTTTGCCCTTGCGGTAAGAAGCCCATGACGATCATATCGACGGCGGCATCGGCGGCCGGAAATCGCTCCAGCATCACAGCGGCAATCTGCCGCAGCGCGCGTGTGCTGGCACCTTTCGCGGCGCTCGTCATATCCGCTTGCATGGGCGATGGCCAGTCCGCGGTACGGCGCCACGCTTCGGTTCAGGAGGCACAAGTGACCCCAGCGACCGATGGCACGGAACAGGTTTGTTCCTTGTGCCATGGGTTCGGCGGCAGGAGTATTTCGCCGATCTTCCCGCACCTCGCCGGACAGCGGGCCGAATATATCGAGGCGCAACTCAAGGCGTTTCGCGACCACGAGCGCGCCGATCCGGATGCGCGCGCCTACATGTGGGGTGTGGCCGAGCAGCTCTCTGATCGGGTGATTCATGGGCTCGCCAGCTATTATGCATCGCAAGCGCCCGCCGCCGGAACACTGGTCGATCCTATCTTGATGGCAGCAGGAAGGAAGATCTACGAGCGAGGCATCGCAGACAATATCCTGCCATGCCTGGCCTGCCATGGCGCCAAGGCGGAAGGCGCCGTCACCACGCCGCGCCTCGCTGGGCAGCATCGCCTGTCCCTAGAGCGCCAACTCGCATACTTTGCCGCGAACGCACGCACCGACGAAGTGATGCACCAAGAAGCGATGAATCTGACGCATCAGCAGATCCAAGAACTCTCGGCTTACCTCGCTGCTCAATCTGAGGGAAAACCCATCGCCGTGGCTCCAAAGGGCTCTGTGACCCAAGAGCAGGTTGAGGACGCGGCGCTTGTCTGCTCTTCGTGTCATGGATTTGATGGTGGGAATGTTTCGCCAACCTTCACCTTCCCGCGACTCGCCGGACAGCAGAAGGATTACCTCATTGCGCAACTCAAAGCGTTTCGTGACAAGAAGCGCGCCGACGACCGCTCGCGAACCTACATGTGGAATGTAGCGGAGAGCCTAGATGACACCATGATTGAGCGGCTCGCGGCCTATTATGCCGCCCAAAAATCGCTGTCTGGCTCCGCGCAAGATCCAACCGAGATGGCTGCGGGAAGGAAGATCTACGAGCAAGGCATTGCCGACAAGATACCGCCATGCTTGACCTGCCATGGCGCCAAAGCGAAAGGCGCCGGCACCACGCCGCGCCTCGCTGGGCAGCATCGCCTGTCCCTGGAGCGCCAACTCACATACTTTGCGGCGAACACGCGCACCGGCGGAATGATGCACCAAGAGGCCTTGAAATTGACGGATAAGCAGATCCAAGAACTCTCGGCTTTCCTCGCTGCTCAATAGGTAGTCGCGTGAGCCGACCGTTGCATCCTTCGCCTAGCACTCGCTCTATCACTCTACGGGAAGCCGGCTGGATGCTCCTCAGCATGCTCTCGCCAAACATTGCCAACATCGCCCCTGCCGCGGCGGCGAACGAGCCGAGCCTGATAGAGCAGGGACAATATATCTCACGCCTCGCCGATTGCGAGTCGTGTCACACCCGAACCGGCGGTATGCCCTTTGCCGGCGGACGGCCTATCAGCACCCCCTTCGGCACCGTGACGTCGACGAACATCACGCCCGACTCGGATTTCGGAATCGGCGGTTGGAGCGACGAAGATTTCTACCGAGCGGTGACCGATGGGATCGGTCGTCATGGCGAGTACCTCTACCCCGCCATGCCTTACACGTCATTCACCAAGATGATGCGAAGCGACGTCCTGGCGGCCAAGGCCTACCTATTCTCGCTCAAGGCGGTGCATGCGGAACGCCTGCCCAACCATTTGGCGTTCCCGTTCGATAACCGTTGGACTCAGGTCGTGTGGCGCGCGCTGTTCTTCCGTCCCGGAGTCTACCAATCCGACCCGAAGCATTCGGCACAGTGGAACCGGGGCGCATATCTTATCGAGGGTGCAGGACATTGCGGCGAGTGCCATTCGCCGCGCAACATTTTTGGGGGTACCGAGACGTCAGACAGCCTGGCCGGCGGGAAGGCCGGCGAGTGGCTGGCGCCGAACATATCGGCCGATCCACGCTGGGGCATCGGCGAGAGGTCGGTGGATGACATTGTTACATTCCTCAAGACCGGCTCGCAAAGGGCCGAGGGCGTCGCCTTCGGACCCATGGCGGAGGTGATCCACGACAGCCTGCGCTACGTCGCGACGGCCGATCTGCAGGCGATGGCCGTTTTCTTGAAATCGGGACCCCCACGGACACCCAGCGTGCCCGATCCGGTCGCGAGCAGCAACGAGCTGCAGCATGGTCAGAAGCTCTATCAGGACAATTGCGCTAAGTGCCATAGGGAACAGGCGCTGGGTTTTCCCGGTGTCGTGCCAAATCTGGCCGCCAATGCGGCAGTCACATCGGCGAAGCCAAACAACCTCATCAATGTCGTGCTGAACGGTCTCCATGGCACCGGAACCTACGGCACTATGCCGGGCTTCGCCGGGGCATTGAGCGACCAAGATGTAGCGGATATGGTCAATTACATTCGTGCCAGCTGGGACAATCATGCGCCGACGAATTCCACGCCGGCGCTGGTGGCAAGCCTACGCAGCAAGATGGCGACCGGCCAACAATATTAGGATGACGCCTTGGCTCTTTATGCGACTGCTGCGAGTCGGCGTGATTGCCGGTGAGCCGACGAGCCAGCGCATGAGCATCGGCGAGTGTGGATGTCATTAGTTATTGTCCTAAATGTCATCAATTGATGTCACCGGACTAGCGTAAGCAAATGCCTGGCTTTCTAGGCTCGTGGGCTCTTCGCGCGCGCCGACCTGCCGACATGCGACCATGTCGCGCAAACGTCGCTTTCAGATCACTTTGTCACTTAATCATATCCTAAATCGGATGCGGCGATTCCGACGAATTGCGGAATTTCCCCTGTGAGAAACCATTTTTCGATTCTTGAAGCCGATTGTGGACGCGATTAGCTGACAAAAGGACACTATCAAATGACATCCACACAGGCGACATCGATTGCTGAAATAAATGACAGGGAATGTTGACGTCGACACCGCGCGTGCTGCCCGGAAACTTTGTGTTGGTCGATGCAAAAAGACTTTTGCAACAAAATCTGCCAAAAGGCGACATCACACCCTTATTCGATCACGTCGTCGGCACAGGTCAGGCCAGATTACATGCTCTTGGCATTTTGACGAGCTGCGACAGGGCGAGACCTCTTTTGAAAGCGCAGTAAGTCTGCTCGGCTGATCCGCAAAACGCCCCCTTATGCGCGGCGAACCCCTGAAGCGGGTAGATAAGCTCGTTGAACAGCCGACTGCGGTAGACCGCGCGAAAGCCAAAGCTCATCAGCCGATTGCTGGACAATTCCTTATCCTCAATGCCGCATAGCGGTGAGAGTCCGAGGGAAAGAATTACTTTTCCCTCGTCTTGAAAAGTCCGAATGGCCCGATGCAGGATCGCATATCCTACCAAAGTGTCTGCTTCGGGCACTCGGCGTTTGGCCGAGCAGAGATAGCCCACAACGTCGCCCCCTTTGTAGATTGGATCGAAAAACGCAAAAGCCTGCAGACTACCCTTGTGGTCGAAGGTAAAGAACTTGCGGACATCGACCTCGTCATCGAGGATGGCCGGCCTGGTCAAAAATGTCATCTCGCGGTTTTTCACCCCGCGCGTTTGCCGCCATCGTTCCGAGACCGTCTGCAATTCTTCGCGATCGAGCGAAGTCACTGAGCGCTCCGCAATCGTGTAGCTGCAGCAGGCCGCGCGATTGAGCGCCCTACGGAAGTTCCGCTTCCTTGGCCCGTCGAAATCATAGCCACCGAGTGCTATTCGCGTTTCGGTCCCCATCTCGTTCACGCAAAAGCCGATCTTCTCAATGATTTTGGCGACGGGCCGCGAAGCCTGCCAGAAGCAAACATCGCTTCTCTCGCTCACGAAACTACGGATCAGATCCTCGCAGCCACCGATCGGCGCGAGGGGATTGGAAAGAACGAAGGCGGTGCTGCCCACCTGCTTGTAAGCGAGGAATCCTTCCTCGTCCCCGAAATAATCCAGACCTGGTTGAAAGGTCGCCGAGTATGCCAGCGCGAAGTTTCCATATTCTCGCAATGCCCAAAGGCGCACTTTCTCGGTGACGGGTCCTGAACGACGACTCGAGGGCACCGTCACTTCACGCTGTAGCCACGACCTTCAAGACACGCCGCCTGCGCCCGCAGGATTCCCTCACTATCCGTGCCGGAACCCGTCTTCGATGCGGCCCAGTTGCGGCATTCCTGCCTGTCGCGGTTCTGTTGCTCGGCGCTCTGACCAGTCTTGGGATAGGCAAATAAGTCCGTGTCGCCCCGCTGCGCGGCGGCTTGATTGCTGGCCTGCGGCGGCGGCGCTACGGCTTGGTATCCGCCCATGCCATTGTTCCAAACGTAGTAGTTGTCATACGCGTAGTAGTAGGGCACGCCGTTCCACCACAAAGTCGAGTAAAACAACGGCAGCGTAGCCAGGAACAGGCCGTACCCCGGCCAACCCCACCAGCCCAAGCCGCCCCGAAAGCAGCAGCCACCACGAAAGGCGAAGCCGCGATTAAAGCCGAAGCCGCCGTGGCCGACCGCGCCAAAGTGTCCGCCGTTATGCGCTTGGGCCGGAGCGCAAACGACGAGCCCTGCGATCAGGGCGAGGCTTAGCGCTCGTAGGCCGTGGGGTGTGGTTTGAGTACTCATGGTTGCCTCGCGTGATGTCGGGAGTTTGCCAGCCGACGAAATTCTCTCCGGATACATTCAGTACAAGCGTGAGTACCCTGGGAGGCTCGGAAGGTTCTTCAGTGCCGCGCCTTTCGGCGACTGCGTCATCGCTTTGGAGTCAGCCAGCTCCAGCCGTGATACCTGATGCCGTTGAAATGCCGATCTCGGATCCACCATTGCGGCGACAGGCACGATTGCTTGGAAATTACGCCGGTCGGCTGGCCCTTGCGCCCAACGATGGCAACATCATGTTCTATGCCGCTGCGCAGTCGTTAAAGGTGGACTCGTGATCAAGTTCCTGACCTTAGTGCGGATAGATTGCTAATTCCTGTGCCGACCTCACCTCCGGATCGTTGGAGTCCTCGACGCGCGTCGCAAATGTCTGCAACGGTTGCGCCAGCTTGATGCGCGGATCGCGCGACAGCTTGGCAAGCAAGGATTCGCGGTCGGTGCCTGCGGGGATCTGGAGCACCGCACAATGCATATGGAGCGATTCAATGGGCCACGCGCTCACTTCGGGCAGCCCATATTCGTGCTCCAAAGAGTGCATGACATGGCGGCCTCGCGATGTCGAGCCATAGGGGGCAAGGAGCCCGTAACCGCGATGTGCCGACTCAAATTTCGTATCCAATATGTTCTTTGTGTCATCACGGCTTCCCGAGTGAGATTTCGGGTCCACGCGACTAAAGACCGACGCCGGAATACCTCAGCAGCGTTCTAACGCCGAGAATCGCGTAGATAATTGCCGCGACGATGCGCACCACTTTCACTGGGATCCATTGAGTCGCGCGCTCGGCAAATAGGACCGTGGGGATGTTGACGATCATCATTCCGAGGGTGGTGCCGGCGACGACGGAGATCAACGCGTCGTACTTGGCTGCGAGGGCGAGTGCGATGATTTGAGTTTTATCGCCCATCTCGGCGAGGAAAAAAGTCACCGTGGTTAGCGCGAAAACACCGTAGTTACCCTGAGTTTTTACATTTTCGTCCATCTTGTCGGGGATCAGCGCCCAGACGGCGACCGCCAGGAAGGAAATACCAAGCACCCAGCGAAGGATGTTAGGCGTGATGAGCGTGCCCACCCATTCGCCGACTGAACACGCGATGAGGTGGTTGACCAGCGTTGCTACAAAGATGCCGGCGATGATCGGCACGGGTTTGCGCAAACGTGTCGCGAGAATTAGAGAGAGCAACTGGGTCTTATCGCCGAGCTCGCCCACGGCGACCGAGCCCGTGGAAATAAAGAAGGGATCCATGAGAAGTTCCTAGCGGGGTCGGACGAGGTAGGCCAATGACACACGACCTCCGTCCAACCCCGGACTAGGCTATGTGTCAAAGGTCTCGCCAGACCAACTGGTTGAACGCGCCATGGTCTGAGGACCAAGTATGTTGACGCGTCCCCCTCCACCGATGGAGGGCGGCTACTCCCCAATGAACGCGTGGAGCTTACAAGGTCGGCACGCCGTTAGTCCAGTGAAAGATAGTCTCGCCACGTTCGCCAGTCGGGACGTGGCCTCGACCCTACCCTACCGTATGACGCCGACGAGGCGGAAAGTAACGGACGTACAAAACGCTGCCGCGAATCCGGCGGCGTTTGAGGGAACCGCATGAAGGCGTCTATGCTAAACGCCTATTTGTTGGTGGTCGCGCTGCCGCGGGATTCGGATCGGCGGGTGCAAGGGACGTCGTTCTTGCCGTCATCCAGGCGGTGAATTGCCGTGTCGGCAGCGGCTTGGAGACGAAGTAGCCTTGGATTAGGTCGCAGCCGAGGTGAGCTAACATTTGCGCGCTCGAAGCTCCCTCGACCCCTTCCGCGACCACCTTGAGATTCAACGCGTGGCCGAGATTGATGGTCGATCGCACGATGACATCGTCGCGCTCGGCCTCGAGTTCCTGGACGAAGGACCGATCGATCTTGACCTCATCCACTGGAAGTCGTTTGAGGTGCGCGAGTGATGAATACCCGGTCCCGAAATCGTCAATCGAGAAGCGGATGCCGAGCACGCGGAGCTGTTCCATCATTCGCAGTGTGGCCGGCAAGTCCTTCATCGCACCACTCTCGGTGACTTCGAGCACAACGTGGCTGGCATCTGCGCCGGTCTTAACCAGGAGCATGGCGATGTGATCGGCAAAACCTGGATCTGCCAGGTCTACCGGCGACACGTTGGTCGCTACGTCGATAGAAAAACCTGCTTCTTGCCAGCACCTAAGGTCTCGCAGCGCAGTCGCTACCACCCACGCCGTGAGCGAGCGAATCGCTCCCGTGCGTTCCGCGTGCGGGATGAATTCACTCGGTGGAATGAACCCCTTCTGTGGGTGCTGCCATCGGACAAGGGCCTCACATCCAACCAGATGACCCGTCGAAGTTTCGACCTTAGGCTGATAGTGAAGCTCGAGTTCGTCCGAGGCAATCGCACGGCGTAGCTCACTCAAGATCGCGAGGCGTTGGCGGTGGCTGCTGTCATCGCCTTGGAGGTAAACGCCGATGGTGACGCCGGTTTCCTTGGCCCGATAGAGCGCGAGGTCCGCCCGCTGGAGCAACTCGGCGGCCTGGCTTCCGTCAGTGGGGAACATCACGACCCCGGCACGCATCTCCAATTGAAAGGACACGTCGGAATATTCGAACGAGCCTCGTAACCGCTCGACGATGACCTCGGCCTGACGAGGCGCGCTGGCATGGCCGATGGTCTCCAGGAGTACAAGAAATCGATCCGTTCCGATGTGACCTACGCGGTCTGGCCGGCCCTCATGCGCCGCGAGACGCCGTGCCACTTCGGACAACACCTCGTCGCCGGCTGCATGACCGAACGATCCGATGATGCTCTGGAACTGCTGAAT
>Ga0182024_10018382_pt1 | contig 13023 bp, 11 predicted proteins | sample P32metaG_FD_120480 | JGI IMG/M metagenome (GOLD analysis project Ga0182024, IMG submission 120480) | Permafrost microbial communities from Stordalen Mire, Sweden - P3-2 metaG (Illumina Assembly) | ecosystem: Environmental > Terrestrial > Soil > Wetlands > Permafrost | place: Sweden: Stordalen...
GCAGCACGTCAGTCTGTCCCTGCCCCGCCACCCTCGCCGGTAAAACCCGGCTGACATTCCATCGCCGGGCCGGCCGGCACCGGGATCACTTGTGTCACAAGAGCCGCCGATAGCCTATCCTGCCTCGCATCGTTCTCAACACCACGGCGATCGATCAGTGCTCCCAGCGTTTGGAACGCTATTCTGGAATCCCCGGTAACAGCAGATGCAATGCTAAGCCGCCCAAGACGGAGCTTGCCGCCACCATGGCACCCCAGAAGAACTGGCGCGGCGGAGAAGCACGAAGACGCAGGAACACCAGAATGAGAACATTCGAGATCACAGCTGCGGGAAGCGCGCCGTAGAAGGTAAAACCAAACCGACCAAGATGCGGCAGGTCAAACGTCTCCGCAAGCCACCAGCTTCCGATGAACAGCGCCGGAACCGCAAAGAGCTCCATTCTCATAGCGGATTTGCGCTTGACCCACGACGCCAGTGGCAACAGGTACGCCAGTACCCCACAGACAATTGCACACCAAAATGTAAGCTGGCGATCAGACATGCTGAACGTGCGTCAATGCTGCGCTGGCAACGGTATCGGATTTTGATAACCAGGCAACTGGAACTGCCCACCTGTGTTGATCGAGGGCGGTGTTGCTCCGACCGACTGGAGTACTCCTGATACAAACGAGTTGCTGTTGTATTGTCCTGGCGACATCGCTCCTGATGGAATGCTCGGGAAGCTGTAGGGGAGATTGCTTTGGTAACTCGCAGCTGCCGAAATAAGGGCCCGAATAAAATCGCAGTCGCTCATCCCCGCCGGTGGGCGCACTACCTGCTTGAACCGCGCCTTTGAAATCACATCACCAGAATAGTTGGGCGTTCCGACGAGCGTTCCTCCAATGTCCTGAGCCCCAAGCGTCACTGGCCAATTGCCGCTGCAATGGCACGGATCATCCGGTTTCAGATACAGCGCGGAATGGTAAGAAGTGGGGCTCGTAATTCGTCCAAGCGGATCTGCTGCGACGTGACCGATTACTTCGACCAGAAGGCCCGTTGGATCAAACACCATCACCGGGCTGTTGTTCGCGTACGCGTAGGTCGAGAAGCTCCCTCCATCCAACCCCAACGGATCACTCTCGATGTATTTCCCGACCACAGGGTCGTAGTCCCTTCCGTAGTTGTAGTTGAGTCCGGTCTCTGCTTGGGAATACTGCCCCGGGAAGCGCAAGTTGTAGGGGACCTTAGCTATTTCCAACCGCCACCAAGTAGGACGAGCCTGCTCTCACAGCCCGAGGTTCCGGGAGCATCGATCACGTCAAGGCTGGCTACGTATGTCGCCGCACGCTTAGGAGTGAAGTACATCCCCCAACCGCCCGAGCCGCGCACTCCTTCTCGAACAAGCTTGACAGCGCCGTCGGCCTCGGGCACCTGCCTTTCTGTGCCCCGCCTGTAGAGCAAATCAGACGACGCGATCCACGTACCCAACTGGCTTTGTTCGTCGACGACAGCCGCGCCATCCGAGCCCAGGATACGTGCGTGAACCATAAGTGCCTTCAACGCGGTGGCGTCACACCCATTCGACACGTTGACCGGCCTCAGGCCAAGGGTGAACTCGACCGGCGGCAGGCCCACCAACTTAAAGGACAAATGATCGGGTCGGCTCAAGTCAACCGGTCCGAGGTCAACGGAATACCGTTCGTTCGCAGCCCCTGGCCCCTTGTCGCTGAACGTTCCCTCACCTCGATAGCTCGACGATGCGTTGCACGCAGCCACAAGAGCCACCGTCAAAGACGCCACGATATAACGCATCACGGATGAAACCCCAGCGGTGGACTGTCGTCGATTCCCGGCGCGTAACCGAGTCCGGTGGGCACGCCACCATCACAGCACTTCCTCGCAATTGAACCCGCGTAGGTATTGCTATTTTGGTCGAGGTACCCGTACGCGCCGACCGGATAGGCGGCCGAACTGTCCATCACGCATTTGGCTGGATCCGTGCACTGCTTGGCTTTGCAAGACTTGCACTTGCCTCCGGTGTCTTTGGGGTTCCCGGGGCTGGGAATGCCGAGCGTGCCAACGTCGTAGACAGTTTGTGGATACAACCCGTAGGTGGTGCCGTTAACCCTGAAGTAGCAGTGGTGCAGCCCAAATCCGGCGATGCTTAGCGGAAAATCTACCCCGCGACAGCAGAACTGCACGTCCAGCCCCGTTGTATCAATGTAATTGACCGGGTTGTCTAGGACGTAGCTGTATGTGTTGTTCCCGCCCTTAAGCCCGATCGGATCGCTCTCCACGTACCGTCCGACCGCCGGGTCATAATCTCTGAAGTAGTTCTGATGGAGCCCCACCTGCCCGTCGAAGATCTGCCCCGGGAAGCGCAGGTTGTAGGTAAAGGTCCCGACCCCGGCGGGATTACCATTCGCAAGCTCGGTGCCGAAGGGGTCGGAGAACCAGGTCCACATCTGGGCGTTATCGCTCGGCCGGGTCACCTGGCGGGGGGCGTTCAGCTCGTCGGTGTGCAGGTAGTAGATCGCGATCGTCGAGCCGCTCGGTTGCAGTGTCGCGACGGGAATGTCTCCCAACCACACCGTCTCCTCGATGAGCCCGCCGCTTGACGTGTACTCCCCGAGGACGTGGCCGGCTTCGTCATAGGCGTACAGCACCGTCCCCGCCGCCCCGCCGCTCGTCTTCATCATCTGGCCCAGGGCGTTGTAGAGGAGCGTCTCGGTCCCATACGCGGAGCTATTGATGAGCGTGCTCAGCCGTCCTCGGTTGTTGTAGGTCGCCGTCGCGCTCGAATACGACAAGGTGTTTCCGGCCGCATCGTAGCTGTATGTGCGAGCCAAGGTTCCGGTCGTGCTCGTCACCTGGTTGCTGCTCGAGGAGATCGTATAGCTCGAGGCCGCACTGCCGGTCTCGGTGAGGCGGTTGCCGTTCGCATCATACGTCCAGCCACGCGTAATGGTGCTGTCGGCACCGCTCGTGATCCGGTCCAAGAGATCGTAGCCGTAGCTCCAGCTGTCGGAACCGGTGCTCGTGTCGGAGATCCCAGTGATGCGGAAGGCATTGTCGTAGGTCAAGCTCTTCGTCCCGGCGCTGCTGATCGCGGTGATCTTGCCGTCGGTGTTGTAGCTGCGGCTCACCGTCGTACTGTTGCCCCAGGCCCAGCCGTTCACCGGTCCCAAGGGCTCGTAGCTCACCGCGTTCAGGACCGTCGTGCCGTTCACCGTGATGCTAGTGATCTGGTGGTTCGAGTTGTACCCGTACGAGACCGTCTGACCCGAGGGTGTGGTGAGAGCCATAAGATCGCCGCTCGAGTACCCGTAGCCCACGGCGAGCGTCGTGCTGGCGACCGTTTGGCCCTTGCCCGTCACCCGACCTGAGGCATCGTAGCTCCAGGCCATGGAATGATTGGCATCGGAGGCGCCGGTCAGGCGCCCCTTGCCGTTGGTCCCGGAGTCATACGTGAAGCTGATCGTCTGATCGGTCGTGCCGCTAGAGCTGTAGGCAACCGAGGTCACGCGGTTCAGGGCATCATAGGCATACGTCGACACCGCGCCGCGGGAATCCGTCGACGTCGCAAGATTGCCTCCGGAGTCGTAGGTGTCCGTCGTCGTTCCGGTATCCGGGCTTGCCTGGGTCTTCAAGTCCCCGAAGCCCGTATAGGTGTAATTCGTGGTGAGACTTCTTGGATCCTGCACGGACGTCCGGTTATCATTCGCATCGTAGCCAAAGTACGTGTGGCCACTGCCCGGATCGGTGATCTGCGTGATGCGGTTGAGCGCGTCGTAGCCATTCGCGGTGTTGCGTGAAAGCGGCGCGGCGATGGAGGTCTGGTTGCCGTTGTAATCGTACGCGTAGGTCGTGGTGACGGCGGAGGTGCCGGCCGCGTTCACGTCCTGATACAGCTCATCGAGGACGTTGTACACGCGCGTGTGCGTGCGGTGCAGCGTATTTGAGGGATCGTAGGTGTTCTCGGCGGTGCGGTTCCCCATCGCATCGAGCGTATACACAATTTTATCCCCAAGCCCGTCACTGATCTGGGTCAGGCGGTGGGCGCCATCGTACGAGTACAGCAGGTAACTGCCATCGGGCAAAGTCACCTGCTTCAAGAACCCCGTGGGCCAATAGCTGAAACTCGTCGTCTCCCCGCTCACCGCCCGCGACGTGAGGCGCTGCCGTGCATCGTAGGTCAGCGTCGTCACAACCCCGTTCGGATCGGTGATTGTCAGAGGCTGGCCGTGCGCGTTATAGGTGTTGTAGGTGGTCACGTTCCCGATGGCATCCGTCACCGTTTGCAGTTGGCCACATTGATAGCCCGACGTACACGTGTAGTAGGTATAGGTCGTCGTGCTGTTGAGATCCGTGCGCGGGCCTTTCGCCGTCAGCACCCGACCATAGCTGTCATACGTGTCCGTCCAAGTCCGCGTCGTGGATGCCGCGGTATCGGTCATCGTCTTGGTCAGGAGATCGCCGCTGGTATCGTACGAGTACGCGGTCGTGCGATTCGGCTCCGTGATAAGACTCGGAAGTCTAAAAGAAGCATTCCACTGCGTCGTGATCGTACGAGCCTGGGAGGTGCCGTAGGCCTCGGTGCGGGAGGTCTCAAGGTTACGCGTCAGGTCGTAGCTGTAGATGGTCTGAACGCCGTTGAAATCGGTCCGTGACGTTGCATTGCCTTGCGAATCGTAGACCACCGCGTTGGCGCCCCCACATTGCAGACAGGCTGTTCCTGAGATTGCGGTCGTTTTCCTGCGGTTGACAACGGTCTCATACGTATAGGTCCGAGCGACGCCGAAGGCATCGGTCACCGCGGTTGACCCAAGCGAAAGATAATTCAGACTGACCGCATCGGCACCGCCGGCGTGCTGATTGGAAATCACTGTGCCCCACGTGTAGTAATTGGTGCTATAGCTATAGGAGGCAAAGAGCGCGCTGCTCTCATCGATGATGCCGGTGAGCTGATTCATGGCGCCCGCGAAGGCGTTCCCATAAACATAAGTGCGGGTGGTGCTGTCCGGATACGTCACCCCCGTCAGGTTCGAGTTCGCATCGTAGGCGTATTGAATTTGGCTTCCGTCAGGCAGCACGACGGTGCTCAGGAGTCCGTTCGTGCCATATTGGAAGGTCAGGGCGTTGCCGAAACTGTCGGTCACACTCGACAGAAGGTTCGTCTGCGAATCGTACGCCCAGGTCCATGTCGTTCCGTGCAAGCCCTGGACGTACTGAATCTGTCCGCTCAGATTGTAGCGTTCGGTATCGCCATTCTCGACGATGACCGTGAAGCCGGTGGCGTCTTGCGTCACAGTGAGAGCCGAGTCCGGATCGCCCTGCCAGACGCCGTTCGTCAATGTGAAGGGCTCAGATTCTCCGTCGGCGCGCCGCACACGCAAGGTATTCCCGAACGGCTCGAGTCGGCGGTGGTAGGCGGTGGTCCAGCCGTAGCCCAAACCCACATTGAGGCCGAGCAGGCTGTTGTAGTGGCGCACGAGCGGCAGCGTCCATGATGCATAGTCCGCCTCTCTCTGGTAGTTGTTGCCTGTGTCCGCATCACAAGGGTCGCCCACTTTAGACTGACCGTCATTTCCGTTGTTGGAGTTGGTGCACGCGCCAAGGTTCTTATCCCCACCCGCACTGTCATACGAAACCGTCATGGATGTTGAGACGTAGTTCGGCGGAATTGGACAGAACGTGGCGTCGATGATGTTGTACAACGTGAACGTGAAGGTTCCGGGAACAAATGTCACAAAGTCCGCCATGGGTCCTGTGCTGTCCGCTGCACTGTCGTCAAGACTTGGAACCTCCTCCCCCATACCTGTCGAGGGGTTCATTCCGTAAACGTAACCCACAACGTATGTGCCATTGAGCGCAGATGAATTGGCCAGAACGATCGTTTCAAAGTGATTGACCAAGCGGTTGGCGGTCGCCGCGAGTTGGCTACAGTCCGGGGGGGCGTAGGCCAGGCAAACACCGGCTGCCGTGCCGTATTCGTGAAACTTGATAGCGCCCCCGGAAGCCGGCACCACGGTGCCATTAGCCAACGGGAGTCCCGTGACATAATCAGTAAGGGCCCAGCCGACACTCTGCCCCCCACCCTGCGGGACAACGCATTGGGCGAACGCCGGCACGCCGACGAAGCCGCACAGAAGCGCCGTCAGGATGGCGCTGGCACGGATCACGGTACGTCTGGTCCACCGCAGAGAGGATCGAGTGCTGTGATCATGCTCCTCAGCCTCGGCGCCTGATCGCACGCATTGAGCGGGCGCGGTACCAAGAATCCTGGCGTCATGGTGAGCGGGACTATTCATTGGCTTGCTCCCCCTGGCCGCATGCTTGCGGCGACTGTCCTAGCCGGCGCTTTCCGAACGTTATTTCAACTGGTAGCTACCCCATCCGATCACGAGCACAAACGCCTGCGACGCGCACTTCAATGACCTGACTTCGATACCCGTGTTGACGGCATCCCCCACCGTGGCGGCCGCCAGGGCTGTCCTGTGTGCCGCAGCGGCGACACTCGGGAATGGGTGGGATACGACGGGGCCCGTAGCAGGGGGATGCGCTTGCAGCCCAGCCTCCAAGGCATCAGAGCACAAGGTTTTTGCCGATCGGTCGAACTGTCCCCGCAAGTGCAGGCAGTCGTGTGGACGGCGAACTAAGGAGAACCGCTGCGACTGAGCAGCGCGATGCGCCGACGCTACGCGTGGTGCGATGCTAAACACAAGCTCGTCTCCCTCCCGGACGGCATCCGAGAACTTCCTGGAGATTGCTTTTGTTTTGGTGGGCCGTCCTTTGCAGCGTCAATCATCGCGCCAATGCCCTCGCGAATGCAAGCCCCCCGGGCCGACGCATCCCTACAACATAGTTGATGCAGGATAGCTTCGCGGTGTCTTATCGGCCACATTGTGGCCAATGGGTGCAACAGAAGTTATCAAGACGCGACTCACACCTGAGATCAGAGCGTGGGTCGCGACAGTTACTCAGGCAGAGGCGCTTACGGAAGCCTCTTGGCTGCGGCGACTAATCTTGAGGGAGCTGCAGGCCAATCACACGAGACATCAAGACCTCCCAGTGCTTGCGGCTCGTGGCCGATTCTTGACGCGGCACCGGTCTACTTCGCGTCTCAACGTGAGACTGCGAACGGAGGATCGTTTACTCCTGCGCGAGCGGGCGGCCGCGCGGGGCATGGCGGCGGCGACGTACGTCTCGGTGCTTGTCCGGTCCCACTTGCGTGACCTCGCTCCATTGCCAAAGGACGAGCTCTCGGCCCTCAAGCGTGCCGTCAGCGAGCTGGGGGCCATCGGTCGCAACCTAAATCAGATTGTGCGGGCGGCTAACGAGGGATCCCGGATTGCTGGCGTCGGCCGCGAGGATTTCCGGGCGATCCTCAAGATCTGCGAGGTATTGCGCGATCACACGAAGAACCTGATCAAGACTAACACGGCGAGCTGGGCGACAGGACATGCCGAAGCTGAAGGTTAGCGGGCTCCACTGCCAGCCTCTGCTCGACATCGCCAGCTACGCCCGGAACGGTCCGGGGCGACGCGACCGACTGACACCCGCGGAGCTCACACTGATCAACCGAACTGTTCGTCGAACACCGGAAGTGATGGTCAAGGTGCTCCCCAAAGACAGCAACAATCTCACCTCCGTCGCACGTCACCTGAACTACATCGGCCGCTACGGAGAGCTGAGCCTCGAAACCGACGAGGGCGATCACATCCAAGGCAAGAACGCCGGGCAGCAGCTTCTCCGGGACTGGGATCTCGATCTCGATGAGAGTCGCCGGGACTTGGAGCTCGCGGCCGCTGTTGGTCGCGCGCCGAAACTTGTCCACAAAGTCATGCTGTCCATGCCCCCTGGGACGGCTCCCGAAGGTGTGCTCGTGGCGGCACGAAACTTCGCCCGCGAGGAATTTGCGCTGAAGCACCGCTATGCACTCGTGGTGCACACCGACGAACCGCATCCTCACGTTCACCTCATCGTGAAGGCGGTCAGCGAACAGTGCTCACGATTGAACATCTCGAAGGCGACGCTGCGCGAATGGCGGCGGGAGTTCGCCCGACATCTGCGCGAGCAAGGAATCGCCGCTAATGCGACCGAACGCGCCGTCCGCGGCGAGGCCCGGAGCCAGAAGTCCGACGGCATATACCGCGCCACTCTCCGTGGAGATTCAATGCATACGCGCTCACGGGTCGAGACTGTGGCCTCGGAACTTCTGGACGGCAAGCTTCAAGTGGAGTCTGGCAAGTCGAGACTACTCAAGACGCGTAGCGAGGTCGACGACGGCTGGCGGGCCACCAGCGGCATTTTGGTCAGACAAGGCGAAACCGCGCTCGCCGCAGGAGTGACACGCTTTGTACAAGAGATGAAGCCTGCGAGGACTGAAAAGGAGATGCTCGCGCACGAACTGTTGCAGCGCACGCCTGATCTTTACATTGGATCTCCACGCAGAACACGGTGAAAGACTACGTCGGGAGGACCTCTCAGAGCGTCACGTGCGGAGCCGTTTGCGATACAATGTCCCGAGCACTCGAGCAGCTCGGATTGACTCGGTCGTGCGAGTCGCGTGTGACTGACTCAGGAAAGTACCAAGATGCGCTGGACTAATGCCTCTGTGCATCGATTTGCTGGTCACACGAAGGATCCCATTGAAAAGATGGAAGCGGCCGCGCGAGGGCTGGCGTTGTCCGCGATCGACCTGGGTTGGAGCGGGCCGCCTTTCGATCCCCTCAAGCTGGCCGAGCTTCTCGGATATGACGTTGAGGCCCGAGATGATGTCTCTGAGGCTCGAGTGCTGTATCAGGAGTCGGGCAAGTACAAAATCGAATTCAACCCGAACCGCCCCCCTGGGCGGTTGTCCTTCTCAATTGCGCACGAGATCGCGCATACGCTGTTCCCGGATTGCAAGCGACGCGTGCGCAACCGTGGACTCAAAACGCACGACGAGCCTGACGATTGGCAGATCGAGATGCTCTGTAATGTAGGTGCGGCGGAACTTCTCATCCCGATAGCCGGCGTCCTGCCGCTGCAGGACAAGCGCGTCTCAATCGACGAGTTACTGAACCTGCGAAGAACGTATCACGTGTCTACCGAGGCCGTATTCATTCGGCTTGCGAAAATCTCATCGGCTTCCTGCGCGGCGTTTTGCGCCTCCCGGGTTAAAGTTGGAACGCATGCTGGAAGCTATCGATTGGACTACGTGATTCCCTCGCGTACATGGAGTGACACGCTGAAAAGCGGGATGCTCGTTAGCGCACAGTCACCTGTTGCACAGTGTGTTGCGATTGGATTCACGGTAAAGGGGACCGACACGCCGTCCTCGCGTCCACTCGACATTGAGTGTGTTGGTTTGCCTCCATACCCTGGTCAGATGACACCGCGGGTCGCGGGGGTAGCATGGGTAAAGGGAGCCGGTGATCAGGACAGTTGTCGAATCACCTATCTGACGGGAAACGCGCTCACGCCCGTAGGGAATGGCCCACGCATCATTTCTCAGATAGTAAACAATCGAACCACGAATTGGGGCGGCGCAAGTTTCGCAGCCGCGGTGAAACGAAAGTGGCCGGAGGCGCATCGGAGGTTCGTAGACATCATCGAGTCTAGCAACCGATCGCTACTGACGTTGGGGGCAACGACCGAGGTTCCTCTGGAGAAGGACCTCACGCTTGTCAACATCGTGGCTCAGCATGGCTATGGGCCGTCCGAACACCCGCGTCTCAGATATGCCGCCTTGAAGAAAGGCCTCGATCAACTTGCGGGGACAGCAAAGCGGAGCAAGGCAACAGTACACATGCCACGTGTCGGCACGGGAAACGCGGGCGGAAAATGGGATGTGATCAAAGATTTGATCGATGACTCGCTGACGCGCCATGGCATTCCGGTGACGGTCTACGACCTACCGGAGTAAGAGCAGCAGCGACCGCCGCATAAGGGAGGAACGGGGCTAGTGCGCAAACGGGTCGTTGTTCTCTCAGGGTCCGTCGGCTCCGGCAAGAGCGTCTTCTCCAAGCGCCTCCAGGATCAATACGGTGCCGAGGTCGTCAAGACCAGAGAGCTAATCGTCAAGCGAAGTCCAAAGGTCAGGGTGGAGCGCAAAGCTCTGCAGGACGAGGGAGAGCGTCTCGACCGTGTTACAAGGGGGAGATGGGTGATTGACGCCCTGATCGAAGAAAAGCCCAGCTGGTTCACTGATCAGGGACCGGATCTCATAGTCATCGACGCCGTCCGAATCGCGGAGCAGTTGGACGCGATCAGAAGTGCGTTCGGGTCTCGGGTTCTGCACCTCCATCTCACGGCGAGCGACGCGACGCTCAAAACTCGGTTCAAATCAAGACGATCTAAATTCTCCGAAGCCAAGACATATCGAGACCTCAGGAAGAGTGCCACCGAGCGCAAGGTCGACGAACTCCGACAGAAAGCGGACGTAGTTATCGATACGGAGCGAAATACACCTGACGACGTCGTGGTTCGGGCCCTGACTCATCTTGGGATGCTTTCTACTTTCACGGATCCGCTCGTCGACATCGTCGTCGGCGGTCAGTTCGGGAGTGAGGGCAAGGGCAACGTATGCTCCTATCTGGCTCCTGAATACCAGTGGCTCGTGCGGGCGGGAAGTGTCAATGCGGGTCACCAGGTATTTCTCGATCCTGTCTACAATTTTCGACAACTCCCGTCGGGGACAAGGCACAACGAGAAAGCCAGGCTAATCATAGGAGCCGGTGCTCAACTGCGCCTGGACGTTCTCAGGAAGGAAATCGCGGACTGCAATATCTCTTATGAACGCCTGTCCATCGACCCCCAGGCAATGATCATCGAAGAGTCTGATGTTGCGTGGGAGAAGCAGGATGCGAGCCTTCGACGAATCGCAACGACGGCTCAAGGCGTGGGCCACGCTGCATCAAGGCGCATCCTGAGAGGTCCAGATGTGAGACTCGCACGCGACATCAAGGAACTGGCGCCTTACGTGCGCCCGGCCGTTGAACTACTCGAGGGCGCTTTCCACCGGCATGAGAGGGTGTTGCTGGAGGGAACACAGGGGACATCGCTAAGTCTTTACCACGGCCCATTCCCGCACGTCACGTCGCGGGACACGACCGCGTCGGGAGTTATGGCTGAAGTCGGCGTTGCGCCCCGCATGGTCCGGCGCATCGTAATGGTGTGTCGATGCGTTCCAATCCGGGTGGAGGACCCAAAAGCGGGAGATGGGACATCGGGCCCGATGGCGCAGGAAATCTCCTATAAGACGCTATCGAAGAGGTCAGGAATACCGGAGAAGCAACTTCGGGAAGCGGAGCGAACGTCGACGACCGATCGGCAGCGCCGCCTAGGTGAATTCGAGTGGACGCAATTGCGTCGATCGTCGCTACTAAACTCGCCGACCGACATTGCGCTGACCCATGTTGACTACCTCGATCCAAAAAATGCGCACGCCAGAAGGTTTGAGCAGTTAGAGGAAAGAACGCTAAATCTCATCGAAGAGATCGAACGGGTAAGCACGGCGCCGGTGTCCCTCGTCAGCACTCGATTCCATTGGCGGTGCATCATCGATCGAAGGCAGTGGTAGTGGATGCGTCCGGAAGCCTTCGTTCGGTCATATCCGAATGGTTACCGGATGGCCGAGGTCGATTCATGGCCAAGCATCCGGCGCCATGGGCTGCTCAGCAAAAGCGAAGTGGTGCGTCGAGTAGGGCTCGATGCCAATGCACTTTGAGTGGCGCAACGTGCTCGATCGGCGGGCCCAGTGACTAAGGCGGAGCTGCAAGAGCTGCTCAGCGACTGCCCCACTCTGTTCCACATGGCGCAGAACGGAAGTTGGCCCTCGATTAAGAAGCATGGACTCCTGAGCACATCGGCGCTCCTCGATGCCGCGGGGCTCAGGGGCGTCGCTAGGCGACGGATCGAATCGGAACGTCGGCCAGAGAACGTAACAATTCAAGGCAAGTTAGAAAGCGAAGTTGTCATCCGCGACCAGAAACCGATGGACGACAAGGGCCTGCTGCGATGCCTGCAGGACGGACTCACACCTGCCCAGTGGTATCGACTTCTCAACCACCGTGTGTTCTTTTGGTTGACTCGGGATCGCCTGCACCGTCTACTGTCCGCAGACGCCTATCGCGAAAGCGAACACGATGTGCTGGAGGTCGACACCGCATCGCTCGTCTCCCAGTACAGGAGGGCGATCACGCTCTGCCCGATGAATAGCGGCTGCACCAAGCCAATGCCGCATCCCCGCGGGCGCCGGACTTTTTCCAGCATTAGAAACTATCCATACTCTCACTGGCGCAGCCGGCGCAAGCGTGGCGAACGCGTAGTTGAGTTGGCCGTTACGGATGGTGTACCGGATATTCATAAGTACGTGCGTCGAGTTCTTGTGATGAAGGGCACGTCAGTGCTATCCACTTTATGGACAGCGACTAAGTTGGCTCGCGCGAAAAAGTGAATCAGCCGACCGGTGATTTCCGCACTGGAACCCGGGAGTTCTGACGATGGCTTTAGAACAAAGCGCCATCTATCAGCGCATTGGCGAGTTTGTCGTGCTCTACCAGTGGCTCGAGAATCGCTTGCGGGAGATCGGCTGGTTCATCCTCGATCCCAATCGTCAGCAATGGCCGCCCACGGCGCTTCGGAACGTCAGTGGTGCTGAGTTATTCAATAGGGTTGAGGAGCTGTTCCTTAAGGCGCTTCCTAAGTGCGAACTCGGAGATGACCTCGAGAAGAACTTCAGAACTTTGTTTGCTGAGGCTGCTGAGGTCTTTACGGGAGTAAGGGACACCAGGCAAAGCAAAGCTCGGCACCCGAGAGCCGTTCTTGAGTAAAAGAGTAGAGAGCCCATGACCAAGACGGAACAGAACCGAGTCTTAGCTTGGCGGCTGAAGCTGCTGCAAGAAGCCAGCGTTATGCCGAGGAACGTGGCTCAGGCCTGCCGTCATTTCGGCTTGTCTCGCCAAACCTTTTATTAATGGAAGGCGAGGTACAAGTCTCCCTTTCCGCACATCGACGCGTGCATTTCCGCGTAATTTCCTCGGGGCCGGCCGGGGATCA
>Ga0182024_10018383_pt1 | contig 13023 bp, 13 predicted proteins | sample P32metaG_FD_120480 | JGI IMG/M metagenome (GOLD analysis project Ga0182024, IMG submission 120480) | Permafrost microbial communities from Stordalen Mire, Sweden - P3-2 metaG (Illumina Assembly) | ecosystem: Environmental > Terrestrial > Soil > Wetlands > Permafrost | place: Sweden: Stordalen...
ACCGCTGAGAGGGCGCCAGACGCCTCCATTTTTGGAGACCTGAAAGCCGTCCACGGAGAGGCTGAAGTCCGGGTTCGGGCGCAGATAGGCCGTGATCTCAGCGGCCCGCGATTCATCGATATTGAGTTTTCCGGCGCGCAGGGTCGGATTAGCCCCCTCAAACTTGTCGAGAAGCTGCTGCCACGTATAGGTTTTTGGCGGTTGCTGCGCCACGAGCTGCCCGGATGGCCCGCCAGCGGCAACAACCCCCATGATCAGCCATACAGCCAGTCCATAATGTGGTATCAGATTCCTCTGAAACGGTCGATTGCAGCCCAAATCCCAATGTAGCGATGGCGAGGAGAACGTCTCAATTATCTTTCAGATACCCAAAATTATCTTTCGGCTAACTTATTGAAATCTTTCAGGTATTAGGGTCAAAAGCCGCGCCGCTTCTCCATAAAATGTGGTTGGACGAAGCATGGGCCTGCTTGAAAGTATGATGGAGAGGGACGCGTTCGACCCCGGTGCGGACGGGCGCGGTCCACGTACTTACATGTTGGGTTTTCTTCTTCGCGGTACACGAATAGCGGTCCTGGCCAGGGCGGCGCTGATGATCGCGGCGATTGCCGTGGTCGACTGGCGCATAGAAGGGAACATTCCTCTCGGGTTCCTATACCTGTTCCCGATGTTGCTGGCGGGAAGTGTGCTGAGCAGATGGCAGGTTGCGATTGCCGCGGCGATCTGCACGTTTCTTACGGAACTGTTCGATAGCTTCGACTGGTTTTATGCGACGGGAATCCCACGAGACATCCTGATTTTCGCTGCATTTTTCTGTATGGGCTTGTTCGTTTACGAAGTAATTCACAGCCGCCAGGCAGCGCTTCAGCACACACACGAAATCGAGCGCGAAATCAAGGCACGAAGCGAGGCGGAAGAGCAATTGAAAGTGCTTGTGGCGAGCAGTCCCGCCGCCGTGTTCACGACAGACTCGGCAGGAATCGTTCTGCTCGCGAACGAGGCCGCGGACCGGCTCTTCATCAATGCGCCGGGAACTCTGGCGGGCCGTTCGATCCGTGAATTCCTGCCTTCGTTGTTGAATGTGCTGTCTCCCAAATCGTCTTTGGGTTCCGTCGCAAAATCCGAAACCGATAAGCGGCCGCCGTTTCGTACGGCGATGCAATGCCGCGGACGCCGTCAGAATGGCGAGGTGTTTCTGGCCGACATCTGGTTTTCCACCTATGGAACAAGCGCGGGCTCCCGTCTGGCAGCGATGGTGGTGGATACTTCCGAGGACCTGAGAAACCGCGAAGAGCTGAGTCTGCACCAGCTTCTGGCCGGGTCGCGCCTTCTGGTGGGCGCGGTTTCGCACGAGATCCGCAACGTGTGTGGAGCTATCGCGATGGCCCATGCGAACCTGGCCCGGAGCGCCGCGCTGGCCGCGAATCTCGCGCAGAACAAGGACTTCGAGGCGCTCGGGAATCTGATCCTGGCGCTCGAGAAAATCGCGGCCATGAATCTTCGCCAGATGGCGGACCAGGCCTGCGGCGTCGACCTGTCTTCTCTGATCGAAGAGTTTTGCATTATTGTCGAACCCGCGCTTCGCGAACAGGACATCCATCTGTCCCTCGAGATCGAGCCGGGATTGCCGCTGGTTTGGGCGGACCGGCAAAGTCTGCTCCAGGTGCTGCTCAATCTGACGAAGAACAGTGAGCGCGCGATGTCGAACGAAACCCGCCGGGAACTGACGATCGCAGCCCGCCGCGACAAGCAGCGAATCACGCTTCGTTTCAGCGACACGGGTTGCGGTGTGGCACATCCCGACCGGCTGTTTCGCCCGTTTCAGCAGCAGGCGGAGGCTACCGGCCTTGGTTTGTATCTCTCGCGCGCATTCATGCGATCGTTCCGAGGCGATCTGAGGTACGAGCCGGAGCCTGTTGGATCGGCCTTTATCGTGGACATGGCGGCGGCCACTCCGGGCGCGCGCGATGGTGTTGTGAGAGGCTTGGCAGAAGAGATTGTCGGGGACGGTAATGGAATCGCAGATCCGGATTTTGCTGATCGACGACCACAGCCTGTTTCGGGAGAGCCTCGGCCGCTTGCTCGAAGCGGAGCCTGATTTCCGGATCGCCGCGACTTGTGCCAGCGTCGGCGAAGCCCTTGCCGTGCTGGATCGCGAGCCGGTGGACGTGGTGCTGCTGGATTACGACTTGGGAGACGAACAGGGTTCGGCTTTCCTCGATGAAGCCCGGCGGCGGCGATTCGAGGGGCGAATCCTGATGGTAACGGCCGGAATGGACGACGCGGGGACCCTGCGCGCTTTCGAGAGCGGGGCGTCGGGATTATTCCTGAAGCACAGCCCGCCCGCGCAGTTGATCGAAGCCATCCACAAAGTCACGCGAGGTGAAATGTGGCTGGATTCGCGCGCCGTGCGTTCTCTGGTGGCCGGCGCGCACGATAAATCGGATGGCCGGCAGGCCGCGCAGGCGTTGACCGCGCGTGAACGAAGCGTGCTCAAGGCGGTGTTCGAAGGTCTGACGAATAAAGAAATCGCGGCGAACCTGCAGATTTCCGAAAGCTCGGTCAAGGCGGTGTTGCAACAGCTGTTCGACAAGACCGGCGTGCGTACGCGCAGCCAGTTGGTGCGGATCGCCATCGAACAGCATGCCGGCGATTGGCTGACCGATCAATAAAAGGGTGAATTGAAAATGGGGAGCGCCTCCGAGCGCTCCCCTTGACGTGTCAATTGGCCGGCGAAAATCTTCCCGCCCGCCTCACGTCAAAAACATGGCCGCCACAAGCACCTTTTGCGCGGCATGCTCCGCCATTACTGTGTACGAAGTGAGAGAGAGCGTTTCGGTGTTTCAGGATTGGTAGTCTGCCTTTGCGGATCAGTACTAGAACCCACAATCAGGCATGGTGGTTTACCGGATGAAGCCGATTTTCTTCAATGTGGCGGAGGGTTCCTGGTCTTCAAACTGTAGGAGCATCGCCTTTTCGTAACCGTTTTCGATAGCCACGCCGGCGGGTGGCGTATCGAACGGGAAGGTCTTTTGAAGCATAGCGAGGTCTTTCGATACGGGACCTTTACCCGTGAGACCGGCTTTGCCCATGAACCAGTCGCCGAACTGCGGGTTCTCGGTTGGAACCCCGATGAATTGCGTGTCTCCCCAGTTCAGCGCCGCCAGGCGCCTTCCGGCTTCAAGGCAGTGGAGGCACTGCGGATTGAAGAAGTATAGGAAAACTTTACCTTCCTGCAGGGATAGGGAACGGCCGTCCTCGGCGGTGATCGCCAGGGGAGCCTTCGTTCCGGTGTGCCGAGTGGACGCAAGACCAAACGACGCAAGTGCGAAAACGGCGACCGCCCCGAGGATGATGGCGGCTGGCCGGAAGCCCTTCGAGGCGCGCGCCCAGACGCCCGCGCCAATGGCCAGCAGCATCATCGCGCCGTCGCCTACGAAGAACTGGGGCCCGACGGCTCGCTTCACCCAGGGGAAACAGGAGCAGTCGACGCCTACCAACTCGTTGTAATGGATGCCGATGAAGATCATAAACGCGCCGAGCAGAAACGTACCGAGTGTCGCACCCCAGCGGCGGAAACGGGGAATGAGAAGGAGAACTCCGGTGAAGGTTTCGAGCGTGCCTAACCCGACGGCGGTGAAAACGCTCAACGATTCGGGGACCTTCGCCTGCGCGAGCCGCACGGCGGCGCCGATGGGATCGGTCACCTTCCAGAGTCCGGCCACGAGGAACACGATTGAGATCAGAATGGCGGCGGTCCAGTTGATCCCGGTCCGCCATCCGCGCTGGTTTTCAAGCGGAAGAAGCCCTTCGCTCGGGAGGGCGATTCCTTGAGACATGACTACTAGTTTATATTTACGCGGAATCCGCGAGAAGACGCAGGCGAAAACGCCTGCTCTACCCGACAAACACGCACTCACCGGCTTGTGGAGCAGGCCTTTGGCCTGCGTCCCAGTCTATTTGTGCGCAAACCAAGCTTTACTTGGATGCAAACCAGGCGATGAAGAGGCCATCGGGAGCGACATCTTCCCAATAGGAGACGTATTGGCTGTGCACTCTGGCGCAGTTCCGGGACAGCAGTCTTTCCAGTTCCTCCCGCGTGAACCATCGTTCCCAAGCCGGCGTCTTCAGTTTTCCCCAATACTCGGCGTTCTTGTCGATAATCACCAGCTTCCCACCGGGCTTCACGACCCGGCACATTTCATTCACGGCGCGTTCGATCTCGACCGCATGCTCCAGCGATTCCGTAGCATACGCAAAGTCGAACGTCGAGTCGGCAAAGGGCAATTCGGTCATTGACCCCGCTCTGGTATGAATACCGGCTGGGACGAACCGGAGCATCTCCTCCGAAATGTCCAATCCCCAAATTTCCGCGCCGGGGTTCCGTTCGTGCAAAACCCGGGCAAATCGTCCTTTGCCGCACCCGACGTCCAACACTCGTTTATCGGTCAGGTCGCCAAAAAACTTTAGCAGGACCTGAACGTGCTGAATGCGCGGATCGATTGTCGAAGGAAAGTGCTCTTCGTCGCGGGACGCTTCATTAAAACTGCGGCGAATCTTTTCGCGCAACTCGGCGTCGAGTGAGGCTGGCGGCGAGCCTCGCGTGAGATTTCGCCATCGGGATCGAAGGCTCACGCGCGCGTTAGGAAAATCGGCAGGCCCATCTTGCCGCTGTACGTCGGCCGATAGCGCTCCGTGCTGTACATCGTGGCGATATCGACCTTGCGCGGGCCAAGTTTGGGATCGGGAATGGCAACAGCCGCGTAGCACCCCTGGTTAATCGCGGTCATCAGACCGTGCTTCCCCTCTTCGATCAGGTCGATGGCCATCCCGCCGAATGTCGAAGCCACCATTTTGTCGACGAAATCCGGCGGTCCGCCCCGCAGATCGTAGGTCAGGTCGCTGACGATCGTTTCATCGCCACTGCGCTTCTTGATAATGTCGCTGAGCGATTCCGCCACATTGGCCTTCTTGCGATGGCCAAACGCATCGGCCTCGCCATATTCACTGACCTGATAACCTTCCCACTCCGCGCCTTCGGAAAGAAGAATCAGCGCGTAGCTACTCGGGTTGTTTTTCTTGTCGCCGAAAATCAGATCGAGCAGCTTGTCGAGATTGACTTTATATTCCGGAATGCAGCAGCGCAGGGAACTGGCGTATGCGGTATAGAGCGCCGTGTATCCGGCGTCGCGCCCGAAGACGCGGAAGACCCCGATGCGCTCGTGCGATGCAACCGTGGTGCGCTGGCGCTCGATGGCATCGCTGGCGCGCGAGACCGCGGTCGAAAAGCCGATGCAGTACTCGGTGTTGCGAACGTCATTGTCCATCGTTTTCGGAATCGCGACCACTTTGATGCCCTGCCTGTCGAGGTGCGCGGCATAACTGAGCGTGTCGTCGCCGCCGATGGCCACCAGGTAATCGAGTTCCAGCTTCTCGATATTTTTCAGGACCTGCGCCGTCATGTCATAAACCGTTGAAGTGACGCCGGCTTTGGTGTTCTGCGCGGACGGGAAGTTCGCATCGGCCAGAAACGCTGGGACTTTTGTCATCTTGAGGGGATTGGTGCGGGAACTGTGCAGCCAGGTTCCGCCGGTGCGATCGATAGTGCGGGTATTCTGGCGAGTCAGCGGCAGGATGTAGCGGCCGACGCTCGCGGGATCGTCGAAATCGACGTGCGTGAGGCCCTCCCAGCCGCGCCGGATTCCGGTGACCGGGCGTCGGACCTCCGAGCCGCGGTACACGACCGTTTTGATAACGGAATTCAAGCCAGGGACATCCCCGCCGCCCGTCAGTATCCCGATCTTCCCTGCCTTCATTTGGAGCCCCCGAATTATTCATTGTAGAAGGGGGCCGTGATATTATCCGAGCCGAGTATTCCAAAAGGAGAGAACGATGCGGATCACAGCTTCTGTTTGCGCGCTCGTAATGGGCTTTCTGAGTTTGGCGAATGCCCAAGCGCCCGGTGTTACGCCGAAGCTCGACTTGCGTGGAGACAGGTTTAAGCCGCTGACATATGAGCAGTTGACGCCGGAGCAAAAGACCATGATCGACCACTTGCTTTCGGGCGACAGAGGCGGTTCAACGACCGGGCCGTTCAACGTGCTTCTGCGGAGTCCGGAAATGGGCGATCTCGCGCAGAAGTTCGGCGCCCAGATGCGTTACCACTCGTCGATGCCGCGCAAGCTAAATGAGTTTGCGATTCTGATCACAGCGCGTCACTGGACATCGCAATACGAGTGGTACGCCCACCAGCGGGACGGGCTGAAATACGGTCTGGAAGCCCCGGTGATCGATTCTCTCGCCGCGGGAAAACGCCCCGCGCCGATGAGCCCGGACGAAGAGATCGTTTACAACTTCTGCAATGAGTTGCTGAATAAGACTCAGGTGAGCGACGCCACTTTCAAGGCCACAATGGATAAGTTCGGAGAGCGCGGCGTGGTCGATCTGATCGGGACGATGGGCTACTACAACATGGTTTCGATGCTGCTGAACGTGGATCGGTATCCGCTTCCGGAAGGTGTTAAACCAGCGCTGAAGCCTCTGCCATGACGAGGTGGCGGACCAAGCCGCCTTCAGCGATATGATAAAACGCTATGTTCACGCGACGATCAACCTATTTGTTTGCGCTGGCCGCGCTCGTTATCGCCGCCGCTTTGTTGCCGGCGAAAAACGCAGACCCAAACAATCCGACAGGCAGCACCGGCGTCGTTCTGATCGACAAAATGGGACGTCACCTCCGGTTTTTCGATTCGAAAACCTGGACTGAACTGTCGAATCTCGAAGTGGGCGTGAACCCTCACGACATCGCGGTATCGCCCGATCACAAGACCGCCTACGTCACAATTTATGGCGCGGGGATTTATGGGCGGAACCCAAATCCCGAGCACACCATTGCGATCATCGATCTCGTGTCGCATTCGCAGACCGGCATGATCGATGTCTCACCTTACATGGCTCCCCACGGCATTCAAATCGATTCTGCCGGGACTCTCTATGTCACCTGCGATGCCAGCCGCAAGCTGTTGATCATCGATCCGAAAACACGCACGATCAAGGATGCGATTGACACGGAAGGCACGGGCCATTGGGTCGCGGTGCTCCCGAATGCAAGCAAGGCATACGTCGAGAATAAGAACGACAGGCCTTTTGTTACTGTTATCGACTTGAAGGCGCGCAAGGTAATCGGGCACATATCGGTGCCCAACGGAACCGAGGGAATTGCCGCATCGCCTGACGGAAAACGCGTGATGGCGTTGGATTATAAGGACCCGGTGCTGCACGTGATCGACCCAGCGACGGATATGATCGTCGATAACATCACGCTGCAGGGGAATACCGGCCCCGGTTCGAGGGTCAGGTTTTCGCCGGATGGATCTAAGATCGTGACCGACAACAATCAGCAGCTGGTCAATATTCTGAACGCCGCGGACCTTCATGGCAAGCAGCTTGTGGTGCCCGTCGGAAAGGCACCGATGGGGATGGGGTTCGCGCCCGACAACCGGACGCTGATTGTGGGCAACCACGGCGACGGGTCCGTTTCCGTGATCGACATGCAGGATGGCAAGGAACTGAAGCGCTTCCAGGCCGGCACCGGCATTGAGACGATGACCTGGTTTTGACGGGCTCTCATTTTTTTGCAGCTTACAGCAGTTTTCGGAAGTCCTCGACGGTTAGGCCGGCATCCCGTACGATTCCGCCCATTGTGTAAGCATTAACTGGATCGTGCCGCGGAATGGTGAGGAATACATCTCCGTTCGCCATCACGATGTGCTTCGAGCCCTCGCGCACTACCCGAAACCCAGCCTTCTCAAGAGCCCTGACCGCGCGCAGATGTGTGACGCCCGGAAGTTTGGGCAAAGACTAAACCGTAACGTCCACTTCCCGCAACAAGCCCTCGCTGGTGGATTCAGCTCTCGCGGATTGAACGACGGCGGCCAGATATTCGCGGATCGCGTCCTGAATATTCGCAAGAGACTCATCTTCAGTAGCCCCCTGCGACCAGCAACCGGGCAGACCGGGGCAAGAGACGGCAAACCCCTCTTCGCTGGGATGGAGTACAACCGTATAACGGTTCGTCATTGATGCTCCCATTGTAATGCCGGATCGTGCAGCGCACTAAAAACGATCTGCAGATTAGCGGCGTCGATGGGCTCTTCATCGAGGACTTCGCCTTCGTGGAGAAGCACAAGCGGCTCAACCAGCGCCAGGAACTTTAACAGATCCCAAATCTCACCCTCCTCGGGCAGCGCCATCGCGAACCGCTGCGACCGAACCCACAGCTTGGCATCGCGTTCGCCATGCGCATCCTGGTCAACACAAAGCCCCCACACCAGGTACGCGCAATTCTCCACCAGTTCCTCGAATTGCCGGTGCTGCCCCGGCGCGATTCGCCGGTCAAAGAAAATTTCAACTGTGCGCTGCTGATCGCGCGTGAACTCGCGCACCTGCAGGCTGCCGGTATGCGCGCTGCTTTTCCAATCCACATGGCGCGCGCTGTCATGGGCCTCATAGGGACGGATGCGGTAGAAATCACGACCGTCCCCGCGGGAGCGGGATTCGATGTCGCCGGAGATCGAATCCCGCAGGACTTCCATCCCCTCTCGCGGATCGAGTGCGGGATAAACGATGGTCTCGCGGCGCAGCGCGACTGTCGTGCTCTTGCGCAGGAAACCAAACGGGAATTTGGTCGCGATCACGAAGAGATTTTCGCGGTGACGCCCGCGGTGAGGGAAGACGACCTGGATCGCGGCCTCAACGGTGGCGCGGCCGGGGATCAGTGGGAAGTAGACAGGGTCCCTCAGAATCGGCGCACCCGAAAGTTCTATCGAGAAAGAAGGTGTGAGCCGCTTGAGATTGCGGATGCGCACGCGGGCCGATGTAGGCATTCTCGCCGAGACATGCTCAGGCAGCAGAAGTTCGAGTTCGAGTCCGGCGAGCACCAGCCGGCTGATGAAGCCCGAGACCAGGAGAAGCGCCAGCATGGCCGAAAACACAAGGAACAGGAGGTTGTTGCCCGAGAGAAATGCGCCCGCGCCAGTGAACGCGAGAGCGACGACGAAGAGAAACCCGCCGCGCGTGATCCGGTATCGAAGGCGGTTCAGGCGCACGATTCATTATCGTGCTTGTTATATGTTTCGCGTGACTTTGCTCAAGGCACGCGGGCGGTCCGGATCCAGATTCTTCTCCGCGGCCAGCGCCACCGCGAATAACTGCGCGGGGATGATATACGGGATCGGCGAATAAAGCTCCGGAATCCGCGCCGGGATCGGGATCACGCGCGCAGCCAGATTCGCCGCCGTCAGATTCCTGCGATCCGTAATCACCACTGTTTCCGCCTTCAACCCCTGCAGCCGGGTCAGCATTTGCTGCATCGACGGCCACGTGGGCCCGGAAGGAGTGAAGAGAAACGCCGGAAAACTCGGCTCGACCATTGCAATCGGCCCGTGCAGGAAATCCGCCGACGAGAACCCCTCGGCGATCACGTAGGAAGTCTCCTTCATCTTCAGAGCGAACTCGAGCGAATTCGCGTAGTTCAATCCGCGTCCCATCACCACCGCGTGATGCATGAAGCGGTAACGCTCCGCCATCGCGGCAACCTCGGATTCAAGGGTCAGAGCGCTGGCGGCAAAATCGGCGATAGTCTCCAGGTCCGCGATCCGGATCTTCGCGCCCAGCGCATAGGCCAGCAGATAAAGCACCATCAACTGGCCCGTATAGGTCTTGGTCGCAGCCACGCTTTTCTCGCGTCCTGCGCGCACCAGGAAAACGTGCTCGGCGATTCCCGCCAGGCTGCTTCGCGACTCATTCGTAATCCCAACCGTGACGGCCCCGGCTTTCCGCGCCTGCTCGAGGACCTGGTTGGTATCCGTGGATTCCCCAGATTGCGATATGGCGATGACCAGTGCATCTTTGTAATTCATACGCGCGCCATACACTGTCGAGACGGAGGGCGCGGCCAAAGACACCGGTATTCCTGTTGTGATTTCAATCAGATAGCGGCCGAACTGCGCCGCATTGTCCGAGGTTCCGCGCGCCGCCAGAACCACCAGCCTGAGCTTTCTGCGGTGGATCAGAGCTTTGAGTTTCTCGGTCCGGCGCAGTTCCGAAGCGAGGGTGCGGGCGAGCGTTTCCGGCTGCTGGCGGATCTCATTAAGCATGCGGGACATCAGACGCCAGTTTATAATCGAAACAGCGGAAGTGTGAGCCGCGTCGGAAAATATATGAACAGCCGCACGAAGTTTGTTGTAGTAATGTCGTCCACTTGCCTGGTAGCGCTGTTGCTGCTTGGCGGCGTGGTGAGCAAGGGCGCCCCGGCGGACGATCGCGCTTCGGCGGACAACAACGTTTACAAGCACCTGGCGGTTTATTCGGAAGTCCTGTCGCGCATCAAGAGCGAATACGTGGAAGAGCCGGACATGAGCAGCGTCACGCTGGGCGCTATGAATGGCCTGCTGGAAGCGATCGATCCGTACGCCAGCTACCTCAATGCGGAGCAATACAAGGAGTATCTGAAGAACTTCGATACATACCGCGGAGACTTGGGAATGGTGCTGGCCAAGAAGTTCGGTTACATCACGGTTGTTTCCGTGATCCCTGGTTCCCCGGCGGCTAAGGCCGGTCTCACTACAGGCGACATGCTGGAATCGGTCAAAGGGATTGCCACGCGAGATATGCCGCTCGCCTACGCCAATCTCCTGCTTAAGGGCCAGCCCGGCACCACCGTGGATCTGTCGGTGTTGAGACGTAAGCCGGAACCGCAGAAGCTGACCATGACCCGCGCGGTCGTCACGGCGCCGTCCGTGGAATCGAAGATGTTGGCCGACGGGATCGGCTACATCAAGGTTGCGGCGATGGGATACGGGCGGGTCAAAGAGGTTGCGACCGCAGTTGCCGATCTGCAGAAGCAGGGCGCGAAAAAGCTGCTTCTCGACCTGCGTTATTCCGCGTCGGGCAGTCCGGAAGACGGCGTGGAGTTGGCGAACCTGTTTCTGGATAAGGGCCTGATCACTTATTCACTGGGCCAGAAATCTCCGCGCAAGGATTTCGATGCGGATCCGAAGAAGGACATCACTACGCTGCCCCTCGTAGTGCTGACGAATCGCGGAACGGCAGCTGCGGCCGAAGTGGCTGCGGCGGCATTGCAGGGGGACAAACGTGCTTCACTGGTGGGAGAGCGCACTTACGGCGATGCGTCGGTGCTTCGCCCCATCACGATGGATGACGGCAGCGCCATCATTCTCTCGGTGGCCAAGTATTACTCACCGGAGGGTAAGTCGATACAGGATAACGGAGTGACGCCGGAAGAGCTTGTGGCGGAAGCGGAAGCGGGTGGCGCGGACGTCGACGACGACAGCGAACCAGCTCCGGCGGCCCCTGCCGCGAAGCCGACCGAAGATCTGATCCTGCAGAAAGCAATCGAGATCGCCCAGAAGAAAGGGTAACCGCTCCCTTTGGTCACGGCTCTGATCTGAGCCGCGACCGGAGGGAGTCGTTTTTTTCTTACAGAGTCTTCAGGAACGCGACTACGTTGGCCTTCTCCTCGTCGGAAAGGATGTCCTTGTAAGCGGGCATACCATTGCCGCCTTCGTTAATCTGCATGAGGACGTTCGCTTCCGACATCGGCTTGCCGGAAGTCATCTTGGTTCTCTTGAAGAGTCCCTTCAGCCCCGGCCCCATCTTCACCTCGGTGGTGTCCGAGTTGTGGCAGACGCTGCACTGGTCGAAGACTTCTTTGCCCTTCGCGGCATCGCCCTTTTGGGCATAAAGGTTGGAACCGGCGAGGGCAATTGCGCCGGCGAACAACAACGTCACTGATTTCTGCATCATGGCTCCTAATCCGTTAGTTTACAAGACCACCAATGGCGATAATAGACTATCAACTTGTGTGGAAACTACGCGCCGTTCTGTTCTCCGCTCCGGCGGTCATCATTCTGACGATCGGGATGGCCGTTATCTCACACATTTGCTCGTTGTGGGACCACGCCGGAAAGACGCAGCATCGTCTCGCCCGGCTGTGGGCGCGGATGCTGCTGGCCGTCAGTTTTGTGCGCGCCACTGTCCATGGCGCCGAGAGACTCGATCCCGATACCAGCTACGTCGTGGTTGCGAACCATTCGAGTTACATGGACATTCCGGCGCTCTACAGCGCGCTGCCCCTGGAGCTTCGCTTTTTTGCCAAGAAGGGCCTGTTTTCGATTCCGTTGCTGGGCTGGCACTTGCGGCGCGCTGGACACTTGCCTGTAGTGAGGGACGACGCGAGGGCATCCTTGAAATCGATGTCCGAGGGGGCGAAGCTGATGCGCGAACGAGGCATTTCAGTACTCCTGTTTCCCGAAGGAGGGCGAACGAAAGAGGGCATGCGTCCGTTTAAAGAAGGGGCCGCGTACATTGCGATCAAAGCAGGCGTGCCTGTGATACCCGTCGGGCTGGTCAACATGCGAAGCGTGCTGCCGATGAACTCATGGCTGCTCCGGCCTGCCAGCGTTGAAATTCAGGTGGGCGAGCCGATCGACACCTCGGCGATGACCCTGCACGATCGCGGACGCTTGAACGAGATTCTGCAGGAGCGGGTCGCCGGGCTGGCGGGCGACTCCGCTGTTACGGCGCACGCATGACTGTCAACACGATTCCAGAACTTCTTCGCAACGCCGGCGCGCAATTTGGCAACCGGCTCGCGCTTCGCCAGCCCTCCGGTAAAGAGGTCCATACGTGGACCTGGAGCCAGTATCTTGAAGCCGCCGAAGAGATCGCCGCCGGGTTGCATGCGCTGGGCCTTGGTAAGGGTGATCACATCGCGCTTTGCTCCGAGACGCGCGCCGAGTTTTATCTGGCCGACCAGGGAATCCTGATGAACGGTTCAGTGGCGGCGGCGCTTTATCCCAGCTATCCGCCGGAAGAACTGAAACGCACCATCGAGATGGCCGATGCGAAAGCGCTCTTCGTGGAGGACCCGAAGACGTTCGCGAAATTGAAGGATGCCGCGGTAGCTCATTTCATTCTGCTGACCGGGGAATCGGTAGGGGC
>Ga0182024_10018384_pt1 | contig 13023 bp, 8 predicted proteins | sample P32metaG_FD_120480 | JGI IMG/M metagenome (GOLD analysis project Ga0182024, IMG submission 120480) | Permafrost microbial communities from Stordalen Mire, Sweden - P3-2 metaG (Illumina Assembly) | ecosystem: Environmental > Terrestrial > Soil > Wetlands > Permafrost | place: Sweden: Stordalen...
AATCATGGTTCCGATTCGCGCGGCTGCCGGTCGTGAGCTACGCCCTGCCGGCGTTGATCGCCATCGGGCATGTGCGGCACCACCATCGGCCGACCCGTAATCCGATCGCCTGGGTAGCTCGGCGCCTGGCCGGGGCGAGGACCCTGCGCGTCCTGAGCGATATTCAACCCCAGGGCGGCGGGTTCCTGGAGGCCACGCCGCTCACCAGCTTCGTGGTCATGAGCCTCGCAGCCGGCGGGAAAGCGGATCACCCGGTCGTCTCCCGCGGCATCGATTTTCTCATCCGCTCGGCCCGCCCCGACGGAAGCTGGCCCATCGACACGAATCTGGCGACCTGGGTGACCACGCTGTCGATCAACGCCCTGGCCGCCGGCGGCCCGGTCGCCGAGCACCTGGGTGCGCCGGAGCGGAAGGCCATTCGCAACTGGCTCATCGGCCAGCAATACCGCGTGCGGCATCCCTACACAGGCGCCCCACCCGGCGGGTGGGCATGGACCGACCTGCCCGGCGGCGTGCCGGATGCCGACGACACCGCCGGGGCGTTGCTGGCGCTGCACCATCTGGGCGATGCCGACGAGCCGACCCTCGACGCCGTCCGGGCGGCCGTCCGTTGGCTGCTCGACCTGCAAAACCGCGACGGCGGCATCCCCACCTTCTGCCGCGGCTGGGGCACGCTCCCCTTCGACCGCAGCGCCCCGGACTTGACGGCCCACACACTGCTCGCCTTCAAGGCGTGGCGCGACCGCCTGCCGGCGGCGCTGGCCACCGAGATGGACCGGGCCTCGGCGCGGGCCATTGCCAACCTGCAAGCCTCGCAACGAGCCGACGGCTCATGGGTGCCGCTGTGGTTCGGCAACCAGGCCGCCGCCGACGACGAAAACCCCACGTATGGAACTTCGCGCGTCCTCGCCGCCCTGCAAGCATGTGACTGGGAGAACAACCGCGTCCGCCCCATGATCGACCGCGGCCTCAACTGGCTGTTGTCGGCCCAAACGAGCGACGGCGGATGGGGCGGGGCACCCGGCGTCCGCTCATCGGTCGAAGAGACCTGTCAGGCCATCTTGGCGCTCTCCGCGGCACGAACCGCGAAACCGCCGGCGCATCTCGCCGACGTCGTCGCCCGCGCGGCCGGATGGGTCGCCCGTCAGACGAACGACGGCCAATCGTGTGCTGCGGCCCCCATCGGGCTGTATTTCGCCAAGCTCTGGTACTCCGAGCGGCTTTACCCCCTGATCGGCGTCACCGCGGCGCTTGGTGCAGCGCGGGCACGCAGGTGACATCGATTCAATCCACCCACAATTCGCCGAGCCGGATCGTTAGCCCGTGAAACAGCGCCGGATGGATCTCATCCTCGTTTAGGACTCCTTCCACGATCTCATATCTGCCGCTTTCCCAGTGGCGCTCAATGCGCTCGTCGTCCAGGTCATCGGCGGTCCAGCCGGTGGTCCCGACTTCGAACTTCCGCCGGCGGGGCTTTCCAAGCGTCTGCGAAGAGAAGGGTTGTGTGACGTGAAGCGTCATCGGGTAATATTATCCATCCCGCGACCGCGCCAGGCAAACGAATTCGCACAACGTCGCGGAGCGTTGGAGGCACTCAGCATGCAATCGCTCGTACTCGAAAGGACTCAGGAGCTCCGCCTGAGGGACGTCGATTTCTCCGAGCTCGAACTGCTCGGGCCGCACGACGTGCGGGTCCGCATCCACACGGTCGGCATTTGCGGGTCCGACGTCCACTATTACCAGCATGGCCGGATCGGGCCGTTCGTGGTCAAGGCGCCGATGGTCCTGGGCCATGAGGCATCCGGCACCGTCATCGAGGCCGGAGCGAAAGTCGCTCATCTCAAGCCGGGCGACCGGGTCTGCATGGAGCCGGGCATCCCCGACGCCAATTCCCGCGCCACCCGGTTGGGCATGTACAACCTCGACCCGGCGGTGCGGTTCTGGGCGACACCCCCCGTGCACGGCTGCCTGCGGCCAACGGTCGTCCACCCGGCGGCGTTCACGTTCAAGGTGCCCGACAACGTCAGCTTCGCCGAGGGGGCGATGGTCGAGCCCCTGGCGGTCGGGATGCACGCAGCCAACAAGGCCGGCATCAAGCCGGGCGACGTCGCAGTCGTGATCGGCGCCGGGCCGATCGGGATGGTAACTGCCCTTGCTGGCCTGGCCGGCGGGTGCAGCCGGGTGATCGTCACCGACGTGCAAAAGCCGAAGCTCTCGCTGGCGGCTTCGCTGGGGCCGATTGTCCCGGTGAACGCGGCGAGCCAGTCGCTCAACGACGTGGTCAGCGAATTGACCGACGGCTGGGGCGCCGACATCGTCTTCGAGGCCAGCGGCAACGCCCGGGCGGCGGCAAAGGTCTTCGAGCCGCTCTGCCCGGGCGGCCGGGTGGTGCTGATCGGCATGCCGGGCGAGCCAGTAGCGTACGACGTGGTCGCCGCCCAGGTGAAGGAGGCGCGGGTCGAACACGTTTTCCGCTATGCCCACGTCTATCCGCGGGCATTGGCCCTGATGGGCAGCGGCAAGATCGACGTCAAGCCGCTCATCACCGACACGTTCGATTTCAAGGACAGCGTCAAGGCCTTTGATTTCGCCTGTGCCATGCCGCCAACCAGCGTGAAGGCGCAGATCATTCTGAGCTAGTCCTTTGCTGAATCGCATGACACACCTCCTCTGGTGATCTAAATCGAAAACGTTCAGGCCACATGGCGTTGCTGTGGCGGGAGGCGCTCGGCGGCGAGCAGCTCCGGGCCGATTTCATAAACGGCCAACACCCGCTTGTTCACGCTCACCCAAGGCGAGCCTTTCGCCAGCTCCTGGCCGATCGCGGTGGCCAGCAGTCGCACGTACGGCGAGACTCGCGAGCGGTCGAACAGCAGTTCTGATCCGAGATCGATGATTGATTTCATGACTGCCTCCTGTCGTTGAAGACGTCCCTCTGGCAAAGGCGATGCCGCAGCGTGACACCCGCGCCATCGTGCCGACACCGAAGGCCGGGGATTCGCAGGCGAGGGGGGCGGATTCGAAGCACGCGGATTCGCGCTGGCAATGACTCGAATGGTGCTGGACCGCCGCGGCGACCAGGTGCTCGAGCTTGCCAGGGACAACATTCGCGAAATCACCGCCGCGCTGTAAGCGCCTGACGTCACAGTGAATTCTCCAGCCTCGCGGCAGGCTGTAAATGACGACGCCCGCCGTGGTTGCGGCGGGCGAGTCATTTTCAGCGGAGAGGGGGGGATTCGAACCCCCGTGGCGGTTTAAGCCGCCAACAGCATTTCCAGTGCTGCTCCTTCAGCCACTCGGACACCTCTCCAAGGCCGCCACTTTCGGGGGCGGGAGGGAAAGCTTAATCGAGGTCGATCTTTGATTCCATGGCACGGAACCATTTTCGCCTGGATCGTCCGTGACGGCGGCGGAGGCGGCGGGCGAGAATGCTGACATTTGCACTATCCTGAGCAGAGCGATATTCTGCAAAATGGTCTGTGTGAACGTGGGCACGCTCTCGTTGCGGGGCGCCGTCCGGCTTGAGCCGGCGGCATTTTGTCAGTTCACTTTGGAAGGAGTCTGCGGATGGATCTTTCCCCACTACTCGTGAATGTGACTGCCGATGCCGTTGTCCAGGCGTACGCGGATTACGCCGGTGAGGCGGTGACGGCGCCGGACGGTTATGCATCGTCGTGGAGTTCGTTTTATGGCTGGGAGGGGCTGGACCCGGCGTCGCCGGCGCTGGCCAAGAAGTTCGCGATCGTGTTCCGTTCCAGTCAAACGCCGGGGCAGTTCCTGGTTGCATTCCGCGGGACCGAGACGCCGGATGAATGGATTGCCGATGCGGCGTTTCCGACGGCGCCTTTCCCCGGAGCGGCGGCAATTGCCGTGGAGGGCGGGTTCCTCGACGTGTACACGCGCGGGTCGGCGGGGCAGGGCCCGCCGCCGCTTCGCGATGCGCTGTTTGCATATTTCCAGAGCGTGACGGTGACTGAGTTGATCGTGACCGGCCATAGTCTGGGCAGTGCCCTGGCGGCGTTGTTCGCGTTTGATGCCGCGACGAACATGAAGGCGACGCCGACTCTGGTGACGTATGCGTGCCCGAATGTCGGCAAGGCAGCCTGGGCGACCGCGTTCAATGCGGCCGTTCCTGATGCGTTCCGGATTTACAACAATCAGGACATCGTTCCGTACTTGCCGCCGACCAATATGGGGTATGTCTCCGTGGGCACCAACTGGGAGCTCACGTTCGACCCGCAGTCGGTGTGGGACCGGGTGCTGCCAACGGCGCTGCTGACGAACCACTCGATGGGAAACTACGGATACGTCGCGGGCCACGCCGTCGCGAATAATCCGCAGGCATGGGCCGGGGCATTTCCGGACCAGAGCAACGACACCTCCTGGACGATGCAGAGCGTGGTTCCGACGCCCACGGCGACCCCGCTGGGATTGAAACTGGCCGAAGCACATTTGGAATTGCTGGCGAAGCTGAAGGCCATTCATGGGGTGTGACGGGGCGGTTTAGTCACGGACGGCGGCGGAGACCATTTCCAGGACGCGGCGGAGGCCGTCGTCGCCGCCCAGGCTGCCTTCGTTGAAAGGTGTGCGGGGGATGGGCTGCCAGTTGTCTCTGGATCCGTCGTATTGGAAGGGCTGGGGGATGCCGGTGAGGGCGGGGTCGTATTGATTGTCCTTGCCGCCGAGTTTGTAGATCACCAGGTCGAGTGACGGGACGATGAAGATGCCGAAACCGCCTGCGCCGGATTTGTAGAAGGCGTCGTGCGGGGCGCCGGCAACGTGGCCGTCGGAGTTGTTCTCGAACTGCAGGCTGAACGGGCAGTGGGGGTTATAGGGGGACGGCTTGTTGCACAGGGCGATGTAATCGGCGGGCACGAGTTGCGTGTCTTGCCACTTGCCCTCGTGCAGGAGGCAATAGCCGAAGCGCAGGGCGTCGGTGGCGTGGACGGCAATGCTGCCCGCGCCGTTGGCGTGGGGCATGTCGAAGTCGCCGCGGTGCAGGCAGTAGCCCCAGGCGCCCCAGCCCATCGGCTTGGCGAGCCGCTCGCGGATGTAGTCCTGCAGTTCCATTCCCGTCACGCGGCGGAGGACGATCGAAGCGACGTGCGGCGACGGGGACGAGTATGAATACCCTTCGCCGGGGCTGGTCCACAGCGGACAGCGGATGGAGGACATGTCCAAGTCATGGATGTTCTGCCCCGGTGCGGGCTTCATGGGTGACGCCTTGCCGTGGACGATCCCGGTGGGCGACTGCCCTTCGCCGTTGTAGCCGGCGGTCATGCAGAGCAGTTGGCCGAGCTTGATGTCGGCCTTGCGGGGGTCGTCGAGAGGGAAGGCCTCGGGGAGGTAATTCTGGGTGAAAACGTTGGTGTCCAGGCCGTCGGGGATTTTGTCGTGGAACTCGTGGAGCATGATCCCGCAGGCGATGCTGGAGTAGGCCTTGCCGGTCGATGCCATGTCGGGGTTGGCGTTGCGGTGGGCGCGGCCGAAATATTTTTCCAGGACGAGGTATCCGTGCCGCACGACGAGCAGGCCGCCGTTCTGGGTGCAGCGCTGGGTGAAGTCGTACGCCTGGTCGAGTTTGTGGGAATCCATCCCGGCCAGGTCGCGGATTTGGGCCGGATCGGAGATCTTCCGCCAGCCGCCGTCGCTGTCGGGGGGAGGGAAGTAATCGCCGGCTCGGGCGGTGGCGAGGGTTGCGAGGAGGAGGAACAAGGCTGAGGCGAGTTGGCTGCGCAAGGGGCATCTCCGTCGAGAGAGGGTTAGTAGGCTACTTGATGAGTGACCTTACGGTCAATCATTCGGGATGTTGGTCGCACCGGGCGTGGTGAGCGTCACGGTATTGGTGCTGGCATTTCGGAGCGGCTTGACTTGGGAGCGGTCGTATAGCATGGCAGTCCGCCTGGTCGCGATGAGCGTCGGGGTTTGCGTGGCGACGTTCTGCCAGGCTTGGACCTGGACATAGACAGTGAACGAATCAGAGCGGGTGGTGATCAGGTTGCTGATCCGCGTAAAAGCGAGGAACCGGCTCTTGACGTCGCCGAAGACGTGGTCGGTGGGGTCACATTCGGTCCAGAGCGGGTTCGGAACCGGGTAGTAACTCGAAGGCGGGGGCTGTTGGGGTGGAGGCGGGGGCGGGGGAGGCGGGGGCGGCGGATACGCCGGCACCTGGGAGCCCAGGGCCGGGCGAAGAGCGGAATATGTCGGCGCGAACGTCGACAAGTTGCCATCTTCATTAGTTGCTTCGCCGGGAGAGAATGCCGTCAGCCCGAACACGTCATTGATATCATAGGAGGGGCCCAGGCCCCAGATTTCCTGGTCAATCTTCCAGAGGGTGGTGGATCCATTCGTGTATGCCAGGCCGCCGCTGATGTTCATAATATCGAATATCGAGCGGTAGGGCCCGTTGCTGGCAGACGGGTTGTTTGTGTTGCCGTTGGACGAATCGCGCCACTGGCAGATCGCTGCAGCCATCTGAGCGTTGTCATAAGAATACACGGGATCGATATCCGGTGTGAAGAAAGGAACAGCGGATAACACCCTCCAGTCGGCGGTGTTGATGTTGATCTGCCCTTCCGAGCTGGCGGTGTCCTGCAGGCCTTGAAGTTGCTGAACCATCGCCTGTCCCGAAAGCTGCTTGACCGGCAGGAACGGCGAGCTGGAGATGGGGGCGGGCAGCGGGGTTGCCGCGGCACCGGGGTACTTGGGGGAACTGCCCGGCACGCTCGGGTCGCCGCTGGCGCCGGCGCTGGTGATCGCCGGGTCGACGTTCGGCAAATAGGCGTCCTGCGGCGTGAAGACGTCGAGATAATCAAAAATGCGCTTCGCCCAGTGATAGGTCCAAGCCTTGATGTTTTGCGGGTAATTCGGGTTGGTAGGATCGTCGGTGAAATCGCTCCCGGTCATGCCCGGGAGGTTGTTGACGCTCATAGGACAGAAGTGCCCGATCTGCTCGTTGTGAAACAGCAGATCGTTGTGCATCAATTGGTACAAGGTACCTGGAGCCGAACCAGGAAGAAAAAAATTCGCATAGGATGTGTCCTGGTCGTACGCCGACGTGATGGGGATGTTAGTCGCGGGGGGTTGGAACTGCGCCAGGACGCTGTCCATGGTGATGCTGTTCATCTCATACACCTGAGCGCCGCTGGCAGACGGGTCGGGAGTGCTGGAGATGACATATGAGCCGATAAAGGGGACCTCCAGCAGGTCGCCCCTCCGGGGGAAACCGCCGAGGGGGTAGGTCATGCCGGCACCCGAAGCCGGTGTCACGCTCCCGTTCGGTGAGCCCCCCGTCATTGCTTCGCCATAGGGTCGATTGGGGCCGGCCTGGTCGAGGCTGGCGATTTTCAGTGCCCGCGTTTCAAAAGTCGCACTCGTCGAGATCATCCAGCCGTTAGTGCCCGTTGCATTGCCTCCCATCGTAGGTGTCGGAGCGCCTTGGAACGACCCAATCGGCCGTCCAAAATTTCCGTTGTCAGCAAGAATGGACGGCGTAGTAGCGGGCGGCGTGACTGGGCCATCGGTAGCGAGGACCTGGAGCAGCCCGGCGTGGTGAAAGGGGAAACCGGCGGAATTCAGTGTGCCGACGTTGTACGGGCCGGGATAGACGCAGTGCCATGCGGTACCCGGGAAACCTTGATAAATGTTGTCAATTGGGGGATATGGTTGCGGCGCAGGTTGCGGGGGAAGGGCGGCCCAGAGTTGGTTCGCCCGCGAATAACGGAATCGTTGCGGTTGCGGCGGCTGAGCGCTGGAGGGACCGACCCCCGCCAAGTCCAGGTTGTCCAGCGGGACGAGGTCGATCAGGTTGTGCTCATCGTAGGTGTTCTCGGGGGCCGAGTTGACGCTAACAACGGGGGTGGCAGGCGGCGCGGCCGTGACACGTGGACGGAGCAAGACCAGTTCATTTCCAATGGCCGCATCGAGGTTGGCGCCGGTCGTGGATTTGTTGACGTACCCGGTGACGCCGTTCGAATTCCAGTCGGCCTTGATGTTCGGCGGTTGCAAGCCGACGTTATTTTGCAGAACGATCCGCTCGCCGGGAAGGATCACATCACCCGGGCAGGAGAGAGTCGCCCTACCGCCCATGCCACGGCCGGTTTTGGAGTTTTGGAGCGTGGTGGTCAGGTCACCCACCTCCTTGACAGTGATCGTCCCGTTCGAAGAACGGACCAGCGCAGCGAGCTTCCAGCCGGTCATTCGGATCGGGACGGGTTGCGGGTTGTAGAGCTCGACGACGACATACGGGGCGGTGGGGCTGGTGTTGACGGCGTTGGGCCCATAGTCGATCAGCAGAGATGTGAAGTACGGCTGGCGCTCGGTGCCGTAGACGTTGGCGTAGACTGTGTGGGGAAAACCAAGTTGCCCGCTGGCGTCCGTCAGGGCGATCGTGCGGCTGGTGATGTCGGTGTCGCCATCGCGCATGTCGATGGTGTTTACGGCCGCCAGAGCGGAGCGGAGTTGGATGACCTGCGTGCGGGTCAGCGCCGGCGCGATGTTTGAGGTGTTGGCGTTGGACGGCGCATTGGCAGATCGAATCGGGTTGCGGAACTGGTGTGTGAGGTTGTTCGTTGGGGGACTGCTGCCGGGATCGGTGTCGACCTGGGCCACGGACCCGCCGGGGTAAGCCCCGTTGGCGTCTGGGCTGTCCTGCATCACGCTCCAGTACGCAGTCCAGAGCTGCCCGAAGGTGCCGGTGTTGGCGTTGATCTTGGTGGGATGGCTGGCCCAGGGCATGGCGGCCCAGTATGCGTTGTTGTACGCACTGCCGTTCATCGGCGATTGGGTGCCGAGGGCGTGCGGCTGAATACAGACGAAGCCGCGCTGTTGACCGGTATTGGGGTCGGTGAATTGCACCCGGTCGCCGAAAGCGTAGTTGCCGGTGCCGTTGAAGGAGGACCCATAAAAACCCCGGTCGTTGAAAAACGAGGGCACGAAATTGGAGACCGGGTTGCGGACGACCAGGCTTGAGCGCAGGCCGGTGTTCTCGCCTATGTTCTGGATTCCGATCGAGCCACTCTGGCCAGCGCCGGGGTTGTAGTAAAACTGGTCGCCAAACCACGTTCCCAGTTCGGCGGGGGAGTAGGGAGCCCGATTTGATCGCGGGCCAAGGACCGAGTTGGGTAGAAACTGTTCCAAAAGGGACGGTGATGAAGCCACGACGCCTGGGTTGGTCAAACAAAAGTGGTAGGCGAGGTTCATCTGCTCGGTGATCGGCAGTGGCTGGTACTTCAACATCGTGCCGCCGCTACCGGCGCCGGAGATATACCCCGGGTTGTCAATGCGAGAGCCAAGTTGCATCCAAAGCGCCTCGTAAGGAGTGCTGAATGCGAAGTCGGTGCGTGCGACACCTGTATCGTCGATGGCCGTCGCGAAGTTCGGCATGTTGTTATTGAACCGATAGGCGTTGAGTTTCGACAAGTCGTCGCCCACCGCTATCGTCTGAAGATCGATGTTGGAGGGAAACAGATCGCCCGGTACGGCATTGCCAGGCGGCTGCCACTTATTGATTCCCATCGCGGTGCTGACGTTGACGGCGGCGGCGTTATCGATGATTCGCACGGCGCCGTAATACGTCGCACCTTCCACCTGGCCGCCGCCCAGCCGGATAAAGCCGGAGTCCGCGATGCCATCCCCATCGGCATCGGCTGCCAGAACGACGATCGGGGCGGTCGCGGGCGAGCCATCGACGCAAATCAGGTTCTGATTGGGCGGATTGACGACAAAGGCCGGATACATCTTGGACGACCCGTCCGGCTGCGGGACTTGAATCGCCCACGGCATGATCTGGTTCCGGGCCGTATAGACCATCGGCAACTGGGCGAGCGGCACGCCCCTCCAATCGACGGCATACGGGGCTTCGAACTGGCCGGTCGGGTTGGCAGGGGTGGCATTGAGCGGCGCCGTGATGTGCCCCCAGACGGGGAACGTGCCGCTCCCGCCGGGGACGCTTATTGGATCAAGCGGGGGCTCATCGACCGCGTCCCAAGGCATCCAAATGGGGAATACCGGATTATTTGCCGGGACGGGAATTCCAGTCTGGTAACCCAGGGACACCTCGGGCTGGTTGCTGCTGACCGGGACTACGAAGAAGAGCGGGCTTGGGGCCCGGTCCGCCAAGTAGAGATCGCTGATCGCGCTGTCCCATGGATAATACGTGCCGATGGCGGTGTTTCCCGAACCGACTGCCTGGCGAAAAAGCCCTGAATTGTCATGAAGCTTATGGAACATCGCCTCTTGGGCCAAGCCCAGCATCCCTTGCGCGTACAGATCCACTTGCGTGTTATAGGTGTTTTGCGTGGCCGAGTAGCGCTCCACGCGCGCGGTGGAAATGAAGGCGGTCCCGATGAGGGCCATCAATAGCAACAAGGCGATGACCAGGATCAGGACCGATCCCGGACGAGCTCGCTGGAGCCGCGCCAGAAGCCGATTCAGCCTGCGGGCGAAATACTGCAGGAGGGTGTCTTGCATGAGCTCGCGCCCTTATAGCCTGATAGCGCTTGGCAAAAACGCACTCCGGGACGGCTCAAAGTAAGGAGAATGACATGAGAGCATTTGCCTCCCAACCGTGCTATCCGCCGGTCGGGGGTGACATGCTCTGCTTTTTTTGTCCCTTCCACGAGCGCGCGTTCACCATACAAAGTGCCGATGCCTTCGGCAATTGATGCCGACGGCGTAATTGTTCGGCATGTCCACCCGGTGGCCCGCGACGCGGTCCTGTGGTCATAAGCTGCCTGCGGTCAGTCACTTGCTGGCACAAGAGGAGCAAACGATTGAAAAGGAGTAATGGCGACGCCCTACTGCGGCATTGCTTCAGCAACCTGCTTCCCTCGCTGCCACACGGATTCGATTCGGTGCATGTCCGTGATATTCCGCGATGGGTCGCCTGCGACCACCAGCAGGTCGGCGCGTTTGCCGGCGGCGAGGACGCCGCGGTCTTCCAGCCTCAGCAGTTCGGCGGCGTCGCGGGTGGCCAGCGTGATGGCCTGGAGCGGCGTGAGCCCGGACTCGACCGTCAGTTCCAGCTCGCGATGCTCGGCGAAGCCGGGGATGCGCAGCGGCGTGGCGCCGGAATCGGTGCCGAAGCCGATCTTCACGCCTCCGTCATGGAGACGCTTGAGGTTTTTCAGGTTGGTTTGCAGCGACGCCTTGTCCACTTCCACTTTGTGCGGGCCGCCCAGCGCCACGGCTCGCCAGGTTGGGTTGTTGAACTGCTTTTCCAGGGCCGGCTGGAGCGACTCACGAAGGAAGGCTGATTTCATCCATTCGGGGTGCTCGGCGAAGATGTAGAAGCTTTCGTCAAGGCCCAATGTGGCGATGTACCACGTGCCGGCCGCCTTCAGTTGCTTGACGAACTCGTCGTCCGCGGGCTGGTCGCGCACGCCGTGCGCCAGGATATCGACGCCGGCCGCCACGAGATCTCTGGCATCATCGAGATAGTAGACGTGGGCGGCGACGCGCAGGCCCAGCTTGTGAGCTTCTTTTATGATCGCCCGGTACATTTCGGGCGTCATTTTCACCTTCAGAGAATGGTGAAAATCATCCACCCAGATTTTGACCAGGTCGGCGTGGCGCTCGGCCATTTCCCGCACCGCCGAGCGGGCTTGTTCTTCCGTCGCGGGACGATAGAGCTGATCCGGGCCGAAAGTGACCGGCGGCGCGCCGTCCGGTATGCCGATGCCGCAATCGGCGGTGAACATGTCGGCGCCGCCCAGCGTGCCGGCATGCGCCTCCTTGCGGAGGTCGGGGTAGACCAGCCGGTTGTTCAGGCCCAGGGCCATGACCGTGGTCACGCCATACCGCTGGTACTGCTTCAACTGGCGGACGATGTTGTCGCGGTTGTAGTTCTGCGCCGCGGCGGTGACGCCATCGATGAGGCCGAGATGGGAATGGTCCGAGATCAAGCCAGGCAGGACCGTCTTGCCGGCAAGGTCCACGACCTTGGCGTCGGCCGGCACGCTCACGGCGTTATCTGCGCCGACCGCGGCGATGTGGTCGTCCTGGACGACCAGGGTGGCGTTCTCCAGCGCCGCGCCGCCGTTGCCGTCGATGATCCGGGCGTGGCGAAAGGCGATGGTGTCGGCGTGGGCCGTCTGGGCGAGCAGCAATGCGCCCAGCGCCACAATCCATTGAATGAGCTTGTGCATGATGAATCGCCTTTCATCAAGAAGTATACCGTCGGTTCACGAAACGCCGCAGTCAGCATCAAGAGGTATGCAAAGCGGTTCCCCGCCCAATGCGATTGACCGACCTTTCAAACTTCCAATCTTCCCGCCTCCAAACGTCAAACTTCGGCATCATTTTCGCGTGTCATGCCGAAGTTTGGTTTTCGCTAGCGCCAAGGCCGTTTTTGAGGCCCTTTGGACACTTTGTCACCGCGATTTTCAGCTCGGAAATCAAACTTCGGCATTTGCGCGATACATACCCCCCCGCGCCGGCGAATGCCGTGCTTCTCCGCAAGAATCACGAAACCTCACAAGCCGGGCAAGAGCATGAACCCGCTTGAGGTCCGCGCCATGGCTGACCCGCCGCGGCACGAGCGTGTCGGCCGCACCGTCCGCGCCGCTCGGGACACTCGGTGACGGGAAGTGCGGTGAGCATGTCAGCGTTCATGTCATCCCTCACTGGTTCGGGACCGAGACAAGATCCTATGGGGATGTTAGCACGTTGTTTGGTAAAGTCAAAAGTCAATCAAGCAGAAATCGGAAATAATCTTCGTCAGTTTTTTCGGCGGAGCCGCTCGCGCGGAAAATGCAGGATCGTTGACGGATCCTGGAGCGTACCTGGTTCGTCCGCCCAAGCCGTGGGCCACGCCAGCAGCCTGGGCTCAAAAGGTGACTCGCCACGGCAGGCCAGGCCGCTGGCCAGCATCGGCCGGCGCAAGTCGGCCCTTCCAAAGTTCTTTCAATTCCGCGAGGTGCCGCAGGCAGTCGTCCTCGAAACGGAAGCCGGGGATACGCGGGTTGGGCTGGTCGAGCGTCCATTTGCCGAAGTTGCGGTGTTGGAATATGCGCCTTCCCTCGA
>Ga0182024_10018385_pt1 | contig 13023 bp, 12 predicted proteins | sample P32metaG_FD_120480 | JGI IMG/M metagenome (GOLD analysis project Ga0182024, IMG submission 120480) | Permafrost microbial communities from Stordalen Mire, Sweden - P3-2 metaG (Illumina Assembly) | ecosystem: Environmental > Terrestrial > Soil > Wetlands > Permafrost | place: Sweden: Stordalen...
AAGAGGAACTTGCGAAATAAACCCGCCGGATGAGCGGCCGCGGCTTTTTGAGGGGTTGGCCCACTTGCGCGCTGTCGCAATCCGTCACTATATCAATGCAGAGCGAAAATTCAGACCCTTCGGCACACACCTCCGCTTGGCTGTTTTCCTCACCTTCATCTCGGAGCCTATTCGTTGTTTTAGGCGGCAATCGGAGGACTTTCCGCCTCCGCCGGAGCAATCCACCGTAAAATCTGATCCGCGGTGAGCGCCAGTATCCCGAACATCAGATGCGCCATCACTTTGGCCCCTCCGCGTACCCGGACAAACCTTCCTCCGAACTCGTCTTTCAAGCGCGCATACACCCGTTCCACCGTGGTACGCTCACGAAACCGCCACGCCTCATGCGGCGCCATCCCCGGTTGCTTCTCGTCTTTCCGGCGCGGAATGATCGGCACGTGACCCAATTGCGTGCTGTTTTCACGAATCTGTCCGCTGACGTAGCCGGCATCCATCAGATCGTACAGGCTGGTCACCCGTTGCGCCGTCTGTAGCGCCAGCGGCACCGCCACCTGCGTATCGTTCAGCGAGGCCGAGGTCAGTACGCAACTGATGGGGATCTGCCCATCGGCTACATCCAGATGCAGCTTGTATCCCACCCAGTAAGTCTTGTTCCCTTTGCTGTTGGTCTTGCAGCCCGCATCGCAGGCGCGCGGCAGTTCCGCCAACATCTCGTCCAAAGTCATCGTGCCAGAACACTGCCGGTCGAGCCTCGTCATCTGCTCCGGGCTCTTGGGCTTTTTCGTCTTGTGGTGGGAACCACGGGCAGGCTTTGCCTGGGGGTCGATCTTGGGCTTGGGCTGGGCTTTCTCGCGTGCCTCGATGGCGGTAGAGTCGCGGCTTATATGGCCGATTATGCGTTCCGCTTGGGTCCGCTGGATCAAGCCGGCGTGTACCTGTTGCGGGAACTCACTGGCGGCGAACTCGGCGAAAGCACGGGAGAACACCGTTTCATCCGGGATTTGCGCCACCGTCTCCCAGCCGCACAGGCGCCGCAACACCACGTCCACGCGCAAACGGTCTATCAAGGCCCGCGTATGCGGAAAGTTGAAAACCGCCTTGGCCACGAAGGCGCGAGCGATGTTCGCCCGATCATGGGGCCGGCGGCCGCGCCCACTCCGGACGCTCACAAACCCGTCCAGTTGCAGCACCGTCAACGCCCGCACGAACTGCTCGTGGCGCTCACTCATCACTCCCAACTCTTCCCGCAAGACCGGAAAGAGGTGGTCCTGCAGGATCTTTCCAAATGACTGGGTTAGGAGTTGAAGTAAGCTATTCACGGGGGTTGCCTCTTTCCCAAAGGGTTTTGGTCACACCAATATTCTATTAGGAATTAGTCCCCTCTCCAAACATTTTCTCTACTTTATGTTTTCCGCGCTGGAGGGGCGCAGAAGGTGAATTTTGCAAGTCCCTCTTAAGAGTCCGAGCCGGCGCCTCCCCCGGAAGGTGATATACTCTTGGCGCGGTGCGCGCCGCTCTTCTTGCGTTCACGGCATTTATACGGTGACAGGGTTTCTATTCCCTAAGGGGGTTCATTCTTGCTCGATCTCGTCGTTGTTCGCGCAATTTTCGTCCTGGTTGTCTCGGCTTCCGCGTATGCTCTACATCCGTTTGGTCTTTCGCCTTGGATCTCGGCGGCCGGCGGCATATTGATTGGCGGCTCCATCGTCTTTTTCGAAATCCGGCTGGAGCGCATCAGTCTCACACGCCTGATCGGCGCCGCGTTCGGCTCCGTGCTGGGCATCTTTGGAGCCTTCCTGATATCGCTGGTAATCGGCAAGGCCACCCCCGAGCCGTTCGTGCAGGTGTGCCTGCTGTTGTTCATGGGCTACATCGGGCTGGTGGTGGGCGCAAACAAGGGCGACATGCTGAACCTGGCGGCGCTGGGCGGCGTCTTCGGCGTGGAAAACACTTCGAAGAAGTCGTGCAAAATACTCGATACCAGCGTCATCATCGATGGCCGCATCGCCGACATCGCCGAAACCGGCTTTCTGGATGGCGTGCTGGTGATTCCGCAATTCGTCCTGCGCGAACTGCAACTGGTGGCCGATTCGGCCGATTCCATGAAGCGCAACCGCGGCCGGCGCGGGCTCGACATCCTGCAGCGCGTGCAGAAGATGGCGCATCTCAACGTGCAGATTGTGGAAGAGGACTTTCCGCACGTCCGCGAAGTGGATATGAAACTGATTGAGCTGGCCAAGGTCTTCGATTGCAAAGTGGTCACCAACGATTTCAATCTGAATAAGGTGGCGCAGCTTCACGGCGTCGAAGTGCTGAATATCAATGAGCTGGCCAATTCGCTTAAGCCCATCGTGCTGCCCGGCGAGACCATGCGCGTCTTCATCCTGAAAGAAGGTAAGGAGTACAACCAGGGCGTCGCCTATCTGGACGACGGCACCATGGTGGTGGTGGATAACGCCAAGAAGATGATTTCGAAGACCGTCGATATCTCCGTCACCAGCGTGCTCCAAACCACGGCCGGCAAGATGATTTTCGGCAAATTCGACGACCGGATGCACGTCGCCGCCAGCGCCGCCGGCGCCGAACGGGGCGTAGAGCGGCATGACCGCCCGATGCGCAAAAGCGACCCTCAGCCCATGGGCAGTCTCACGGCCGAGAAAACCACGATAGAATCGTAAGTTCGCATGAGAGTAGCCGTCATACTGCCCGCCGCGGGCCTGGGCACTCGCATGGGCCGCGCCGCCGCGGAAAAAACGGGCACAAGCCGCAAGCAATTCATGCTGCTCGAAGGCTCGCCCATCCTGGTCCATACCGTTCGCAAGTTCGCGTCTATCGCTACCGTAGCCGAGATCGTAATCGCCGTGCGCGCCGAAGACATGGAGTGGGTCGCGGAAATGATGGCCGGCGAATTCGCCGGGGGCCGCGTGCGCGTGGTGGAGGGCGGCAACAGCCGGCAGCAATCGGTATCGAACGCGCTCGCCTCGCTGGCGGCGGATACCGATCTGGTCGCGGTGCATGACGCCGTGCGGCCGTTCATCGAGACGGAAACCATTCACAAGGTATTCGAAGAGGCTGAGGCGACGGGCGCGGCCATTGTCGGCGTGCCCGTGGTGGATACCGTCAAGCAGGTGAGCCACGGCACCGGCCACGTCAAGATTCGCGCCACCCTGCAACGCGAAAAGCTGGTGCTGGCGCAAACCCCGCAGGTTTTCCGCCACGAGCTGCTGGTGCGCGCTTTTCAGTTGGCGCAGCAGGACGGTTTCACCGGAACCGACGAATCGAGTCTGGTGGAACGGCTCGACGTGGAAGTGGGCGTGGTGCTCGGCAGCGACCGCAACATCAAAATCACCAAGCCGGGCGACATGGATCTGGCCCATCTCTTCTTCCGTGAGTTCGCGGCCAAGGAATCCGGCCGTTGAGCCCGATTCGAACCGGTCTCGGCTGGGACGCGCATCGCATCGCCGCCGGCCGGCCCCTGATCCTTGGCGGCGTGACCGTGCCGAGCGAGTTCGGACTCGAAGGACACTCCGACGCCGACGTGCTGGCGCATGCCATCACCGACGCCATTCTGGGCGCCGCGGCGCTGGGAGATATCGGCATGCATTTCCCCGACACCGACCCGCGATGGAAGGGCGGCGACAGCCTGGCATTTCTCCGCCATGCCCAGCGGCTTGCCGAAGCGCGCGGTTATCGCATCGTGAACGTGGATTCCACGGTGATCCTGGAGCGGCCCAAGCTGAAGGATTACCGCCTGGCTATTCGCGAAAGCTTGGCCGCTACGCTTTCCCTCGACCTCGACGCCATTTCCGTGAAGTTCAAGACAGCGGAACAAGTGGGGCCGGTGGGTGAAGGACGTTCGGCCGAAGCGCACGCCGTGGTCACGCTGACGCGATGAACCCAGACCGTGGTTGGCCGCTGGGCTCGCCATGATCTCGATGGGTGGGGTACGCTTTAGCTTGCCTTCGCCGTCGTGCCGCCAAGCGGCACGCGGCGAGCGTCGCTCGACCGCCGGGCAAGCTAAAGCATACCCTACCTCTGCGTACAACTTTAGGCATCGCGTTTAACTGTAACTCGGCTCGACTTGGTTTCCTTACAATAGAGGGATGGGAACATTTACCATTGCGGGGCGTGAGTTCCGCTCGCGGTTGATCGTTGGCACGGGAAAGTACCGCAGTTTTCAGGAAATGCAGCGGTGCCATGAGGCGTCGGGCGCGGAAATGGTCACTGTGGCGGTGAGACGCGTCAATCTCACAGACCGCTCCAAAGAGTCGCTGCTCGATTACATCGATCGCTCGAAGCTCTTCATTTTGCCGAACACCGCCGGATGCTACACCGCCGACGATGCCGTGCGTACAGCCATGCTGGGCCGCGAGGTGGGGCTTTCGAACTGGGTGAAGCTCGAAGTGATCGGCGACGAGAAAACGCTTTTCCCGGACAATTTCGGACTGGTGGAAGCCACGCGAATTCTAGTCAAGGAAGGCTTCGTAGTGCTGCCATATACGAACGACGATGTGGTCACCGCGCGCAAGCTGATCGATGCGGGCGCAGCCGCGGTGATGCCTCTGGCGGCGCCCATCGGCTCCGGGCTGGGAATACAGAACCCCACCAATTTGCGGATTCTGCGCGAGCAGATCACGGAAGTGCCGATGATCGTGGATGCCGGCGTGGGAACGGCGTCGGACGCCGCCATCGCGATGGAATTAGGCGCCGACGGCATCCTGATGAATACGGCGATCGCCGCGGCGGAGGATGCGGAAAAGATGGCGCTGGCGATGAGGCTGGCGGTGGAGGCTGGGCGGCTGGCATTCGAAGCCGGGCGGATGCCAAAGAAGCTGTATGCCGCGGCGAGCAGTCCGCTGGCGGGAGTGGTAGGAAGGTGAACGGGGCGCGGGCGCGTGGAGATTCGGGGCGGAAGAAAACGTGTTCACATGAGTGTGAACACGGCACGCATGGGCCCAGAGGGCGCCCCGTGCGCCACGTAATTTCCGCATTCTCGCTTATCGTCCTCTTGGTTGGCGCGGCAGCCGGGCAAGAGCAGGTTAAGCGTCCGGATGGGTTGTATGCGGAGATCCGCACTTCCAAAGGCTTGATTGTCGCGCGGCTGGAGGCGGATCTCACGCCGATGACAGTGGCGAACTTTGTGGGGTTGGCCGAAGGGACTATCGCCAACGCCGCGTTCGACCTTGGCAGACCTTTCTACGACGGCTCCGTTTATCATCGCGTGGTTCCCGGCCATGTTATCCAGACCGGCATCCCTCAATCGAATCGCGCCAGGGGCCCCGGCTATACCTTCCCTAACGAGATCCACGCGCGGCTGAGCCACAATCACGCCGGCGCGCTGAACATGGCAAATGCCGGGCCTAACACCAACGCCTCGCAGTTTTGCATCACGCTGGGGGACCGATCTTATCTGGATGGCGACTTCAGCGTCTTCGGCGATGTCGTGGAGGGCATGGACGTGGTGATGCGCATCGTGCAGGGCGATGTGGTGGAGAGCGTGCGCATCGTGCGCGTTGGCGCGAAAGCCCAGGCGTTCCATCCAACCACGGAGTCCTTCAAGGCAATGGCCCGGGCGGCCGAGCAGCGCGTGGCCGAGCATGTGGAAAAGAAGGGCATCGCTGAGCGGGATTGGATTGCGCGCAACTATCCAAAAGCCGCCGGGACGGCCGGCGGAGTTCTAACGGAGCAACTGGCCGCGGGCAAACCGGGCAGCGGCGGTCCGCTCCGCGTGCGCTACCGCGGAAGGGAAATACGGTACGTGGGAGACGTGATCGGGCGGGAGGGTCCGCCGCTCGACGCGACAGCCTTCGGCAGCGGCGAGGGCGGCGTGCCGGGCTTTGTGGATCCACCGCTGACGTTCACCGTGGAGCCGGGAAAGACAAAGCTCAATCCAGGCCTCGATAGCGTGATTGCCACCATGCAGCCGGGAGATCGCCGCGTGGTGGTTGTGCCGGCGGCCATGGGGTACGGCCGCGCCGGACTTTATACGCCGGAGGTCCCCGGCAAACGCCGCTTTGTGGTCTCGCCCAACGCGCTGCTGGTTTATGACGTCGAGGTGTTGGCGAATCAGTGAGAGGCGGCCGCGCCGTGCAATTGCCTGTGGATTCGACGGTTCCCGAGATCGTGCGGCATCTGCGGGAAACCAACAATCTGGTGCTCGAAGCTCCGCCCGGCGCAGGAAAAACCACGCGTGTTCCACCGGCGCTGCTGGAGTTGGACGAGCGTGAGGTTGTGGTGCTGGAACCTCGCCGGCTGGCGGCCCGCCTGGGCGCCCGGTTCGTAGCTCAGGAACGCGGCGAGCGCGTCGGCGAGACCGTCGGCTATCAAGTGCGCTTCGAAGAGGTGGCCGGCCCGCGCACCCGTCTGCGCTTCGTCACCGAAGGCGTATTGACGCGCAAGCTGCTATCCGACCCAACCCTCGCGCGCACCGGTTGCGTGGTGCTCGACGAATTCCACGAGCGGCGTCTCGAAGGCGATCTCGCACTCGCCCTGCTGCGCCGCCTGCAACAGACCCGGCGCCGCGATTTGCGGCTGTTGGCGATGTCCGCAACGCTGGACGCCGCGCCCGTAGCCCACTACCTCGGCGGCGCTCGCGTGATCCGCTCCGAAGGCCGCCAGTACCCGCTCGAAATCGAATACTCGCCGCATTCCGCCGCGCCGCTGGAGCAGCAGGTGGCCGCGGCCGTAGAAAGATTAGCGGCTCGAGGGATTGCCGGTCATATGCTCGTGTTTCTGCCAGGCGCCTTCGAGATTCGCCGCGCGCAGACGGCTTGCGCGGCTATTGCAGCGCGCCTGGGATGCGTCGTCTTACCATTGCACGGCGATCAGTCGCCGGAAGAGCAGGACCGGGTGATCTTGACCAACCCCGTGGGCCCATCCCGGCGGCGCAAAATCATTCTGGCCACCAACGTCGCCGAAAGCTCCATCACCATTGAAGGCGTGGCCGCCGTGATCGATTCGGGCTTGGCGCGCGCCGCCAGCCATTCGCCGTGGTCGGGCCTGCCCGCACTCGAAATCGCACGCATCAGCCAGGCTTCCGCCAATCAGCGCGCCGGACGCGCGGGGCGCACGGGACCCGGCCGCGCCATCCGCCTCTTTCCGCTGGAAGATTTCGTACGCCGCCCCGCGCATGAGACGCCCGAGATCCTGCGCGCCGATCTTTCGCCCGTCGCGCTGCTGCTGCGCGCCATGGGCGTCGAGCGGTTGGACTCGCTCGACTGGCTGGACGCGCCGCCCGCCGCAGCCGTCAAACATGCCGAAGAGCTGCTGCAGCAGCTTGGAGCCGAAGGCGAGACGGGCCGGGAGATGGCGCGCTATCCACTGCATCCTGGCGCGGCTGATCGTGGAAGTCAGGCGCCGCGGCGTGGCGGAGGATGGCTGCACCGTGGCGGCGCTGCTCAGCGCGGGGGAACGCCTGCCCGCGCGGGCGGATCGCACATCCCGCTCAGATATGCTGGCGCTGCTGGACGCCCAACGTGTCGCGCCGTGGGAGCCGCGCACCGAACAAGTGGTGCGACAGGTGCTGCGCGCGGTCAATCCGCCGAAGCAGGCGCGCGGCGTATTATCCAAGGGCCGCGACGATGCGCTCTTGATTTCCGTGTTGGCGGCGTTTCCCGACCGCGTAGCGCGGCGCCGCCAGGGAAGCGATTTGCAACTGGCGTCCGGCGGGCCGGCCCAGCTTGCCCCTTCGAGCACTGTGACACAGGCGCCGTTTCTGGTAGCCGTGGAAGCCGAGGACCGTCGCGATCAAAACGCGCCGCTGGTTCGCCTGGCGAGCGCCATCGAGCCCGAATGGCTGGTCGACCTCTTCCCAGAGCGTATCGCCGAAGTGACAACCGTGGAGTGGAACCGTTCCGCCGAGCGCGTGGAGAGCGTCAGCGCGCTAATGTTCGGCCAGATCGCCATTGAGCAAACGCGGCGCGAACCGGATGCCGTCGCTGCCGGAGAGTTACTCGCGGATAAAGCCGTAGAGGCTGGTTTGGCGCGCTTCGTGGACGCGAAAGAACTGGAAGCTTTCCTAGAACGCGCCCGTTTTGCAGCGCCATACATGGAAATGCCCGCGGTGGGTGTGGAAGCAGCCAACGAGGTCTTGCGCGCGCTGGCTCGAGAGCGAAAGAGCTTCACGGAGTTGGAGGAGGCTGCGCGGCGGGAGTTACTGCGCACATTGCAGCGGCAGTTGCCGCGCGGCTTGGACGCAGTGGCGCCCGAGAGCATCCAGTTACCCGGCGGCCGCCAGGTGCGCGTACACTACGAGCCCGGCCAGCCGCCGTGGATCGCCTCCCGGTTGCAGGATTTCTTCGGAGTGCGAGAGACGCCGCGGGTTGCGGGTGGCAAAGTGCCCGTGGTAGTGCGGCTGCTCGCGCCCAATCAGCGGCCGGTGCAAATGACCAGCGACCTGGCGGGTTTTTGGGAACGCCTGTATCCGGAGGTGCGCAGGGAACTCTCACGCCGCTATCCCAAGCATAAGTGGCCGGAGAGGCCCTGAGCGCTCACTGCTTTTTGGCGGGATCGTCGATCTCGAAGGTATTCGAGCCCCGGGCGGCATCCTCGCACGATGGAGGCGTAGTTACGAAAACCATCGCCGCAACCCGGTTCGCGGGCGGAGTGATGGTCCGCATCGTGTATTGGACGCCGTTGCCGGGAGTAACATTCAGCAGCGGCATCGCGCATTGTTGCGGGTAAATCGCTCGCGGCGCGAGGACCATAGGCCCCGCGGGAATCCTCACAGGCGGTTTGACAGTCGCCGGCGCAACCTGCCCGGTCGACGGCATTGGCGGAAGATGTTGAAACGGCGCGGCCGTCTGCGGTACTGCATCTTGCGAGCCTTGTGCCAGGACGCAGCCCGCGCTTGCCAGGGACATGAGAATGAACTTTGATATCCACATAGCGTTGGACTGAGTATAGACTAGCCTTCAATCCGGCGCAACGGGCTGCTGCACGGGAAACTCGGCGCAAGGCACGGAACCGCGCGCGTCAGCAAGCGGACGTTGCTCACCGGCGAAAGCAACGTCCGACTCGCTTACGCTCGCGGTTCCGTGGTGACGCGGAATGGCGGGGAAAACGCGGAGTCTTGTCTGTTCCCTCCGGCCTTCCGGTAGTCCATGGCATGAATCGCAAAATGCCACATTCCCTCAAAGAACTCCGCGTGTTCTCCGTCTCTCCGCGCCTCGCGTTAAGATTCACGCTACAGCTTGAGATCCGAAAAAGGCTGAGGGCTGACATTCCAAACGCCCTTCAGGGGGGTGTCGGTATCCATCATCACGAAGTTAGCCAGAAACAAAACCGCCGCGACTAGAGTGAAGCAGCAGGCGCCGGCGTACCAGTATTGAAAAGGGTAAACGAAGATCAGTAACAACAGTACGCCGGCGATAGTATCGACAAGACCCGCCAGCGTAGGAAGAATGCGGGTCAAACTCCTGGCGACGCGTTCATCCTGGCACTCACTGGCCTTCTGCGCCATGTCGATCAGGCGGGCGTGCATCCGTTGTTCGGCTTCGCCGTTGGGCAAGACGTCAACGACGCTATTGACGAATTTCGAGAACACGGCGTCGGCTTGGCTATCCGTGCGGCCGTCGCCCAAAGCCTTCCATTCGGACCTAAGGACATGGTTCGCGTAGAATGCGACGGCGCGGCGAATGCCGGCATGGGCATCGGAATTGAGATAGCCGCTGAAACGCTGGTCTTCATCGACCCGCCGAATCATACGAAGCTGCGCGCCGTGGGAGCCGCGGCAGGCATTGCATGTCCACGGACCGTCGCGTCTGCCGATTCGATTTGAACCGGCGGCGCATGCTTGATCTCCAATCAGTGATACACTTCAAAAATTCTATGAGAATCACCCGCTTTGCTCTTTCCCTCTTCGCCGCGGGGCTGTGCTTCGCGCAGTCCAAGCCGGTCCCCGACGACGAGTTCGCCCGTCTGGTCAAGGAATGGACCACCAAACCGGAGTTCATGACGCCGCTGGTGGACCACTTGCCGAAAGTCGCGGGCATCCCCAGTCCCAAGGACGTCTTGGGTTACTACGTCGGCGCTCCCAAGAAGCTGACCAACACCGATGGATTGGCGCGCTACTATCGCGCGCTGGCCGCCGCATCGCCGCGCGTCAAGGTGTTCGAAGCCGGTCTCACGGATGAAGGACGCCAATGTCTGGTAATCGCCGTCGCCGACGAGAACACCATCCGCAATCTCGATACTTACAAGGGATACCTGGCAAAGCTCGCCGATCCGCGCGGGCTGACGGATGCCGGAGCCAAGACGATCATCGCGCAAGCCAAACCGATTTACTTCTTCTTTGGCGGGCTACACTCCGCGGAGACGGGCCCGCCTGAGATGCTCATGGAATTGGCGTACCGCCTCGCCACGGAGGATTCGCCGCTCATCCAGCAGATCCGCAATAACGTCATCGTCATGATGACGGCCGTGGCCGAGCCGGATGGGCGCGACCGCTATGTGGACTGGTATTACAAATACAAGATTTCGGAAGAGACCGAAGCCGACAACATGGGCGGCCCGCCTTACTGGGGCAAGTACATCTATCACGATAACAACCGCGATATCAATTACTCGCAGGTCACCATGACCAACTGGCTCAAGTTCTACCTGCAATGGCATCCGCCTATCATGCACGACTTGCACGAATCCGAGCCGTTCCTTTACACCTTCAGCGGGCAGTCTCCGCAGAACCCTACGCTCGATCCCATTCTCTACGCCGAGATGCCTCTGATTGCGGATTTCGAAATGACCAAGATGATCGGCTGGGGCGTCCCCGGCGTGTGGACTCACGCCTTTGTGGATATGTGGGCGCCCGGATATCTGGGCTTCATGTCGTCGAATCACAATGGCATGATGCGCATGTACGAGACCTTCGGCAACGGCGGCGCCAACACCATGAAGCGTACTGTGACGGGTGGCGGAGGCGGCGGTCCTGACGCCCCGGGAGGCAGCATGACTTCACGCGAATGGTACCGGCCCCTGCCGCCATATCGCGAAGTGGTGTGGTCCATGCGTAATAACACCAACTATATGGAATCCGCGATCTTGTCGGCTCTTGAGTTCACCGCGAGCTTTTCGAAGACCTTGCTCGAAAACTTCTATGACAAGAGCCGCAACTCCATCGAGTCTGGTAAGACCGAGGCGCCGTTTGGCTACATATTGCCAGCGGGCCAGCGCGACATGACGCGCGTGGCGTTCATTGTCAACATACTGCGCACCCAAGGCATCGAAGTGGGCCGCGCCACCGGCGAAGTAAAGCTCAGCGACGGCACATTCCCCGCCGGCTCGCTGATTGTGAAGCGCGATCAACCTTACGGACGCCTGGCGAAGATCCTGCTTGAGAAACAGAACTTCCCCGACCCGAGTCTTCGCACTTACGACGATACGGCGTGGACCATGGGCATGATGAGCCATGCGGATGTGCGCGAGATCGCCGACAAACATATTCTCGATGTTCCCGTGCAGCCGGTGGATACGCTCACCATCACGGGTTCGGTAAAGGGCGATGGACCTGTTACCGCAGTCCTTCACAACGGCGCGAATGCGCTGATCACGCTGCGGTACAGGCTCAAGGACCTCAAGTTCGAAGCCGTCGAGCAGGCGTTCAAGTCAGGCGATACGGAGATTCCCGCCGGGTCGTTGATTGTGGCATCGAGCCCGCGCGTGAAAAGCGAAATCGAAAAGCTCGGCTTGCAGGCGGTGACTCTGGCGCAGTCGCCTACCGTTCCCAAACACGCGCTCGACCTGCCGCGCTTGGCGGTCTACAGTACTTGGGGCAGCACACAGGATGTGGGCTGGGTGCGGTATGCGCTCGACCACTTCGAGGTCACGTACGACCTGATTTACAAAGATCAGGCGCGCAAGGGGCGGCTGCACGATTCCTACGATGTGATCGTGATTCCCAACGGCGGACGCGGCAGCGCCAAGTCACTGGTGTTCGATATCGAGCCCAAGAAGGAGCCGCTGGCGTATGTGGCGTCGCCGGATTTCAAGACCCTGGGGATGTATGGCTCCTCCGAAGACATCACTGGCGGCATGGGTCTGGCCGGAGTGGACGAATTCGATAAGTTCGTCAACCAGGGAGGCGTGTTAATCACCATGGGCGGCGCCAGTTACTTTCCCACTGAGTTTGGCATCACGCGCACGGTGGAAGCCGCGCACCCCACGGCCACATTCTATGCGCCGGGGCCCATCGTGCAAATGACTGTCAGCCGGCCCACGCATCCCATCTTCTACGGGTATACGGAAAAGACCATGCCGGTGCGCTGGGCGGGCGGCCCGCTGTTGCGCGTCCCGCAGAACGGACGGCGCTGGGTGCTGGCGCAGTTTCCCGGCGGCGACGAATCGGTAATGAGCGGCTTGATGAAGGGCGCTCAGGAGATCCGCGGCCGTCCCGCGATTGTGGATGTGCCCACGGGACAGGGCCGCGTCATCCTGTTCGCCACTAACCCGGCTTACCGTTGGCAGAATCTGGGTGAATTCAACATGCTGGCGAATTCGATTCTCAACTTCAATGATTTCCCGGCGCCGCCCAGCGAGTCCGAGACGCCTGCGGACGGGACCGGCGGCAGAGGCGGGCGAGGCCGGCAGTAGGCGCACTTACACGAAAGCCGCCTCAGTTCGACGTGGGTTTTTCGGCGTGGTCGATGAAGATGACTTCCACCGGACTCTTTCGTGTTTCCAACTTCAGCCCTAGCTGCTCCTGAATGGCTGCAAAGAGGGAGGCGCCATTTGGGTCTGACGGGGACTCCGTATCTCCCGGTTGACTCGGCCGCGCGTCGTCCGTCACATAGCGCAAAGTAAACTGAAATTGTCCAGTGAGTGCCGTCTCATTGACTACGGGACGGTCCAGTTGGCCTGACAGGATGTCTGCGAAGAATCGCATGTCCACGTCAAAACTCGTTATCTCGGTGATTGCGCCTGGAGTCAAAATTCGGAAGGACTTGCCAGTCTCCGTAGCGGGTTTCATCTTCGGTCCGCCTTTGGCGACCACCAGCGCGTACGTGGGCAGCTCTTTGGTCTCGCGGTGGA
>Ga0182024_10018386_pt1 | contig 13023 bp, 13 predicted proteins | sample P32metaG_FD_120480 | JGI IMG/M metagenome (GOLD analysis project Ga0182024, IMG submission 120480) | Permafrost microbial communities from Stordalen Mire, Sweden - P3-2 metaG (Illumina Assembly) | ecosystem: Environmental > Terrestrial > Soil > Wetlands > Permafrost | place: Sweden: Stordalen...
ATGGTCACACATTCATCGTCGTGACCGCCCTAACCGCGGCGACGAGAATATCCCCAGCCCCCGCCACCCAGCAACAACAGCACTACAAGAACAATCAATATCGTTGACATGTTGTAACCTCACTTGTAATTGAGGAAGCTGAACTGGCTCTTGTAACGGGCCGTTTCACTTCTTCACTATGTACCATGATAGAAGTGGCGAAGATGGATGTCTGATCACATTAGACCACTCTGCACAACCCACCATCATGGCAGTTCCTACAGCTTTTCCGGGATCGCAGTAATAACGCCACTCGGGCTAAATGTGGCTACGCCGGCGGTCGCGTCCCCTACGGCGTGACTGCACACGGTAGCCCGAGCGGGCCTTTGCAGTTTGACCGACTTTGAAAGCTATCCCGACCGCCAGATGCGCACACGCACCGGGTTCAAATACTTTCTGGTTTTGGATACGAATACTCGCGCTCCGTATATAGCAACTTTAGTTGTAGGAACTGAGCATGAGATGCTTGTCAGTGTACCTTACAAATAGCCAGTGTTTATGCATGTTTTAGCGTGCATAAACTGGCGGAAGCGAGTGGGAGTCGAATCCTCCCTGGAACGTACATTCAGGGACTTACCGAGCACGGACGGCGCTACAAAGAACCTCGAAGTACCTGTTAGTTCACGTTAAGTGATTGCAAAGTGATTGCAGATTTTTCGATTTTCCCGCGCTCCCATGGATTGTGCAGCAGTCCGCTTTCGCGTCCGAGCATTGGCCGGAAGCGATCCAACCTCCAGCCTTGACGCTAGATTTTTCAGTGTGTGAACATCGAGTACCTACAACAACTTACATCGCGTCGGCAGACTGCCAAGTACCTGCAAGGACGTGTAAGACGCAACAATGACGGGCCGGGAACACGGGTCAGCCTTTCGCCGCCGAACAGAATCCATGATGCTGGGGAAGCGGGGAATCGTCCCGACCTTCGAGTTATGAGTTTTGGCAGCAACAACATTTCAACGAGTTAGCGGGCGTGGTTGCCTAGTTGAAAGAGTGGGAAATAGGCCGAAAGCGAGGACTGAGGCCCCGGTCTGTTAAAGCAGCGAGTTTGCCACTTGCAAAGCTTCTTTGTTGATTAGAATCTTAGTACTGCAGTAGCAACAACCACTGCGAGACACGGGCTAACTCTTAGCTCCGACAGACCTCCAGACGGGTTTTCCACCCACAGACCAACGCGATGCGCTGTGAAGACCGGGTCGACCACGGGGCGGGCGAAGAAAAGGCGCGTACACGCCTGAGACAATTCTTCGGAATTGCCGTGGTCCCGCACCATATGGGGTCCAGTTATTCATCCGGCGCGGCTCTGACCAGCACATACATTGTTCACTGAAAAGGAGAACTCGCCCCCGACACGTCCACCGTGTCAATTTTGAGGTACTGGACCTGAAACCCTTTAGCTCCCTTGCTTTTCCGATTCCTTCGAAGGCCAAAATGCGCCCAAAACAGCGTTCAACTTCAGTATTCCCGCTCTGCCGGGTTCGCGGAGATAAGCGATGACAGCGTAACGCCACACACGCATCAGCGCGCGCTTTTCAAAACGTAGCCGCGGAATCAGATGGCCTCTCGATTCATGAAGGCCGCTGGCCGATACCAAGATGTGGAAATGCGAATTGAAAGTTAGGTGTGCGCCGAAAGTGTGGGCACGACCAGAATAGAGGACTTTAAAGGGTTACCTACTATCGGCAGCAGCATCCTCAGCAATCAGGCGGAATCCCCTACGCCCAGCTTCGTTGGCAAGCTCATGCAATTGAGCGCGTCCTCGTTCCACATTCCCAGCTTGGATCTCCATCTTGCCTAGTTCCAGTCGTGCTTCTAGCTGACAGCGCACGCAACCCACTGCCACGGCCCTCTGGAGTGCCGGTCGGATTGTGCGCCTTGCGTCGTCAAAACGATGCTGTGCAGCTCGAAGGTGAGCGGTGGCCAGGGCGACATCAAAACGGACCGTTGGATCGTAGCTCTTAGCCAAGAGAACGGTGGCTTCTCTAAGCGTGCTTGCGGCTTCTGCAGTTTTGCCTTGTTGAATGATCTCTCGCGCGAGGACGATTTCCGCTTCGATTTCATCATCGGTCATTTTTTGTAGGCGAAGCTCATCGACAGCGGACCGAAGCGTGCCCGGGTCCAGCGGTCCTCCTTGCGCCATTGAGACTTCCGCAAGCTCGACCTGGGCCAAGGCTGCGTCGGCTTGGGCGCCAATGGCGCGGTCAACAGAAAGCGCTTCGGAAAGGGCCTGCTTAGCACTCACAAAATCCCCCTCTCTTAAGAATGCCCTCCCTAAAGACCACTCAGCGCCCGCGTATTCCGTCTTGTCGCCCGTTTCTTTGAAGAGTGCAACTGCGTCTTGGTACATCCGCAGCGCAGTTGGCATCTCTCCCTGAGCTTCAACAATTGAGCCGAGGGTTTCGATGGCAGCTCCGAGAAGAGATTTGTTCCCCGCGCTACGAAGATGTTCCACGAGCGGCTCCAGCATGTCTTTTGCTTCGCGAAACTTCCCCTGTTGCTGGAGCGACTCGGCAAGGTTGTACGTTGCAATGTCCCGTTTATTCTTCATGTTAAGGTTGTTGATGATAGTCAGGCTTTCGCGAACAAGATGCTCCGCCTTTGGCAGGGCGCCTTCGCTCCGATAGATCTCGCCAAGGTTTGAGAGTGCGGCTGCAAGACTGGCTTGGTCACCGTTTTTTCGGAACACGTTGAGTGCTTGCTCGATGCTGCGCTTGGCTCCGGCAAGATCGCCTTGTTTGTCTAAGACAATGCCTATGTTCATTAAGGCTGTGGCTGAATCGCGGAGATTACCGGATTCGGCGAAAATTCGCTGGGCTGCGGCATAGGCATCCACCGCGCTGCTGAAATTTCCAAGATCATCCAAAGCGTATCCTTCAACCAGCCTCGCACGTGCCACCAGCAGTCGTGCCCCAGCCACTTCCGATTTCATGGCTGCACTCTCGGCTAACGTCTGTTCTCGTTTGTAGTCGGCAAGCTCGCCGGCTATTGCGGCTTCATCAAGATCAATTCTCGGATCGTCGCGTTCCGGAGCCGGAAACTTTCGCAAAGCAGCAATGGTTGCTGCCGCCTCAGCGCTGTTCCCCATGTTGTTTTGCGCTAAGGCAAGGTCCAAACCGTAGTCAAGATTGTCAGGGTAAGATCGCTGCAGGCGGAAATAGATTTCGACCGCCCGTGTCCAATCTCCGCTCATCTCGCGATAACGCGCCTCTGTTTGCAGCCGCGCTTGTTGTGGCAGACTACCCGCCAGGTCCATTGCTTTTCGAGCTGCAGACGTGGCCTTAGCGTCGTACCCGAGGGCACGCCATGCGGTTGCCAAGGCCGAATACGCTGGCGAATATTCGGCCTGCAAACGAATGACTCTTTCAAAGAGATCGCGAGCCACTACATTGTCGTAGAGACGCAATTTGGCGAGTCCGTCAGAGTAGAGCCTAGCAGCCTCGGGATTAGAAGGCAGGGCGACCTTGACCTCCTCCGACTCGGTTGAGGTCAGCGTTCCAACGCCAAGTTTTGCCCGCAGTTGTTCGCCAGCGCGAGACGCCAGATCGAAGAGGTCCGACTGGGAGCCGACGACCGCAACGCTCGCAACGGTTTCCCCCGTAAGTGCGTCCTGCACGCGGGCATCGAGGCGAAGCCGCCCGTTGCCCGCTTGTCCAATGGCGAGGTAGGAACCGGCAACTACATAATCGCAACCAAGATCCTTATGAATCTTGGCTAAGGTATCGCCGGCGTAGCTATCTTCATTGGCAAGGGATAGCTCAAGTTTCGCTCGGGTAATATGCTCCTCCGCAACCGTTCGTAGGTGGTCGCCTGCCGCCAATTCAGTCGCGAGCATCTCCGTAAAGGCGGTCGATAACCATAAGTTCTCTGCATTTCCGGAAACGTTTCTGAAACCCATGACCGCAACCGAGCGACGTATGAGACTGGGTGGAATGACCAGAGAAGGTTGAGCTTGAGCAGTTGGTACAGGCTGCTTTCGGCGACTGTACCGATACCCAACAGATGCGACAAGCAGAACCAGGCATAAGACCGCCGCAGCCCAATATCGCCAATTGCGACCCGGTACCGATGGCAGGGTGGATAACTCATCGGATGTTTTGTCGACCGACGGAAGCTCACCGGAATCCAAGATTGCAGTGCTTTGAGGCGCTTCAGTGGAGACCGGCATCAGCGGCTCGACGCTGGCTATGAAGCGATAGCCTTCCCTTGGCAGTGTCTCGATGTAGCGCGGTTTTCGAGAGGTATCCTGTAGCACGCTTCGTAACTTTTGCACCGCACTGTTCAGGCTCCTTTCAAAATTGACGAAAATGTCGCTCGGCCACAGCTCTCGCTTCAGTTCTTCGCGGGCGATGACTTGGCCTGGTCTTTCGAGGAGCATGGCCAGAATCTGAAACGACTGGTGCGGAACCTTGAGCCTCAGCCCTCCCTTACGAAGTTCGCCCGTTTGCAAGTTCACTTCATAGAGCCCGAAACGTACATGCAGATGGGGAACTGACCTTGAGTCACGCGAACCTGAGGAACTCTCATTCAGGTGCTCAGCTTCTGAACTGCCTGGCTCAACTGGTGACATATCCAAACCCGAATCGTGGAAGTGCACATCCCGCAACTGAATGTGGTCCTGCTCGCTAGTCAACTTTATATCTTTCGAATGCTGTACGGCAAGCAGGAACAGTTGGACAGCCTGAGCTAAGTCATTGTTATTCAGTCAATTACATGGTGACATAGATTTGACCGACAATTGGCTTGTAGGGCTGCTTTCGCTAGTGTATCAACGCTAAAGCAAGTGGACGGCAGAGTTTGCATGTCCCAAAGAACACAACATCGGGGTTGGCCTTCGTGGGCTCCGACAAATTTCCTGTGACCATGCTTTGACAAACAATTTACTCCGCCGTGACAAGGGTCGTTGGCGTCGTCAGGTACTTTAGTTCACTTCACTGACGCCGTGACCATAATTCAAACAGCACGATCGCCACTAAACCAAATAAGGAGAAACTCCATGCGAACATTCCAACTCTTCTGCTGCACACTACTCGCACTGGTGCTGGCGGCAGGTGCAACACCATCAGCGCAAGCGCAGGACTTCAATATTGACATTCTGCATACATTCACTGGGGTACCCGATGGGAGCGAGCCGGCGGTGGCGCTCCTCATCCGGGATCCGAATGGAAACCTCTATGGGGCAACATCAGGCGGAGGCGACGCAAATTGCCCAAACGCCGGCGGGGGCGGCTGCGGAACGGTCTACGAAGTCGCCAAGGATGGCCACTACACCATTCTCTATAGCTTCGCCGGGGGGAGCGGTGACGGGGCAGTTCCCGTCTCCGGTGTGACCCGAGACGCTGCCGGAAATCTATTCGGCACAACGGAGGGCGCTAACGGCGCTCCCTCCACGATATATGAGATAAAGAACACCGGCGGTGAAAAAATACTTCACTATTTCCTCAATTTCACGGATGGTGCAGCCGCCAACTCGGCCCCGATACTGGACGCAAAGGGCAATCTCTTTGGCAACACCATGTACGGCGGCGACTCCTCCTGCACCTACTTCGGGCCCGGCTGCGGAGTTATTTATGAGGTGAAGGCCAACGGGACATTCCTCGTGCTGTATACGTTCACCTCTTTGAAGCAAGGGGGTCAGGCGATCGGGAGCCCGGTGATAGATTCCAAAGGCAATCTCTTCGGCACCACGCAGTGGGGGGGGAATTTCAGCTGCAACACCGAAGTAGGTTGCGGGACCGTCTACGAGCTTGCTCACACCGGCAAATACAAGGTCCTTCACAAATTCACTGGAAAATCGGACGGGATGGGTCCCGGGTGCGTGATTGATGATGGTGACGGGAGCCTGGTTGGCGTAACCGGAGGCGGCGGCGATCTTAGCTGCGACTCTGGGCTCGGTTGCGGAACCATATTCCGGATCGACAAGACCGGGAAGCTTAAAACGCTCTATAAATTCCCTCCGTTTACTGAGAATAACAATGGGCACAGTTGCCTGGTTCACGACTCCAAGGGGAACCTTTACGGCACCAACTCCATGGGTGGCACCAATGGCTCGGGATATCTGGCCGTGCTGGACACCGCCGGCAAGTACACCGTCCTCTACAATTTTCCCGGCGCCAATTCGCCCCAAGGAGGCATTCCGGTGGGGGTGGTCCTGGGCCCGAACGGGGACTTTTACGGTGTCAATCTTTTCGGCGGGGACCTAAATTGCGGCCTGAACAATACGGGCTGCGGAACGGTGTTCAAGCTGACCCCGTAACCACGATGGCAAGGAGCGCAGTAGCAGCGCAGCGGACCGCAATGCTGTCCGGGAAAACTCCCATAGTGAGCGTGGAAGCTCCTTATCAGTGTGATGCATGCGCGTTGGCGTTAAAACGATTTGAAATAGAAACGGCGTTAAGGTTATCGGTTTCCGTCGCGTTACGTCCCCCAGAGCGCGACGATTGCCGGTGACAATGCTTTTCCAAAAAGTTTACTCCGCCGTGACAAGCGTTGTTTCCGCTGTACGGTACTGTTTGGGCGGAGTCAGGCAGTCGGGTCGGACCTTAAAGGAGGGTCGCTATGAAAATGCAATGTTCGGGTGGGATGGTGGCGTTAGTGGTGGTGTTGATGTTGGCAACGAGCGCAATTGAGCCGGCGCAAGCGCAGACTTTCAAGGTGCTCCATTCGTTTACGGGCGGGGCGGACGGGGGAGACCCGCACGCCGGCCTGATGCGGGACGCGAAGGGCGACCTCTACGGCACGACCATGTTCGGAGGCGGTTCCGGCTCCTGCTACGGAGACCCCGGGTGCGGAGTAGTCTTCAAGCTAGATAAGACCGGAAAGGAGACCGTGCTCTACACTTTCACTGGGACCGGGGGGGACGGGGCATTCCGGGGCATTCCCCTCGGCAGTTTTGGTCCGGGACGCGGCGGGCGACGTTTACGGCACAACCTACGGCGGAGGGAATTCAAACTGCGGGTTTGGCTTTGGCTGCGGAACGGTGTTCAAGCTGGATAAGACCGGCAAGGAGACGGTGCTTTACAGCTTCGCTGGGGGCTCGGACGGGGAAAACCCCGTGGCAGGTTTGGTCTGGGACGCCAAAGGTAACCTGTACGGCATCACGTCCCTGGGCGGCGCTTCCGGCTACGGAACGGTGTTCAAGCTGGACAAGGCCGGCAAGGAGACCGTGCTGCATAGCTTCACCGGACCCGCGGGGGACGGGGCAGAGCCCATGGCAGGTTTGACCCGCGACGCGAAGGGAAACCTCTACGGCACTACCGTATACGGCGGCAGTGGAACATGTAAGAACGGCGGTCTCGACGGGTGCGGAACCGTGTTCAAGCTGGATAAGACCAGCAAGGAGACGGTACTCTACAGCTTTCCCGGGACCGAGTCGGACGGGACATATCCCGACGCAGGTTTGGTCCCCGACGCGGCGGGCAACCTCTATGACACTACCTTCGGCGGCGGCGCTTCCGGCGCCGGAACGGTGTTCAAGCTGGATAAGACCGGCAAGGAGACCGTGCTGTACAGCTTCGATGGGGCGGACGGGGCAAATCCCGTGGCAGGTTTGGTCTGGGACGCCAAAGGTAACCTGTACGGCACTACCTACAACGGCGCTTCCGGCTACGGAACGGTGTTCAAGCTGGAGAAGACCGGCAAGGAGACCGTGCTGCATAGCTTTGTCGGAACGGACGGAGCGTATCCGTACGCAGGTTTGGTCCGGGACGCGAAGGGCAAGCTTTACGGCACCACCTACCTGGGGGGTTCCTCCGACCGCGGAACGGTGTGGAAGCTGACGCCCTAGCCACGATGGCAAGGAGCGCAGTAGCAGCGCAGCGGACCGCAATGCTGTCCGGGGAAACTCCCATAGTGAGCGTGCAAGCTCCTTAGATTCAGTGTGATGTATGCGTGTTGGCGTTAAAACGATTTGAAATAGAAACGGCGTTAAGGTTATCGGTTTCCGTCGCGTTGCGTTCCCCAGAAGCGCGACAATTGCCGGTGACAATGCTTTTCCAAAAAGTTTACACAGCCGTGACAAGGGTTGTTGGCGTTGTCAGGTACTGTTTAGTCGGCGTCAGGCAGTCGGGTCGACGCACGGAGAGGCGTTATGAAAACACGGAGAGTCGCTATGAAAACGCAGTGTTCAGGTGGGCTGGTGGCGTTCGCGGTGGTGTTGATGTTAGCAACGACCGCAATTCTGCCGGCACACGCCCAGAACTTAACCTTTGACCTGCTCCATACATTCACCGGTGCGCCGGACGGGAATCAGCCGCTGGCGGGTTTGTTCCGGGACGCGAAGGGCAGACTCTATGGCACGACCGGGACGGGGGGCGATGCAAATTGTCCTGGGAACGGGCCCTTTGGTTGCGGAACCGTGTTCACGGTGGACGCGAGTGGCAAATACTCCGTTCTCTACACGTTCCTCGGAGAAGGTGACGGCGGATTTCCGCTCGCACATCCCTGACCGAGGACGCTGCCGGCAATCTCTACGGCACAACCGCAGGCCTTAATGGCGCCGCCTCCACGGTATTCAAGCTGACTCAGGCTGGGCAGAAGACCGTGCTCCACACTTTCAGCAACCAAGGTGCGGATGGCGGGACACCCGACACAACCCCGATCCTGGATGCTGCAGGCAATCTCTACGGAACGACCCCCGTCAACGGCGACTCCCATTGCGGCTTTGAGGGAAGCGGCTGCGGTGTCATCTACAAGGTGGATGCAAGCGGGAAGTTCAGCGTGTTTCACACGTTCACGAGTATGGCCAACGGGATGCAGCCCGAAGGGGGCCTGGGCATCGACGCGAAGGGAACGCTTTACGGCTCGACATTCTGGGGCGGCGATCTCAACTGCTACCTCTATGCCGGACTCGGCTGCGGAACCGTATTCAGGCTCAACCAGAGCGGCAAGTTCGCCGTGCTGCACCGCTTCCATGGAAAGGCGGGCGGGTTTCTCCCCGTCAGCGCGACCGCGGACGCCGCGGGCAACGTCTATGGGATAACACGGCGGCGGAGATTTGACGTGTAATCCGCCGTCCGGCTGCGGCGTGATTTTCAGGATCGACACTGCCGGTAAATTCACTGTCTTGTTCACATTCAGCTCCAAAGTTATCTGTTGTGGTGGTGGGTACAACATCCTGGTCCGAGACTCGAAAGGAAACCTTTACGACACCACACCAACTAACGGCCCGCACAACGGTGGATTTCTATTCGAACTGGATACGACCGGCAAGTTTACCGTCCTTTTCGATTTCCCCTACCAGGGGGAGAACGGGGACGGACAATTTGTGAACAGCATCGCCATGGACAAACACGGCAACTTCTACGGCACCATGCAGCTAGGCGGCGATTTCAATTGTGGCCGAGGGGATAACGGCTGCGGAACGGTGTTCAAGCTGGCCAAGAACGGCGCGACGCCCGACGCAGGATTGATCCGGGACTCCGCCGGCAACCTCTATAGAACTGCCTACACCTCCGCCGGTTTTAACCCCGGCGGTACCGTATTCAAGGTCACACCTTAGGAGGCCGTCTTATCGGTTGGGCCGTCTGATCGATTGCAAAGACAATCGTGGTTAAGAGGCTACTTGGCGGAATCGGTTGCCGAGCAAGTGACAATGCGGGATGAACGCTGGGCGCACCGTCTTCTCCCAACTGGTCGAGTTCCTTCCTCACCAAGAGTTCCACAGGTGCGTAGCCCGCTACGGGGGTGATCGCTATCTGAAACATTTGTCCTGTTGGGATCAGTATCTGGCGATGGCGTTCGCTCAGTTGACCTACGGCGAGAGTCTTCGCGACATCGAAGCGTGCCTTCGTTCCGTGAGCCGCAAGCTCTACCACATGGGATTCCGCAGCAAGGTGGCGCGCGCTGCCACCAGTCGCTTCAGCCGCCCATTCTCTTCCTGCAGCTATTTGAACTGGCGGACCTGATCGGTTTCCGTTTCCAGTCCCTTGTACTGCTTCTTCCAGCGATACAGCGTCTGCTCCGTAAGCCCAACTTGTCGGATCAGTTCCGCCACCGGCACCCCCACCTCGGCCTGCTTCAGCACCGCCACAATCTGTTCCACAGAAAAACGCTTCCTCTTCACGGCAAACCTCCCCTTCCTCAGGTAGTAGATTTTGCCGGAAACTAACCCTCATTGTGTGTCAGAAATCGGGGGGCCGATCATTGTAATGGGGTACTACGCTCATCGGTTGTGAGATCGTGATGCTCGTCACCAGGAACTTGTCGCGCAACCTGGAAAATCCTCCCGAGCCCTTCGGATGAACGTCACCGACGCACGGCAACGAGCCCGGTCAAAACCAACGGCACGTCGCCCCCGGTTTCAGGATTCGAAATCTGACTACCGGAGCCGGTAGCATCACGCTACGGGCTTGAGTAACCCGCTGGCAGCCGCATACCGAAACAGTTCATGGACGAACTGGCCAAGCATGGACTGACAGAACCATAAAGTTGAGAGCGGCGAGGAAGTATTCGGCATGGAATTGCGAATGGCACTCCAAGGTGATTGGCGAACGTGTGCAGCCCTTTGCGTCAATGGCAACGATCACGGCGCCTGTGAGCCATAGCGTTCGGCGATCTCAGACGCGGTGGACCGCGCTGGCACACCGTGGTTACGCATGTTCGATCGGTTGGGCGCGCGGGTGGACGAAATCCTTTACCCACCCGAATACTGGCGCATGCTGAAACATGGATACCGGGCAGGCGTGCTCACGGCAATGCCACCGGACAGGGAGTTCTGCCAGCAGGGAGTTGGCCGAGCTGGCAAGGATTTTTGTATACAGCTTTGTCCGATCCAGTCTTGGCGCGCACGACTCCCCCTCAGGGATTGTTAGCCGCTAATCTCCTGCTTTTGCGGGCCTGTCGAATGTCTCGCTCTTCGCGGAACTTCTGTCTGGGGCAGCCGTTCTCGACTTGGGCTGCGGCTCAGGGACCGACACACTCATTGCCGCACGAGGGGTAGGGCCGACCGGAAAGCTTCACGAAACGTCCCTAGTTTCGCCGTCGCCCGGAATTGCGGGATCGGATCGAGTTCCTTGAATGCTGATGTGAACGCGTTCGACAAGGCTCCACATGGTTCGGGGCTGGAACTCCTCATGCTGTGGAATCTGGAAGTTGTTATTGAACTTTCGAGCTCTCTGGCGAGTGGATTTCAAAGCAATCGAGGCTTCTCACTGACTGAGGATCGAGAACGTGCATGGGCTCCATTTCGGGGTCGACGCTATTCCACTCGGGAAACACTTTTCCGTCGAGGAGGATCGGCACAGGGAAGCCGCGCTCGTCATCGGCAGACTTGTTCAGAGCGACCGCGACCGCGTCGCGCAATTGTTCTGGCGTGAGATCGGATGAATCCAGGACGAGGTCAAAACAAATTTCGGCCCGAACTCCTACCCTATGTCGATATCGCTTGTCCATATTGTCCACCAGTGTGTTTTGCGAAATGGCGGTGCGGGTTTCGCTACGCCTACACTATCAAATAAACAGGGCTAATCAATACAGTTTTTGGCCGTCCCCCAGGGATGGTTGGAGGACTGGCGCAGGAGATATTCCAGGGACTTGAGATAGATGTGCAAGATCGAAAGACGGCCTTCCTCTGCTAACGTAGTTTCAGCCTTCTCGCTGATTAACATTGACGCTCTTGGTTGAGGTTTCTCATCTGCCTGCGGTCTTCGGCGAACTCCTGCCGAACGACGCGCAGAAGGTTGCGGACCAGCGGGGTGCGAATATTTCTGCGGTAGGCGATGGCCGTCTCCAGCATCGGCAAACCGTCACTTGCGCGGTAGGCGATTGCTTTTTGCCGGAATCTCTCGACGCTGGCTCGGAGCGCCGCTATGCCATCTCCGGCAGCGACGAAATCGAGCGCCTGCGATATGGTCAAAACCCGCTGAATCTTTTCCGGCTGGTAACCCCACATTTTCAAGTCCGCAAGGATCTTGTTGTACGCGAGGTCGGCATCTTCCGAAACCAAGACAAGGGTGCGGTCCTGAATTTGTGCAGGAGCGATGACCTTCGCCGAAGCCAACCCGTCCTTTTGGGGAACCGCGAAGATGATGGGTTCCCTTGAGAGGTTGAGCACATCGAGGCCGCGATACCGAATGGGCAGTTCGATCAAGCCGGCATGCAGATCGCTCCGCATCAGCCGTTCCGCCTGTTGTGCGGCAAAGGCACTCACTGCTTCCACCTGGACATCGGGATGCTCCCGACGGAAGGCATCCCGAACCCGTAAATAGAGCGAGAAATCCACCGCAGGTGAGACCGCTATCAGCAATTTCCCGCGTTGGCCGGCACCGGCTGCTCGTGCCATGGCAGCGGCGCGTTCGGCATAGAGAAGAGCTTGTTCCGCATTCTCGGCGAAGGCGCGGCCTGGTTCGGTGAGTTCGACCCGGTGGCGGTTTCGTTTGAGCAGGTCCACGCCCAGTTCTTCTTCGAGGTTACGAATCTGCTTGCTGAGCGAGGGTTGGGCCACATGAGAGCGTTCGGCGGCACGCGTAAAGTGCAACTCGGCTGCAACGGCCAGGAAATAGCGCATCACGCGCAGCTCAACGCCCGGATACATCTTTCACTCCATCCAGTCCGCGGATGCCGTCGTTGGCGGATCTGGCTAAGTCGCAATCGGTTTCGCATCAAGCCGCAAGCAGGTAACCATGTTCCTTCCGAGGGGCGCACAGCAGTTTCAAATACAATGCAAGGCTTTCCGGCGACGCGCTCTCCCATCACTGACTCCGAAAATTAAGGATCTCGTGCACGTAGCGTCGGCCGCCATCGCGTATTAGGTGGACAACGCAGTCGATGCCGGCCCTAATTTCTGTTTCGATCTCGTCCTGCCGCTGCAGGGCTGACCCACGCATTGCCAGATTCGCGAGCCTCCCGAGGGCGCCCGCCGCACTGCTCGCGTGAATCGTAGCCAGCATCCCGCGATGGCCCGTATTCAGGGCATCCAACAGGGTGCGCGCTTCCGGGCCGCGCACCTCGCCGATGATGATCCGGTCGGGGCGATGGCGCAGGGCGGCTTTC
>Ga0182024_10018387_pt1 | contig 13023 bp, 11 predicted proteins | sample P32metaG_FD_120480 | JGI IMG/M metagenome (GOLD analysis project Ga0182024, IMG submission 120480) | Permafrost microbial communities from Stordalen Mire, Sweden - P3-2 metaG (Illumina Assembly) | ecosystem: Environmental > Terrestrial > Soil > Wetlands > Permafrost | place: Sweden: Stordalen...
CACAGAAACGATTTGCGCGGCGACGATAGCGCCCGGCTCCCATCCAAAGCCGTTGTTAGACCCATAGGTGGCGATCATCACGGACGGTGCCGCCGCGGGGTTGCTGTGACACTGCAAGCACGGCGGGTCCGCCGCGATAGGCGTAGCCAGGTACATCGAAGGTCCCATGGGCGTCTGGCGCTCGCCTGTGACTTGCTTCTGGCCCCGGTGGTTGCGCAAATATAAAATAATGTCACTTTCCCAATCGGTGGCGCGATCCTCGGGATTGGTTGGATTCAGCGTGGCTTCTCTGTAGGTGTACGCGGGATAGGTCTGTCGCAACTTGTTGAACGTGCTGATGGCGCCGAAAGCGGGCACCGTCTCCGCAAGGAACCGCTTCTGGTGCTGGGGATTCTGCTCCAGCAACGGCCCGACATCCGAAGAGGTGTAGTCTCGCACCGACTTGGCGCTGGCCATCATCAACTCCGCTTGTTGGAGCACTTCTCGGCGCGCATTGCCGATGAGAAAGCTACGGATACCTTGCGAAATAATCAGCCCGCCAGTTACAAACAACACCAGCAGGATGAGATTAAGCTTCGTTAGCAGCGTCATCGCTGGCCCCCTGACCGTGGCTCCCGCAAGCCCAGGCGCACCTGAGCCCCCCTAAGCCTAAGCCAATTAAGCTCAGCCCGCTGCAATTCTAGCCAAAGTCTTTCGTCGCCAAAGGCCAAAGCGTGTCAAAGCGCGTCAAACCGCGGCGAATCGTCCGACCCCCGTCAGGATTCTAGTTTTGTCCCCGCTCAATCGCGTCGGGAAGTGAGCTGGCTGCAGGCTGTGCCGGATGGTCTTTAAGGTAGGTGTCGATTGCAGCGGCATATTTCAGGACGGCTCGCATGTAGAACTTGTTTGGATCATGGTCGTAGCGCCCGCCGTAGTAAGCATAGATGGCGCGCTTTTGGTGTTCGGGGTTGCGATCGTAGCCGCGCGTGGCGAGGTAATGCGCCACACTCAGGATGGCGTCATCACCGTCGAAAAGATCGATTTTCCCGTCGCCGTTGCTACCCACGGCTACGCCAAAAGACGAGGGCTCGAATTGCATCAACCCGATAGCCCCGGTGGACGAGCCGGGAACTTCAAACAGGTCCCAGCCAAATTTTTCAGAACTGGCAAGAAGATCGGTGATTTCCGTAATCGCGAATTCCTGCCTGTGAAGAAACCGGGACTCACGGTTTTTTATGCTGGGCTTGCGAATGTACAGGCTGACCAGCTGATTGATGGCGGGCCGGCTACCCAGCGGATTGGGTGAGAGCCTTGTAGCCATGCCAAAGTTGGTTTCGATCCGTAAGTGGCCGCAGATCACTCCCTGCGGCACGCCATACCTTTCATGGGCCGTATCGAACGTCACCGCATGCGTGGCAATGAACGATCGGCACCGCTCTAAGGATTCGGGCGTGAGGAGTCCAAACCGTTTGGTGAGATATGGATTTCTCTCCGTTGCCTTTCTCGCTCGCGCCGACGTTGGTTCCGGCGCTGGTTCCGGCGGCTCATAAATCGTGAGACGTGGATCGGCAAGTATAGATGTCACATTCTGGCAGCTCAGTTCTCTCCGCTGGCAAAGGCGTTCCTGCAGCTGCTGCATGCGCTGTCCTTCTTCAGCCGTCAGGTCGGCTGGGCCCGCAGTGCCAGCTAGCGCACTTGCAGCGCCAAACGAAACGAAGCACAGCGCGAAAGTCAGAAAATACTCGAGGGCGCGCGATGTGGTTTCCCGACCGCAAACCTTCTGCCGCGGTCCTGGCCGCCGGGATGGTTCCCGGCCGGGGAGGGCTCGCGCTCTGGATAGCAATTTCGATACTGGAATTGACATATGGTTCTGCCTGGCGACAGTCTTCATATCACAAATGACTCGTTTGGCGTCGCTGAAGCTGCTGCGATGTGGCGGAAGATGTTCGAAGCCAGCAATGGACGGCTCGGACCAACCGTAGCAACGTTGGTTTTAGCATCCGGTTTTCGTATCGGGTTTTAGTATCCGGTTCTAGTATCGGCGGCGTTTTTCCCCGCGGCGTGTTCAACAAGCCATCGGGCGCAATCGGCCGGCGAATCTTTACAAAACCCTTATATGTCCCTCACGCCTTCCTAATTCCGGACCGCCTATCCTCAACGTGATGAAGGGGCCGCCGCACAGGCCGGCCATTAGAGGGTCGCCATGGGAACACTTGTCTTTCTGATCCTTTGTGTAGCGGGCGAAGGTTTTCTGTTTTTTGCACTGGTATCGTTTACGCGTGAGGCCAGGAAATTGGCGCGTGAATCTGCCCGTGCGCAACTCATGACCGAGACCGCAATCCGGGCCCCAAGCCAGCCCATCGGGCTGCCCGCGGCTCGACCCGTGCATAGAACCGCTGGCCTGTTCGCCGCACGGCAGCGCGCGAATCCGGCCGGGGTGGACCGACTCGCTTCGACAGGAAGAGCCCACCGTGCTTAGTGCCGCCCCGCTTTCGGAGCTCGGCACATATCGTGGTGGCGATGGCACGCGCGCGTTCGCGGGTGGCCCAGAAGCGACCCCGCAGCGGCGCGCGGAACGGACAAGAAAAAACAAGATAGGTGGCGACCGATGACCGGTGACAACGCGGCACTATTGCTGATTTGCATGGCGATGTGTATCTACCTGTTTTACGCATTGCTCAGGCCCGAGAAGTTCTGAGCGAAGTTTTGAAAGAAGTTCTGAAAGAAGTTCTGGCCTGTTGAACGGAGGCAAGCCCGGTGCTCGATCTAATCTTTGTGGCGTCAACCGTGGCATTCGTGGTGCTGGCAGTGCTGTACGTGCACGGCTGCGAGCGCCTGAAGACAAAATAGCGATGGCCGCAAAAGACGCCATCCTGCTGGCGATCTGTATGGGATCCTGTTTCTGCCTTGCCGCACGCGCTGCTGCGACCGGAGAGATTCTCACATGACTGCGAACGGTTGGTTCCAAATTCTGCTGTTACTCGCGGTGGTCCTGGCGGTTACCAAGCCGCTGGGTGTGTTCATGACCCATGTATTCGCCCGCGAGAAAACGTTTCTCGACCCGGTGCTGCGCCCCGTCGAGCGGCTGGTGTACCGGCTGACCGGCGTGGACGAAACGCACGAGATGCGCTGGACGGAGTACACCATCGCCATGCTCCTGTTCAGCGGCGCGTCCATGGCCTTGCTCTATTTGCTGGAGCGGGTGCAGTATTGGATGCCGTTCAACCCCCAGAAGATCGTGAGTGTTCCGCCGGCCCTGGCCTTCAACACCGCAGCCTCCTTCACCACCAACACCAACTGGCAGAACTATAGCGGCGAGTCCGCGATGACTTACTTCACGCAGATGGCGGGCTTGGCCTATCACAACTTCTCCTCGGCGGCCACCGGCATCGTGCTCGCAATCGTCGTGATCCGCGGCATCTCCCGCAAGGAAACCGACAAGCTTGGCAACTTCTGGGCCGACATGACGCGCTGCATGCTCTGGGTGCTGCTGCCCATCGCTTTCGTCGGGTCGCTCGTTCTGGTTTCCCAGGGCGTGATTCAAAACCTGAAGCCCTACACCACCGTCGAATTGACCGAGCCCCAAACCGTACAGGTGACCGGTACAGACGGAAAGGTCACCACGCAGACCGTGAAGGAGCAAGTCATCGCGCAAGGCCCGGTCGCTTCACAGGAAATAATTAAGGAACTGGGTACCAATGGCGGCGGCTTCTTCAACGCCAACAGCGCCCATCCGTTTGAAAACCCCACTCCATTCTCAAATTTCTTCGAGATAGCCATGATCTTGGCGATCGCCTCGGGCCTCACCTACACGCTGGGCAGAATGACGGGCTCGCAGCGTCACGGCTGGGCCGTCTGGTCCGCGATGGCGCTCCTGTTTCTGATGGGCGTCACCGCGGCGTATTGGGCGGAGGCTAAAGGGAATCCATTGCTTGCTCAGGCCGATCAGCACGTGAGCGCGCAACAGCCCGGCGGAAACATGGAGGGCAAGGAAACGCGCTTCGGCATCGCTAATTCCGCCCTTTTTGCGACGGCGACCACGGACACGAGTTGTGGATGCGTCAATAGCATGCACGATTCGTTTACCCCGCTCGGCGGCATGGTGCCAATGATCAATATCATGCTTGGCGAAATCGTCTTCGGAGGCACCGGCTCGGGACTCTACGGCATTGTCGTCTTCGTCATTCTTGCCGTGTTCATCGCCGGCCTCATGGTCGGACGCACGCCGGAATACCTCGGCAAGAAGATCGAAGCCTACGACGTGCAAATGGCCATGCTCTCGATCCTGGTCATGACTTTCGCAATCCTGGGTTTCTCCGCGTACTCCATCGTCACGCCTTTCGCCACCGCGAGCATCAGCAATCCCGGTCCGCACGGCTTGTCGCAAATCCTGTACCTGTACACCTCATCGGTCGGGAACAACGGTTCAGCCTTTGCCGGAATTAACGGAAACACGCTTTGGTTCAACACCAGCGGCGCGGTGGCCATGCTCCTGGGCCGCTTCTTCATGCACATCCCCATCATCGCCATCGCCGGAAATCTCGCCAGGAAAAAGCTGGTTCCCGAATCGGCCGGCACGTTCCCCGTTACGGGCGGCCTGTTCACCGGCTTGCTGGTTTCCACGATTTTGATTGTTAGTGCACTCACATTTTTCCCCGCGCTCAGCCTGGGCCCGATTCTCGAGCACCTGCTGATGCAGTCGGGAAAGGTATTCTGAGGTTTCCATGGCCGACTATTCGCAGCACAAATCCATCTCCCTTGCCGACCCGAAAATTATGCGCTCGGCGATCGTCGATTCCTTCCGCAAGCTCGACCCGCGGCTGATCGCGAAAAATCCGGTCATGTTTGTGGTCGAGGTCGGCGCGTTTCTGACCAGCCTCCAGCTGATCCGCGACACCATGCGCCATTCCGGCCATTTCGGGTTCGGCCTGCAGATTACCCTCTGGCTGTGGTTCACCGTAGTCTTCGCGAACTTCGCTGAAGCGATGGCCGAGGGCCGCGGCAAGGCGCAGGCCGACACCCTGCGCAAGGCCCGTACCGAAACCAGCGCGCGTCGTCTCAAGCGCGACGGAAAAGAAGAGAGTGTCGCGAGTTCCGCGCTGCGCACAGGCGACTTGGTGATGATTACTGCCGGAGAATTTATTCCCGGTGACGGCGAAGTCGTCGAGGGGGTCGCTTCGGTCGACGAATCCGCGATTACCGGTGAATCCGCGCCCGTGATTCGCGAATCGGGTGGCGACCGCTCGGCCGTCACCGGTGGCACGCGCGTTTTGTCCGACGAAATCAAGGTGCGCATCACCTCTAACCCGGGCGAGACTTTTCTCGACCGCATGATTCGCTTGGTCGAGGGCGCATCGCGACAGAAAACCCCCAACGAAATCGCCCTGAACATTCTGCTCGCCGGGCTCACCATCATCTTTTTGCTGGCTGTTGTGACCCTGCAGCCCTACGCGATTTATTCCGGAGCGCCTCAGAACATCTTTGTCCTGGTGTCCTTGCTGGTTTGCCTGATCCCCACGACCATCGGCGGATTGCTCTCCGCCATCGGCATCGCGGGCATGGACCGCATGATTCAACGCAACGTGATCGCCATGTCCGGACGAGCGGTCGAAGCTTCGGGCGATGTGGACGTGTTGCTCTTGGATAAGACTGGCACAATTACTCTCGGCAACCGGCAGGCCACGAAGCTATATGCGGCGCCTGGTGTAACCGAAACGGAGCTGGCCGATGCCGCGCAGTTAGCGTCCCTGGCCGACGAGACTCCCGAGGGACGCTCCATCGTCGTTCTTGTAAAGCAGAAATATGGCCTGCGCGGCCGCGAACTTGCCCAACAGAATCCCACCTTCGTGCCCTTCACCGCGCAAACTCGGATGTCTGGTGTGGATCTCGATGGCCTGGAGATTCGTAAAGGCGCGCAAGACGCCATCGCGAAGTATGCCGCCGAGCGCGGCAATCGTGTCCCCGCCGAGCTGCTGCAGGTGGTGGAGACGATCTCGAGTGGTGGAGGCACGCCTCTGCTGGTAGCCAGAAATCGCGTGGTGCTCGGTGCCATTCAGCTGGAGGACATCGTAAAAGGCGGCATGACCGAACGATTCAATCAGTTACGCGCCATGGGCATTCGCACGGTGATGATCACCGGCGATAATCCGCTCACCGCCGCGGCCATCGCTAAACAGGCCGGCGTCGATGGCTTCCTGGCCGAGGCCAAGCCTGAAGACAAAATGGCGCTCATCAAGGCGGAGCAGGCTAAAGGCAAACTCGTCGCCATGACCGGTGATGGCACCAATGACGCTCCGGCTTTGGCTCAGGCGGATGTGGGCGTAGCCATGAATACGGGAACGCAGGCCGCGAAGGAAGCGGGGAACATGGTCGACCTCGACTCGAACCCCACGAAACTCATCGAGATCGTGGAGATTGGCAAACAGCTGCTGATTACCCGCGGCGCGCTCACCACTTTTTCGGTGGCGAACGATGTCGCCAAATATTTCGCGATCATTCCCGCCATGTTTGCCGGCGCCTTCCCCGTGCTCGGCATCCTGAACGTCATGCGGCTGCACTCCCCGGAATCCGCCATCTTGTCGGCGGTGGTGTTCAACGCCCTCATCATTGTTGCGCTGATTCCGCTCGCTCTGCGCGGGGTGCGCTACCGCCCCGTTGGCGCGGCGTCCTTGCTGCGGCGCAATCTTCTGATCTACGGCGTTGGGGGCGTGGTGGCTCCCTTTATCGGCATTAAAATCCTCGATGTGCTGCTGACCCATCTGGGCATGGCCTAGGAGACGAACGTGAAAAAAAATCTGATCGTCGCCGTCTTGTTTACCCTGGTCACCACCATCCTGTTTGGCGTGATCTATCCGCTGGGCGTTACCGGGCTCGCACAACTTTTCTTTCGCGATCGCGCCAATGGCCAGCTCATCGAAAAGAATGGCCAGCTGATCGGCTCGCGAATCATCGGTCAGGCCTTTACCGGCCCCGGATACTTTCACCCGCGTCCTTCCGCGGCAGGCACCGGATACGATCCTACAGCGAGCGGCGGTTCGAACCTCGGACCTACCAACAAAATCCTGGTCGACCGCGTGAATGGTGATGTAAAGCGGCTCCAGGAGGAGAATCCGTCCGTCCCGGTTCCGGTGGACCTGGTCACCACGTCAGCCTCGGGTCTCGACCCGGATATCTCGCCCGCAGCCGCCGAGTTTCAAGTGCCGCGAGTTGCGCGCGAGCGGAAGATCACCACGACGGAGGTCGAGAACCTGATCGCCCGGCATATGACCGGGAGGCAGTTTGGATTTTTAGGCGAACCGCGCGTGCACGTGCTCGAATTAAATCTTGAGCTCGACGCCACCCATCCAGCGCCGAGCCCCGCCGCCTCAGCCGAGGCCATCAGCTCGAATGCTCCCGGCGCTCAGCCTGCGCCTTGAGGTGTCAAGCGAAGTTGACTTGCCAAGTCCAGCTGACCCATTAATTCGAGCTGTCTTCGCGGCGGAATCGTGCTCCCGGATTCCTTACCGCTCTCCGGAATCAGTGCTCACTCGGCGCCTGCTCCGCACTCGTTCAGGCAGCATTTGTTCAGCGCTTGTCCCGCAACTTAATCGTTTTGCCGGAGCGTGCGGGTCGAGGTCCATCCCCACGCCCGTCCTCGAGCGCATCGCCGGTCTTTTTCGCCGCCTCTTCGTCTACGACGAACCGGTAGCCGACCCACGGCTCGGTCCGAATGTACTTTGGCTTCGCGGGGTCGGATTCGATCTTCTTCCGCAACTGGTTGATGACCACGCGCAGGGACTCGGTCTCGTCGCCATAATCGGGGCCCCAGACCGCTTGCAGCAGTCTCCGGTGGGAAATGGGCCGGCCCTGGCTGGCAGCAAGCTGGCGAAGCAACTCGAATTCCTTGGGGGTCAGGTGCACTTCCTTGCCACGCACTGTAATCAGGCGCTTTTCGAAGTCGAAGGCCAGCTCCTTCGAGGTCACCACCAAATTCGATTCATCGCTGGGCAGACGCCGCAGCGCGGCGCGAACGCGGGCCAGAAGCTCTTGGATTCCGAATGGCTTCACTACGTAATCGTCGGCGCCGGCATCGAGTGCCCGCACTTTATCTATCTCGGCATTGCGCACCGTCAGCATGATGATGGGTATGTTGGAGTCGGAACGCATTTGGCGGCACGTTTCCAGCCCTTCCATCACCGGCATGTTCATGTCGAGCAGCACCAGGTCGGGCCGCTCGCTGCGCAGCCTCACCAGCGCCTCCTCTCCATCGCGTGCTTCGACAATGACGTATCCCTGCGCCGAGAGCGTGGTGCGCAGCACCCGCCGGATTTGCGGCTCGTCGTCGACCACCAGGATGGTGGCGGATTTCACAAGGGATCGCTTTCGGAATCGCTCCGCACATTGCCGGCTTCGGTGGGCGCGGCGCGATCGTAACTTTTTTCATAAGCTACCGGCAGGCTAAAGGAAAATACCGATCCGTGCCCCAGCTGGCTCGTTACCCAGATCGTTCCTCCATGCGCCTCTACAATTGCTTTCGCGATGGGCAGCCCCATGCCCGTTCCCTGCACCAGGTACCGCTGGTTTTTGCCTCGGTAAAATTTGTCGAAAATCAGTCCCAGTTCCATTTCGTCGATTCCCGGCCCCCGATCTGCCACGTTGGTGATCACCAGGTCGCCACTGGCCTCGGCCGAGATCGTTATCGGCTGTTCCTGAGGCGTGTAAACATTGGCGTTTTCGATCAGCCGCACCAGCACGTCCCTTACCCGCTGGAAGTCGGCCCGCACCGGCGGAATCTCGCGCGGGATTTCAATGCTGACCACGCGCGTTCCCAGGTTACTCCGGCAGTGTTGCACCGCGGCCTCCACGATCTCGGCGATGCTCTGGGCCTCGCAAGTCAGTTCGAATTCACCGGCGTCCAGGCGCGCCATTTCCGCCGCGTCACCCACGAGCTGATTCAGCCGGTCGCACTCTTCATTGATTACCGTGAGCAGTTCCTGCTTCTGTGCTTCGGAGCTCTCTGGCGCCGAGAGCAGGCTCGTTACCGACGCTTTGATCGAGGTGAGTGGCGTGCGGAAATCGTGGGTGACCGAATCGAGCAGTGCCGACTTCAGCCGCTCGCCCTCGCGCACCGCCTGCGTCTTCCCAAGTTCCTCCACGGCGCGCGCACGCTCGAAGGCCACCGCGATCAGCGTGCTGAGCGCTTCGAGCGTCTGCCGGGACAGCAGCCGCCCGGAAATTCCCAGGCTGCCCATTGGCCGCGTGCCCATGCGCACGGAGGTGAAGCACAGGCTGCGGTTGGCATCGATCATGGGCTCGTCGCACAGCATCGCCCTCTTCATTTCTTCTTCATCGAAGTGCGCCGCGGCGCCCGAGTAATAAAACTTGCCTTTGCTGCCGAAATAAAGAGCCGCGGCCCCCACCCCGAACGTCTCGACGATGTGATTAGGAATCGCATTGAGCAAGGTAATCACGTTTCCAGAAACCAGCAGGTGCTGGCTGAAGGAGTACAACCGCTCCACCTCGTTGCGCCGCCGCTGCGATTCCTCGGCCTCACGCTGCGCGCGCGCCGAAAGTTGGCTGGCAATCAGCGCCGTCGCGAGAAACGCGACGAGTGCCACCCAGTTTTGCGGATCCGCGATGACCAGGGTCCCAAAAGGTGGCAGAAAGTAGTAATTCAGGGCCAGCATCGCCGCCACGGACATCACTGCCGATACTGCGAAGCCCCAGAGCGCTGAAACTGTTAAGATCGCGAGCAAAAACGTGAGCGCTACAGTAGTCTGATTGACGTGAACAATCCGGCGGTAGCAAAAGACGATTCCGAACACCACGGCCAGCGCCGCTGCGAAGTGCAACAGGCGAATCGGAATGCGTCGCAACATGCAGCCATCTTAACAGTCACACGCCGTCAAAGGTAGAAACGCATCCATGCCCAAAAAAAACGAGCTAAAACGACCTGAGCCCAAAAAACCCGAAGAATGGCTCGAACAGTGCTCACCGCGCGAAAAAGCCAAGGGCACGTTCAAGCTGTTTCTAGGCTACGCCCCCGGCGTGGGCAAAACCTTCGCCATGCTGAGTGAGGGTATTCGCCGCCATAGCCGAGGGGAAGATGTGGTCATCGGAGTGGTCGAAACGCACGGCCGCAAAGGCATCCAGGAACTCGCCGTGCAGCTCGAAGCCGTGCCGCGCAAGAAACTCGAATACAAAGGCACCCTCTTCGAGGAAATGGATGTGGACGCTATCCTGGCGCGGCGTCCCCAGGTGGTCCTGCTCGACGAACTCGCGCATACCAATATTCCCGGCAGCAAGCACCGCAAGCGCTACGAAGACGTGCAGGAAATTCTCGCCGCGAAAATCGATGTGCTCTCCACACTGAACATCCAGCACATGGAAAGTCTCGCCCCCACTGTGCGGGCCATCACCGGCATCACCGTGCGCGAGACCGTGCCCGACTGGGTCCCACTCATGGCCAACGAAACGGTCATGGTCGACTTGACACCCGAAGCCTTGCAGAACCGCCTCCGGCGCGGCGATGTCTACAGCCCTGAAAAAGTCGATCAGGCCCTGAAGAATTTCTTTCGCGGCGGAAACCTGATTGCCCTCCGCGAACTGGCCCTCCGCCAGGTCGTCGAACACGTGGACCGCAGCCTCGAATCCTATATGGATGCGAAGGAGATCGACGAAAACTGGTCGGTCCGCGAACGCCTGGCCGTTTGCATCAGCTCGAATCCCACAGCGCAATACTTGATCGCTCGCGGCGCCCGCATGGCCCGCAGGCTGGACGCCGAATATTTCGTGATCTACGTCGATGCCGGCGCCGACCAGAGCGACGAAAGACAGAAGTCACTCGCCGCGAATATCCAGTTTGCCGAAAATCTTGGCGCCAAGATTGTGCGCACGCGTGGCCGCAATATTGCGGACGCCGTTGCGGAGGTTGTGCGTGAAAAACACATTACGCAGGTGATTTTCGGGCGCTCCGCCGTGAAGGGCCTGCACCGGCTGTTTTATCTCTCCGCGGTCCACCGCTTCCTGCGCGAGGCGCCGGCCGTCGATGTGCACATCGTCACCCACGGCGAAGAAACCACGATCCCAGATTTAAAACAATAATTGCAAAACACCGATTCCGCGCCCGCGTTGAATGCTATGCGTCACGAAACTGCCGCGACATCGAACGCTGCGGCGCGTTAGCCATAATCACCAAATTCGCGGTGAACCATGCGCATTAGCCATAAACGCTGCGCCATAAAAATAAAAACACCAGCACCGATCTACGATCCGCCCCTCCCGCGGCGCGGCGTGGCCGTTCTTGCCGGCAGCGCCCCGATGTTTGGTGGATGTGGAAGCTGCAAATCGAGGACCCGGCCTTCGCCGTCGATTTTGGCTCCGATCCGGTACGCCCCTCCAATATCGTTCTCGATCCAATCGGAGGTGGCCAGAGGATTTGCCGGACGGTTCGCGGGGTCCCAGACCACATCTTCCGATTTGTGCTCTATCTTGGTTGGGTCGAGTTCGAAAAGCTTTCGCTCGTGTATTTCGATCAGCAGAAAGCGGCTCCCCATTTGCAGCAGCAGTGGATCGGTTTTTTTTCCCGCCTGATAAACGCTCCAGTCCTTCACCGGCACATCATTCACCCGCAACAGCGCGTCCTCAATTGCCTTCCACGATTCCGGTTTGCTTTTGGCGAATGCACTTCCATCCGCGGTCCCGCCCCCCGCCCCACCCGCAACGACGACAATCGCAACCGCCACCAGTGACGCTAGCCATAAAGTTAGCAGTGGCCGCTTGCGACGCAAGACTGTCCCCCTCTCGTGCTTTGCGGACCGATAGTAGCCACCGGCTGCGCGACTTCGCGCTGCATCGCCGCTCGTCGCATGGCCGCTCACCGTATTGGCTCTTGTCATTCTGAGCGCAGCGAAGAATCTCTCCCTTGTTCCGCCGCTCGCTCTATCCCCATCTACTTCCTCACCGGTCCGCATAGTTCCATCTCCTACACTCGTCTCTGCTCCTTTGATGCATTTCCTGAGCTCGCCAAGCGAATCTTCTCGCCATGGGGTGTGCACCAGCTTTGGCGAATAAAAGGCGAATATGCTAGACTCCCCCCGTGGAAGAAAAACGCAAGTACGCCTTGCTGATTGCGGCCGCAATCCTTGCGGCTCGTCGCTTGGCTCAACTCGATCGCAAGCCTTCACCCGCACGCGAATCCGCCATTCACGAGGCCATCACGGACGCCGAACAAATTTTGCGCAAAATCGATAGCCTGCACCCCGCACAAAAATAACTCTTAACTCAGCTTTCTGTCATAAATAACCATTATCCCGCTCGCTGTCATTTTGAGCGCGGCGAAACCCACACAGCCTCATCTCCCCCACTGCAGTTTTCGTCGCACCAACATAGCAAGTCGCCGTCCTCTTCCTCCGCTGTCATTTTGAGCCTGAGCATTATCCCGATCTCCCTTGCTGTCATTTTGACCGCAGCGAAAAATCTCTCAGCAACACATCGCTTTTGTGGCTCGCCGTTTTAACGGCGACATTAGTTCGCCACCTGGAAACGGCTTTCGTCCTAACTCGGCGCCCTTGTGTTACGCCTGATCGAACAATCACTTCTACGTTACCGGCCCCAACACGCCGCATCTTTACTCATAAGGTAAAATAGAGTCATGCTCGAATTTGAAACTCTGTCTCCTCGGCCCGAATTAGCCAACCTGTCGCGCTCACCGCAGTCACCTTCTAATTCCTTTAGAATCACATCCTTGTACAAACATCCAAAACAAATCCCATCGAATCACATCGTTGCAGAAAACATGGGGGGGGAGGGTGCCCGCCAACATCGCAATTCCCAATCCGGAACCTGCCCGGCGCTACCCGGCATCGCCACTCCGCAACGAACCAAAACCACAACGAACGCACACAACAATGCGCATCAAAGGGATTGGCACACCATTGAGAGGATCGATGGGTATAAGGACCGATCGATGGATACAAAGGACTAACTGATGGCCACACTCGCTACTACTCCTCCTAGTCGCGCGATCGACCAAAGCGCGCTTCCCAAAATCGCGCCCGTAATCAA